>Ga0268262_10000382_pt1 | contig 59339 bp, 47 predicted proteins | sample TergutNc150P3_FD_190354 | JGI IMG/M metagenome (GOLD analysis project Ga0268262, IMG submission 190354) | Nasutitermes corniger P3 segment gut microbial community from laboratory colony in Florida, USA - Nc150 P3 (SPAdes) (version 2) | ecosystem: Host-associated > Arthropoda: Insects >... | reverse complement strand
CGCTACAGCCTCGGTCTTGAATTCCCTCGTATAAGACCGCCTTTCCTTGTTTTTCTTTGCCATTTTCCCTCTCCTTGCCATTGTATCTTGTGCTTATTCTTTTGTTTACTGATAGGGGTTAGGTTCATTAATGAATTTAAAATATGAAGAAGCCATTGAGTGTTATGAAAAAGCTGTACAATTAGACCCAAATAATTCTGCGGCTTTTCATGGTTGGGGAGTCGCTCTTTCAAAAATAGCCGACTTCAAACAAGATGAAACTTTATATAAAAACGCATTCGATAAATATGACAAAGCTGTACAATTAGAATCAATAGATTCAATCAATGCTTATATTTATTATAATTGGGGGTATGGGCTTTACAGATTAGCAAAAATCAAACAAGATGAGGATTTATTTAAAAAAGCATTTGAAAAATACAGCAAAGTTATAGAAATAGACTCGGACTTTGTTTCCGCTTTTTTTTATTGGGGTCTTGCGCTTTTAAGATTGGCAGAAATTAAACAAGACATAGATTTTCAGAAAAATCTTGAAGCCTTTGAAAGAGCGTCTAGTGAAATAAATGATTCTGATACTTATCTTATTAAGGGAGAGATATATTTTCTCTTAAATAAAACAGAAAAAACCATGGAATATTTTAAAAAATCCAAAAAGGACGTTTTGGAAATACTGACTTTTTTAGATAAAAAGAATGAAGAAAAAATAATTAATACGAATATTCTACATTCATTATTAAATTCGGATGATAATGGCGGAGCTTTTTTTAAAGAAGCAATAAAAAAACTTCCGCCGGAACAAAAAGACTTTTTAGATACATACAAAGAAGTCTATATTCGCTCTATTTTTATTATCAGTCTATTGCATGTTAAAGACGATGAAGAGGAATTTGTGGCGCATTACCGTGAAAAGAAAGTTTCACAAGTATTACTTTTCAGTGATGATAATAAATTAAATAAATTCAGGCTAAATGCCATAGATTTTTCTAACGATTTATCTGAGGGAAAAACATTACTTGATTTCATTTACGGAAAAGAAAAACGTCCGTCCGATAATGATTTATATATAGATGAATATGAAGCCTTTGCCAGTTGTTTTGTTTTTGACTATGACAGTTTGAATCTGTTTCGTCTTTATGGCAAGGAAGATAGCAGAGAAGGAACAGGACTATCTCTTGTTTTTCGGGATACCTTTTTTAACAAGAAACCAAAAATGGCTTTAGAATCACCGAAAAAAGAATCACAAAATATTAACAATGCTAATTCCATAAGGGAAGAAAAATCAGCGCTTTTCCGTTGTATTTATATTGATCCCAATCCTATAACTAATCATTCTGTAGTTTTTATAGGACGAAAAGACAAATACCTTTTTTATAGAGAGGATAAAAAGGATGATTATGAAGTTTATAACCAAAGAATGAATGGAATTATTGATCGTGTAAATAAAGAAATGGATTATTTAAAAGATAAGGCTGAAAAACTTAATCCTGCTATTGTAGGACAATTACTTCTTAATCTGCGTTATCTTGTAAAACATGTAGCTTTTAAAGACGAACAAGAATGCAGAATTGTTAAAATACTTAATCTTTCTAAAGATAAAGAAAGTGTTAAGGATGATTGCAGACAAATGTATTTAGAATATCCGCCTAAAGTTACAGATCATATTGAAAAAATTTATTTTGGTCCAAAAGCCGAAGGCTTTGAATTATTTAAAAGTATGTTGAAGTACAAGGGGTTAAATATACCTTGCTATAAATCTGAAAATCCTTTAGCTTGAATAAGTGCTGTAAAAGCTCAGTGTAAACGGCGGGCTATTACACCCCCCATTATCCCTGCCTGTAGCCGTCCAAAAACACCGCCAGCCGGCGCATTGCGTCAGCAAGCGTATCCTTGTCGGGAAGAAAGACAATGCGGAAATGATCCGGCTCTTTCCAGTTAAAGCCTGTCCCGTGAACAAGGAGCAGGTGCTGGTCGCGCAGCAGGTCGAGCATAAATTTTTCATCGTCCGTTATATTGAAGCGTTTTGTGTCTACTTTCGGAAAGCAGTAAAAAGCGCCCTTTGGCATAACCACGGAAAGACCGGGGATTTCATTTACAAAATGGACGGCGGTATTCCGCTGTTCCAGTAAACGCCCGCCCGGAATGATCAAGTCTTTTATGCTTTGATAGCCGCCTAGGGCGGTTTGAATTCCGAATTGGGACGGCATATTGGGGCAAAGGCGCATATTGGCGAGCATATCAAGCCCTTCAATATAACTTGCCGCCTTTTTTTTATTTCCCGAAAGAACCATCCAGCCGGAGCGGAAACCGGTGGCGCGCCATGCTTTGCTTAAACCGTCAAAACTGACCGTGAGAATATCAGGCGCAATTGCGGACATGGGGATATGCGTTACCCCGTCGTAAGTTATCCGGCTGTAAATTTCATCGGCATATAATATTAAATCGTTTTCTCTTGCTATTTGAACGATACCTTCAAGAACAGAACGGTCATAAACGGCTCCGGTCGGGTTATTCGGGTTTATAACGATAATCGCTTTTGTTTTAGCTGAAACTTTGGAACGGATATCGTTTAAATCAGGATTCCAGCCGGAAGATTCATCGCAAATATAATGAACCGCTTTTCCCCCTGAAAGAGTAACCGCGGCTGTCCACAGGGGATAGTCCGGCATGGGAACAAGGACTTCATCTCCGGAGTCCAAAAGTCCCTGCATGGACATCATTATCAATTCGCTTACGCCGTTACCTATAAAAATGTCGTCGATCCCCACATCCATTACGCCCTTGGATTGAAAATCCTGCATCACCGCTTTTCGGGCGGCAAAAAGCCCGCGCGAATCGCCGTAAGGCAGGGCGTTTTGCAGATTTACGATCATGTCATGGATTATCTCATCCGGCGCATTAAGACCGAACGAAGCAGGACTGCCTATATTGAGCTTTATTACGCGAAAACCTTCTTCTTCAATTTTTTTTGCTTCTTTTAAAACAGGTCCGCGTATGTCATAACAAACATTTTCCAGCTTTGACGATTTTTCTGTATTTTTCATAAACTATTCCCGGCTGTTATACAGCCATTTACCGGCTTCGTTTATGTATTTTATGATAACAGAGACAAAAGCCTCTGTCTGCATATTTTCCGCTTCCTTCTGCCATTTACCTATACTGCCAATAACCTTTAGTACTTTTTTACGGCCGTTTTCAGCGATTGCGCGGCATTCCTCCGGTTTACGGGATTTTTTTGCCAGCGCGCCTTGCAGAAAATAGGCGGAAAGTCCGGTTATAAAAGCATTTTTTGAAGAAGCTGCAAGCGATAAAAACTCCTGTTCCGCAGAATCATAAGAGCCGCACAGTAATTGGGTAAATCCGTAAAACCAGCGTACCCATAACCTGTCTTCTGCACTGCTCCCTTCCATGTGCGCCTTAAAAAAAGCCGCCGCTTCCTCCTGGCTGCCGCCTAGCAGCCTTCCGACCCCGAAAGTAAGTACGTTCTTGTCAATAAAGGAAGGTTTTACTTGCTGAACATTACTTTCCAGTTTTAAAACGGAAGGATAATCCGAAATAACAAGATAAGAACTGGCCAAAAGCCGCACCTTCCGATTGCTGTAACTGCCTTTCGTATAAATTTGATGCTCCAGATAAAAAGCCAAAGCAGGCCAATCTTCTTTTTCAAGGAGCGAAAGAAGCCGATAATTTATAAGGAAAAATATATTTATAAAGATAAGGAGAAAAACTATAAAAAACAGAAAAGGAAGTATTTTCGGCCATAAATTAACCGAAAATTCAAACCCCATTACCATTATAGGCATTAGTAAAGTGGTTAAAATAACTACAACGATAATGATGTTAAACACGAATATCAGATGTTTGACCTTCAACCGAAACACTCCTATAATTAAGATAAGCGGTTTTTTATACCGTTTATTAAGACAACATACGCTGTTTTAATAACGGGTACTCACTTATTGATAATAGAAGAAAGACCTTATTGCGTCAACAATGCCGAGGGAGATATGAATGAAAAGTTTTTTGGTTAAAGAAATAAAACCAAACAGTTTTTTCTCAAAAACAGTTTACCTTGATAAGAAATATATCCTGACAACCCCGGAAATGCCTTTCACCGATGAATTGATTTCCGATCTTGTAAAATGGAGTTTTAACTCGGTATTCAGTGAAGGAGAACCGCACAAGGAATATACAAGCACAGAAAGCGCCGGTAAAACCGGCAGCAGCAGCGCTAGCGCGCTTTCCCAGCAGCCGGAAAATGACAAACTTGAAAAAGCCAAAAATTATTATGCAAATTTTTTAATGTATGTGGAAAATTTATTTATAAGAGCGACTATATCCGATGAATTGGACTATAAAAGCGTAACCGAAAAAATAAGGGACATGGTAGAATACATCAAGGAAGACCGCCGCTACCTTATGAGGATATTAAAAGACAATGAGCCGGGGCCGGACAAAAATTACCTTGCCGCGCATTCCGTAAGATCAAGCATAATTGCCATTATTATCGGGTCATTTTTAAAACTACCGAACCACAAGCTTTTTGAACTCGGTGTCGCCGCTCTTTTACATGAAATTGGAATGTTAAAACTGCCTTCGCAAATTTATCTGAGCCAGCGTCCGTTGACCGCTCCCGAACAAAAAGCGATTTTTACCCACCCTATTCTCGGCTATACCATGTTAAAATCTTTTGATTTCCCGCCCGCTATATGTCTTGCGGCTCTTGAACACCATGAACGGGAGAACGCGACAGGCTATCCTCGCAGGCTTACAAGCGACAAGATCAGTCTTTATTCAAAAATAATTTCCGTCGCATGTTCTTATGACGCCTTAAGCTCCAAACGTCCGCACAAGGAAGCCAAAGACGGTTACACAGGGATGCTTGAATTATTAAAAAACGAAGGCAAGGGATACGACGACACGGTTGTAAAAGCTCTTGTTTTATCGCTCTCAATATACCCGATCGGTCTTTATGTGCTTTTATCAAACGGAAAAAAGGCGCAGGTTGTAGACATAAACCCGGAGAATCCCAGATTTCCTATTGTGCAGATTTTTAACGAATTTACGCCGGATGGAAAAATTAAAACAATGCAAACATCCCAGAAGGAAATCAGTATAGTGCGCCCGCTTAACCGTTCAGAGATAAATAATTAAGTATGAATCCATACCCTACAGTTTTAACAATCATTTTATTAATAACTGCAAGCGGTATTATCGCTCTTTTTTATTCCGCTTTTACTACCTGCCGAAAAACGCGCCTTGAAAAAGAAACAGCCAAAATGTACCGCTCTGTTCTTATAGCAATGGAAAACCCCGGGAAATTACTGCTAGCCTGCCGTTTATGGATAAATATTTTCAGGATATTTGCAGCCTTCCTGTCAGGAATGTTTATCATGCGCATTTTGGAGACTCTAAAAACCGGCAGGCAAACATCGGCTCTTATTATAACTGTATCCGTACTGCTGCTCGGCTTTATTGCCGCATTATTGGGAGACGCCCTGCCAAATCTTCTTTCCGGCATAGCTCCTGAAAAAATTGCCGCATTGCTGCTGCCGTTTATTAAGGCTCTCTGCGTAATTCTAATACCAATAATTCATCCGTCTATAAAACTTGGCTTGTTTTTCCGTTCGTTATTCCGTCTTGAAGCCGCCGAAAACAACATGACAGAAGACGAACTGCGTAACGCGCTTTTGGAAGGAGAGAAATCGGGCATTGTGGAAAGCAAGGAACGCACAATGGTAGAAGGCGTTTTTTACCTTGGAGACCGCGCTGTCGGAGCCTTTATGACGCACCGTTCTGAAATTCAATGGCTTGATGTAAACTCGCCGTACGATGAAATAAAGGCAAAAGCGCTTGAGTACCGCGTACAGCGCTGTTTTCCCGTCGTAGATGGAAACCCGGATGATATTATCGGAGAAGTTTATCTTGAAGATATAATTCTTGACACAGCAAAGGAGAACCCGCAGGGGCTGCGCGCGATTATAAATAAAGCTCATTTTATTCCGGAAACTATGTCCGCTCTTAAAGCTTTTGAATCTTTCAGGCAAGGGCAGGCGAATTTCCTGTTTGTAATGGACGAATACGGCGGACTTGCCGGAGTAATTTCAATAAGGGCGTTAGTTGAAGAAATTGTCGGCGAACTTTCCGCTCCCGTGCAGAAAGATAAGGGTTTAATAAAACAGGAAGACGGCAGCCTGCTTGCAGACGGCACATTGAACATTGACGATGCCGCAAAGCTGCTCTCTCTGACAGGCATAGACGAAGACGGCGATTATCATACGCTTGCAGGTTTTATTTTAAACATCGCGGGAGAACTGCCCCGTACCGGGGACTGTTATGAATACCAAGGGTACAGGTTTATTGTAAAAGAAATGGACGGTAACAGGATAGACAAACTTCATATCAGCAGGATAGAGGAAGCTTAATCCAAAACAGGCGCGCATATTTGACCGCCGTACAGTTCTTTCGGTATTACCTTAATTCTTAACTTTTTTTCCAGAGACGCAAGAAGGCGCATCTGCGTCTCATCGCCGATTGTAACCATTACTCCGCGCTTTCCCGCCCGTCCCGTGCGCCCGCAGCGGTGAATGTAATTTTCGCTGTCCTGCGGCACGTCAAGCGCTATGACATGGGTAATATCCTGAATATCAAGTCCTCTGGCCGCTAAATCTGTGGAAACAAGCGCTTCGATTCTGCCATCTTTGAAAAGATCAAGCGCTTCTTTACGCTCCGTACCTGTCAACGGTTTTTTATTCATTTTTCCGAAAAGACCGGCAGCCGGAACATGGTGATACTGAAGCTGGGATAAAATTTTTCCCGCTTCATCTCCCCTGCTTATAAAAACAAGCGCCTTAATACTGTGTTTCTTGCTTTTTGAAGGTTTGTTTTTTAACGCGGCAAGCAGGGAACGCAGCGTTTGAACCCTGCGCCGTTTTTCGCTGAAGACTGCCCAGTGTTCAATCCTTTCCCTTAAAATTTCATGATCATCGCTTTCTATTAATTCTGCAGAAGAAAACAACTGTCCCAACTGAGAGCGGATTTTTTTTTCTACAGTTGCGGAGCAGGCTGCAAGACATAATTTTTTTTCTGTACGTCTCATTGTTTCACGTTCAATAATTTTTAAAAGCTCTCCTGTTTCTTCAAGACATTCCTTCGCTGTAAGCCTGTCGGCCTCGTCCAAAACAAGATACCTTAAATCCCTAAATTTTAATTTTCCCATTTTTACCAGAGCAAGCAGCCTGCCCGGATTTCCCACCGCAACTAAAGGTTTGTTTTTCTTTAAAAGTTCAATCTGTCTGTCGATATTGACAGAACCGGTAAGAAGGGCCGTTTGATAACCCCGCCCCGTAAATCCGCCCGATTTATCAGACGTAAACGCCAAAAAATCAACTTCGTTTTTTATCTGCGAACAAAGTTCCAATGTGGGCGCGCAGATTAACACCGAGGGACCTCCGCCGATATTTTCTTCAGCTAACGATTGCAGCGCGGGCAGCAGGTACGCGAATGTTTTTCCCGTGCCGGTAGCTGAGCGAAAAATAATGTTTTTTCCCGCAGACAGCGCAGGAATCACAAGGTTTTGGATTGCGGTAGGCTCAACAATGGAACGTTCTTTCAGTTTGTCAATAAAGCTCTGACGAATATTCAGATTCTCAAATGAACTCATATTAATTACATTATACCGGAATTTTAAAGAACACTTTGAAGGAATTGCCTTGTGCGGTCATTTGAAGGATTGGAAAAAATCTGCTCCGGCGTGCCGGATTCCAGAATGGAGCCTTCGTACATAAATACCACCCTGTTCGCAACTTCCCGCGCAAAGCCCATTTCATGGGATACAACCAGCATTGTCATACCGGCGGCGGCAAGCCTCTTCATGACAGCTAACACTTCGCCGACCAGTTCAGGGTCAAGGGAGGAGGTAGGCTCGTCAAAAAGCATGATCCTCGGTTCCATGGCAAGAGCGCGGGCTATTGCTACACGCTGCTGCTGACCGCCGGACAGTTTTGAAGGGTAAGTGTTGATTTTATCGCCCAACCCCACCCTTTCCAGTATCTGCACGGATTTATCATGAGCGTCTTTATGTGAAAATTTTCTGACATGAAGCGGCGCAAGCATTACGTTTTCCAGAGCCGTCATATGCGGGAAAAGGTTAAAACGCTGGAAGACCATGCCTATTTCAAGGATAATTTTATTGTGTATATCGGAATGCATTTTTACTTTATTTACGCCGTTATGACAGTCATAGAGCAGGTTATCTTCTATATATATTTGCCCTTCATCTATAGTTTCCAGATGATTGAGAGTTCTAAGATATGTTGATTTGCCCGCTCCCGAAGGCCCGATAATGCAGACAACCTCGCTTTGTTCAACGGTCAACGATACTTTTTTAAGCACGTCAAGCGGAGTTCTCCCTAAGGTGTGAAAAGTTTTGGACACTTCTACGGTTTTTACCATTGACATAGTCGGCTCACTCGTATATCGAATATTTATTTTCCATTTTATGGAAAAACCAGGAAAATATCGCTGTAATGATAAGGTAAAGTATCATTGCGGGAATATATACAAGAGCGGAACGCGTAGAGCCTTCTATGTTTCTTGTAGCCTTGGTTATGTCAACAAGCGCAATCATTGACACAAGGGACGCGTCCTTTAACATCATAATAAATTCATTGCCGACAGGGGGAATAAGCCTCCTGATAGACTGGGGTACTATAACAAGCCGCATTGTTTGCGCATAACTTAAACCAAGAGCGCGGGACGCTTCAAACTGTCCCTTGTCTATACTTTGAATTGCCGCTCTGATTATTTCCGCGCAGTAGGCGGCGCAGTTAAGGCTGTACGCAATAAAAGCGGCAAGAAAACGGTTGTTTATTGTAAGAGCGGGCGCAACCATCGGCAGAGCGTAATAAACAAAGAACAACTGCATTAAAAGGGGGGTTCCGCGGAAAAAGAAAACATAGGCGCTGCATGTTCTGTTAATAATTACATTCTTGGACATTTTTCCCAAAGCGATAAAAAGACTCATAACAATGCCTGCGCTGACAGCCGCTACCGTTAGCGCTACCGTAACCCTGGCTCCAAGCAGGAGTTGGGGCATCCATGAAAAAATCATTGTCTTTATATTGTCCATTTAGATGCCCGCCTATACCATCTTACCGCCGTACCGCAGAAACAAGATCCATGCCGCTGAAAATATCTTTGGAAATGTTCAGCATTGTCCCGTCTTCAAACAGTTCATCAATGGCTTTGTTTATGGCTGTTGTAAGGGCATCGTTCCCTTTTCTCATGCAGACGCCGAATTCTTCACTGCCGCCCTGCCAGACAATTTCAAAAATATCCGACCTTGCGATATATTCGTAGGCGACAAGAAGATCGGTAATAATTACGTCTACGCGGCCAAGGCGAAGTTCGTCAAAACAGTACATTACCTTGTCGTATTCATAAGGCGTAAATTTCATGCCCTGCTCGGCAAGATCGGTCATGTAATCATCGGCTGTCGTTTCTTCCTGATAGGCTACGCCGAGACCCGCAAGGTCTAAAGGAGATTTTATAACGTATTTTGAGTTTTTGGGCAGCACAATGGCCAGTGTATTTTGAATATACGGTTTGCTGAAATTATGCGCCGCAAGCCGGGCTTCATTAATCGTTACGGATGAGATTATACAATCGTATTTTTTTGTATTAACACCCGCAAAAATGCCATCCCAAGCCGTATCCACAAACTCAACATCAAGTTTCATTTTTTTAGCCAGAGCCTTGCTGAATTCCACATCAAAGCCGATAGGCGTTTTTCCGTCATCCGCCATGTACTCCATAGGCGGATAACCAATTTCCATGCCTACCATTAAAACTCCTTTCTTTAAGGTAAGCCCGTCGGCGTCTTTTTTACATCCGGCAAAGACAGCAATAACTGCCAAGATAGAAATAACGACTGCAATTCTTTTCATGATAAATTCCTCATAATTAAAATTTCTCTGTATCAAATACATTAATAGTGTACAAGAAATACAAAAAAAGTCAACTAAGAATATTACATACGCAATTCGTATCGTGGCAGAACAATTATAGTTCAATTTTATGATATTTTGTTCCATAGTTTAACCAAATAAGCTGACTATTTGTATTTACAGGATTCAGTACTGTATATTAATAGTGTAAAAATGCCATATAAAAATACTTTCAGAAAATTTAAAGAACGGATATCTAATCCTTTACTGGCGCAGGTAATTGTCGTAGTTGCGGCATTTACGCTGATGGTTGTATTCAGCAGTCTGTTTATGAATAATATTGAACGCAATCACTTGCACAGAAATATATATGACGCAATCCTAAATATAGAGACAACAATAAAATACGACCTGTTGGAGCCGGAAACATTAACGGCGGGCATTTCGGAAGGCATACGCAGCATGATTATGAGCGGCGACAGCGTCCAAAGCATACAAGATTATATTTTATTTTTAAATAATTATATTGTCAGAAGTTATGATAAACGCCTTGCCGACATTATCGGTTTTTACGGCGTTTTCGACGCGTATGAAGGAAAATTTCTCGCGGGAAGACCGGACTGGCATCTGCCGGAGGATTTTATACCGCAAAACCGTCCATGGTATACGGCGGCGGTCAATGCGAACGGCGGCGTCGGAGTAACAGAACCGTATATAGATACGGTAAATAATATAACTGTTATCACGTTTTCCCGCCGGATTTTCGGCAATGACCGCGAACCGCTGGGCATCGTATGCCTTGGCATTAAGATAGACAGGCTCAAAGGATACGTCATCAATACCAGCTTCGCGGAAGGCGGCTACGGATTTCTAATGACTAAAAATATGGAAATACTCGCCCACCCCAACCCTGAATACATAGGCGTAAATATACGGGATATCGGAAGCAATATTAACGCTCTTTCAGACGAACTGGAACAGGGAAAGGAAATATCAGAGCGTATCATCAAAAATTATAAAAACGATAATTGTATTGTGTACATCAAGAAACTGAAAAACGGATGGTACATGGGGCTTGTAACGCCGTATGACAAGTATTATCAAAGCACAAGACTTCAGGTAACTATTCTTATTTTTCTCGGAACCTTGATGGCGGTAATACTCAGCGTTTTCCTTGTCAGCGTTATTGCGGAAAAGCAGGCGTTAATTATTAAAGCGCGCGAAGCGGATGAGGCAAAAAAACAATCAAAAAACCTTGAGAACATTTTAAACAGCTTTGACGGGATGGTATATGTTACGGTTCCTGCTACAAGTGAAATTCTTTTTATTAATAATAAAATGAAGAAACATTTTGATATAGAAGGAGACTGTACCGGGCAGATATGTTATAAGATTCTGCAAAAAGGAATGGACAATAAATGCAGCTTTTGCCCTTCTTTCAAACTTGACAAAGACCCGCAGCAAGTCATTATATGGACAGAACACAGTTCCAAGACAAACCGCGTTTACCGTAACACAGACTGCTACATTGAATGGCCCGGCGGTAAAATGGTTCATCTTCAAACTTCAGTTGACATTACAGAACTGGACGAAGCGAAAGAGCACGCTATTGAGGCAAACAAGGCAAAGAGCGGCTTCCTTGCAAGGGTAAGCCATGAATTACGCACTCCTATGAACGCTATTCTGGGCATTGCGGAAATTCAAATGCAAAACGAATATCTTCCGTTGGACGCGCAGGAAGCCCTGGAGAAAATTTATGATTCCGGTTATATGCTTTTAAACCTTATAAACGATATACTTGACTTATCAAAAATAGAAGCCGACAAACTGGAACTAATACCGGTTAAATATGATGTTCCAAGCTTGATAAACGACACCGTATATTTAAATATTATGAAATTTAACAGTAAGCCTATAGAATTCTTTCTTGATATTGATACCAATCTTCCGTTGACGCTGTTAGGCGACGAGCTTAGAATAAAGCAGATATTGAATAATTTATTGTCGAATGCTTTTAAATATACGGACCAAGGCAAAGTTATCCTCTCCTTTAAAGCTGAACAGATAAAAAACGACGCGCTTCTTGTCATGTTTATTATCCGCGTAAGCGATACCGGACAGGGTATGACAAAAGAACAGATCAATATGCTTTTTGGCGAATATGCGCGTTTTAATAATGAAGCAAACCGCAGAATCGAAGGCACAGGGCTTGGAATGAACATAACAAAACACCTTGTCAAAATGATGGGAGGAGAAATATCTGTTGAAAGCGAACCGGGCATAGGTTCGATATTTACAGTGCGTATTCCTCAGGGAAAAGCGGATGACTGCGTTCTCGGAAAAGAATTGGCGGAAGACCTCCGGAATTTTCATAACGAAAAAAAAATAAGAATTAAGAAGTCTCCTCAAATTTCCCGCGATTATATGCCGTACGGCAAAGTTCTTGTAGTAGATGATGTAGAAACAAATTTGTATGTGGCAAAAGGGCTTCTCTCTCCCTATGGATTATCCGTAGAAACTGCCTTAAGCGGTTTTGAAGCAATCGAAAAAATAAAAAAAGGCGCTTGTTATGACATCATTTTCATGGATCATTTCATGCCAAAAATGGACGGGATTGAAACGGTTAAAAAAATACGCGAACTTGAGTACAAAAACCCGATTATCGCATTAACCGCAAACGCGCTTATAGGACAGTCGGATATGTTCCTTGTGAACAGCTTTATCGGGTTTATTTCCAAACCTATAGACATACGCCAGTTAAACTTCTGGCTGAACAAGCTGATACGCGACAAACAGCCGCAGGAAGTAATCGCGGCAGCGCGGAAACAAAAAGCCGAAATGGAAAAAAAGACCGATAAAAAAGCGGTTAAACAGCAAATTGACTCCCAGTTAGCGGAAATTTTTATAAGGGACGCCGAAAAAGCCTGCGCGGCGCTGGAAACATTATTCGATAAAAAGTTCGGCAAAAACGATGATGTTTATACATATACCGTCAGCGTACACGCAATGAAAAGCGCTCTTGCAAACATAGGAGAAAATGAGCTTTCAGATTTTGCGTCAAGGCTGGAACAGGCGGGACGCGGGAAAAATACTGAAACAATGCTTGAAGAGACCCCTATGTTTATAAACGCGCTGAAAGCGGTAATAGAAAAGGTCAAACCAAAAGAAAAAAACGAAAAAATCGTTGAGGACGAATCCGGCGACACTCTTGCTCATCTGCGCGAAAAAATTTCATTTATTCAGAAAGCTTGCAGCGGTTTTGACAAAAAAACCGCAAAAAAAACACTGGACGAATTAAAACACACAAAATGGTCGCCTAAAACCACGGAACTGTTAAACACCATTACCGAATATCTGCTGCATAGTGATTTTGAGGAAGCCGCCAAAAAGTGCGTATCTTTCCTTGAATAAAGAACCTTCGCCAGTTAGGTTAAACTTAACCCACAGTTTTCTATAAATAAAAAACCGATTCCGGTAAAGCAAGGCGATACCTCTGCGCCCATATAGAGTAAACGCTCAGCGAAGCGTCAGGAGGTTAAAATGATTTCACCGCTTTATGACTACGCTTTCTCGGAGATATTCGGCAACCAGAAAAATATTGATATTACGAGAAATTTCCTTAAAACTCTGATTGATATTCCGGAAGCTGAATACGACAGGCTTACTGTTGTAAGTCCTCAATTACGCAGAGTATTCAGAACGGAAAAAACCGGCGTTGTTGATCTGAAACTCAATACCAAGTCAGGTAAAATTATTCACATAGAACTGCAAGTGGAAAAAAGATCAAACATGAAAAACAGAATACTCTATTACGCTTCGCGGCTTATCGGAGATCAGCTAAAATGGGGAGAAGATTACAATAAACTGCATCAGGTTATAAGCATTGTTATCTGCGACCACAATCTGTTGGAAGAAGAAAACTCATACATTAACGAATATGAATTAAGGAACGAAGAAAACCATTCCTTTTCCAAATTGCTGAGGGTAATAATACTTGAATTATCGAAACTGCCTGAAACCATTGACAAAACGGTATGGCCATGGTTAAAATTTCTTAAGTGTACAGAGAAGGAGGAATTTGAAATGTTGGCGTTAAGGTATCCTGAACTGGAAAAACCTGTTTTTTGCGCAAAAAATATGTCGTTATTAGAGAAATGGAAGGAAATACGATTTCATAAAAAACTCTGGAAGATAGACGAAAAAAACTTTTTTGAACAGGCAAGGATAGACGGTCACGCTAAAGGCTTAGCGGAAGGCTTAGAGGAAGGTTTAGCTAAAGGCTTGGCGGAAGGTTTAACTAAGGGTTTGTCAGAAGGTTTAGCTGAAGGACTTGCAAAGGGCTTGGATAAAGGTATAGCTCAAGAAAAACTCGAAATTGCCGTAAAAGCGTTGGCGAAGGGATTATCTGTCGAAATGATTCACGAGATTACCGGGCTTGATATTGAAATAATTAAGAATAGACTTGTTCGACAACGCGAACCTTCGGTTCGAGGTTAGTTGTCTCACAAGTCTTGCATTTTTTCGGGCTAAAGTAAACTTTAGCTCTGCAAAAATGCTTTTTTATATGGAAGTTGTTCAGAAACTGAAGTTTCCGAACAACTCTAATTTGTAAAATCACATAAACTTTAATTTGTAATGGACAAAGACCTATCGAGCCGATCCAATTTTTTGTGTAAATGAAAACCCCCTTATTTATTATTTTTTATTTGTTATTTCTTAAAGCCCTGTTGCTATTTTAATCTCATCTTGTTATATTATTAGTTACCGAACGGTCGTTAACATGACAAAACAGGAAATAATAGAAGCGGCGTTCAAAGCATGGGGACGCGATTTTTACAGAAAAACAAGCCTCTCGCAGATTGCCCGCGAACTTGGGGTAAGCAAGCCGGCCTTATACCGCCACTTTGAAAACAAGCAAGCTCTTGCAGCCGCAATGACAGAATGTTTTTTTGACAGTTTTGCCGCTTCTGTCAAAGAGGATTTTGAAAAAGCCCTTAATGCCGTTAACGCGGACGAAGGAATTTTTACAATAATACAAAGTATTTCAGGTTATTTCGCAAGGAATGTGTACCATCTCATTTTCTTCCTTGTAAACATAAACGATCGTAATATTGACAGCCGCACAATACCTCGGCAATTTAAGGCAAGAGGGGTGGATATAAGCATAATCAGGCTTGTTATCCAAAAGAAATATGACACGGCTCACGCGACATTACAGCTTATATTTGCTTCTATTGTTTTCTATATATCGCACTTCCATGAGACAAAAAAAACATTTGAAAAATCTCCTTCCGAGAAGGAAATCAATGATATTACCGGCGAAATATTTACAGCCATAAAAGACGGACTGGGGTTTCCAGAACATACAGGAGACCTTGACCTGAATAAACTAGAAATTATGGTTGACGGAACCTTGCGAAGCGAGGAACCTGAACCTCTGTTCAAGGCAGTCGCCGAAGCTGTAGCCGAAGCAGGACCATGGGATACATCAATGGACATGGTCGCTAAACGCATGGGGCTTTCAAAGAGCAGCCTTTACGGGCATTTTAAAAACAGAAAGGATATGCTGCGCCGCCTTTTCTTAAACGAATTTAAACGGATTATAGAATTTGCGCGGCAAGGAATCAGCCTGTCCGCAGTTCCTGCGCAGCAGCTTTACCTCGGCATCTATTCAATCGCGTTTTATCTCCGCTCCCGTCATGAGGTTCTTGCCGCTTTAAACTGGATTCGAACAAGGAAACTTGACCTCGGCAAACCGGAAAAGAAGTTGGAAATATTTTTCAGGCTTTTTGAGGATGTTGAAATTGAGCCGTTTAACAAGTCGGGAGAAGACGAGAAACGGAAAATTTCCCACTTGATTTTATTCCTCCTTATCAACATATTAATGCGGCCGTATATGTTGGGAAACGAAAATTTATCGGTTAAAGATGTCCGCAACGACGATATACGCCTGCTGTATAAATTTACCACGTTGGGTCTTGGGGGCTTTATCCGATGAATAAAAAAAGTTATATTTCAATTACCAATAATTGCATTATGGGGCGGAGCGAATGTAAGTGCCGCTCTCGGCTTTTTAAGCCGTGGATAAATGATCGCGCGTTAGCGGATCAAAACAAGGAGTCTGTATGAACCTTAAAAAAAATGCAAAGGCTGCCCTGTATGCAGACAGGCTGATCCGCCCCCCCTGTATTATTCTGTTAATGTTGATGTGCGCAGGTCTTTATGCTCAGGAAAAACCTGTGCGCATCAGCCCCGATGAAGCGGTGGAAATGGCAATCAAAAACAACCTGAGTCTTGAAACCTCGCGGACAAATGTCGAAACAAAGAAACGCGCTTCCGGCACTTCGTGGAATCAATTTATTCCAAGCATACAGCTTGGAGGCAGTCTGGTTAGGGATAACGAAAAAACCACATCAACTGTTTCAGGTTTGACATATGTTCCATGGAAAGAAGAAATGGGAGCTATGGGAATTCCAAAAAATATGTTGGAATTAGAAACCCCTTCGGGAACTCTTTATAACTATGTAACACCTTATTCAATGAGCATAGCATCTCCTCAATGGCATATTGCCTGGTCTATTCAGGCGTCGCTTAATTTAAATTTTGCCATGTTTGAAAACATGAAGCGCCTGAGCATTGATTATCAGGGAGGACTTTTAAGTTATGAGAAAGCAAAAGCCCAGCTTGAACGCGATATACGCAAGGCGTACCACAATATGCTCCTTCTTCAGGAAAATATCGCGCTCTTAAAGGGTAATTTTACAAACGCGGAACGTCAGGTGCAAATGGCGCAGGCAAACTACAACGCGGGACTTGCTCCGGAACTTACATTGCTGCAGGCGCGCGTCGCAAGGGAAAATTTGCGCCCTGTAATGGATCAGGCGGAAAACGGGCTGAAACTTTCAATGGCGCAGTTTGCGATGAATCTGGGACTTAATTACAATACTGTTTTTGAACTTGCGCCCGTTACGGGAAATATTGATTTTATTCCGCTTGATGTCGCGGAAATGGTCACTAAAGCGGCGTCCGGCAAGCCGGACATTCAGGAATTACGGCACTCAATACTTATGCTTGAAAGCGTGCGTAAAGCGCAAATTTATTCACTTACTCCTTCGCTGACATTAAGCTGGAACCGCACTTCCGCGTTTATAAAAGACCCGTGGAAAGATTCATGGTTCGGCGGCAAGAACGACTGGAGAAAATCAGGTTCCTTTACGCTTTCCTTCGGAGTCCGACTGCACAGTCTGATTCCGTTCAGCGCGGATTTTCAGGCTGTAAGAAATACGGAAGATCAGATTAAAACCGCGACAATAGGTCTTGCGCAGATGGTCTACGGAACGGAAATTGAAGTTTACAATATCATACTTTCCCTTGAAAAAACGCGCGTCAACGCGGAAGCGCTCTCTCAAACAGTCAACCTCGCAGAGCAGTCATACAGCATGACGGAACGCGCATATCAGGCGGGCTTGCAGGATTACTTTCAGGTTCAAAGCGCGCAGCAGTCCCTGCATCAGGCGCGCGTTCAAATGCTTGAACAGCAGTTCAATTATCTTAACAGCCTTATTGACCTTGAATATGCCACCGGGGTTCCTTTCGGAACTCTCTCAAGAAGGAAAAAACAATGAAAATAAAATTAATTTCCATCCTGTTGTTAGCTGCAATAATATTTTCAGGATGCGACCGTGTTGAAGAAACATTCGATAAAGTAAAAAAAACATACAGTAAAGTCAAGGAAACGTTCGGTAAAAACGACAAAGCCCAAATGGTATGGGAAACTCCCGTATTCGCGGTCAACACAACGCTTGCGGCAAAAGGACAGATAAACGACTATATTTCACTTTCAGGGGATATTTACGCAGGCTCAACTGTAGATGTATATTCCGAAGCGGCGGGTAAAATAACCCAGGTTTACACGGCTGTCGGCAGAAAGATAAAAAAAGGCGATCGTGTCGCCTCGGTTGATCCTTCGCGTCCGGGCATGACTTACCGTCAAAGCGTCGCAACAGCTCCGATCAGCGGAATCGTTATCGCCGTTCCCGCTCAAATCGGAATGACGGTAAGTCAGGCTGTTCCCCTTATAAGAATCTCAGGCGGAGACGGTCTTGAAATACGCCTTAATGTGGCTGAGCGGTTTATCTCCAAAATGGCGATGAACCTGCCCTGTGAAATTACGCTTGACGCATGGCCGGGTGAAATTTTCCTTGGAAGCATAAGTGAAATTTCACCTACCATTGATCCGGCTTCCAGAACAATGGAAATACGCGTAACCGTAACCAATACAGGTTCAAAACTCAAACAGGGAATGTTTGCAAAAGTAAAAATCATTACCGAACGAAAAAATAACATCGTAAAAATCCCGGCAGCGGCGGTAATAAGGCGGTTTGGGGAAGAATATGTATATGTCGTAGAAAAGGATCAGTCAAATCCCGATTTTAATATTGTAAAGAAAAGAGTCATTGTGCCGGGTATCCTGATTGACGGGGTTCTGGAAGTACAAAGCGGGCTTGCGCAGGATGAAGAAATCGTAATCCGAGGTCAAACCCTGCTTGATGAAGGTTCCAGAGTCAATATTATAGAACGCGCCGCGTCATTAGGCGCAAATTAATATAAGGGGAAAAAAATGAGCATGGTTAAAACCGTTATATCAAGACCGACGACTTTCTTAATAATTTTTGCGCTTCTTATAGGACTTGGCTTTTTTGCCCTTTTCAATCTACCTATAGACCTTTATCCGGAAATAAACCTTCCGATGCTGGTAGTTTTCACTTCATATACCGGAGCGGGGCCTGAAGAAGTCGAGCGGTCCGTTACGCGTCCTCTGGAAGCGACTCTCTCCGGCGTATCCGGTCTTGAAAAAGTAACTTCCACCTCAAGCAAAGGTTCCAGCATGGTAATGATGGAATTCACCTACGGCACGAACATGGCTGACGCGGCAAATTCCATCCGTGACGCGCTTGAACGCATCAGAAACTATATGCCGACCGGAGCTAATACGCCGATGATTTTCAAATTCGACCCGTCCATGCTCCCGATTGTAAGCCTCACGGTAACTTCCAGCAAACGCACTCCGGAAGAATTACGTGAAATCGCGGAAGATACAATCGTTCCGCGCATTGAACAAACGCCGGGCGTAGCGACAGCTTCCGTAAACGGCGGCAGGGAAAAAATAATCCGCGTGGAAATTCCGCAAAACCGAATGGAAGCATACGGGCTTACCGTTGTGCAAATTCAGCAGGTGCTTGCCGCGCAGAATATGCAGACGGCGGCAGGTACAATTATAGACGGCGGACTGTCGTATATTCTGACAACTATGGGTGAATATACGTCTATTGACGAAATAAAAAACACCGTAATCTCCTACAAGGGCGGAGGGCTTTCAGGAACACAGGTTGAGATGCCGCGCCGGATTTACCTGCGCGATCTTGCCGACGTATTTGAAGGCTACCGTGATGAAACAAGCACGGTTTATGTGAACAACCAGTCCGCGGTTATGCTGCAGGTTCAAAAACAAAGCGGTAAAAATTCCGTACAGACCGCCAAGGATTTACGAAAAAGACTCGAAAGAATGAAGCAGGAACTTCCGCCCGATATTACCATCAAAGAACTTTATAACTCTACAGACATTGTTGAAAATTCGTTAAATCAGGTAACGTCAACCGCTTTCAGCGGAGCGTTGCTCGCTATATTGATACTTTTTATTTTTCTCCGTTCTGCCAAGCCTACATTAATAATAGGGGTCAGTATACCCATATCAATTATCATAACAATGATGACAATGTACTTTGCGGGGCTAACTCTCAATCTTATGACAATGGCAGGCCTTGTTTTGGGAATAGGTATGCTGGTAGACAACTCTATTGTAATTCTGGAAAATATTTACCACTACAGGGAAAAAGGAGCCAAGTTAAGGACCGCATCGCTGCTCGGCACTTCCGAAATGATTGTAGCGATTACGGCTTCCACAATAACAACCATCTGCGTTTTCGCTCCTCTTGTAATGTTTCAGGGGCTTTTGGAAACGGCGGGCGAGCTTTTTGCCGGACTTGCTTTTACAGTTGTAATATCGCTTGGAATATCCTTGTTTACGGCTATTTTCCTTGTCCCGATACTTTCAAGCCATGTTCTTCCGCTCGTTACGAGAAAACAAAAACCTCTTAAAGGCGTTTTGGCAAAGATTGATAAAGTATTTGAATTATTTTTTACATGGCTGGAAAATATATACCGCAACGCGGTGCGCAGAGTGCTTCACCATAAATTACTCGTTATCTCATTCCTGCTTATCCTGTTCATAATAAGTATATTGTTTATTCCGATTATCGGCTGGGAATTCATGCCTCAGCAGGAAGACGATAATGTAAGCATATCCGCAACGCTTCCGATGGGAACTCCCTTACAGGAAACGGAAGCTGTTTTAAAACAGCTTCAATTAATTGTTGAAAAGGAAATTAAAGGTTATGAAATGCTGGTTTTGCGCGCAGGCGGAGGCGGTATGTTGGGCATGGGCGGCGGCAGCAATTCAGGCTCGCTGAGAATAAGCCTGCCTGAGTACTCAAAAAGGGTTGAAAGCGCAAATGAAATAAAAGAAAAACTTCGTCCGTATCTTAACCAGTTTCCCGGCGTTATGTTTTCCATGGGAGGCGGTTTTTCCATGAGCCTTGGGGGAGGCAACTCGGTAGACATAATATTGCGCACTGACAATCTTGTAAAAGGCAAGGCGTTAGGCGAAAGAATCGCCGCCGTGCTTAAAGAACACCTTCCAAATGATGTTACGGAACCGGCGGTCGGACTGCGGGACGGACTGCCGCAGTATGAAATAATTATTGACCGCGAGAAAATGTACGCGCTCGGGCTTAATACCTATACGGTGGGCAATGAGATAAAAGCGGCTGTGGACGGAATTACGGCGACAAGATTTAAAACCGGCGGCAAAAATTATGACGTAATCCTAATTCTTGCGGAAGCCGACCGCAATACCCTTCCCGCTCTTGATCATATTTTTATAAACAGCCAGATGGCGGGCAGGGTTCCTCTTTCCAGCTTTGTTTCCTACAGGGAAGGGACAGGCCCGCTTACCATTAACCGCGAGAATCAAAGCCGAATCATTCATGTTACAGCCGGAGCAAAACCCGGCGCAAAAGTGAACACCTTGCAGGAAAAAGTTGAAGCGCTGATAATGTCGGAGATTCCAATAGAAGACGATGTAATCATTGAGTATGGCGGCGATAACGCCGAAATGGTAAAAATATTCACGCGCTTTATTCTAATCTGTATTGTAGCGGTATTCCTTGTGTTCGGCGTAATGGCGTCCCTCTTTGAATCGTTCCGCGACCCGTTTATCATCATCTTTACAATCCCGCTCTCAATAATCGGCATAGTCGCAATATACCTTATAACCGGAACAATATTTAACGTACTGACCGCGGTCGGACTTCTTGTACTGATAGGCGTTATTGTAAATAACGGCATCGTGCTTGTTGACTACACTAACCTCCTGCGTAAAAGGGGATATTCCCTGAATGACGCATGTATAGAAGCCGCCGGCAACAGGCTTCGTCCGATTTTAATGACCACCTTGACTACAATTCTTGGGCTTGTACCGATGGCTTTCTTCCCCGGCGAAGGTTCTGAACTTGTAGCTCCGATAGGTAAAACCGTTCTTGGCGGTCTTTCATTCGGCACATTAATGACTTTATTCCTGATGCCTTCCATATACGCCGTTATGAACAGACGCTCCGATGCGCGCAAAGCGAAAGCGCAGATTCGGCGGGAAAGAATTGCTGCGGGTGAAAAACGTTCCAGATTGAAAGAAACTGTTATTGCCAGTATTGTTAACACCGCAGACACGGAGGTAGGTAAATGATTCGCGTAGAAATAATTGCCAATCAGTCAGTCGAAGAAAATATCCATGAAGCGCTTGAAAAAGAAAAAGCAGGCAAGTTCTACACCAAATTCCCCGACATTTACGGCGTAGGCTCTTCAGGTCCGCGCATGGGCGACGCCGTTTGGCCGGAAAGTAATTTTTCGCTTGTAATCTGGTGCCAGAAAGAGGAAGCCATCGCCATAAAGCGCGCCGTTGATTCTGTAAAGAAAAAATATCCCAACGAAGGCATAAAATTTTTCTGGCATTAAAACGGTAAAAAACAGAAACGGAATTATGGTAATAGAGTTGTTTGGAAATTTCGGTTTTTAGAGGTTCCCTTATTTCATTTCCTTGTCTATCTTGCTCTGTAAATTATGCTGTATATACTTTCGGATTTTTGCTTTTACTTCAGAATCTATCCGCTGAGTAAATATCATAACGTATATTTTTTCACTTTCAACAACTCTTGAGCCGAATACAACAGCCTCTACTTTAAGAAGCATACTCTGTAACCTTATCTGAATATTTTTGACAAGTTCATTCTTTGCTAGATTCGGATCATTTTCAAAAACGCAGGAAATCCCTACTACACTGACATCTTTAATAACCCCGCTGATAATACCTCCGCCAAACGGCATATTCATTGTTGCGGTAGTTTCATCTTTTGTCGAAGCGCGCAGGTATTTACGCCGGCCTTTAACATTCAAACTGTTTAAGGTTTCAATAATCTTATTGATATATCCGCTCATATCAACTTTTAAATTTATAAAACCGCATGGCACCTTATACTTGCCGGTAAAATTTTCGTGTAATTCATCACTTGTATCCGAAGTAAAAATACCCAGCTTAATTTCACTCAGGGCGGATAATTTTTCCGAAAACCATTTTTCCCAATCTTTTTTCTGCATCTTTTCATCAATATTGACAAATAAAATTGAATCGGGGTGTTTTTCCAGCACCCTTATAATCTGGATATGATTTTTAATTATATATACTTCATACTCATGCTGCGCCAGTTCCGTTATTATTTGATTTTGTACAGATGCCGTAGGGTATAAAAAGAATACTTTTTTTCCGTTTATTTCAGATGAATTATTTGCGTCGCTCATAATATCGTAATTTTAACAAAAAAATAATTAATTTTCAACAGTAAATACAACCGTTTGTTCCTCATCTCCGTTTTTTACGCTCAGCGTGTTTACGCCCGTCACGCGCGGTAAATAAAAAACAAACGGACGTTTTATACGGATTACACTGCCGTTGTAGGTTACGAGAGACTCATCGTTTTCCCCTCCGATTATTTCGACAGGTATATCGTCCATCCCGATACCCCGGTTTGCAAGGTACACAAACCCGCCGCGGGGACTTATAATTTCCAAAGGACTTGATGCGTAGTCAATTTCTCCCTGTCTTTGCGCTCCCGCAAACCATGATTGATACTCTGCGGGAAATACTGTAACGCCGCGACCGTTAACAATTTGATGCCATGTGCAAATTTTACCGTCATCGCCTGGCTGAACATATTCGTTAATAACAGAGAGACAGGCGTCCGCAGGCGTCATGCCTGAAAGCGCGCAGACGCGCTTTAACTGCCATTTATCAGGCGCCGGAAAATCGGGAACATAAATCCCGCGCTTTTCTTCCAGCAAAACAAGAGTATCGCGCACTATTGCGGCGGGAATGGAACTGCCTGTCTTGCCGATAACGGTTTCTCCCGTGAAGTTTCCCATCCAGACGCCCACAGTATATTTTTGCGTCGCTCCAAGCGCGACAATGCTCTGGTACTGATTGGCGGTTCCCGTTTTAAAAATAGCGGGAAAAGAAGTTTTGAAATTCCTTGCAAAGCCGAACGCAAGCACGCGAGCATTTGAATCCGATAAAAAAGAACAGATAATTCTTGCTGTATCGGCGGAAAAAATTCTTTTTTGCGCTTCGTCCTTCTTTTTTTCCTCTGTTTGTAATTCCCATGTTAACGGCAAAAAAACGCCGTCTCTCGGAAAAACGCTGAAAGCTCTTACCAGTTCCAAAAGACTGACAGGAGCGTTTCCCAAAGCAAGACCCAATCCCGCGTCTTCCGACGAATTTTCAATGGAATCAAAACCAAGAGATAAAAGCAAATCAGTGTAATTCCTTACGCTAAGCCTGTAGAGCAAATATACAGCGGGAATATTAAGGCTTGAAGCAAGAGCCGCGCGAAGCAGCATCGGTCCGTTATACTTCTCGTTAAAATTGCGGGGGATATAAATCTCGCTTTCACCGTAAGTCATTTGTATGTCCGCTATTACATCAGTCGGCTTAAATCCGTTCTCCAGAGCCATCGCGTAAAGAAAGGGTTTCATGCTGCTTCCAGGCTGATTTAGAGCAAGCACTCCGTCAACCTGCCCCGCGTCTTTAGCGTTAAAAAAATCCGCGCTTCCGACCCACGCAAGAATCTCCCCTGTTTCATTGTCAATCACAACGCACGAACCGTTTGTAAGCCGCGATGAATAATAGCGCATAACATTTCCCGCTATAGCGTTCTCAAGATAATTTTGAAGCGGCAGATCGACTGAAAGTTTAACTTCGTCTTTTGTATTAACGCTGTTTATAATGCGGATTAAATGGGGCAGTTCAAGAGGATACTCAAAACGCTTTGCGGAGGAAGAAGCGTATTTCCAGTCATCTTCGTTTATTTGCGCAATTAACGGACCGGCAGGTTTTTTCCCGGACAGTCCCTCAGCGCCGACAAATCTTTCATGCAATTCAGAAGCGGCGGCGATGCAGGCTTCAGGATTCTCCAGCGGATTGTACATTCCCGGCCTTCGCGGAATTACCGCAAGACAGAAAATTTGAGCGGGAGAAAGCGCTGAAATATCTCCCGCAAAAAAAGTTCTGGCGGCTGATGCTACTCCTTCCGTATTATACCCAAAAGGAAGCGAAAGCAGGTACAATTCAAGTATTTGCTCTTTTGAAAGCCTGGCTTCAAGACGCAGAGCGTTTAACATTTCGCCGATTTTGCCCGGGAAGGTCTGACGTTTTTTGTTCTTTTGCGCAGCACCGGAGCGTCCGTTATCTGAAATTATCCGGGCAAGCTGCATTGTAACCGTACTTGCGCCGCTTACCCTTCTTTTCTGAGTAATGTTTTGATACAAAGCGCGTATCATTGAAATGCCGTCTATTCCGAAATGACTGTAAAAACGCCTGTCTTCCGCAAATACAAAAACATCCTTTACCTGCCGGGGGAACTCCGCCGGTTTTTCCCTCCGCAGTCCGTCTGAAAGAGGCGTTATCTGCAAAAGGAGTCCGCCGCGGTCATAATAACGGACGCTGTTTGGGCGCGCCAGAAAATGCTTCAAATCAGGATAGGGAGAAAACCTTAAAACCGTCCAAAACAGGGTAAGAAAAACCGTTATAAACGCAAGGACGCGGGTTATAAAAACCCCTGTCCTTTCACTCTTTGAATCCCCTCGTTCCTGCGCTTTAAAACAAAAACTTTTAGAAACAATTTTTTTTAACCGCTCAAAAGATTTATTCAATTGTGTAAAGAAGCCCCTTACTGCGCCCGAAAATTTCAGGTTCATACATACACTCCGCCTGAACAGGCGGCGTAGGATACACTCCCCTCCTAGATGTGCGGAAAAGGAAACTTACGGTATCTTCGCCTTTTCCGAACTGATCCCAGAAATATTGAATTTCATTATCCATAATAACCTGATAGCTCAACCATGACCTTCTTGTTTCCTCATCGCCGCCTGCCTTGTCTTCATAAGAAGCGGTCGTTACAAACGCGGCGTCAAGAATTTCAGCGCCTGAGGGGACAGGAACGCGCAGAGCAAGGTAGGTGCGATCCCGGCTTGAAGATATCCTTACCTTTGCGCGGTAGGTCTTTCCGCTTTTAAGAGCAGTCCCTTTTATTTCAGCTCCCGTGTCAATGTCGTAGATGCTCATAAAAACCCCGAGCCCTTCATCGCGGAAAGACTGAAGTTCAGACGGTATCGCATAACTCAGGGACGCTGTGTAATAAATATTCCCGGTTCCGTTTCTGTCAAACTTTAAAGCCTGCGTACGGTCCCTGGGGAGACCGGACAGGGGAGAAGCTGTAAAATCAAATATTCCCGTAACAGGTTTCGCTCCAAGCCCCTTGAATGCTCCTTTGAGAAGCTCAGCCCCCGCAAGAGTAACGCTGCTGTTCACATTGATATTTTCAAGTTTTTCTTCCCTGATTAACGCGTCTACCGCCGCTAAAACACGCACAGTCGCCGCAGTATTCTGCCAATAACCTGTTCCTGAACGTTTTGCTTCCAGCAGGGAAAATAAAAGTCTTGTATTTATGTTATCCCCGGGAAACTGCCCCGCAAAGAACTGAAGCGTAAGAGCAAGCTGTTCTATACTGCCGCCGTAAAAGGACGAACGGCGTCTGTCTAACGGGTCTGTAATGTCCGCTCCCCTTGCCGTCAGCCTGATCAAGTTCCGCAGTCGGGCGGCTGTACTCGCAGCCTGAGTGTTCTGCCCCAAAGCGCGGTAAGTCATACCGGCAAAAGCAAGCACGGACGGATCAACATTGTCGCGGCTTAATATTTCAGCTAACTTTGACGCGTCTGTTTTCTCACCCATAAGCGCAAGCACATAAAGCATATAACTCTGTAAATAAGACTGGTAATAATAAGATGAAGAGCCGCCCTGCCACTTTTGCATTTCCTGATACTCACGGTTAAGATATGCGACAAGGGCTGCGGTATTCAGGGAAGAAGGCACGTTTATGTTCTTTGTTTTGGCAATTGCGATAATGTGCGCAATCCTAAGGCTCACATAAAAATCCGCTCTTGTGCCGGAAGGCCAGTAGGGAAAACCTCCGTTTGAAAGCTGCGCCTGCGCCCATGACCTTAATTCGTTTTCAACTACACGGCGCGGATCGGAAACTTCGCTTTTAAGATTAAAAGCGTCAATATACTCGCTGAAAACAACAAGGGGCATAATAGCCGCGCTTCGCTGTTCCATGCACCCGTAGGGATAGCGGAAAAGGTATGTAACAGCGGAATCAAGCAGGCTTAAACGGGTAGCGTCAAGTGAAACCGTAAGACTGCCGGCTCCGTTATCTGCAAACGAGGGTATAATAAGACCTTCGCTCGCCGTATCGCGTTCCACCGTGCCCGTAGTTGTGACGGTTTCCGTTACATAGGGATGTTCAATTTGCATTTCGCGAACAAGCCTTTCATTCAAAATGTCCGACTTTACGGTAAAATTCAAATTGACATATCCTTCTTTAACAGCGGCTACATCAAAATATACGATTGTATTCTCGCCGCTTTTTACGGTTATGCGCCTCTCGGCGGTTCCGTCCACAAAAGCCTGCCCTTTTACTTTGGAAAGCCCGTTTGACGCGCCGGCGGCAGAGGGAGCGCCTATATCAAGGCTTATTGTCAATGTATGCGAAGATGAATCAAGGTTTGTAATCAGGACTCCCGCTTCTGCGGTATCCCTTTCCCTAAGTCTTCTTGGCAGAACTTCGCGCACATTTATTTTATTCCTTGCGGCGATTTCCGTTTCCTTTAGCGCGAAAAGATCCCCGCGCACTCCGAAAACCGTTACGCGGTATGTTGTAAGATTGTCAGGCAGTTTAAATTTGCAGGTAACCTTTCCTTTTGCGTCGGTAATCAGCATAGGCTCAAAGACAGCGGTAGGGTTAAAATCCTTGCGTTCTTCTATTTTGCTGTCGCCTTCCGAATCTCCGCCCGCAAGATTTTTGACGCTGTAGGTAACAGGGTCCATTAACATGGCGCGGGAATCGCCGCCGGCGGCATAAAGGCGGAAATTGCTTTCCGAATAAAAATAATCAATCGGGTCCGGCACATGGTAATTGATTAGGTCAAGCACGCCGCGGTCTACAGCCATAAGGGTAAGCTCGGCATTTGGCAGGGGCGTTCCGTCCCTTGTTGCAGTAAGCGTAATTGTAACTTCATCGCCGGGACGGTATGTTTTTTTGTCGCTTTCAACCTGCACGGAAAAAGCCTTTGTGCGCGGATTCACGCTTAGCTGTGTTACGCCGTAATACCCTTTCGGTTTGTCCAAATCCGGGGTCCCGTATTCATGAGACGGAGCGCCTGAACGCACGGAATACGATGAAACAGCCAGATAAACCACAGGCACATAGTTACGCGCAATCGGAATATCCAGGACTGTGACGGATTCATTTAAATATCGCACTTCTTCCGTATATATGCCGTCCCGTTCTACTGTAATAAGATAATAACCTTCGGGCAGCGAACTTTGAAGCAGTACCTTCGCGGTATCGCCCGGTTCATATACATCTTTGTCGGGAGTAAGCCTTATCTCCTGCGGACTGCTCATATTCCAGTAACCGCCCGAACCTGTAACATAAAAAGTAAGTTCCGTAAGGGCTGTTCTTCCTTCCCTGTCCCGTGATGTTACGCGAAGAATATGAAAACCCGCTTTTGACGGTTTTATTTTAAGCGAACCGCCGTTATTGCGGATATTTACCGTTTGACTGCTGTCAACTACCTGCTGCGAAGTGTATTCATCATAAATGTAGCCGTTTACGCCCCTTTGCTGAATACGCCGCCATTCTTCGCGCAGAAGCTCAACTTTTAGCTGCCCCGCTCCTTCGCCGCTCTGCAAAAACAGCTCGTTATTCGAAGTTTTTTCTCCATTTACGTTTACCGTAATGTAATCTATGGAAACTTCCTGCTCCGCGCGGCTAAACCCGCCCGCGCTCCTGTAAAGGCCGATATAAAAACTTGCGGGATGCACAACAACAGACCTGTAGGCCGCAACCATCTGATTGCTTATATCCGTAACTCTGGCTTCCGCCTGATAAATATAAGGCGCGCCTGTAATTTTACTTCCGCCCGTTTTCTGGCTCAGGCTTGCAGTCCCCTGCCCGCTTAACATTCCGCTTTGGGAACCGGTATGCCGTTTGCTGTCCCAGCCGCGGCGGGGACCAAAAACATATCCCCTTGTTTCCGCGTTCTGCGGACGGAAGACTGTCTTCTCCTCAAACCACGCGCCTTCCCATGAAGCGCCTGAAAGACTGCCGCCTGAAAGATAGCTTGCCTGTAAATTTAAATTTACGTCATCACCCATAATAACAGGCGCGGGCGGGGACGAAAGAACAGCCTGGAATTTCAAGCGTTCAAAAAATGCAACCGTTATGGGAACATTGGCTATTATTTCACCATCCTGCTCAGTTCCTCTCCTGTACACAAGCCTGTAGGAACCGGGAGCGGTATCTTCGGGAATTGAAAGCTGACCGTGAAAACTTCCCGATTCGGTTGTAGTTCCCGAAGAAGAAACAATTTTTACCGGTTTGTAGGTATTTTCTTCAAGTACTACATTGTAATCCCCCCTGTATACGGTATACATACCAAGCGCTTTTGAACGGTCAACTCCGCGTAACGTGAGAACCTCTCCGGGTTTGTAAAGCCCGCGGTCGGAAAACATAAAAGCCAGCGGGGTAATTTCTTCCGCGCGCTGAGGGGTAGCGGATGAAACTCCGAAACTCCATGTGTTATGCGAAGAAGGACTGAATATCGCCTTATCTCCGTCCTTTTCCGCGTATACAAACGGCGCATCAAATCCGCGCCATGAATTTTTGTTTTCCGTATTGTTACGCAAAACCGAAGGTTCCATTTTAACCACTGCAAGTCCGTTATTATCCGTTACTGCCTCAGCATAGCTGTTTCCGCTGTAAAATTTATCGCTGTTATTAACGTATAAATTACCAAGCAATTTAATAACAGCGCCTTCAACAGGCTTACCTGTAGAAAGACTCGTAACAAGAACTACGGCTTTGTTAAACCCGTAACGTACAGTCATGCCAAGGTCTGTAACCTGTATATTTATGGTGTTTTCTGTAGTTCTTGTTCCGGCGCGGGTTGTGCCGTCCCTCTGCCATTCAACAGTGAGAAGTTCAATTTGGCTGTTAAAGCCGACAAAGCCCCTGCCTTTTTCATTAAGATACGGCAAAAGATCAATTAATTCAAATTGTCTTGTATTGGCTTTTCCCGGAACTAAATTAAAAACAGAAGCATAATTATCCATATATTTCCACCATGGATTTTGTTTTGCCTGCAGCATATAACGCGAATTTGCGGTTATATTTTTATATTCAAAAAGATAAAACGGATGAAACTGCGCTTCCAGCATAACCTGCTGTCTGTTATCTAAAAATGTTAAATCACCCTGCGGCAGCGGCTCATCCGGCACTACAATATTGCAGGAATAAGGCTCGCTCAATTTTCTTCCGAATACGTCTTCTATGCCGGTGCCGATTTTTAACGTAAAACGGTCTTTATAAGTTACAGGCAGATTGTAAATCCGTAGCGTGTTTCCCAATACTTCAATATTATCATTGCCGAAAGCCATCGCAGGCTCAATACTGATATTGTTAAGTACATTGCTTTCATTAAGAGAGTGGCTGAAATATACTTCCACAAGATTAATGTATTTACCGTAACCTGTTCTTCTTTCGTGTTTTGTTACTTTGAAGAGACCGGGGGTTGAAAAATAGAAAGCCTGATCCGTTTCGGTTCCCCTGCTCCCTCCTTTTGATCTTGCGCCCTGTCTTAAAACAATACTTACCATTGAGTTAAAACCTATATAACCCTGAATCTCAGCCGTAACCTTATATTCATTTTCCTGTTTAAGGCTGAAGATTCTTTGACTTCCCGCTGCCGTTATTCGCAAATATTGTCTGATATCCTCTGCCTGCACAGGATAGTTAAATTCAAGACCAATCTGCCTTGCGGCCTCCGGCGGCACATTGCTGTTGTCAAAACGCATATTTGTGTTTTTCCTGAATTCCTCGCCGGGGATAACTTTTTTTATTTTTAAAGTTTCCGTGTAAAAAGAAAAAGTTCTTTCGCCTGAAATCTTGTTTCCGTAAACAGACGCTACGTTATTTGAAACTGTGATCGTATAGACCTGCTGTGCCTGACAGGGTTCTTCCCCCTCAAAACTTAAAAAACCTGTTCCGTACCAGCGGAAAGAACCTTTAATGGAAGGGTTAATGCTGACCACAGACGATGTCTGGCTCTGTTCACCGAGGCTTGCCAGAGGAATCATCGGCTGAGAAAAAACAACATAGATTGACGGACGCTGAATTGCTGAAGAATAGTCCCCTCTCGGACCCCAGTCAATAACAGTCAGCGGCTCTTTATTGGAGGAAGAAACCTGCCCTTCGCGCAGAGCCGCTTCCTGCGCAAGCCGGATCTCCTGTATCCTTGCGTTCTCGCGCGCCGGATCGAAATAAACAGTTTTATATTCCGATAACTTCCTTAAACCACCTCCAATAACGCTTCCCTGTGAATTTGCGGATGCCGCACCGGATACATCCGAAGCATTCAGCATTTCTACTTCGTTTTCCGCTTCAGCTTTTAATGGGCGGTAATCCAGCGTAAAAGCGGCTTCAATAGCCGCGCTGTTTACCAACGGCCGGGATTGTGAACCTTCCAGAATATATTCGTCTACATTGAGAGGCAAGTCGGGAATTTCATTGATATTCTTTTTTTTACAACCGATGCAAAAACTTGCCGTAAAAATTAATAAAATAACAAAAAATTTTCTCATAATTACTCCATAGAAATTATAGCATAAATATGCATACCTGCAATTGACAGTTATACATTAATAAATGTACAGTCATGGTATGAGCGAGTACCACATCAACGGCGGCATCCCGTTAAACGGAACAATCAAAGTCAGCGGCAACAAAAACGCCGCCCTTCCCTGCATAGCCGCCGCGCTTCTTACAGACGAACCTGTTGTGTTAAAAAATATTCCTGACATTGAAGACGTTCATGTCATGCTTGAGGTGTTTAAGGCTCTTGGGGGAGAAGTTGAAACGCCTGCGCCCAATACCCTTAAACTCCGCCTTCTTAACATTAAGGCTGCGGAAATACCGCAGGAACAGGCAAAAAAAATAAGAGCGTCAATTCTTTTTGCGGGACCGCTTCTTGCAAGATCGGGGAAAGCCGTTCTCCCGCCTCCCGGCGGCGATGTTATCGGAAGAAGAAGGCTTGACACTCATTTCCTTGTTCTTACGGAATTGGGCTCAAAAGTAAAAATAGGCGACAGCTTTACATTTACCGCAAAAACCCTTACAGGCGCGGATATTTTTCTTGATGAAGCGTCCGTTACGGCAACCGAAAACGCGGTTATGGCGGCTGTCCTTGCAAAGGGAAAAACAATTTTAACAAACGCCGCAAGCGAACCTCATGTTCAGGATCTTTGCAGAATGCTGGTAAAAATGGGGGCGCAGATAGAAGGCGTTGGTTCCAATATTCTTACAATTACAGGGGTAAAAAAATTATCGGGCTGTGAGTTTGAAATCGGTGCCGACTTCATGGAAGTAGGTTCCTTCATCGGCCTTGCCGCAGTTACGGGAGGCGATCTTCACATTGAAGGCGCGCGTCATGAAGATATGAGACCCGCCAAAATCGCGCTTGGCAAATTGGGGATTGTCTGGGCGCACGAGGGAACAGTTATCCATGTGCCGAAGAATCAAAGCATGGAAGTGAACCACGACCTGGGCGGCATGATTCCAAAAATAGACGACGCTCCCTGGCCCGGCTTCCCGCCGGATTTAATCAGTATTATCATTGTAGTCGCAACGCAGATAAAGGGAACCGTCCTTGTTTACGAAAAAATGTACGAGTCCAGGATGTTCTTTGTAGACAAACTTATCGGAATGGGCGCAAGAATAGTGTTATGCGATCCTCACCGCGCCGTTATCTCGGGACCTTCAAAACTGCACGGCACGGAGCTTATAAGCCCGGATGTACGCGCCGGAATGGCGATGCTCATTGCGGCAATGTGCGCTGAAGGAAACAGCGTTATTCGCAATATCTACCAGATAGAAAGAGGTTATGAGCATCTTGAGGAAAGGCTTTCATCGCTTGGAGCGCGCATAAAAAGGATTGAACAGGCATAATCGCTTCCAGCGCGATTCTTTTATATATAAAATAAGCCTTGAATTTAACTGCTGTACTTATTTATAGAGGTTAAAACATGGAAGCAATACAAACAGCAAATCATTCGCAGGATGCCAATCCTCCTGGTTATGAGACAGTGTGGGCGATCTTACAGGAAGTAGGTAAAAAACAAGAAGAACTTGTCGAATGCCAAAAAGAAACCGCCCGTCAAATTGGGAAACTCGGTAACCGAATGGGCGAAGTTATTGAACATATGGTTGCGCCCAATCTGCGGGAAAAATTCAGGGAATTGGGATATGATTTTCCCCAAGCCAATCAAAATTCCGATGTTTCAGATCGTACAAATAATATATTCCTTGAAATTGACGTTAAACTGGAAAACGGCGATAAAGTTATGCTTGTCGAAGTAAAAACCAACCTTACCACCGAAGATGTGCAGGATCATATTAAACGCCTTGAAAAAATGCGCGTATATGCCGATTTGCACGGCGACAAGCGTACTTTTTTGGGCGCTGTCGCAGGGGTGGTAATGACGGACAATGTAAAAGAGTATGCATTAAAACAAGGCTTTTTTGTTTTAGAACCTTCAGGAGAAACTTTTAATATTATTCCGCCAAATGGTCAACCGAAAGAATGGTAATTATTAAAATATTACTCTGTCTTTTCTATTCATTTATTGACTAATAAACTTTGTTAATTTATCATTAATACATGAAAAATATTTGTATTCTTGCGGGAATTTTATGTCTTACGTTTTTTTCGTGTACAAAACACGAAGAATTTTCCGCTGACGAACTGGAAGCAATGGGTGCGCAGGGGCTTGCTGAAATTCTGGTAAAGACAACAAGCAAACCATGGAGGGGTGAAAAATTCCTGCCGGGCAAGCTTGGCGGGACTTGGCATACCGTAATGACGGAAGACCCAAAAAGTTTTAACCACCTTATAGCGGAACAGGACTCAGCGACATCTTCTGTCGTCGGCAATATGCTTGACTATCTTATTGATTACGATGTAGTTAAACGCGAATGGATTGCCCGTATTGCGGAACCAAATGTTGTCATAAATGAGGCAAACGGCACCATGCGGGTAATTTATACCCTGCGCGATGATCTTTACTGGAGTTATTATAATTCCGACAGGAAAGTAAAAGTTACAAGCGATGACGTTATTTTCTGGTATGACGAAATCTGTGGCGATCCTGACTTTCAAAGCACAGGTTATTACCAGCAATTTTTGACAATGCCTGACGGAAGCGAAGAACATATTACAATAAACAAAATCGACGACCGTCGTTTTTATTTTTATTTTCCGCGGATTATTGCCGAACCTTATATCAGCACCAACATGGATTTCGGACCAAGGCATATTTATGAACCTGCAAAGAAAGAAGGCGGCGTAGAAGCGGTTAAAAATTTGTTCAATGTGTCGGTTGATCCTAAAACAATCCCTTCGATGGGAGAATGGTTCCTTGTTGAGTACACTCCCAGCCAAAGGCTTGTGTACAAACGGAATCCGAATTACTGGAGAAAAGACACCAACGGCGTTTCAGTTCCGTATCCTGAAGAAATGATTATCCGTATTATTCCCGAAGAAAACACGCAGCTATTGCTTTTTAAAAACGGGGAAGTCGAAACTTACAGCCTGCGCCCCGAAGACCTTGACGGACTTGTTAATAAAAAAGACGGGGATTACACCGTCTTTAATTCCGAAGGAGGCTTAAGAGCGTCATTCTGGACATTTAACCAAAATCCGGAAAATAAAGATAAGCCGCAGTACGACTGGTTTACCCGTAAAGAATTCCGTCAGGCGATGAGCTGTCTGCTTAACAGAGACAGAATAAACGCCCAGGTGTACAGAGGCCTTGCGCAGCCGAAATTAAACATATTTCCGGAGCCCAATCCGTATTACAACCCGTCAATTACTCTTCAATATTTATACGACAGAGAACGCGCGCTGAAATTGCTTTCCGGTATCGGGTTTAAAAGGGATTTATTCGGAAATATGAGAGACAGTAAAAACAGGCGCGTGCAATTTGATCTTACCATACGCTCGGAAAGCTCGATGAGTTCGGACATAGCGTCCATTATAAGGGACGAACTTTCAAAAATCGGCATAAAACTGAATATCCGAGTTGTGGATTTCCAGAAACAGGTGGAGCAGTTATTCAACACCTTTGACTGGGATTCAACTTTAATGGCTCTTTCCGGCTCAAATATATTTCCCAGCCAGGGCAGCAATGTATGGCCGTCATCGGGAAATCTTCATATGTGGAATCCCAATCAGGAAACGGCTGCAACCGAATGGGAAGCGCGCGTTGACTACCTTTACAATGAGGGAAGATTTGCAATTGACGATGATAAAGCGCAGAAAATTTGGGATGAGTTTCAGTCAATATTAATTGAACAATGTCCCATGATATACCTGATGCGCTCAAGGGGATTTTGGGCGCTTAACAACCGCTGGGATTTTACAAACGTGTACTATGATAATTTGAACGGCGCTGAAACCAGCTTTTTATATATTAAATAAAAGGAATAACAGATGAAATCTCCGAGAGAATTAAGCATTGACATAAACCTGATTGATTTGGTGGACGCTTTGGGACTCTCAGGCAAAGTCATGGAAGGGCTGAAACTGCTGCTTGCAAACGAAGAAATTCAAGCGGCGCAGGAATACGCGAACACGGTATCCATTATAAGGCTTGGCTATAACGACCACGGTCCAGTACACATGAGGACGGTAACATACCTGTCGGTACTGATGCTTGATCTTCTTAAAAAAGCAGGAATAAAAACAAGCCTGGAAGCCGACGGATGCGGAACTTATGAAGACAGCCTTATGTCGGTAATTCTTGGGTCTATTCTTCATGATCTGGGCATGAGTATGGGACGGCAAAATCATGAATTACACAGCACGATTATGGCTGTTCCTTTTATTGACAGTATTCTTTCCCGGCTTTACAAAGAGGAGTGGCATAAAAAAGTGATGATACGCGCCGTTTCTATGGAAGCGATCGCGGGTCACATGGGCACTATAAGCGTTACATCGCTTGAAGCGGGCATTGTCCAGGTCGCGGACGGATGCGACATGACAAAGGGGCGCGCGCGTATTCCAATCTCGCTGCTTCATACTCCCAGAGTCGGGCATATTCATCAGTATTCAGCCAATTCAATCGAAGAAGTTAATATTGACGCAGGTAAAGAAAAACCTATCCGCGTTGACGTGCATATGTCAAGCGAAGTCGGATTGTTCCAGGTAGAGGAAGTTCTTCTTCAAAAAATCGCAAACAGCACTGCCAAACAGCACATTGAGCTTTACGCGTTTGTTACAGGCGAAGAAGTCAAAAGGTATTTGTAACACATCATGTCGGGTAATACTTTCGGAGAAATCTTTAAAGTAACAACGTTCGGTGAATCACACGGCGGGGCTATGGGGTGTGTCATTGACGGATGCCCGGCTGGACTTGAATTATCAGCCGCCGACATTGAAAAAGAATTAATCCGCCGCCGTCCGGGGAAAGCATACGGCTCAAGGGACGAAGAAGACAAGCCTGAAATACTTTCCGGCGTTTATGAAGGCAAAACATTAGGAAGCCCGATAGCAATTATTGTAAAAAACAACAATCAAAAAAGCGGAGATTATGAAGAATTAAAAGACATTTACAGACCGGGACACGCGGATTTTACCTGGCAAGCCAAGTACGGCTTTCGCGACCACCGCGGAGGCGGCAGGAGTTCAGGCAGGGAGACGCTTTGCCGCGTCGCCGCAGGCGCTGCCGCGAAAAAATTTCTGTCGTTATCGGGGATTAAAATTACCGCGTGGACATCTTCTGTCGCTGGAATTCAAATGCCGTCTTTGGGAGAAGCCGGTTTTGATTTTGAAGAAATCGAACGCAATCCGCTTCACGTCCCGGAAAAAAACAGCGCGCAGAAAGCAATGGCAAAAATTGAAGAAATCAGGAACGAAGGCGACAGCGCAGGCGGCGTAATTTCGTGCCTTGTTACGGGAGCAGCCGCAGGTCTTGGAGAGCCGGTTTTTGACAAACTGGACGCGCGCCTTGCCTCCGCCGTTTTGAGCATAGGAGCGTGCAAGGGTATAGAGTTCGGCGCGGGATTTGCCGCTGCGGGGTTAAGGGGAAGCGAAAACAACGACATTCCTTGCGATAACGGAAAATTCGCGTCAAATAACTGCGGCGGCATATTAGGCGGCATATCTTCCGGGCAGGACATTTTTTTTAAAGCAGTTTTTAAACCTACTCCGTCAATCAGCAAGCCGCAGAGAGCTTTGGATAACGAAGGCAGGATAAAAGAAATTGAAATTAAAGGACGCCATGACGTGTGCATTGTTCCGCGCGCGGTTCCAGTAGTGGAAGCTATGACCGCCCTTGCACTTGCCGACTTTGTTCTGCTTTCACGCGCCGCAAAACTTTAGTTCAGTAATTAAGAGTCCTTAACATGAATAACTGCACTTAAAATCCGTAAACTCGTTAAAGCAACTTCCGCCGTACTGGCTGTAAAGACCTAAAACAACTCCGGTAAAACCGCCCGCTACTTCGGATGAAAGGTATCTAGTCTGCGCGGCGCCAAGCATTGTTTCCTTGCCGTCTACGGTACAGTAAAATTTATAATTCATTGCGTCAGAAACAATTTTTAACTGCGCTTCATTACCGGAAACAGTAATAGCCGTTTTTTCATACTTAATATCGCCGATGTTTAGTTTCAAAATTACCTTGTATGTTTCGCTGTTTTTAACAAGCGCAAGATCGTAATGGTGGTTTTCGTCCATGTAAACGGAAATTCCAGCTTCTCCCCCGTTTGTTTTTACGCCGCACAGCAGTTCCATATTGAACTCTTTTTGATGCAGGCAGATAAATGACGGTATTCCCGCATTGGTGTCCAGGGTATGTTCCGTGCTCTTTATCTTTATTGAATTTTTTTCAAAAATAAAATAGTCTTTGTTAAATTTCCTCAGAAACTGCCAGTCCTCAAATTGTGTGTTTTCAAAAGTAAATAAAGACTGCATCTGCTGTTCTGTATTTTTACATATAAGATCGGTTTTAATACTGAGCGGAACAGTTCCGTCCCCTGCGGTGAACCACCCGTCTTTAAAAACAACAGGCACAAGGCAAACTTCTCTGCCAAGATGATGATATGTCATCCATTTGTCAATTTGACGGAACCCAAGAGTAAACATCCACCAGTTGCCGTTTTCATCTTCAATTAAGTCCCCATGGCCTATTCCCTGTAGTTGATAACCGCCGAGGTTACGGTTTGTTAAAACGGGATTCCCGCTATATAACTCAAACGGTCCCCATAAATTGCCGCTTCTTGCGTATACAACCATGTGCCCGTATTCAGTGCCGCCTTCCGCCGCCATTAAATAGTAATAATTTCCTATTTTGTATAAATGCGGAGCTTCAAGGTAACGTCCTCCCGCGCCATGCCATATCACCCTGCTTTCCGTAAGCTTTTTTCCGGTTGCAATATCAATCTCGCACTGTAAAATGGCGTTCTTTCCCTTATCGTCAGAACCGTTGCTCATAAAATAAGCCTTGCCGTCTTCAAAATACAGCGACGGATCTATACCGCTCTGATCCACAAAAATCGGCTGCGACCAGTTTCCATCGGAAGTCTTTCCGTATATATCGCAGGTCTTTACATAAAAATTTCCTCCGCATTTATGCCCGACATTGGTCGTTACCATGTAAAAAACGCCGTCATTGTACCGCAGTGTCGGCGCATAAACGCCGCCCGAACTTCCCACATTGTCGAGCGGAAGCTGCGATTCCCTTGTAAGGCAAAAACCAATCTGCTTCCAGTTAACAAGATCGCCGCTTTCAAAAAGCGGCACACCGGGAAAATATTGAAAAGAACTCGCGGCCAAATAATATTTTCCTTTGGCTTTGCATACGCTTGGGTCGGGATAATAACCCCTGATAACAGGATTCTGAAAAACCATAATTCTCTCCTTTACTTATCCCGCAAAATACGCCGTTTAAAAAACGAATTTTTAAACGCGTTTTTTTACGGACGCTTTTTAACTTTTTCTGATGTACAGCGGAATGGAATTTATTTCTTTGTCATCAATAAAAAGAACAAAATTCACAAGACCCGGATTATTAAAACACAGATTTGAAACGCTGAAAACAAGATGAGAAACAGCCGATGCGTTTCCGACTCCCCTTACTTCCAAATTTCCGCTGATAGTTTCCATTGTCATTTCACCGTTAAGGTCGCGCGTTTCTATCTTGAATTTATGGTTTCCGAATTCCCAAAGGTCAAAACGAAGCCGGATTACTACAGATAACTGCGGATGAACACAGGGAAAATTACGGGAAACAATCGTATCGAAAGTTCCGACAATGGTCAATTTACCGCCGTTCTCCTGGGCAAAATCACAAAAGGTAAAAAGTTCTATTTTAATAATTATACCTCGTTTCGTTATCATTCACTTCTTTTATACAATCAAGATACGCTTTTTCCAGTTCCGATACAAGTTCATTTATTGCGGATTTTTTGTTTTCAACATAACTTGAAAGGCAGTTCGAAATATTAATCGGCGCGCCGGTCTGGATAATCACATTGCGGGGCTGTATATTTAACCTGTCTTTAAAAGCGCCGCCCATAGTACGGTTCGTAAAATCCCATAAATTTTGAACATATTCTACCCTAATATGAAGAGAGGCTTCCTCCGCAGGAACAGGACGGCTGAAATACCATGAAAAATCCGCAAGCTCCTGATGTCGCGCAATGTGCCACGCCTCACCCGCGCCAAGGTCAATAATGTTACGCTCAATTTCCGTCAGTGAATCAAAGCTGTTTATTCCAGGCAGAAAAATTCTATCCCAGCAGTTATGGCGCACTTTATAAAGCCGCGCGAAAAAATCGCCTTCCGCCTTAATTCCCAGCATTCGTTCCGCAGTTTCCAAGGCGGAATTTGTTACGTTCTCCATCCGTTGTTCAGATGAAAGCGCCTCATCTTTCTTAATGCTGTAACGCAATTCGTTTTTTTCCAGAACATAGTCCCTGCACCTTACAAGCCTTTCCTGAAAACTAATTTTTCCCGCCGAGCGTGAAAAACCGCAGGCTCTTTCAATTTTTTTCAGCAGTTTAAACATCGCGGCCTTCCCGAAAGAATCGTAGCGGAAATGAATCGACAGAGGCAAAATCTCAACATGACAATTCTGTTCTTTTTCTTCCGTCATCTGCGACATTTGCTGCGCCGCTTGAAAACCAATACGAACGACTCCCGTTTCAAGGCGCGGAATTGTATCTGTGGAATAGGAAACCTGCCCTTCCGGCGCAAGTGCAATCGGATACGGTCCGCCTGTAATCGCCTTGTATATCCTTGTCATGCCTTTTGAATCCAATTTTGTATGGTGTATCGGTATCGCTCCGATATTTGGCATAAAAAACCGCGCAAATGAGCCGCCCCAGCGGACAACTTCATAACCGTACACAAAAAGCGCATGGGGGTTAACCGAAAACTTCACGCCTTTTTTTGCCGCAAGAGCCTTTAGTTTAAAAAGAAAAAACCACGCGAGAAGCTGGGGTTCTCTTCCGTCGGGATGGCGAAACGCGATAATACAGCGGCTTTTCCCCGACAATGCACGCTTGAATGAGTCAAAAAGTATATCATCTCTCCCAAGAATTATTTTTGCAAACCCAAAAAGTAAGAACATATAAGGCCTGCTTAAAATATTGACAATAAAGATAATAAATTTTGAAATACGCGGTTCCGGCACTTTAACATCCGGCGAGGCTTTTATTACGGGTTTCCGGTATCTTTTATACATAACAGCCCGTTTGCGAATAACGTTCCAGAAAGCGCTTTATCCGTACGCCGGAAGGATTATCCAGCACGTCAGAAGGAAGTCCGCATTCAACAATAACGCCTTCATCCATAAAAATGACTTTATTTGCGGCTTCTCGCGCAAACTGCATTTCGTGAGTTACAATGATCATCGTTGTTTTCATCTCTGCGAGGCTCCTTATTACCTTTAATACCTCTCCCGTTAATTCAGGGTCAAGAGCGGAAGTCGGCTCGTCAAAACACAATATATCCGGCTTAAGCGCCAAAGCTCTGGCAATAGCTACGCGTTGCTGCTGCCCTCCCGACAACTGGTGCGGATAAGAATCTCTTTTTGCGGAAAGACCGGTTTTTTCCAATAACAGCATTCCGTCTCTTTTAATTTCTTCCAGTATGTTTTTTTTATTTTTCTTGTAGTCCGCGCTCTTTTTTGCCGACAGTTCGCGGGCAAGCGTGATATTTTCAAGCGCGGTGTATTGGGGGAAAAGGTTAAACGACTGAAACACAAGCCCGAAATGGAGGCGGTTGCGCTGTAAAACGGATTTCGCATAATGCTCGCGGTCGTTTGCGTCAAACAAGGTTTCGCCGCGCACAACAATCCGCCCCGCGTCGGGTTTTTCCAGAAAATTCAGGCAGCGCAGAAGCGTTGTCTTGCCGCTTCCCGACGCGCCTATTATGGCGAGAACTTCGCCTTCGTTAAGGGAAAAACTTACGCCGTTTAAAACTTCAGAGTGGCCGAAGCGTTTTGTAATATTCTGTACTTCAAGAATTGCCATTCCTACTCCTTTACGCCTTGAAAAAATCCAGTTTTTTTTCAATGTAACCGAACATCAGCGTAAGGATTCCCACAAACAGCAGATAAAAAGCTCCGGTGTAGAATAACGGCCAGATAACCGCCCTTGTCGCGGCAAAAGTTTCCGCAACCCTGATGATTTCCACAACCATAATCACGCGGGCGAGCGCGGTATCTTTTACCAGCGTAATAACTTCGTTTGACATGGGCGGTATGATTCGTTTTATAACCTGAAGAAGCACAATACGGAAAAAAATCTGGTGTTTGGAAAGCCCAAGCACCTGCCCCGCTTCGTACTGGCTGCGGGAAATACTTTCTATCCCGCCTCTGTAAATTTCGCTGAAGTAACAGGCGTAGTTAATGGAAAAAGCGATAATAGCCGCATTTATTCTTGAAGATATCGGCGCGCCGAATATAAAACCCGGCACATAAAAAACAATAAATATCTGGAGCATCAAAGGCACGCCCCTGATACTCCAGACAAAAATTTTAACAAGATAGCGGAGAGGGGCAATTTTTGACATTGACCCGAATGAAATTATAAGTCCCAGAGGAAGGGCGAATAACAGCGTCAACGAAAAAATAAAGCATGTGGTTTGAAAACCCTGTAAAAGCCTTAACGTAACCGCCCAAAAATCCATATACCGGCATTACCCGCGGAAATTTGTATCAAGAACAACAGAATCCACAAGTCCGTATTTTTTTGCAAGCTCCATAATTTTTCCCTCGTCATACAGTTCCTTTAAGGCTTTATTAACCTGCTGGGTCAGACTGCTTCCTTTTTTAAAACCGACGGCGTAAACTTCGTAGTCAAGTTTTATATTCGCAATAATAAGATCGGAATAATCGCCTATACCGGCAATTCTTTCCGCCAGAAGGACATCGACTACCGCAAAATCAACCGCGCCGGATTTAACTTCTATAAATGTGTTGATCTGCGCGGTTGATCCGATAATCTTGCCGCTGTCGCCGATCAGTTCTTTTGCGGCGGATTCGCCTGCCGAACCGCTTTCCGCGGCGGCAGTTTTCCCGGTTAAATTATCAGCCGTGTAAAAATCTTTTCCCCTTTCAGCTTTAATTACAATACATTGCTGGTTGCGCAGGTAACTATAGCTAAAATCCACAAAGCTGCTTCTCGGCGAACCGTTTTCTGAAGCGTTGGCGGTAAATCCGTTCCATATACAATTAATAGTTCCCGCTTCCAGTTCCTGATATTTACTGCCCCATTCAATTTCCTGAAATTCTACTTTCATCTTCAATTTCTGGCCAGTCAGCTGGGCAAGTTCCGTGTCAAAACCTATCCAATTCCCCTTTGAATCGCGGTAATTCATAGGTTCAAACTCCGTAACTCCGCAGATAAGTTTTCCAGCATTTTTATTGCTGCAAGATGCAAAAGATACAATGCACGCCAGTAAAATCGCCGGTACAAGAAATACAATCCTTTTCATAAAAATAATTTCTCCCTGTTTTGTTGGTTTAAAGCAATTTTATCGTACCAGATTTATGAAGCTTGCACAATCGGCGGGAAAAATTAAGAAATCCAAACTCAGTTAATAAAAGAGATTTTACTAAACAGACCTGTTCAAAAACTCAATCGGTAAAAATAAACTTTTTGTTGCCCGATATGTAATAGCCTGTTATTATAAAATTCGGGTTTAAATTTTTATGGAGGTGTTTTTATGTGGTTTGGTAATTTTAGTAATAAACTTTTAGCGGATATGGCTAAAGCGGCCGTACGCAGAACCGACAATTTCCATTGGACTTTCATCGCCATTCTGGCTTTTGTTGTATACATATACGCAACGGAATATCAACATAAAAATTTCAAGGGAATTGCGGCAGGTTTGGCTTTGTATATGGTTCACTGGTTTTACGAAATTATGAACGCCGTTATCTGCGCGGCTACAGGCTACGCTTTGTGGACGGTTTCCGCGCAAAGCACAAGCTTTATTATACTTATCGGCGTAAGCTGGGAGCTTTCGATGATGTTTTCAATTGCCGGTGTCGCTACTTATAAACTGCTGCCCGAAGATCCAAAGAAAAAGATTCTAGGCGTAAACAACCGCATACTGTTTGCTGTCGGCAATGCGGCGTTTTTCAGTCTTGTCGAAATTTTTCTGGCGTCAACTCCGGCGTTTATCTGGGTATATCCATGGTGGGGCGCAATTCCCGTATTTATCACTACCTACATACCGTTTTTCCTGGCGGCCTTTCTGGTTCCTGATGCAAAACCAAAAGTACAGCGGTTATTCATTGGATCGCTCGCGGCGCTTAACGCGCTGCTTCTGTGCATCCTGATTCCGCTTGGCGTAATTTAAAAGGGATGTTTTTCTAGCTTTTTTTTCTCCGGCGCAGATTCATCGCCAAATCGACCGCCGCAATGCTTATGTCAAGGCGCGAGGCTATCTCCGCAGGAGGAAGTCCCTCATTGGCAAGAAGGTCAATTGAAGCGCGGATTTGTCGTTTGGAAGAAGGTTTTTGCGTTTGTGCGCCGCTTTGTACCGCCGGCTTTATCTGCGAAGGTTGTGATAACGTCGTTTTCTCAATCGGCGCTGAAAAAAGCGGCTGTTGAACTTCAACATTGGGACGTACGGCGGATAATTGGGGCTGCGCAGCTTCAGTGTTAAGGGCGGCGCGGATACCGCGTCCGAGGCTTGCATATAACGCTTCGCCCGCACGGCTTTTTTCAAGTTCTTTTACATAGACAGAAATGCGTTTGTCGGTTTCATCCAAAACATCTCTGAGTTTTTTTATTCTGTCCTCTATTAGCTGTGAATCCCTGTCCGTAACGGCGTCAATTTCGGCGTTAAGTTTATCAACTTCCGTCCGGTATTCCGCCAGTTGCCCCGAAACAGATGTGCGCCGTTTTATAAACCATTTAAAATAAAAAAACATAAAGATATTAAAAGAAATGCAGATAAAAAATAAAACATAGTAAATGTTCATTGTTATTCCGTTTTAATAGCTGATGTCTATTCTCTTTCCCAAACTAGGGTCATTTAAAACAGAAACAGTATCGTTTTCTTCTTTTTTTTGTTCTTTTCTTTTACCGTTGTTTTTTTGATTCTGACCTGAATCGCCCCTATTGTCGTTAATTTTTTCCGCGCCTTCTCCCGTATCCTGGGCTTCGTTTATCTGATGTATCTGTTCATTTGCTTTTTTTTGAAGTTGGACACCATGCATGGACTGTTGAATCGCAAGCCCTTCCCTTTGAAACGCCTGCGCTTTGCCTACTTTATCAATCTGCGTAAACAGTGTCTGAAGATCAATTGGAGTTATAGCCATCAAGTCCCTTCTTGGCAATTTCGTTGTCGGGCTCTTCATACCTTGTGGCGCGGATGAGTCCGTTTTCCAGAATAAAAGTTGTAGCGCGGTATTCCGTGCGCACGTCTTCTTTTGCATCCCGAATAATAATTTTGACGCCGGGATAAACTTTCTTTGCCGCGGATACCTTGCCGTTTACCTGCATATCGTTCATGTATTGCTGGATTTTTTCTACGCTCTCAACCGTGGTTTTAAGGTCATCCGCAAGTATCTGCCGTCTTTCCATTAATTCCTGCAAATAGGCTTCTTTATCTTCAGGCAGATTCTTGCGCTGCTTTTTGGTGTTTATAAGCGTCTGCAGGTCAAGCTTAACTGTCTCAGCCTCTTCTTCAATGGTGGCTTTTTCGGCAAGAAGATGCTCCAGTTCCTTTATGCTGTTAGGATCGAATCCTACTTCCAAAATTGTTTCAGTTCCGCTTGTCGGATTACCCAGAACATTGGCGCTTATTTCTTCTCCGGCGCGCAGGCGTCCGCCCATTATATTTGCGCGTTTTCCCATGCAGATAATGCCTTTTATGGCATCTACATATGAATTGATAATACCGTCCGTCACAACAATCATGCTTCCGGCTTCTACATTGGCGTTTTCTATAAAGCGCGACCAAATCGTCTTTCCTGCGCGAATCTTTCCCCCGCCCTTTCCGTTAACTCCCTGGTAAAGCAATATATCGCCCTCAGCGTCCAGTTCCGCTTTTGACACAGTTCCTCTTACTTCAATATTACCGGCGGCTTTCACGGTAAAACCGTCTTCTATATTACCGGTAACAATAACCGTTCCAAGGAAAATAATATTTCCGGTTTTAAGATTAACATCGCCTTCGACGGTAAATACGGGCTCAACGTTTATTTTATCTCCGATCAATATTACCTGTCCGTTTATATCGGAAAAAATGGTTTCTCCGTCATCGCCGACATGAACATTTGAACCTAACGGCAGAGGAATATCATTACCGTCTTTTGCCGGAAGAATTTTTCCGGTAACGCTCTTTCCGTCCACGCCGTTCCCCGCAGGTATTTTTTTTGCAACGGGTTGATTCTGCACAACGTTATTAATAATATTGAGTTCCTTGAAATTTATTCTTCCGTTGGCTCCTTCTTTCAGGCTTATCTTTGACTGGTCAGTTTCAAAATTGTATTGAATATATGCGTCTTTGCCGTTGATAGCCCTTATCCCCTCGGCTATATTCACTTTCTCCCTGTATGTCGGCTTGTCTGCAAATTGAGTTAGAAATTCTTCTTTTATGCCATGGTATACCCTGTTCTGCCTTAACAGGCTGGTATAATCATCATAAACCAAGTCCGCGCCGTTCTCCCCCGGCGGAAAAACCATTATAGTAACATTCATTTCGGCATCGTCAACTTCAACGGACACCGTACTGTCATTTAACCTGTTGTGCTGGAATTCGGCAATTTTTACATATTCACTTTCGGCTCTTTCTACAATTGTTTCCACTAATTTTTCGTCATAATCCGCAACATTCCTTGCCTGTACCGCCTGCATCGCGGCAGCCAGATATACTTTCCGCCCGTTGCCCACAGGCGACGTTACTTTCATGTACACTCCGCCGTCCTGCCTGTACTGCACATAAACATCCCCGTCTTTATCCGGAATAACCTCCACATCTTCTTCCAGTTCATCTTCAAACAGTTCTTCGCCTTCTTCCGCTTTTTTAACCACTTCATGCTGATACGCGCGTATTACCCAGTCTTTTTTTCCGGCGCCAAGGAAACCTGACGAACCTCTTTCAATGATTTCATAATCAAGATGGCGTATTGAAGTATCAAGCAGGGAAGCCGCTTCATTTACCGCAGCGTCAAGAGTGGGACCCGACGCATCCACTGTCCGTATCAAACGATCATGTTCCAGATGCTTCTTAATTACGTTCTGCAGCTGGAGAAAGTCAATCATACAATACCTTTTCTGATATTTGACAATTTGGACCTTAAATGAAGAACAGCTTTTGTATGAAGCTGCGAAACTCTGGATTCCGTTACCTGCAAAACACGGCCAATGTCTTTTAATGTCAAGTCTTCATAATAGTACAGAACAAGGATTTTCTTTTCCTTGTCCGGCAGTTCATTGATTGCCTCTACTATGACGCGGCGGACTTCATCATTAACAACCATAACATCGGGATTAAGGCTTGAAGGAGATTCAATGCTGTCTCCTATTGACACCTTGTCATTATCATCGCCTGAATACCATAGGTCATTCAATGAAATAATTGAAGTTCCCGAAATTTTCTGAATTACCTTCATGTATTCAGTTTCGTCCATGCCCAATGCGCCGGCTATTTCCTGATCGGAAGCAGTCCTGCCTAGCTGGGCTTCCAGAGAGGAAATTGTTGTTTCTATCTCCCTTGTTTTCTGCCTGACAGAGCGCGGAACAAAATCAATCAGGCGGAGTTCGTCAAAGATCGCGCCTCTTATGCGCGTAACGGCATAAGTTTTGAATTTTACGTTTTTATCCGTATCGTATTTATCTATCGCGTCTATAAGCCCGAAAACGCCGTAACCCACAAGATCGTCAAATTCCACATTGTTGGGCATTCCCACGGCGACTTTTCCCGCGACATATTTTACGAGCGGTGCGTATTGTTTTATAAAGGCTTCCCGTATTGCAGGATCACGCGTTTTACGATACTGCTGCCAGAGTTCCTCTTCTGTTTTCTGTTCCGGCATTCCCAAACCTTTCCTTATAAGTCTACTTGTCCTTATTTAACATTGTCCTAATACCTTGCGCTATTTCCTGCGGGTCAAAATCACCCTTCATCGGCTGAGGTTTATTGCCTTTATTATGAGAAAACGAATCCGTTCCATCATAATCATTTGAAGCCCCGCTAAACCCTGAAGACGACCCTTTTGAACCTCCGCTTTGCACCGCAGGCGACCCTCCCGAATCCCCAAAAGACGAAAAAGCTACAGCCATATCATCTAAATCCGGTAAACCTCCCAACTCTCCGGAATTATCCGCAAAACTTGGCGTAAAAACCGGCTTGTCTTCAAAAGATTTGTCAAAACCGCCGGCCGTATCCTGAAACATATCCTGAAAATCAATGTTTTCAGGATCAGGATCACCTCGAGCTCTATCCTCATTATAGCTATCTTCCTGCGTTCGGTCTACACTCTCGGAACGGACTTTGAAAGCGCCTGAGACTAAATCTTCTATATTACCCAATTCATCAGGCCTGCCTGAGGTTTTATAAAGCTCCGGTACGGCATATTCACCTGAATTATCAACTGTAAGATTTACCCTTGAACCAGGTTTTTCATAGGCTTCCTGCTGCGCGGATTCGCCGTCATCCGCCAAAATTTCGGGAAAATAACTGTTTACTATGAACCACATTCCTACGCCAAGCCCGAAAAAAACCAATGAAAAAGCAAGCGCCCTTAAAATAATGTGGCTTATACCGGCTCCGGAAGCGGCTCCAAGCAAAACGGAGATAATCATCGCGAATACAGCGGGCATTATCCCCCATTTAAAATTAATCACTACGCCCCTCTTTTTGTTCCCGCCGAGGGTTTAAACAGCCTTTTTAACATTCCGCCGAACCCTGATGTTTCAGTTTTATTCCTGTCCATACGTTCCACAATATGCTGAACGCAGATACTCGCTTTGCATTTAGGGTCCACAACCATGAACGGTTTTTGCCTTAATACGGCATTAGGAACCGACGCGTCATCATAGATAAACCCGAGATAATCCAGTTTCAGGTTTAAAAACTGACCGGCGATATTTATCATCCTGTCCGCGACGCTTTTTGCCTGAGCCGCTCCCTTGGAGCGGTTAACAACCAGTTTAAGCCCCATATTAAGGGAGTCATATTCGGTCGCAATTATCTTGATTATTCCGTATGCGTCCGTAATGGCGGTAGGTTCGGGAGTAGTAACAATAACAGCGTCGTCCGCAGCCGCGATAAAGTCAAGAACATTGCTTGAAACTCCGGCGCTTGTGTCAATAATAATTATGTCCGCGTTGGAAAGCGTATCTAACTCGGCAATAAAGTCTTTTCTGTTCTCCTCGTTCATATTTGCAATTTGAGAAAAACCCGAAGCTCCGGCAACAATGGAAATACCGTACTCGGTTTCCACAAGTATTTCCCTGATTGTCTTCTGTTTCTTAATTACGTGGTAAAGGTTATATTTCGGGATCATGTTGAGCATTACGTTTACATTCGCAAGCCCGAGATCGGCGTCCATGACAATAACTTTCTTTCCAAGTCTTGCAAACGCCAGAGCCATATTAACGGAAAGATTTGTCTTTCCCACGCCGCCTTTTCCTGAGGTAACGGTAATTATGCGGGCTTTATCAACAGCCTTAACGCTCGGTTTTGCTGAAATGCCGGCGGCAGAGTTTTCCTTCTTCCGCTTCATTATTTCCCGTAATTTTTCAGCCTGATCTTCCATATTATTCTCCTGCTATTTCCACCTGAATTGCTCGGCGTCTCCCGGCGGAAAACGTTTTTCGAGTTTTTCACGGTCTACTTTAAAACCTTCAAGGTTAGTGAGAAAACGTATCACTGACGCTTTCCTTATATCCACAGGCACTTCCTGCCCGTCCGTTATGTATGAAACTGATTTTCTTTTTTCCGCAAGAGCGGATATTACGCTGCCAATTCTGTCTGTTTCGTCCATTTTGGTAATTATCACGGATTTGTAATTAAACGGCTCAAACTGCTGCATTATGTCTTCTATATCGCTTGTTTTTGTGCCCGCGCTTATTACCAGAAAAAACTCCGCTCCCCTGCCCGCACCGTCCAGTATCTCTTTCATTTCACCTAACTTAGATGAATCTTTAGGGCTTTTGCCTATAGTGTCAATTAAGAACATATCCGTATCAGCGGAATTGACTGCAATTTCTTTCCTTAAGGACTGTTTGTTATCAACCGATAAAACAGGAATCTGCATAATGTTTCCGACAGTCTCAAGCTGTTCTTTCGCGCAAATGCGGAAAGCGTCGATTGTTATCATACGCACTTCAACCGCAGCCACGTTATTTTCTTCGCTTTTTATTCCGTAAATCGCCGCAAGTTTTTCAATAGTAGTGGTTTTTCCTACGCCTGTGGGCCCTACAAGAACCATAATCCTTGGTCTGTACTGGGCGGCGTCTTCCTTGTATACACTGATGGTTTCCCCTATCCATTCAAGAAGATGTTCCTGTACGGCGTCAGGATCGTCCAGTTTTTCAAGAGGGAGTTCTTTTCTCATTTTCTCAAGCATTTTGTTTATGTAGCTCTCCGAAAAATCATTGTTCCTTAAAAGCACCTGCGCGCCCGTAAAAGCCGGATGTTCTTCTTTTTTTACGTTTGAATCCATTTTTTTGTTTATTTCATTTAACAATTCCAGAAACTGCTGCCCCATTTCTCTGCCTTTTTCGTTTATCTGGTCGTAATTTTTCCCCGCGGCGGCTATCAGCTTTCTTTTTTCTTCTTCCAAATTAGGCTGCAAATACTGTTTCGGTTTTGCTTCCGTATCCTGCGCATACCACGGAATAGCCATATTCGGAGCCGCATTAACCGCGGGATTCTTATGATATACGGGAAAATAAAATTCCACTTCTACTCCCGGTTTGGAAAAGAGTCCCAAAAAACCCCCGATCCTGATTTCCCTCGAGTTTAATATTCTAAACGGTATTTTATATTTTTCGTGGATTTTGAGTTCACATTCCTTTTTGCTTGAACCGCGTTCTATATACATTTCCATTTTATTGCTCCGTTGGCGTATCCTCTATTTTTATTGTTCCTACGGATTCGACAATTATTTCCGGCACTATTTCCGGAACGGAAATAACCGCCAAATCCGGCAATTCGCGGTCAGTCGAATTTTTTACGAGGAAACGCATCTGTTCGGAGCAAAGAATAACAGGTATCCATCCTTTTTCCTTTACCGCCGTTACAGCTTTTACAACCGCCTTTATCCACATTTTTTTGGTAGGCGGATCAAGCGCGCTCATTATACCGGACGGAGTTTCACGCTTGCTGTCGAAGATTTTTTGTTCCAGCGCCTGATCTATCGTAAGCACATGAAGCCTGCGGTCTTCATCGGCATACTGATAGCATATCTGACTCGCGACAGCCTGCCTCGCCTTTTCAGTGAGGAACCAGATGCTTTTGGAAACAGGCGCGTATTCCGCGATGGATTCCAGAATTGACACCATGTTGCGGATGGAAACTCTTTCGCGTAACAGCCCGTGAAGTATTTTCTGTATTTCCGTAATCCTTAATCCCCTTCCTTCCCTTAAAACTTCTTCAACAACAGCCGGGTACTCTTTACGCAGGGTATCCAGAATCGCCTGAGTGTCCTGCAGTCCGAGAAGCTCAGCGGCGTGGCGGCGGATAATTTCGGTTAAATGAGTCGCGATAATGGACGGCGGGTCAACTACCGTGTAACCGGCGCTTTCGGCTTCGTCCCTCTTTTCCTGACTTATCCAGATAGCCGGAAGCCCGAAAGCCGGGTCTACCGTTTTTTCGCCCTGCATTTCCGTTATTACGGTTCCGGGGTTTATGCAGAGGAAATAACCAAGCCGGATTTTACCCCTGCCCGCATCGACTCCTTTCATTTTAAAACAGTATTCGTACGGATCAAGTATTGAATTGTCTACTATACGCACTTTGGGAATTACAAGACCAAGATCAAGACCGGACTGGCGTCTTACCCCGTGAATCCTCTCCAGCAGTTCGGCTCCCTTTTGTTTTTCAACAAGAGGGACAAGACCGAATCCCAATTCAAGCGAAAGCGCGTCCAGCGGAACTACAGGTGAAATATCCCCGGTTTTTTCATCCTTTCGTTCCCTGCTCTTTGCCATCATTTCATTGGAGGTGGCGGCTTTTTTCTGCTGTCTTCCCATTGTATACGCATGAGCGGCCACAATAGCCGCCATGGCGATAAGAATGTACCAAGGAAAGCCGGGCAGAACGGAAAGAAACACAAGAACTCCGGCCAAAATCCAGTAGATGACCGCCGGACGGTAGAAAATCTGCTCCTTCAGCTGATCCGACAAATTACCGGCTTCGGCAGACCTTGATACCACAATGCCCATTGCCACAGAAATAAATAAAGCGGGAAACTGGGAAATAAGTCCGTCTCCGATTGAGAGGCTTAAATAATTGTTAGCCGCAATAGCCAGCGGTTCGCCGTTAAGCGACATTCCTATAATAATCCCGCCGACAACATTAATCGCGGTTATTAAGATTCCTATTTTTACATTGCCTGAAATAAATTTACTCGCTCCGTCCATTGCCCCGAAAAAATCAGACTCTTGCTGTATTTGCATTTTTCTTCTTTTGGCTTCTTCCTCTGTTATGGAACCGGAAGTATACTCGGTTTCTACGGACATTATTTTTACCTGCATAGCGTCCAATCTGAAACGCGCCGCAACTTCCGAAATACGGGTTGCGCCCTTTGTTATAACAAAAGCCTGAACCGCAATTATTATAATAAAGATGATAAACCCGATAACAAGTCCTTTATTACCCGAAGACCCTACAACAAAATGGGAAAACGCCCTAACCATTCTGCCGTCAAAATTTACTCCGTCCCTTAAAATCAGCCGGGTGGAAGAAACATTCAAAGCAAGGGAGAAAACAGTCGTAACAAGCAGCATTGTCGGAAAAAGACCGAATTCGGTGGTAGGCGACTTGGAAGTAATGACTATAAGCAGAATTAAAAGCGAAAGCATAAGGTTTACCGCCATAAGCGCGTCAAGCAGGACTGTAGGCAACGGCAGAATCATCATAATTACAGTTACAATTACCGCTGTTGCCGGAAAACTTTCTCCTAAAAATTCCAATATACCCTTCATTACGCGCTTGCCCTCCTGCGCCTTTCATTATTCAAATGCATAACTTTAATTAAAATTAAAGCGACAGCATCCCAATAAGCCACCGGAATAACATCCCCGATTTTTGCTTCGCGGTACAGCGCCCACGCAATGGGTTTATTCTCCACCAGCGGAACATCATTCTCCTGCGCAACGCTCCTTATCTTTGCCGCTATTTCATCACCGCCCTTTGCAACAACCATCGGACCTTCCATACGTCCCCGTTCATACAGCAAAGCGATTGCCAGATGAGTCGGGTTTGTAATAACAACATCAGCCTTTGGAACCACAGCGTAAATGTTCTGCCTTAAAAGATCGCGAAAACGTCCGCGAATCCTCGCTTGAATCTGAGGATCGGCTTCATACATTTTCATTTCTTCCTTCTGCTCGTATCTTGTCATCTTGTTGCGTTCGCGGAAACGCCACCGCTGGAAAAAATAATCGGGTATCGAAAGAACAAGCATTAAAAACGCCGTAATAAGAAACATATTTCTTGCGATTGACGCCACAATAGAAAGTCCGGTATATATATCCAGCTTCTGCATATTAACAAGTATGTCACGCTTGGTATAAATTAAAACAAAAGACACTATTCCGATAATCAGGATTTTTATTATAGATTTAATAAAATTAAAAATTCCGTCTACCGAAAATATGCGCCTGAAATACTGTCCCAATCTGGGCAGCGTTCTGGAAAGATCCGGAACCAGTGGTTTTGCCGTGAATAAAAAACCGACCTGCATTATGTTTGACAGCAGCGCCGCAATAAACGCTACAACCAAAATAGGCCAGACAAGCCCGGCAAAGTACCTTAAAAAAACAAGCGCAATAATCGTATCCTTTGTAGGATCCATCTCTACAGCGCGCGTTAGGAAGAAACGAACCATTTCAACGCAGGTGCGCAGCATCGAAGACGCCAAAAACCACAGCAGCAGCGCCGGCAAGAGCAGTCCAAGCGCGCTAATAAGCTCCTGGCTTTTTACTACCTGTCCTTCTTCACGCAGCTGCCTTAATTTATATTCGCTTGGCGGTTCGGTCTTTCCCGGCGCGTCTTCATCGTCATCTGCAAACCACTGTAAGTGGATAACAGGGAGTTGAGATCGGGGAGCGGGGAATGCGGAATAGGGACTAATGCGTTGAATTACACATTTTGTATTCCACTTTAAACTATCTATTCCCAACTCTCTACTCTCTGTTCCCCGCTTACTCATAATCCGCCCCCTCCGGCAATCTGCCGCCCGATTTGGGGGTACAGTCCTTCCAGAGTTTTAAAACCGGAATCAATCACACGGGCAAAAGCTTCGGTCATAAACGGAAGCGAAGCAAAAAGAAGGATAAACGCGGTTGTGATTGATATGGGAAAACCTTCGGAGAGAATATTAATTTGCGGCGCGGCTTTTGAAATTAAACCGGTCGCAAGCGAAGTCAGGAACAACGTGCCCAGAATAGGCAGAGAAATAACCATAGCGTCCAAAAATAAACGTGAAAGCCCTGACGCAAGCATACCGACAACTGTTTCCCTTCCCTCAATAAGAGAAATAATGTTTATGGTCTGCACAGAACGCCAGAAACCGCCGAGAAACAACTGATTAAAACCGCCGATAGCTATAAAAACCAGCATGGATACAATATTCAGATATTGTCCCATGAGGGGATTTTCAACCTGTCCTATCGGGTCAAATGTTTCAGATGCGCCGAAACCCATTTGCAGGGAGAAGAATTGCCCCGCTGTTGAGAACGCCGCAAAAATTATCGTCAGGTAAAACCCTATGATTACGCCGATTATTCCTTCGCCTATAATAAGCAGAATAAACCGCAGATTAAAAGGCTCATAACGCAGATCGGTAAGCGTTCCGCCGGGAAGGGTAACAATGCCGGAAGCGGCGTTAGCCGCCATAAAAACTTCGGCGGTCGGAAGAACGGCGAAGGCGACAAAGCCCGCAAGAGCTATTTTTGCAACCTGCGGAACCGCTTCGGATGAAAGAAGAGGAGCGACCTGAATCATTGCAAACGCCCTTACTGCGATTAGAAGATACACAGGACCAAAGGCAAGAATATTCTGCAATACAGCGTTATCTACCACCCGCTACCTCACCATATCCGGAATCTGCCTGAACAGGTTGATCGTATATTCTCCAAGCGAATTGAACATCCAGCCGCCAAGTAACGCAAGCACCCCAAGTATTGCAAGCAATTTAGGCACAAAGGTAAGCGTCTGCTCCTGAATACTGGTACTCGCCTGCAAAATAGCGACAACCAGACCTACAATAAGAGCAGAAGCCAAAAAAGGACCTGCAATAACAATTACCTCAAGTATTCCCTGCCGCAGCATGGCTGTTATTTCACCGGTACTCATAACCCACCTACATAAAAGAACGGACAATCTGGTCCGTCAAAAGTCCCCATCCGTCAACCAGAATGAAAAGGATGAGTTTAAAAGGCATGGATATCATAACAGGAGGAAGCATGATCATACCCATGGACATAAGCGCGCTTGCCACTACCATGTCTATTACGATAAACGGAATAAAAAGCATTATTCCGATCCTAAAAGCCACCGTCAGCTCATTAAGTATAAAAGCGGGAATTAAAACATAAGTCGGAACGTCAGCTAACGTTACCGGACGATCAAGATTGCGCATTGCCATAAAAAGTACGATATTCTTCTGCCCGCTTGTAAGCTCCCTGGCCCCTTCCCGGCTTTGTCCCAATTGACTGTACATAAAAATCCTTAAGGGAGCTTCCGCTTCAAAATAGGCATTTTCTACCGAGAGCTCTCCCGCCGCAAGGGGCTTAATTGAATTTTCATAAATTGAATTAAATGTGGGCCACATGATGAACGCGGTCAGAAAAAGCGAAATTCCTAAAATAACCTGATTGGGAGGAACCTGCTGAAGCGAAAGAGCGCGTTTAACAAAGTCAAGGACAATGGAAATCCTTAAGAAGCTTGTCATTAAAATAATAATACTCGGCGCAAGAGAAAGGACTGTCAGCAGCAATAAAAGCTGCAGAGAAAAAGCGACTTCCTGCCCTGTGGAAGGGTTTCTTACAGTAAGGTCAATAAAGGGAACAACAGGAGTTTGCGGAGTAGGCATACCGGTTGTACCCCGTACCGATAAATCAGGAAAAGGCTCTGTCTGCGCGCCTGCCTGTAAAGGCGGAAAAAAGAGAATAATAAATAAAACGGCGGCGGGAATAAATTTGCGCATCACAGTCTTTTGATCCTTTCGCGGCGTTTGCGTATATCATCAGCGGCGGGAGAGCGGGTTTCCGCCGAAATGCCGAACCTACGCATAATTGACATAAAATCCGGAAAACGGCCTGCCGCGGCTTCCGCGCTTTTTTTGGAAGATTCCAACAGCATCGCGTTTATTACATCCTTATCGTCAACTTCGCCGATAAGGTTCACACCGCCGTCACTTGACCCTAAAAGCCATGCTTTACTGCCGACAGCGACAACATACGCGTAACGGTTGGAACCAAGGTGTACGCCGGCCAATATTTTCAGGAAAGGATCACTTTCTCCGGTCTGTTTGGAAGAACGCTTAATAAAGAACACAACGCCGTATACTGCCGCCGCGGCAAGCGCTAGGATCAGCACCATTCTGACCGCCGCCCAAATCGACGGACCGGATTGCGGTCTGTTAATTTCGGTGTCTTCGGCAAACGTTAAAGAACGCTCGGCAGCTCTGAGACGGTCTCCGGCAGAAGCCGAATCTTCCCGCTCACTGCCTTCTTCAAGCTGGATTTCCTGAGTTGAGACTTCCTGTGTATACACAGGCATAACTTGTATGAAAAGCCCTGCTCCGAAAAGAAGCAACGCATATAAAGAAATTTTCAGTTCTCCCCTCCCAAGTGTAAACTGATTATCTTCAATATAGCACGTTTTTGCTATTTATATCAATAGAAAATGCAAAATTAACCATAATAAAGCTACTTTTGAAGCTTTTGATTGACAAGACAAAACAGGTAAATATAACATGGAATTCTGTACCATTGCTTTCAGTAAAAAGTATTTTTTCGGGAGTGTTTTATGGTGAAAACTCAACTTTTTCCTGTTACTCTCGTTTTGTTTGGTTCCGGGCTCTGGTTTGCCTGCGCAAATTCAAAATCGAACAATTCAATCTCGGAAAATTTGAACACAATTTCCGGTGGGTTTAAGGTTTCCAGTTATATCAGAACATGGCCGATTCCCAAGGAGGATCAGAAAAACGGCAGTCTGTACTGGAATGCCGATATGATTAATGGACAATATCTTACCGATCTTATCATTGCTTTTGCCAATATTGATAAAACAGACGGCACAAGTATATACATTCCCGAATTGAGACATGGTTCGCCGAAGTTTTCCAATATATGGAACGAGGTTGCCGCTGTTAAAAAGAAATATCCCGGCCTCAGAGTGAATATTTCTATCGGAGGATGGGGAGCCGAAGGATTTTCCGATATGGCTGATAATTCCAAAATGCGGGTAGCCTTTACCGCTAATGTCTGCGAGTGGCTGAAAAAATACAACCTTGACGGCGTTGATATAGACTGGGAATATCCTGTGGGACCGGAATGGGGGCAGGAAATAAAATCTCGTCCTGGCGATCGGGCGAACTATATCAGTCTTCTGCAGGAACTGCGGGAAGCTATGGATATTTTGGGTAAAAAGACAGGTAAACGTTACGGTCTTTCAACAGCGGTTCCCGCCAGTAACTGGTTTGTCATAGCTAACGATGTGGCAGCTGTATCTAAAATCGCGGATAACCTTAAGCTTATGGCTTACGATTACTACGGCGCATGGAGCGACATCACCGGACATCATTCAAATCTGTATAATAACCCGCAGGACCCCGCATTCGGCGGCTGGAGCACCGATCAGGCGCTACAGGCGTATCTGAAGGCGGGAGTACCTCCGGAAAAAATAATGCTTGGGGTTGCGTTTTACGGCCGGGCGTTTAAAGGAGTAGGCAGCGTCAACAACGGTCTTTTCCAGCCATTTAAATCACCCGCTTTCGAGGACGGCAGCACCGATTGGGTGCAAATAAAGAAGCTGCAAGATTCCGGTTACACCCGCTACTGGGACGACAAGGCTAAAGCGCCCTATCTATACAACGGAGATATATGGATCACCTACACGGATGAGGAACAGATAAAACTGCTGCTCAGTTATGCAAAAGAGAAAAAACTCGGAGGTGTCTTTAACTGGGAGTACGGTCACGACATGGGAGCGGAACTCCTGAAGGTACTTTCAGAAGGATCGAAGTAAAGCAATTTGCAATATTCGCGGTAATTTTTTTCCTAATAAATTTTTCTCCCCTAGCATTTCCTGACAGACCAGTATGCTATATATTTATTTATGAATGATTTTATCGCTATAGATTTTGAAACCGCCGCAGAATCGCCTGAAAGCGCAGTCTCTGTCGGCTTGGTAAAGTACCGTAACTATCAGCCAATCAGCACATATTATTCGCTAATATGTCCGCCCAAGCTGTACATACGCCCTGATTACACGGAAATTCACGGCCTTACGGTAGATGATGTAAGGCACGCACCGCCTTTTAGTTACCTTTGGAAAAATGAGATAAAGAGGTTTATAGGAAAAAACCTGCTTGCGGCTCATAATGCGTCATTTGATATGAAGGTTCTTAAAGCTGTTCTTGGACATTATGAACTTCCCATACCGAGGCTGCCGTATTTTTGCACGCTTAATTTGTCTCGTCGTACATGGCCGAAACTCAAGTCTCACGCACTAAAGGCGCTTGCCAGGAAATTCAAGATTGTTTACAGCGCCCACAACGCCCTTGACGACGCGCATACTTGCGGGAAATTGGTGCGGTTAGCTGTTGAGGAGCTTAATCCCGGCAAAGAAATTGAAGAATTTTTGGAATATATGGAAGTTGAGATAAAGTATTTAAGATAACAGGAGGAGAAAAAATGATAAAGGATATTATTAACTTTTTAGAAAAAAACAAATTCATTTCGAGTATAACATTGACGATTTTGATTCTTCCATTACCCGAGTTGTTGTTAGGTCTTTCCATGTTAGACATTTTCATAGTTTTCAATATGCTTTTCGCCTTAACTCTTATATTTATCGTGTTCTTTAAAGAGAAAATTAGAAATTATTATTTATATTCGTCAATAATTAATATTTTTATTTTTTTTAACCTTGCGGTTAACATTTCCGGCAACCGTCTTATTCTACTAAAGGGAGTGGAATTTGACGGGCGATTAATAAAATATTTTTCTTCCTTATTTATTGGTTTGGAAAGTGAAAATTTGTTTAAAGGACTTATTATTTTTTCTGTAATTATTATATTAATAACAGTGATAATTACTAAATCATGTACTCGTGTTTCAGATGTGGCGGCGCGCTTTACGCTTGATGCTTTTCAGGTAAAACTAATGACTATTGAAATAGAATATAACAATGGAGCGATCACAGAGGAAGAAGCTCAAGCCAGAAAAAAAGAAGTTCAGGAAGAATCAGATTTTCTCGGCGCTTTGGATGACTCAAGTAAGTATGTTCTAGGTTATGTAAAAATAATATTATATATTTTTGAGGTTAGTTATATAGGTATTATCCTTATCTGTATTCTACGTTATATATTTAGAGGTGAATCAATTAGTGATTCGATTACATATTTTCCGCTTATTATCAGCAACGGAATTCTTTGTATACTACCTGTTTTCCTACTGTCTATAACAATGGGGGTTATTATTACACGTGAGGCGTATGGATATAAGAAGGAAATAAATAATGAAAGCGAACAAAACTGACGAAGAAAGAAAACTGACAAATGACGCCTTACCCAAAATAAACAGAATTGACTTAATAAAAGCTAAAAAATATTTGTGGGTTTATTTGCCCCTT
>Ga0268262_10000381_pt1 | contig 59397 bp, 49 predicted proteins | sample TergutNc150P3_FD_190354 | JGI IMG/M metagenome (GOLD analysis project Ga0268262, IMG submission 190354) | Nasutitermes corniger P3 segment gut microbial community from laboratory colony in Florida, USA - Nc150 P3 (SPAdes) (version 2) | ecosystem: Host-associated > Arthropoda: Insects >... | reverse complement strand
AAGGGTGTCCGCCGCGAGGCGGAATCTGAAGGAAGCCGGAGGCAAAGTTCCGGGCCGACGAACAGAAACCGCATATAAGGCAAAAGCAAGGCGGACGAGTTTGCATCACAAAACGAAGTCCTAAAACCCGGACTGTCATAATGACCTCCGGTTTACTGCCCGAACCTTGCAATGTAAATGCGGCGGCCACATGGGACGAAGGTTACCGGCCCTTACCTGGGGATGTCTGGACGACAAGCAAAGGTGAACACACCTGAGCAACCCATACAGCGATGCATGGCTGAACGTCCAGAAGTCAGCAGAGGCCATAGTACTGCGATGGGGAATGTCTCTGAAATACGGGAGCACGAACGGAGCGGGAAGGGCTGAACAATGGGAGTCTCACGAACGAGAGGAGTGTAAGACAGTGCAGAGAGAGCAGAAAACGGGGAAATCCGGCTGCCCTGAGGGTGATAGGGTGGAACCCAAAGAACCGCAGGGAGCGCTGAGTACTGTAATATGCGAGGCCGAAAACGGGGACAGTGCAAACGGGCGGGGGCCCGAACGGAACCTGCTTGAAGCGGTATTGAGCTTGAACAATGTGTGGGAAGCGCAGGAGCGGGTAATAGCAAACAGGGGGTCAGCGGGAATAGACGGGATGCCAGTCGAGGAATTGAACGGCTACCTCATCAATCACTATCTAGAACTATGCGAGAGTATACGGGGCGGGTGGTACAAACCGAAGCCGGTGAAACGGGTAGAAATACCGAAACCTGACGGCGGGAAACGGCTGTTGGGAGTGCCAACAGTAATAGACCGGATGGTACAGCAGGCTATGGTACAAGTCTTGCAGCCGATATTTGAGCAGACGTTTTCCGATTTGAGCTTTGGCTTTAGGCCGGGACGGAATGCGCAGCAGGCCATGCAGCGTGCAAAGAAATACTATGAGGAAGGGTACACGTATGTTGTTGACCTTGACTTGGAAAAGTATTTTGACACTGTGAACCATGACCTATTGATAAAGATGGTGAGGGAAGTAGTAAAAGACGAAGCAGTCATAGGCTTGATACGCAAGTTCTTAAAGAGCGGCGTGATGGTCGACGGGCTGGTGAGCCAGACGGAGCAGGGGACGCCGCAGGGCGGGAACCTGTCGCCACTATTGAGCAACATATACCTGACGAAGTTTGACCGGATGCTGGAAGGGCGGGGCCATAAGTTTGTAAGGTATGCAGACGACTGCAACATTTATGTCAAAAGCCCCAGAGCCGCCGAACGGGTAATGGAAGGGTGCATAAAATTTCTTGAAGGAAAGCTGAAATTAAAAGTGAACCGGAAGAAAAGCGCAACCGGAAGTCCGACAAAGCTTAAGTTTCTGGGATTTAGTTTGTACGAGTGGAAAGGGAAAATCAGGATACGGGTACATGAGAAATCACTTAAACGGCTCAAAGAACGGCTTAAGGCTATGACGAGCCGGAAACGAGGCGGAACCATAGAACAGATATTGGCAGAAATAATCAGGCTGATTAATGGCTGGTTAGGATACTATCGCTTGGCGGATATGAAGAAATACCTGCAAGGGATAAGCGAGTGGCTAAGAAGGCGGATACGACAAATCTATTGGAAACGCTGGAAACGAGTGCAAACGCGATATGAGAACCTGATTGCATTAGGAGCAAACCGAGACAAGGCATGGCAATGGGCGAACACCCGGAAAGGCTACTGGTGCATAGCCGGGAGCTGGATACTGACCACGACGATGGACAACCGTTATTTTGAAACGCTTGGATTTCCGAACATACTCAAGAGGTATGAAGAACTGCGAGAGCGGGCCAAGCGGTTGGAGATTTTGCACGGAACCTGTTGAACCGCCGTGTACCGAACGGTACGCACGGTGGTGTGAGAGGACGACCGCTCAAGTAATGGGCGGTCTCCTACTCGATTCGTCTCAGGATTTTTATCTCCCTGCTGTATACCCTGTCGAAGACCTTCCGTTCTTGTTCGTCGTAAAATCTGTACACGCCTATGACTTCATTATCCGCCTTGGCCTCTGCCGCCTCAAGCAAGAGCCGCTCGTAGTAATGGCGGTCGTCGGGAGCCATGCCGTCGCTGAAAACGGCCAGCGGCTTGTTGCCGAGAAAGACCTGGTTTCCCTGCACCCGGACGTTCTTATATCTCTTGGCCGTCTTTTCCGACAGCCCTCTTGCCCATTCTTCAAATTCCCTTTTCGGCATGTCCTTGATATTGCGGAAGACTTCCTTTTTCGGATGGTTTTCCAGGGCCATGCCCAGGAACGGAAGCTTCGTCGGCCCGTCCTCGTTATTGAATCCGACCTTTTCAAGCTCCGTCCTGTTCTTGATATACGCTTCCCCGATATAGACCCAGTTATAAATATTTGCCCTGGTCATGCTCATATCGTTTGCCAGTTTATCGACGTACAGGCCGAAGCGTTTATAGCCCAGGTCTGCAAAGTACTCAGCGGCCTGGATGCGGTATAGTGCCACGCCGGTAGCCAGGATTGACATTTTCATGCCCTGGATCGTTTCACGGACACCCTTGTCGAGTTCTTCCGCAGACTCCGAATAGGCGAAATCAAGATCAAATTGTTTTGCCTGGAATGGTTTTACCGGCGGCCTGGGGCAGTCGTATTTATTGGAAATAGCGTTCATCGTGGTAGCGCTCTCCTAGACCGTGCGTTTATCGTGCAATAATAAAATAACAAATATAATTATTGACGCTATTGCAATGATTGTAAAGCCATGATATATAGAAAAAAGCATATATAATGCCATGCTATTTGGAAATTCCGTAAACAAATGACGTACTGGCGCATAGTGATTCACCCTTCCAAGCTGAAGACGTCGGTTCGACTCCGATCAGCCGCTTCCATAGGTATTTTTTGTGAGTCAAAAACAAAGTAGCTGCTGCTTTCAGTCAGCCGCTATGTGGAACTTTTTAGGTTGTCCTTAATCCATGATAAAAAAACCAAAAGCCGCTTGCTTATGGCCGACGGAATATCAATCATACTGGAAATAAAATCCGACGCGTCCGCCCCTGCCATGCTGTAGATCAGCATGCCGTCAGTTAATGGTTCTATGTACAGTATTGAGTTAAATTTGTCTTCACGCAAAACGGTAAATAAAAGATAGGTGATATTTTTTGTATTGGTGATTTTATATGTCAAGCCAAATGGCGTGACGGACATATCTGTCCGATAATAACAATTGCCGAAATTCACATCTTTTAGGCGAATGAATACTGTCTCGGCATTTGGTAACTCCCGTGCAGGCAGGGGATCCGGAACCGCCTTGCCGCTTTTTTCATTTTCAAGCCTGACAGCTTCCTGAAAAAGGGCAACCTCTGCGTCTCTGGTGTGGGAATGGTAGAGTCGTCCCTTTAGGTCGCTTATTTTGCCAAGGGCGTTGTAAGCGTCCAATCCGGTGAAAACCTTGCCCTGATAAGGAATTACAAGCAGGGACTCGGCTAAATAAGACGGGTTTGATCTCATTACCGTTCCGTATAGATCTATTCCCGAACCTGGCGCGGGTAAAAATTCAAGCGCTTCGTTTTTTTTTACCGACCGTATGGTTCCTTCCTCGCTAAAGGCTTCTTTTTTCTGGCTTTCGTCAAGTGAGGGGAAAATATCGTCAAATGAACGCAGGGAATTGGTCTCTGCGGCAATGGATGCGGGGAGAATGATAATAAATAGAGAAATAAGAAGAAGGAGAAAACCCTGGTATTTCAATATGCTCCCTTCCCTTTGAGAATTGCTCCCGGTGTGCGGTACAAAATCCACAGATCCAGCCAGACGGACCAGCTTTGAATGTAGTATAAATCGTATGAAACCCTTTCTGCATAGTCCGTGTCGGATCTGCCTGATACCTGCCAAAGCCCGGTGAGGCCCGGCTTTACAGTCAGAACCCTCAGCGCGTTTTCTCCGTACTTTTCGATTTCAGGATCGGTTACAGGCCGGGGACCTACCAGGCTCATCTCACCCTTCAGGATATTGATAAGTTGGGGAAACTCGTCAAAGCTTGTCCGCCTTAAAACTTTGCCTATTTTTGTTACCCTGGGATCGTCCTTTAACTTGTGGGTCGCTTTCCATTCTTCCCTTAACCTGGTGTCCGCGTCCAATACGCTTTCAAGCTTTTTTTCGGCGTCAATTTCCATGGAACGGAATTTGTAGGCGTTAAAATACTTCCCGTTAAGACCCAGTCTCTTGTGGGCATAGAGAACAGGTCCCTTTGAAGTAATCTTTATTGCCAAAGAAATTAAAAGAAGGAGGGGGATAAGAATCAAGGCCCCAATGGAAACCAGAAGCAAATCCAGAAAGCGTTTTGTGGCCAGGTTCCAGTACATATTGAGCCTGTGGCTTGTAGCAAAACCAAGGATGCCGTCAAAATCCCTTACCGCCATCCAGATATTGTTAAGGCTGAAAAAATCCGGAATCAGCACATTGTACCTGAAGGCGGAAACCGAATAATTAATCATTTCCGTCATTTTTGCTTGTTCCAGACGCGGCATTGCAACAATGGCCATTCTTATCTTGTACATGGCCGCGAGTTTTGGCCCAAGGCGCGTATCGTGAATTATTGGTATTCCCCTGTAATAATCTCCACACTCGGGATCATCGTCCAGCATCAGAACAGGATCATAGCCAACCCTTTTTGCGTTGAGCATCCTGTCCACTATAAGGCGGCCTGTGTCTCCGGCGCCATAGATTACCGCCGGAATGCCTTTCATTTTTAGCCTGAAAATAAGGTTATGCATTATATCCCTGCAAACCATCAGAATGACAGGCGAAAAAATAAAACTAAAGATAAAGGCCGTAAAGATGGAATCCACAACTTTGTATATAATATAGCGTGAAACGATTATGCCGCCGTGCGCCAAAAAAGACGCAATGGTAAAGCCGCGGGTCTCTTCGGCGGGCGCAAGGGCCACTCCCGGGTATAGTTTCATGATCCAAATAATGCCTAAAAAGATAGGGACGTAAGGCCAATAAGTTACAAATGATTTGTAATTAATGCCTCCCCAATTATCTTTATAAATGTAGTATAGCTTCACTACTAAAAAGCCAATTCCAAATGAAACCATTACCCCGATGAAATCCGCCAGAACCATAGTTGCGGCAGTCAGGGCTGAACTGGTTCGGCGGTATCTGGCCCTGAACCAGAGGTCAAATTCCCCTATGTTCATAATTAAAGAATGACCGGAAAAGAGAAATGTTACAAGACGCTAACGATAAAGAGGCTTATAACGCAGGTACAAGGCAATTTCGGCTCCATGTTCGGTACGCCCTTCTTCATGATCGGCGTTCAGCGCAACCCTGTATCCGGGCATAATGCCGAAAGAAAGCCCTTCGTTCAGGTTTTTTTGAAAGCGAAAACTTGCGGTACAGGTAAAAACAGGGATCCCTGTTGGCGGAACAGTTACGTTGTAAACCTTGTGGCTTGGACGGTAGGTATCGTCAATGCTGTTGTCCCTGTCAAAAATGCCAGGATCGGATCGTTCCCCCTGTGCGGAAAAAACAAATGAAAAGCCTCCGTACCAGCCTGCGGTTGATCGAAAACCGGCCCGGGCAGTACCGGCAATCGTGTCCGGCCCGAATGGGCTTCCTGTCCAGTAGCGCAGTGGATGATACATCACATCCAGTTCCGGGACTTCTTTGTAAAAGGACCAGCCCTTGTCCCACATTATATACAGATACGGGTAGGTATAGACCCCTTCAAGGCCGAATTCCCAGTAACCGCTTTTAACGGGAAAAGAAAACTCCGTCCCTGCCTGAAAGCCCAAAGCGTCGGGATAAAGCCCTTCCATCCAGTTGTCTTTCTTCATTGGAGGATTGAACGCATCCATGACGAAAAGGCCGTAGAACCGCAGGTTTCGCAGGGGCTGCCATTCAAGTTTAATTCCAAAATAAGAACCAATGCGGGAATGATTGTTGGGATCGAAGGTGCGGTCGTAAACATCGCTGCCGTCCGGGTTTTTATCCCAAAGCTCCTCAAGTCCGGCGCTGTTCGGCTTGTGTCCCAGATCCTTATTGTAATCTGAATAAGTCTTAAACGATTCGTAGTTGTGAAAAACAGTAAAAGGATTGAGAAAACGCAATTCAAGAGGGGCGTTAACCATAACGCCCTCGGTTAAAGAAACTGAAACCGTTCTGTGCGGCCTTATCTGTAGATAATGCATGTAGTGATATTTATTTACCTCATACTGGAGTATCTGAGCGGTATATTTAATGGCGGGCGAGTAAATTGAGGCCTGGGCGTAAACTGTTCTTTCCAGATGCTCGGAAATGATGATACTGCCTGTCTGCGTTTTGCCGAAGAAATTGTCTCCAATGCCGATTGAAAAATTAAACCCCGATGCGCCGCCTGCAGGAAAACCGGTACTGATATAGGCCCTTTTTGGGAAATGATAATCCAACTGGACCACCGGATCCAGGGGAATGTTGATGTAATTGTCATGAAGAGTCGCGGCATACTCGTTTTGTCCGAAATACAGATCCATTTCCGCCGTGATCCATGGGCCAAGTGAGAAACCCCAGGGAATTTTAATTATAGGGTTTCGGGAATGGGCATCGTAAATCCAGGGGTTATTTTCATTGGTTTTGTAGTAAAGTTCACCCTGCAAAATCAGGTCGAGTCCCACTGATATTGCATCGGACTGAAAGCTCAAAAGGGGATTAGATCCCAGATATTTTACCAGATCGTCGTAAATGGCCAGAGCGCTTTCGGAAAGAGAATGAACGTCTATTTCCGAAAGAAAACTTTCCATTTGCAAAACGGTAATTCGGGAATCCGCAAAGAAAACCCTTCCCTGTTCCCTGGACAAAATGGCAAGGGCGTCATAAGCCCAGTCGCCCGGATGCAGAATCTTTTGCGGGGGAAGGGAAAATAATTCCCGGCTGAAAAACAAACAAAAAACAGCGGCAAACAAAAATCGTACTGAATAATTTTTCACGATTTGACTTTTTAAGGTTTACTAAACCTTTTTCCTTTCATATAATGACTATCGGAGTTTTCATGCGCGTATTCAACTATGTTATTTTACTTGCCTTTTTGGTTTTTGGGGGAAATATTCTTTTTGCCCAAACCCACGTTTCTGTCCCTTTAGGCCACGAGGTGTATTACATACTTGATCAGGCGGAAGCCCGGTTTCTTTGCTCCCCACTGCCTGCGGTAAAACCTTATACAAGAGCCAGGATAGTGGAAGCGATCAATGAGATCCTTGCCGCGGAGAGCGGGCGCTCAGGCGGATTAAGCAGTTACGAAAGACAGATACTTGAAAATACCAGAAATGAATTTACCAAAGGGGAAAAGGGCCTCGATTTGCAGAGTGGGGTGTACCGGTTTGATGTGCGGGGGAAAAAGGGAATAAATTTTTATGGGGATATGGGAATTGCGTTAGAATCCCTTAATTCAGTTTCTTACTTCATGGAAAAAAAAGAACCACATTATGGTACAGATACCTGGGGGACAATATTTTTAAGAGGTAATATAAGCGATAAGTTTTCTTTCAATGTCGATTTTTCCGTTGGCATGATGAAGGCTTATCGTGATAAGCTGGGGGAATACGACACTTACGCGACGGAGCTGAATGATGATCCATTCGGGCAATTTGTTAACAGGCGGTTAGATTCCTACGGCCTGCCTCTGGCTTTTTTCCCCTATACCTACCATAAAGGATGGGACGGTACCATGGTTCATCCAGGTCCCATTAAACCCGATAACATGAAGACATGGCCCCAGGAGCTTTCCATTGCCGCAAGAATGATGTCGGAAATGGCTGTCAGTGTATTTGATGATATGTTGCTGTTACGCTTCGGGAGAATCCAGCGGGAATGGGGGGCCATGTCGCCGGGAAGCAGTCTGGTTCTCAACAGCGCCGCCCGCCCTTTTACAGGAATAGAAGCTAATTTTAACCTCATTCCGTGGTTTGCTTTTTCTTCCATTACAGGAGTATTGGAATATGACAATTTCGCCGGAATCGGCGACCCGGCAATGACTTTTCAAAACGCGTTTTCACTTCAGCAGGTGGAGTTAAATTACCGTAATTATTTTCACATTGATTTTGGCAGCGCCGCCATTTGGGCTAAACGTTTTGAACTGGGTTACCTTTTCCCTCTCCTGGACAACTATTTTTATCAGAATTTTATCGGCGACTATGACAATATGGCAATCCATTTGAACATAAAAGCCCAGTATCCAGGTCTGGGTAAATTGTGGTTTTCGCTTTTTGCGGATGAATTCGATATATCAAGCATATCAAAAACCGCTTTTGAACTTGATCGCCAAATGTTCGCTTTCCAGGCAGGACTGCAAGGAATAATTCCCGGCCTGCCTTTTACTTCCCTTACACTTAGCTATACCAAAGTCGAGCCATATAATTACACTCACATGAGGAATTTTGTACCCTGGTATAACGGCAGGGAACCTATGGAATATGCCTATGTCAATAACGGGGTAAGCCTGGGGCATTACATTCCCCCAAATTCGGATGAAATTAAACTGCGTTTTGATACACACCCGTGGATTAAAACAGCCAGTCATTTTCAATACCAGTTGATCCGCCACGGCGCTGATTTCGGCGCGCATCAGGTGGATGGAAGCTCTCTGGTTTCAGAACTGGATCCGGATGGAAGAAACGATAAAGATTCTCTCAGGAAGAATTTTTTAAAAGACGGGGCTTACCAATGGACGCACATTACCAAAATAGGCGCTGAACACCGCCTGGGCTCGCTTCCTATAACGGTCTTTGGCGAAGCAGGAATTGCCTATTCTTTTTTCACCGACATCAGCGACGCGGAGTATAAAAAATATATTCCAACGCCTGAAGGCGGAACGCCAAGGCCTTCCGCTCCTGGAGAGTATCTGACATCAACAGCCTTCATTCTGGCTTTAGGTTTCAGGATTTTCATGTAATTCAAACCCGTTTTCGCTCATCAATGATTTTTTGAACCCTCTCTTTGAATGCTTCGCGTGAAAATTGCCGCACGTGATTTGAAAATGCCTCTCGGGCTGCGAATGTGCCGTCTGTTTCCATAGCCTCAAAGCGGTCAATTGCTTTAATCAAGGATTCGGGGCTTTGTTCATCAAAAAAAATGCCGGTGATGTTTTCTTTCACTGTGTCTAATACGCCTCCCTCCCGGAAAGCTATTACAGGACAGCCAGCCGCGTTTGCCTCAATTGGAATCAGGCCCAAGTCCTCGATGCCTGGAAAGAGCAGAGCCTTGGCGCCGGCAAAAAGGCCGGCTGCGTCCTCATCGGAAACCCTGCCTAGAAAAGAAACCAGGTCGTTTTTCCTATATTTCTTTGTGTCACGCCTTTTTGCCCCAGCCCCCGCAACGATTAATTTTTTCCCCGATTTAACGCAGGCTTCGATGGCTATGTCGGCTCGTTTGTAACCTATAAGCTGGCCAAAAAAAAGATAGTAGTCGGAAGGCTTTCTTTCGGTATTAAGGAAGCGCTCAATGGACGCCGGGCCGTAAACCACTTCCGCCTCACGGTCATAAATGCGGCGTATACGTTTAGCCACATAATGGGAATTGGTTATAAAACGGTCAACAAGGTTGCTGGAACTAATATCCCAAATACGGAGGGAAGGGATCATGCGTTTCATAAAAAATCGGATAAAAGGATTGGTTCCACGGAAATACTCGTGGTACATGTCCCAAAGATAACGCATGGGGCTGTGACAGTAGCAAATGTGGTAAGCGTTTGGATTTGGAACAACGCCTTTCGCTGGTCCTGCTTCGCTGGAAATGACCAGATCGTATTGTTGCAAATCAAATTCCATAAGGGCGGCCGGCATGAGAGGCATATAAAGCTGGTAATTTTTTTTTGCGAAGGGAAGTTTGTTTATATGCGAGGTATACACCTTATGGGATTTAACAATACCCGATACCGCATGTGGATTATAGACATTGGTATAAATATCAGCCTGTGGAAACATTTCCAGAAGAGCATCGAGCATTTTTTCGCCGCCGCGCATATTAATAAGCCAATAGTGAACGATAGCTACTTTCATGGCGGGTCTTATTGAAATTCCTCCAAAATACGGCTGGCTATTTTTTCAAAAGTATATTTGTTTACTAATTCATCAGGCAAAAGAGGCGGTGGCGGCTTTTTGGAAGATCTTTTTGTAGAAGCCTTCGTTTTGGGAAGCGGCTTTTTAGCGTAAAGTATTTCCATCATTTTGCCTTTCAAATCCGCAGCGTCACCCGCACGAAAAAACACAACCGGAAACCCATCGTATATTTCCTTAAACACCGGAATATCTGAAATCAAAGCCTGGGTACCCAGAACAAGAGCCTCAAGAGGCGGAAGGCCGAAGCCTTCGTAAAGCGATGGCTGCACCAACAATTCAGCTTCGGAAAGGCATTTTAAGAGCGCTTCGTCGGAAATAAAGCCGCTGAATGTTATTTCGCCGCTTCCGGTTGATTCTATTTTTTGTTGAATTGAGTTATCCGAACTGCGAAAATTCTCATTTGCGCCGATTATCAGTAATTTATGCGGCAAACCCTCATTTTTTGCCATTAGAAAAGCATCCAAAAGGCAATCCAAACCCTTGTGCTTTTTGATATTTCCGATAAAGACAACAGTTTCTGTTTTTTGGGTACTGTGATTATTTTCTCTGTATTCCTGAAACATTGGCTGAATCGCGGAATATGTAACTATAATCGGCTTTGATTTTCCAAGGTGATATTCTATTCTGGATTTTGAAAAGTTAGATACCGTAAATACTTCCAGAGATTTTTTGTACGCCCGTCGGTAAAACCACATACGCATAGTAAGACCTGTACGTGATACAAGTTCCGGCATATCGGGGAAAATTATGTCGTGAATAGTAGAATAAATGGGGATTATAATGCCGTCAGGAATGTTAAAAAAAGGCGAAAAAAATAGAGTTGAAAGATTTATTTCTTGTAATATTTTTTTTGGGAAAAAAAATAATTCCTTCAGGGAAAATGGCTTTATATCACATTCAATGACACTTACATTCGCATTTTGTTTATAGAATTCCAATTCCGCCGGATTTCCCAAAAGCAGAAAATCGTTTGGTGATCGCAGCATAGAAAGCAGAATACCACGCAGATATACGCCTATACCGCTTGCGTTTATCATCCGGCAGTCAATAGCTATGGTCATTACTGATAATTACGCCTAAAAATGATAAAGCCATTTTCGTCCGATAGAAGATGGTAGTCAGACTTTATCAGCTCAAGAATTGGCTCATGCCAATCGGGAATAATTTCATCACGGCCGCCTTCAGTAACTGTCGTAATAATTACAGGTTTTGCAGTAAGTATGTCAAATAAAAACTCTTCCCTCGCTCCTGGAATCTCGCTTATTCCGGATCCTTGATAAAAATATTTTGACGCGGAAGACCTTTTTGTAAAAGGATATATGTAACCGTTGATGCCCAAGGAAATTATTTTGTCATCGGTTTTTGTATTATCGTCAATAATTTTTCCGGCGTTATATAAGTGATTCCCTGAATTGTCATAAAGTCTGTTAGTCAGGTAATAAAAATACCTTATTAAGCTTTCTGAAAATATACATAAAAAGAGAAACGCCACTAACACATGTTTATTCTTTCGATCCTGGAAAATGGAAGATATAATTCTGGTGAGGTATGTAAGGGCAGGGGGGAAAAACGGAATAAGAACAAAATTATAATGCGCGCCGCCTTCTGAGAATGAAAGGAAAAGTACCATCAAAAAATACGAAAATGTGTATCCCAGATAGTATGTGAAATCACTTTGTTTATACTTTTTTAGAATAAAAAATATACCCAGCCAAAGGGGCAATGCTGAATTGCCTCTGCCTAATACAATAAAGAAAGTTTTTTGCAGCATTTTGAGGTTTGAACCGCCAAAACCCCTGGCAGTTCCGGCAAAAATAACCTGTTCGATAAATAAATCAAAGATTCCATTTGTTTTTAAGTAAAAATATATTGGCAGAAAGATAATAATAATACCCAAACTAAAAAACACTATATATTTTCCAAGAAAAATTAACTGTCTTTTTATCAGTAAATTAAAAAAAATTATAATACAAAAGCCAGCCCAAAGAGAGAACATATTTAATCTGATTAAAACAGCGCACGCAAAACAAGCGCCCAAAGCAATTAATTCATAGAAAGCAACATCTTTTTTCCCGGAAAAGAAATATTTGGTGAATATGTAGAGAGAAATCATTAAAAACGGAAGAGAGTATTCTTCAGTTCCCGCATTTACAAGGAAAAAAGCTACAAGCGCGACAAAACTAAATGCAGTGCCAAAAAGAGCTTCGTATTGATTGCCAAAGAACAACGCTGTTTTAAAAGCAAATATGGCTGAAATAAAAATTATTAATAATTCTGTAAGCCAGACGCCTGTAAACCCGCCTATAAAAAGACCGGGAACGCTCATAAGGTATGTTAATGGGCCTTTGTTATCCACAAAATCCCTATAGGGAAGTTGTCCGCGAGTTATTCCCTGGGCTATCGTAATATAAACGGAAGAGTCGACATACATTATTCTGAAGTTTATGGGATTGTAGCTGGAGCAAAAAACAATGGCAAAAGATATTAGGAAGAGAATCAAGTATATTTTACTGTTTGTAATGCTGCCTTTGTCAGGCATCACCTATATCCCTTATATAAAGCAAAAAGCCGTTTTCATCTGATAAAAGCCGGTATTCATTGTCTATCATTTGAAGAATAGGTTCATGCCAGTAAGCATCAATTTCACCGATGCCGTCTTCATCGTTGAATATTACAATAATAGCTGGTTTATCGGCTAATACATCGGACAAGAAATCTTCTCTCGCACCGGGGATCGATCTAAGCCAGTATCCTTGATAAAAATATTTTGACACAGAAGCTCTTTTCGTAAATGGATATATGAAAGCGTTATAACCTAATGAAATTATTTTATCATCCTGTTTTGTGTTTTCATCTATCATTTTACCGGCATTAATTAATTTTGTTCCAATAGAATGACCAAAAAGAGGTTTTATATAATCCCAGATGGAATAGGCGAATCCTTCTGAAAAAACAAAGCAAAAGAAAACGGTAAGTAAAACCAGGGATTTCTTTTTAGTGTATTGTCGGGAAAACATACTATATATTATTTCAGAGAGAAGAGAAAGAACAGGAACAAAATATGGAATTAATACAAGGTTGTAATGCGGATCATCGCTAAGAAAAGAAGAAAACAATACCATTAAAAAGTATGAAAAAGTATAACCAACATAGAAAGTAATAAAGGATTTCTTAAAATTGATTATTATCCAATAAACACCCAAGACGAGAGGTAAAAATGAATAGCTATTACTAATCGCCTCGTAAAAAATAATTACAATCTCTTTGACGCTCCTGTTAAACCCCCTGGCGGCGCCGTTAAAAATAACTTGGGCAAGAAAATCTTCCATAATCTTATTCATTTTTAGATAAAAGAATATCGGTATAAGAACAATTATAACTCCAAGACAAAACCCAAATACATATTTTCCCAATAAAGTAAAATGCCGCCTTATAAGGGATTCAATAAAAATAACCAGACAGAATCCCGCCCACAAAGGAAACATATTCAGTCTTATCATAACTGTAGATGCAAAACAAATACCCAGAACAACGATTTCGCCAAAACTTATGTTTTGTTTGGATAAGAAATAATACTTTGTAAAAATGTAAAACGATATCATTAAAAAGGGCAGAGAATATTCTTCCGTTCCGGCATTGACAAAGAAAAAAGGCAGAAGCGCAATAAAAGTTAACATGGTTACATACAAGGCTTTATTGCGAGTTCCAAAAAATAACGCTGTTTTCCATGTAAACAGTGCGGTAATGAAAAGCAGGACAAGCTCCGTTATCCAAACGCCGGTAAAACCTCCCAGAAACAAACCGGGTACGCTCAAGAAATAGGTAAGCGGGCCTTTGTTATCAACAAAATCTTTATACGGGAGCTGCCCTCTTGTTATTCCCTGAGAGATTGTTATGTATACGGATGAATCGACGTGCATTCTTCTAAGATTGAATGGATTATATGTTGAAGAAAGTGCCAAAACAAAGGCTAAAATCAATAATCCAGCGTATATGTAAATATTTTTTTTACTGATTGTCATTTTTAACCTCACGGAAAATTATGTACTTGGACATAAAAAAGTTGACTACCATACCGGCGGCAATACCACAGGCTTGCGCGATAAATTTATATTGTAAAACAATATTAATGATTATAAGTTTCATTACAAAAATATTTACGGCAAGACCGAAAAGAGACCCAAAAAGAAACCAGAACCATTTTGCAACGGAAATCCGCGTTTTATCCGTGTATTTTTTGAATGTCCATAGATGGTTTAAAAGATAATTCTGTGTTCCTGCTATGATAAAGCAAAATATACTTATTGGTATTTCAGGTAGATTATTTACATCTACAAGGAAATAGAAAATAAGCAAATTTGTTATGGTTCCCAGTCCACCGGTAACGCCGAATTTGAGGAATTCAAATATTAAACCAGCTTTTTTATTTTCCAAACGTCCCCCAAAGCCCTAAAAAGAAAACTTGCCGACATCTTTGACTGTCCTTTTTTTCGATCAGGAAAAACAATAGGAATCTCAACAATACGGCATCCGGCACGATAAGCTTTATATTTCATCTCAATTTGAAATGAATACCCTCTTAAAATAACATTTTCAATTTTAATTTTTTCAAGGGTACTTTTACGCCACATATTAAAGCCGCCCGTGAAATCTTTTATGGGGCATCTTAAAATAGTTTGGCAGTAAAAAGCGCCGCCTTTGGTAAGGATATCCCTTATTATACCCCGGTTTTCTATACATCCACCTGGTACGTTGCGGGAGCCAATTACTAAATCTGAGACAGAAATTTCTTTTAGCATTTGTGGAATATACTTTGGATCATGTGAAAAATCTGCGTCCATCGCGAGTAAAATTTCAAAGCCGTTGTTAATCCCCCAGGAAAAACCCTCTAAAAAAGCGGAAGCGCCGCCTAGTTTCCCCTTTCGTTTCAAAATGTTCAGATTACTGTTGTTTTTCGCGATTTCTTCGGCTGCGGCGGCAGTCCCATCCGGAGAGTTGTCGTCAACGACAAGGATATTCGCGGTTGGTACAATCGAAAATATTGAATTTATCAGAGATGAAATGTTCTCAATTTCATTGTAAGTTGGAATGACAATTAGTAAAGACATGATTCAACAAACTCCCCAAGATTGGCGAATTTTAGGACAGGTTTTCCGTATTCTGTTGTTTCCGTTTCTAATGATTTTTCAGTTAACAAAACAGGAATACAGCCTGCCGCAATACCCGCCTTTACATCGCGCATATCATCACCTACCATATAAGAATTAGGAAGATCTATATTATATTTCCTGGCTGCCGCAATTATCATGCCTGGTTTTGGTTTGCGGCAGTTGCAGTCTATTTTATATTCAGGTCTTTCGCCTGGGAATCCCTTGTCAGGATGATGCGGGCAATAAAAAAGATCGTCAATGTACGCGTGATTGTTTCCAAGGTCTGTTTCCAGTTTCATATGAATTTTGTCAAGGGTTTCAATTTCAACTTCTCCGCGGGCAATAACAGGCTGATTGGTAATGACTATGGCAAGGTATCCTAAGGAATTTATTTTACCAATAGCTTCCGCCGCGCCGTCAATCAATCCAAGGTCCTCAGGCTTTTTTATGAAATCATTGAATTTGTTGATTGTGCCATCCCTGTCCAGAAAAACACATTTTTGCCTGGTTTTTAGGTTCTTTTTCTTTAATACTCCCTTTTCAATGTCGAAAGACGCCTGGGCAATGCGTTCAGGAAGGCCCATATCTTTTATATATTCAGGAGTTTGATACGCGAAAACAGAACCAGTTTGAATAGAAGGTTTAAGCAAATCCCTGTCAAGATCAACTTTTTCTTTTGTTTGAGTATTATTGGCAAGAAGCGCCCCGGAAATAATATGAATACCGGCGTTTACAAGATTCTTATAATACTTACGGCTATCTTCTTTGTTTAGCCATCCTGTAACCTGATTGTTACTGTTAGTTTCGATGAGCGCGCTGTCAAACGGATGGCTGTTAGGATGAACCAGAATGGTTGCCAACGCTTTTTTCTGTGTATGAAAATTAATCATCCTATGGAAGTCAAGGTCAAAAATAATATCGCCATTGATAAGGATAAAATCATCGGGAAGGTCATTTATTTTAAATAAGGCACCGGCAGTGCCAAGAGGTTCAGTTTCAGTGAAGTATGATATTTTACAGCCGAAATCGCCGCCGTCGCCAAAATATTCCCTTATTTTATGCCCAAGATGCCCGATTACAAGTGTAATATCAGTTAAGCCGTTATCTTTAAGGCAATCGATCTGGTATTCAAGGACGGGTTTTCCGCAAATAGGTATCATCGGTTTTGGAATGTCGCTTGCAACGGATTCGACGCGCGTACCTTTTCCGCCTGCCATAATAATTACTTTCATTGAAAAAAGTATTCCTCGATCATAAGACACAAACAATGATAAACGGGCAGATGCAGCTCCTGAATTTTATATGTTTCCTTTTCGGGAACAATAATGGAAATATCCGCAATTGTTTTTAAGCGCCCACCGTCGGAACCTGTTAAAGCAATTGTTTTTAATTCCCTGGCCTTCGCCGTAGCAGTAGCGTATAAAATATTTTTTGAATTTCCTGAAGTAGAAATCCCAAGAAACACATCTTCTGGTTTACCATAACCGTAAACCTGCCCGGAAAATGTGATATTACCGTCAATGTCATTTATGCAGGCGGTATTGAGAGATGAGTGTCCTGAAAGAGAAATAGCCGGAAGGCCTGGCTGTAAGCGTGGAAGAAGGTACGCGGAAATATCAGGATCGAAAGATTCAATTTTTTTTTGAAAGGCTTCGGGAAGTCTGCGTTTTTTCACAAAGCTTTTCATTAATTCGCCTACGATATGTTCGGCATCCGCAGCGCTGCCTCCGTTTCCGGCTATAAGCAATTTCCCTCCGTTAGAAAATGATTCAATGATTGTTTTATAAGCATCATTAATATCATTTTTAATGCTTTCAAGTATAGGATAACGCTCAATTAGTTGTTGTAAATAGTCCATGCCTGGCTTCCTGTTTCAGTAAAACTGGGGGTTAACACTATTCCTTCCCTTTTCTTTAAAGCTCGAATAAGGTTAATGCGATTACAAGGGTTGCAATATATCATCATGAATCCGCCTCCGCCTGCTCCCGATATCTTCGCAGACTCTGCGCCGTTATCAAGCGCGTATTGATACAACTCATCAAGAAAAGTGTTTGTAATCGAGGATGCTGCGTTCTTTTTTGCAAGCCAGCCGTTCAATAAGCATGAAGAGAACCCCTTAAAATCACCTTTTAACAGGGCTTCCTTCATTAGCACCGCTTGGTTTTTCATTTCATGCATGCTTTCAATGCTTTTTTTATCTCCGTTTATTGTGTGTTGGATTTGTTCCTTTATAATATTCGCGCTTTCCCTTGAAACGCCGGTATAAAACAATACAAGCGACGCTTCCAGTTCGTTCCTAATCCATCTTTTCAATCTCAGTGGATTTACAATTACACGCTCATTTTCATAAAACTCCATGAAATTGAAACCGCCGAAAGTTGAGGCGTATTGATCCTGTTTTCCTCCGGCCAATCCTACATCCTCTCTTTCTATCTTAAAAGCAAGGGCGGCGATATCATATTCCCCAAGCGGCAAGTTAAGCCATTCTTCAAAAGCTTTAATGATTGCAACTACCATCGTTGACGAAGAACCAAGGCCGGATCCGGCGGGCGCGTCTGAATATGTAGTCATCTTAAAAGACAGGGGTTTTTTATTAAAGTCGGACACGATTCTATTGTAAATACCGGAATGTAAGGGGAGAGCGGATGATATCGGAAGACTTGTTGCGGAAATGTACTCTTCTGATACATTAAGGTCGGCAGCAGTGAAATTAATTTTGCCGTAATCGATCGGCTCAATAGTACAATACGCGTACATATCGATAGTAGCATTTAGAACATAGCCTCCATATAAATTGTAATAACTTGAAATATCGGTACCTCCGCCGGCTAATCCCAGGCGTAAGGGAGCTTTGGATCGAATAATCATAAAAATTCCTTTATTATAGCGTGTACTTGTTCTGCGGCTTTATCATATGTATATTTTTGTAAAATTTGAGCAGGGTCATCAACAGGTTCTTCAAGCAGCCTGTCAAGGTCTACATCAGTATTGTATGGATCAATATAATGTGCCGTGTTTCCGTATATTTCAGGTAAGCTTGCCGCCCTCGCGACAATAATTTTAGCGCCGCATGATAAGGCTTCAAGAGGCGTCAGGCCAAAGCCTTCATAATAAGAGGGGAGGATAAACGCTTTGCATCTTTCCATAAGGGCTTTTACTTTGGAGTCATCAAGGTAGCCTAACAAAATAATATTGTTTGGAATGAATTCTTCCAATTCCTTCGGCCTTACTGTAGTAATGCTAATGCCAGAAATTGCAAACAGCGATTCCGGGTTATTCTTAGCATAATTAATAATCCATTTGATATTTTTCCGCTTGGATAGACTGCCCAGAATAAAGTAATAATGACTGTTTTTTATTTGGGGAAATGAGTCAAAGACAGAATAATCTGATATGATCGATTTGAAATGATCCGATGAACTATAAATAACAGAAATATTCTCAGGATCAACTCCAAATCTTGAAGAAATCTGGCTTTTTGTAAAGCAGGAAACAGTTATAATTTTTTTTGCCCTTTTTGCAATAAGCCTGTATTGTCTACGATTGTAAAGACAGGCAATAGTATCCCTGAATCCGGAAAAGTCCTTTGGATATATTTCGCAATAAATATCATGAAGAAAAATGATACCAGGGAAAAATGGAAGACAGGTGTTGCCATAATCCATAATTGTAAAACCCGGATGACGAAAAAGGAAAAACTGGAGAGTAAACATTTGCCAAAGAATATGAGGAATTTTCTTTTTGTAACAAATAACGGTAATATTCTTATAAGCAGGAATATTAATACAATCGCCCGGGATTATGATAGAAATTTCTCCTGGAAGAGAAAAACTATCAAGCCGCCGTGTAATCTCAATTGCGTAACGCTCTATACCGGTTAATTTGCGACATAAGAAATAACCGTTAATTAATACCATGTTATATAGACTTTTTTGTAAATAAAGTATTAAGAGTTATATACTGTTTTAAGTAATTTTTTAAAGGAACGGGAACAGATGGCCATGAATTTTGCAATAAAGTAAAAATTTGTTTCCGCCAATACAAGCAATATATATTTCATTGGACTGTATTGTTTTAAAAAGTAAGATGATGTTTCAAGGGATAATGAGTCATGATACTCTTTTTTAGTAAATAAGCCACTGGTTAACATTTCAAATTTGTCGTTTAAAGGAAAGTAATTGTATCTGTTTAAATCATTTCGGCTATATTTTTTCAATAAAATGGAAAGGCATTCCAAAAAGTCTAGCCTCTCTATAAGTTTTTGTTTTCTGTTTTTTTTGGTAAAAGAGAATTGATTGATAATATGATGATAATATGCATCTGACAAAAATACCAATTTTGGTTTGTTTAACAATAATTCGATAATAAATAGGGAATCTTCGCCATAATTTATATTGTCGGCAAAGCAAATTCCGTTTTTTATATAGAGTTCTCTTTTTATTACTACGTTCCAAAGACATGAATATAGTTTCCCCATCAGTACAAGTTGTAAAACAGTCTCACAGTCAAAACTTGTGTAGTTTTGCAGAATAAAATGTTTTTTTTTGTTTAAATTCTCTTCATAAAAATTTAAAAAACAAATATCCACATCATCCTCATTGAATTTTCTTGCTAATGCTGCAGTTAACTCAGGCTCAACATAATCATCACTATCTACAAAATAAATATATTCACCAGTTGCAGAAGCTATGCCAAATTGACGGGATTTACTTATGCCTTCATGGTTTTTATGAAATAATTTAATGCGTTTGTCTTTTTTGCTGTAAGAATCACAAAGAATCGAAGAATTATCAGTAGAACCATCGTCAATAAGCAAACATTCATAATTAGTGTAGGTTTGAGAAAGAATGCTATCAAGACAACGGGAAATATTTTTATCATCGTTGTAGACAGGGATTATTATGGAAATAAAAGGCTGATTTGTTATGCTGGACATTTATTGATTAAGGAAAATTATTTATTATGAAACCATAATAGGTCACTCTTCCATTTTCAGTATATTCATTAAAATCTTCCTTCCAATTAAGTTTATGAAAGGAAGTATCGCTTAAAATTTCATCAAATTTAACTTTGTTATACTCATTGTTCAGATTAAGACTATGATATATTTCATGTACACGCGGATTGTTTTTTGGAACCGAATCAATCATTTCCTTGACATCAGGAAGAGTATCGTAGGCAATTGAAATAAAATAATCAAATAAAAAGTAATCAATAAACATATTTTCTCTACTCAAATATGAAAAGAACATTGTTTTAACAAAATCCCCTAATATGTTATGACTGCTAAGAAAAAAACAAAATGTTAACCACTTGTCTTCTCTGACTATCCAATTTCTGGCTCCAAAACATGCTTCAAGAATGTTGCCGTCATCTTTTAGTGTCCAAAAACCCAGATTAGAACAAATGGAAGGTAAGGGCGACAAAGGTTCAGTTAATAACACGGTTGAATCCAGCCATAGACCGCCATATTCATATAAAAGGCATATGCGCAATACATCTGAAAGATGAGTTATTGAAATGCGGCCATTTTCTACATTCTTAAGTATATAGTCAGGCAATTCTACAAATTGCTGAAAATTACTTTTTGTGATTAAATTTACTTTATGCCCGTTTGAATATTTTTTTAATGTTTCAAAGCAGACTTTGACCAAAACAGGCATTTGATCTTCTCCCTGCCACCAGATAGACCAAATTATATAGTTATCTGAAGACGGATTTTTATTATTGCTTTTCTTTTCCTTAAACTCATTGATTATCTTTTTGTACTTTTTTTGCAGATAATTTTTTATTACTGAATGTTTATATTCAAAACGTTTTTCCACTGATATTAATGAATAAAAATGTTGAATTACAATTAGTTTTATGGCAATTAAAGGGTTGAAATTAAAAGCAAAAAGAAACAATCTTTTCAGGTTACGAAAAATTTTTTGAATCATTTTGAGACTTTGGGAATTGAATTCCCGCTCCAGGTAATAAAAATAGGCTCTTTCCCAACTACCAATTCCGATGGCATTTGAATGCTGTTTCCACTGGAAATATCATGAAGTAAAGCCGGGCTTTGTATTTGAATTTTCAATTTTTGAGTTATGATTGAATCATTCCATATTACTAATGTGTTGTTACCGGATGTAACGCCAAGAAAACAAAAACAGACAATGCCGGAAGGTAAATTTTCTTTCAAAGGAAGACTACTGGTGTAAACGGATCCCGGCAGGTACTTTGCGCAGAGTTCATAAGCGAAAGCGCCGTTTTTCTTTTGGTAATCAGGATAGGCAAGACCAAAAAACTTTTCTGAATCAAATGTAAAATATGGAGCTTCTCCCTTATTGTAAAAATCAAATAATTGATACCATAATAAAACCCTTGGTCCTCTGGAGGCGGCGCCTACAATAGTCTTAACGACATAGGAAGGAAACTCTTTGAGAGAAGCTTTTGTAGGATACCATCCGGCGGTCGGATACCCCATCTCAGTAATCCATATCGGCCCTGAGTAATTAATTTCAGAAAGTACATTCAAAAAATTATCATAAACTTTCATTGAGTCAATGGGATTGACGGCATAAGGGTGAAAAGCAACGGCATCAAGAATATCAAAGCATCCCGCTTTGTACATTTCTTTTATAAAACCGCGCGGGGAACGCCAAAATACGCCGCCAAGGATATAAGCGTTACTATCAGTTTCTCTTATTTTAATTGCCGTTTGCCTGGATAATTCAAAAAAATCATTACGAGAACCTTTCCAAAACGTGAAATTTGGTTCATTCCAGATTTCCCACGTGTCAATTTTACCCTTAAAATGGTTGACGGTTTCTTCGACATAGTTAAGAAACAAAGGAATTTCACTGGGCGAAATGTGATTTTTTTGCTTTTTGTCGGGATATAGCCATGAGGTTTCATAAGCAAGTACCGCAACTATTTTTTTATGCTCACTTAAAGCGATTTTCACGTATTCATCATAGCCTGAAAAATCAAAGACGCCTTTTTCTTTTTCAATATCATTCCAATAAAATGTTCTGAGTATCCAATTAACTCCCATTTCATCAAGGAGCATATATTCTTCCGGCGTTTTGGTTATTCCGGCATGAACTATTCCAAAAAAATCATCAGGAATTTCAATTTGATCATAATGAGGAAGCGGAGTGGAAGAGCAGGAAGTTATAATCGTGAAAACAAATAAAATAGAAATTGATCTTACAAAATTTTTAAAAGGCTTTTTATTCATTTTTATAAAACGATAGCCCCTTCTTCAATCCTGATTTTTCTGTCGCAGCGTTCTACAGTACTAAGCCTATGTGCAATAATAATAAGCGTCTTATTACCGCTAAGGTCGTATATTTCGTCCATTATTTCGGCTTCTGTTGCATCGTCTAAAGACGAGGTTGCCTCATCAAGGACAAGCACTTCCGGGTCGTTATAAAGGGCCCTTGCAATTCCTATACGCTGTTTTTGTCCGCCAGAAAGCTGAATTCCCCCTTCGCCAACTCGCGTCAAAAGGCCTTCTTTGCTTTCCAGAAATTCCCAGATACGCGCTGTTTTAAGAGCGTTAATTATTTTATTCTCGTCAGGTTTGGATCCAAAAGACACGTTTTCGGCTACTGTTCCATCTAAAAGGTAAATGTTTTGCGGGATATAACCAATTTTACTTCGCCACGAAAGTATATTTGAATTATCAATTAAAACATCATCTACGTATAAAGCGCCATGATTCGCTCTGTAAATGCCTATTATTATATCGGCGAGGGTCGTTTTACCGCTGCCGCTTTCTCCTGTAAACGCTATTTTTTCTCCCTTCGATATTTCAAAAGAAATATTTTTTATTACATCGCTGCCGTCCTGATAACTGAAGCAAAGGTCTTTTCCCTTTATGGATTTTGAAAAATCAAGCGGCGCGGCGCTTTCATCGTCTGTCTCTAAACGCAGATCATCATGTATTTTGTTGAGCGATTGCTGGTAAAAAGCAACATTGTTTACATGATCAAGAATGCGATTGGTTGCCGGAAGTATTCGGTACAACGCCAGCGCGTACATTGAAATAACAGGAATGACCATCGCGGCTGAATTGTATCTCCATAGTATATAACATACTGCCCCAATTAGTAGTGAAAAGCCGAGGTTTTCCAAAATACTCCTGGGTATACTGCTAAGCGAAATAGTCATAACGGATGCGTGAGAAACTTTTGAAGTAAAATCGTTGAAAACATCAAATATTTCGTGTTCATTTCCTTTTAGTTTAATGAATTTGAACAGGCGAAAAGTTTCGGTAATTGTTTTGCTTAAGTTTAAGCTTGCTTCCATACGCTTATCACCGAGTCTTTTGCTTGCGCGTATCAAAGTGATAAAGACGAGGAAGATAAATACAATAAGTATAAGTGTTAAAACTAAAGTAATTTGCCAATTTACCAAGACCATAAAAAAGTATAAAAGAGCAATAGTAAAGCTTTCAGAAAATATGTATAAGACCCTCATCAATAAATTACTCAAATTATACGCTTCTACAATTATCATCTGCAAAAAAACAGACGGGTTTTTTTGAACGAAAGTTTTGAAGGGAAGTGAAAGGTAAATTTTAAATAACTCTCCCGCAAAATAACGGTAAGCGCCAAGGGAATATTTATTTATTGAATAATTATAAAATATTGTATAAAGGGACCTAAAGAAGTAAAAAATGATAATTACTATGCCGAATGTAAAAATAAAATTATTTGTAGAGCTAAATCTTAGCAAATCGTAAATAAATTTATAATTTCCGGAATTTATAAGATCAGGATTGGAAGCAACGGAAATAAATGGCATTACAACCGAGACACCCGCAGTTTCTACAAGCGAAAATATAATAGCCATAAAAAGAAGGAGTAAAAGATATACCTTCCGTTTTTTATCCAGAACTTGATTTAGTTTTATAGGAAGTGATTTAAAATCGTTAAACATTATTCAATAAGAATGATCGATAAAAATGATCAATACGAATGATCAAGCCCGATAAAAATTTCATCCCATTCCGGAAAGAAACCGCCGGTTAAAGAAACGCCTTCCTGCTTTATTTTATTGAGATTATAGCCAATGCTGGCGCGAATTTTCAGACTGCGAAAGAAAGCAGGAAAGACAAAAACTTCAATTCCTGCCGTATTTATTATATTGTCGATGCTGAATTGGGTCTTTTCGGCATAAGAGTTATATCTGTCCTTAAGTTTGTTATACGGCCCGCTAAAAACGGCAAAGTCGGTATATGGGGAAAGGTGCATTTCAAAATCAAAAAAATGGAATTTTTGATTGTTTGTCCATTCTGAAGGCCAAAAACGTAAGATACGAATTGGTAAATCAAGGCTGAAAGTCAGTATTTGATACGCCCTTATATCATCATTAATAAGCCCGCGGGTCATATCGCCGGCGCCGTAGTAGGGAATATTGCCGCCAAGTTTATCCGACCAATGCCACCATTGCCGGTAATTCAATTTGGAAGAAACGCCTAAGTATTTTGAAAAAGTCCAATGCAACGTTGCTTCCGCGTTAAGGCCTATTCTTAAAGGGGCATCGGAGCGATGAAAATACCAGTCGTAAAAGTTGCCGATAGAAGCTGAAAACCCTTTACGGTAATTTCCTATCCAGTCTATTCTGCCAAAGCCTATGGAATGATTAAACGTAGTTAACAATTTTCGGGGATCGTCCATGGAATTATAGGGGTAATTGATCCTTCCTGAAAGGCCGGGTTTGTATTCGATTTCCCCAAAATCGCCTACTTCAATACCTAAAGGCAGTTTCCAGGAAACGAACAGTTCGGTTGAAGCGTACACTCCGTAATATCTTTTATCCAGATCAAAAACATCTATATCTTCGATTGAGTTTTCTTCATTGATAGTCAGATACTGATTAAAACCTACCGTAAAAATTGTATTCCGCCATGGCAATAGCAAAGAAAGGCCGGTTACGTTTTGGTAATAAAGCGGTTCATTGAAAGTATAGTCAAAGAAATTATCAAAATTTAAAATCCAGTGTAAACCGGCGGCATAAAAGGGTATGCCTGAATCCAATGAAAAATTGACGCTTTGTTCGCCGTTATTATTCTTATAACCCAAATCCGCCCTGAGGGCGCTCATTGTTCCTAAGAAATTATAATCCCTGGCTTTAAGGGTGATACTAAAGCCTTCGTTGGAATCGTATTTAGGGTACGGCAGGACAATTAAATTCCATGTATCCCTGACATGAACCAAAAGCCTGACCGGAATAGCGCCGTCACTTTCGCTTTCCCCGGTAAAGTATTCAATCGTTACTTCTTCCAAAACCTGCTGGTTCATAAGAAGCTGCTTTTTATGCGCAAGGTATTTATCAAGGTTATCTTTTCCCCTTATAATTTCTCCCTCAATAAAGCTACCGCTGGAAATAAGGGCAAAAGGACGGGAACTGCCTGTAACATCAAATTCTATTTCACGGATTACATAAACGGGATCCGGTTTTTCTCTTTTGGTATCTTCAGTTTCCAGGGCATGGAGAAATAAAACGGGAAAAAACACAAAAAGAGTAAAAATGAAGAATTTTCTGGTTTTCAAAAGGGATATTTCCCGGGGATGCTTCCCTTCCCGTCATTTGTCAAAGAGGACATTACGCCCGGATAAACGACATGGGCGGCCGAAACACGCTCCATTTTCTGTCCAGGTTGTTCAATTATTGAACAAGCTAGCACAGCGGTTGATTTATTTCAATAAGTATTACCGTTCATAGCCTGGAATTTTTCCCTGACCGACTGAAGCAGGGCCAGTTCCCTGTTGATAGTTTTGCCGTAATTAAGGGTTTTATCCTCTATGCGGGCCGCTTCGTCTTCCCAAAACTGGATTTCCTTCAGATTGATGTAGCGAAACCTCTTGTCCTTGTGTTTCTCAGCCCATGTAAGAGCTTCCTCCCAGTAATAGAGGGCGGTACGAAAGCAGGTTTCGGCGGTTTCAAGAGAGTCCAGGTTTTGTTCCTTCCAGGGCGCGTTGTAAAAATAAGCGTTGCGCTTGTTCCATTTGTTTCCCAGAAAAAGATGCTGCTCCGCAAGTTTTATGTTTATGTGCATCATAAAAAGGTACCTGTATTTTTCCCATTGGGTTTCGTTTTCTATTAAAGCGAGGGCATAAAGGGGATTGCAGAAATCGGCCTTAACGGCATGTTCAAGCCAATAGATGTTTTCCATTGTGTCATCCGGATACTGAATGTAATGAAGGTGAAAAAGACGGTAGTACTGTTCCTTGTAGGTTACAAAGTAAGCGTTCAGGGCGTTTGTCGGAATAAGGGTCAACAAAATGAAAATGGCGATAAATTTTGCGGGGGAAAGTCGTTCTTTCACCTTTTGAATATCGGCATTTTTTCAATTGCCCCCCATACCTGCCGGGCGACTTCATCGGGGGGCAAAGAAGCGTCAATTGTTTCCACCCGGACACCATAGGAAGCCAATTCGGGAAGCAGGGCTTTATAGCGCGCTCCGGCTTCTTTCTGGAAAGCGAGGTTTTCATAGATTTCTTTTTGCGCCCTGGACTCTATGCGGTTAAGTGCGGTTTCCGGTTCTATATCAAGAAATATTAGCAATTCCGGCGCGGGGAAACTTCGGTTTAGGCGGGCGGGCAGCTCTTCCCCGCACGTTATGCCCTGATAAACCAAAGAAGAAAGCAGGTATCTGTCACAAACCACCAATTCTCCCCGTTTGCAGCGTTCCGCCATGCCCCCGCTCCCAAAAACATGCTCGTTCCGGTCGGCGGCAAAAAGCATAGCCATCGTTTCGGCTTTTAGCGTTTCTTCGCCTTTAAGGCCCGAGCGCAGCAAATTCCCTATGGAACCATTTGTCGGTTCAAATGTTATATAGAAAGGAGGCATAGAAGGCCGATTTTGGAGAAAATAATCCTCCAAAATGCCTATTTGGGTGGTGGTTCCGCTGCCGTCGAGTCCCTCAAAAACTACGAAATTTGCAAGAATTTCCATATTTAAGTAGGGTAAAACATATAAAATTTATATACAATCATTGTAAGGACGGATTGCGTCTTTAAAAGAGGGCTTTTTGGAGTTGTCTGACAGGGAAGATACTGAGAGAAAGGTTAAGATTCGCTTTTCACTTAGGGGATTAAACAAAAAAATTCTCGTTTTTATTGTACTGGTGGCGGCAACCACGGCAGTTCTGCGTCCAATCCAGCTCACCCTGCGGGAAGAGATGAGAAAAGCCAGGGACACTTTTATCGGAAACGCCGAGGAGTTTTTGGGGCTTAGTATAGAATACAGCTCTTTGGGACCATCCATTTTCGGGTCATTGGACATTAGAAACGTGCTTATCTTCCGTAAAGACGGCAGTGTCTTTCTTAGTGTTGACAGGCTAAGGCTTTCATATTCCATTTCCGCGCTGCTTCGCGGTGTAAGGATCGACGCCTTCCATTCGGTAAGAATTGACAGGCCGGTACTCAGCCTTGACTTTGGAAAAGACGCGGAATTATGGGAGCGTCTGTCATCGCTAATGGGGCAGAGAAACGCTTCGCAAAGTTATGAAAAATTTCTTCCTGAAAATTTCTCATGCAGAATCTGGAACGGAGAATCGGATTTTTCCGATTCAATCGGCAGCTTAATGCTGCGGGGAGTAAGAGTTGACGCCTCGGTGAAGCGGTACAGGGTGAGTTTTCAGGGCCGCTGGAATGCCCAGCTCTCGTTATCCGGTGTCACTTCCGCATTTTTAGACGACGCTTCAGCATTGCCTCTGGAAGCGGTCATAAACGGGCGAATTAGCGGAGAGTATTCAGGTGATTTGAATGAAGGCTCCGCCACTGTAGAAATTCCGTCAATCACGGGGAATTTCTTCAGGTTAAGACCGGTAAGTTTCGGCTTTTTCCTTTCGGAAAACCGGCTTGAAGTAAGAAAGATATATGACAAGTTTCCTGCCGCGTTATCCTTTGTTTATGATTTTGAAAATAAAAAAATCAACGGCCGCATGGAAACCGAAAACCTTGCCTTGCGGGATTTTTTTACTTTTACCGGCGATTACCGGAAGTATAACAGCGCCCTGGCCTTTTGGGTTTCAGGTACTGCGGACTTGGAGATGCAAAATTCCGACAGTTTTCAGCTCAGCGTGAATTTCTCAGTCAATGGAAGCGAAAATTTATTTTTGGAAAGGGCTTCTTTGAAAATGGCGGTTACCGGAAATAAAGACAGGATAATAATTGACAACCTTTATTTAAATTCTTCTTCCGTGGGACTGGAATTCAGGGGAAGTATTGATTTTATGAATACCGGTTTTAATCAACTTGCCCCCTATGGTATTCTGTCCCTTTCTAATTTCCGGCTGCGCGGAGACCGGGGTATTAGCGGGAATATTTTCTTAAATACAATCGGGCAGGATATCAATTTATTCAGTGAAAACCTGACTGCCGGTAACACAAAACTTAGCGCCCTGGATCTATCCCTTCACCAGGCTGAAGACGGGATTACTTTCGCCATTTCAGCTTTCAACTTTAAGGATTCAGGATATGAAGATGACATCCGCATCGGCGCTATATTTATCAACGGTTCAGCGGATTATGATCCGCGCCAAATTCAGACAAACATCCGGCTGGATTCCTTTGCCATGGGGGACATACTGAGTTTTGTTGAACCTTTTGTTCCGCTTTCTTCCATGCCATCCTTAATTCGGTCCGCCGCGGATGATTTGTCGGTAACCACAGAGATCTTTATTATCACCGATTACACCCATATCCTTTACAACGCCCCCCGTTTTGTCGCGGCATATGAGGGCCTTCAGGAAGTTCTTGCCGCGGTTTCCATATCGGGGACGGACAGGAGTATTGAGCTAAGTTCCGCCCGGATTACCTGGAATAATGTAACCACCGAATTTAACGGCTATGCGGATTTTTCCAATCCAAACGATATTTCGTTTTCATTCGGAGCCAGTTTGCTGAATTTTACATATTCTTTTGAAGGGATGATCCGGGATCAAAAAAACATAAGCATCAGGGGCTCATACGGAATTCAGGCGGTGCTTGTCGCCGATGAATCCGGTTTACGTACCGGATATGCCAGAGGGGATTTAATACCAATCCCGTCCGGAAGTAACTTTGCTTCGTTAAGTTTTCTTTTTTCTTTTTTGTATGATTCTCCGGAGTATTGGCGGACAAGGATAGAAAAATTTGAAATCTCGGGGCTTACTACCCCTTCGTCGTCAGCGGCCCAGGTGAGGTTTACCGGAGAAGCCGGCGAAAGAGGCTTAAGAATACCCAACTTCTTTTTTGACGACGGTCACGGAGTTTTGTCCGGAGGCATAACCCTGAACTGGGATACGGCATACGAAAATTTCTCCTTTAGAACTGAAATCGCTTCTAACAACCGCAGGGAATTTTACGGATTGGAGGGGTCATACGTAGACAAGCGGCTTTCTCTTGCCCTGTCCGGTCAGGGGATGCAGTTTTCCCGTTTTAGCGCCATAAACGCTTCCGCCGACGGCAGCCTGCGGCTTCAATGGGAATCGCCCGCTTCCTTTGAGGCGGAAATGACGCTCCCGTCCTTTGCCATGCAGTGGCAGAATGAAGTAATTCGCGTTTCCGCCACGATGAACGCGAACAACGACGAGCTGCTTGCCGAGCGGCTTAAAATTAACTATTCCGGTATTGAAGTATCTATACCATCTATAAGAATTGATAGGGCCGCCTCACGGGCTGAAACTGAAGCGGAGATATGGGGAATGTTCTCGGAGCGGTCTGTGGATATTTTATTGAGCGGAAACGCCCGGTTTAATCCTTCGGAAACCTGGGTGGATTTTTATAGAAACTTCAAATTTCTCAACGCCTTGATTACGGTAGAATCCGCTTATTACGGCGAGATTGCGGCCGATAACCCTTTCTCGTTTTCTTTTGATTGCCGCCAGGATAACTCCGGTTACGCCATGAGCCTGAACGGCGGGCCAAAAGACATGCTCCGTTTCCGGTACAGTCCGGAAAGGGGAGGGGGAGGGGTTTTTTACGCCGCCCTTACCGCTCCCTCGCCGGTAAGAGGGAATATTGCCGGTTTTGTCAATTTAAACTCAAGCAGCATTGACGCTCAGGGGTCGGATCTTTATGTGGATTTGGGATCTCTTTCGCGTTTTATTCCTCCGAACAATTCGGTCGGATTTCCGGGAGGCATAGTAAACGCTTCAATCAGGGTTACCGGTTCCCTTGAAGATCCGGAATTTTACGGCACTGCCAGGGGAACAAGCGTACGAATTGTTGTTCCTGAATTTCTTCCTGAGCCAATAAGGCCTGTTCCCGCTACTTTTGTGTTTAGCGGAAACGAAATAACCTTCGGCCCGGTGGATGCCATTGTCGGAAAGGGAGGCGGAAAAGTTTCAGGCTGGTTCAGGTTCGATCAATGGGTACCAAGCATATTCAGTATTGATATACAGGTGCCTCAGGAGACCCCCATAGCCTATGATTTCAATATTTCCGGGCTGCTTGCAAACGGCATGGCTTCCGGAAAAATTGTTCTTTCAATGGAAGACATGGTCCTTTCCATTACGGGGAATTTAACCGCTCATGATACCGAGATGGGCGTTAATGCCGGTGAAATGGCGGCGGCCCAGGAAGGCCGCGGCGCTTTCGCTTCCGAGAATCAAAAAGTATCCGTAATAACGGACATCAATGTCAGGACAGGACGGAGGGTTGAGTTTCTGTGGCCCAGCGTGGATTTCCCGGTGATCCAGGCAAATGCGGACATGGGAACAGGAATCCATATTACAAGCGATTCTATGGCAAAGCGTTTCACGCTGAACGGGGACGTGAAACTGAGAAGCGGGGAGATCTTCTATCTGGAGCGGAATTTCTATATCAGGGAAGGCACTCTGTTCTTCAGGGAAAATGAAGTGGAATTTGATCCAAAAATATCCGCAAGGGCTGAAATTCGGGATCAGGCTGGAATCGGCCCGGTTATAATCTCCATGATTATCGACAACGCTCCTTTACGGTCATTTTCGCCAAGGTTTGTGTCAACTCCGCCCCTCTCGCAGCTGGAAATCTACTCGCTTTTGGGCCAGGCCCCCCAGGGAGAGGGAGAACCGCGGAATCTGGCTATGGCAACTTCGGTGGTAATGGACAGTTTAGCCCAGTTTGCGGTTATCAACCGGCTCCAAAGGCAGATCAGGAATATCCTCGGCATGGACATGCTTTCCATGCGTACCCAGCTTCTGCAGAATGTGGTAGTTCAGGCGGCAAGCGGCAGATTTTTTGACAACGCTTCAGACAGGCCTTACAGGCTTGGTAACTATTTTGACAATACCACTGTTTTTATTGGTAAATACATCGGAACAAATTTGTTTGGCGAAGCTATGCTTTCTTTCAAATACGATGAATATAAAATAGACTGGGGAGGTTTGGTTTTGGAGCCGGAATTGGGCTTTGAATTGCGTAATCCGCTGTTTGACATCCAGTTTAACATGGTTCTCCAGCATCCGGAAAACCTTTTTATTAATGACGCGTCGTTTTCGCTGCTTTGGCGCAGAACTTTTTATTGATGTATAACCCCCTTTCTTTTTTTTTGTTTTTTTGCAATAGTTCGTTTTAGTATAACATATAGTATAGGAGTTTGAATGCGTTTTGTTTTATCGATTTTCCTTGTATTGGTGATTGCTTTTTCCGTATTTGCCCAGCAATCGGATGATTGGTATCAGGGAAAGCCAATAAGGAGAATCGTTTTTGAGGGATTGCTTCATGTCAGTTCTTTGGAACTTGAAGGAATTACGGAACAATATATCAACAAACCCTTTAACGATGAAATTTATTGGGATATTCTTGGCCGCCTGTACGCGCTGGAATACTTTGAAAATATCACTCCTATGGCAGTCAGGGCGGATTCATTGGGAAGCGAAGTTATTCTGCGCTTTATTGTGGTTGAAAGACCCACTGTATCCAGAATTAATTTTTCAGGCAACAACGGCATTAAACGTAACGAATTACAGGAAACGGTTTCCGTTAAAATCAATGACGTGTTCACACAGGTAAGGCTCAGAATTGATGAACAGGCAATTATCAATAAGTACCTTGAAAAAGGGTATCCTGACGTAAAAGTCAGAACCGAAGTCCAAAACACAGGTAAATCCAATATCACTGTTACTTTTCATATTGATGAAGGCGAGAAAATTGTCATTGAAAGTTTTCATTTTGAGGGGAATTCGGTTTTTCCTTCCAGGACACTCCAAAGGCAGCTCAGTCTCAAGGTAAAGGGAATCATCGTAGACGGCGCTTTTCAGGAATCGAAATTAATAGCCGACAAGCAGACTTTGACCCAGTATTACCATGATCGCGGTTATATTGACGCGGTTGTAATAGATGACGTAAGAGAAGTCCGCAAGAATGAAAAGGGTCAAAACCTTATGAGCATCACTTTCCGGCTATATGAAGGAAGGCTGTATACTTTTGAGGGAATAACTTTCGACGGGAACCAGATTTTTTCTGATGCGCAGCTTTCCGCCCTTGTTAATTCAAAGCGGGGGCAGACGGTAAACGCGATGAAGGTCCAGGATGACCTTATGCGGATAGCGGATCTTTACTACGAAAACGGGTATATTTTTAACCGCATTGAACCTGTCCCCATAAAAGACCCGGAAAACGGAACCATTTCTTATAGAGTACTCATTGTTGAACGGGGACGGGCCCATATCGAGAATATAATCATTAAAGGCAATATAAAAACAAAAGACGCGGTTATTCTGAGGGAAATACCGCTTGAGAGCGGGGATGTATTCTCAAAAACCAAAGTTTTAGACGGGCTCAGAAACCTGTACAATCTGCAGTATTTTTCGGCCGTTACTCCCGATACTCCTCCCGGCAGCACCGAGTCGCTTATGGATCTCGTAATTACCGTAGAAGAACAGCCTACAATAGACGTGCAATTTGGCGTCGGTTTTTCCGGTTCTTCGGATCCCAATACATTTCCGGCATCGCTCATGGGGAAATGGAGCGACAGAAATTTTTTGGGTTTGGGCAATGCTGTCGGAGCGGATTTGAATGTCTCGCCTGATACCCAGGCTTTATCACTGGAATATACCCAAAGGTGGTTTTTGGGGCTTCCGCTTTCCGGCAGTTTTGATCTTACCGTGCAGCACATGACAAGAATGGGCGCGCTGCAAAATTTCGCGCCTTATTTTTACGGCGACGAACCTTATGCTTACCCGGACGGATTTGGTTCCTATCAGGAATACGAGGACGCGAATAAAGTACCGCCGGATCAATACCAGATGCCTTACGATCAATGGCAGATCTCCCTGGGCGCCGGTACCGGCTACCGATGGTTGACGTCTTACGGAAATGTGGGTTTGGGCGGAGGCATTAGGGTTGGAATGGTGCTTAATAAATATGACGCCAATCTTTATCGCCCCTTCGATCCCATTTTAAGGGAAGAAAATAATAGTTGGAGTCCTTCTTTATCAATCTGGACCAGCCTTTCTCTGGACAAGAGGGATATTTATTACGATCCTTCATCCGGCTATTACGCCGTTCAACGTTTGGGGTATTACGGAATTTTGCCTTTTGAAAAAGAACACTATATCAGAACCGATACAAAACTTGAATGGTTTTATACCCTGCTTAACCTGCCTGTTGCGGAGAATTGGAACCTCAAAGCAGTATTTGGCATACATACCGGGTTGTCTTTTATTCTGCCCCAACTACAATATGACAAGCCCCAAATTGAAGAAGCAAATTCCCTTGCGGTAGACGGGATGTTCACAGGCCGCGGCTGGATGACAGAATACAGGCGTAAGGGTTATGCCCTATGGGAGAGTTGGGCGGAAATACGCATACCTTTGGCGCCCGGCATCCTTGCATGGGATTTCTTTTTCGACATGGCGGGGGTGAAGAAAACGCCGCAGGCCCTGTTTACCGATTTTGCGGGAGATGACGGCAGCCTGGAAGAAGCGAATACTTTTTTCATGCGTTTTAGTTTAGGCGGCGGATTCAGGTTTACAATCCCCCAATTCCCGTTTAGATTCAGTATCGCGAAAAGATTTTTGATCAGGGACGGGAGCATAAACTGGATGCCCGGCGGCATCGGAGGCTCGGGGCTGGATTTTGTGGTTTCTTTCGCAATCTCAACATACTGAGCCGTAATTAGAACTTTATTGGCAGGAGATGGTTTTATGAAAAAGTTTTTATTGCTTTTTATTACGGGCTGTTTTCTAGGCATAACAGTTCATGCCCAGCAGCTCACCCGTTTTGCCGTCGTGGATCTTCCAAGGGTGTATACGGCTTTTATGGCTGAATCAAGGGCGGTAAGGGATTTTGAAGAGCGCAGCGCCAAGGTACAGGCGGATATCGACAGAATGACAGCGGAAATCCAGACCCTGAATGTAAACAAGGTTAACGCGCAGACCCAGGGAAATACGGAACAGGCTTTAAGGTACGAAGCTGAAGCTATCAGAAGGTCGGATATCTTAAAAGAATATTACAGAACAAAAACCGCAGAATTGGAAAGTATAAGAAAAAGCCTGACCCAGTCGGGAACATTTTTGGACCAGGTATACGATGAAATTCGCTTTGTCGCCGAGAGTGAAGGTTACAGCATGGTTCTGAACATTAAAGAAAACGCCGGAATACTCTGGTACAGCCCGACAGTGGATATAACCGACAAGCTCATTAAAAGCCTGATGGATAAAGCAAGGCGTTAAGGGAGAGGGAATACGTCTTCCGCTGAGTCAACCCCTCTGATGGAACAATACCGCAGGATAAAGCGGGAGCATCAGGGAGAGGTTCTTTTTTTTCGGCTTGGGGATTTCTATGAAATGTTTTTTGAAGACGCCCTGGAAGTCTCATCCATCCTTAATTTAACACTTACAAGCCGCCAGGGCCAACCTATGTGCGGCATTCCTTACCACGCTTCCCGTTCATACATCTCCCGCCTTCTTAAAGCGGGGAAAAAAATTGCCGTCTGCGAACAGATAACCGAGCCTGGTAAAGGACTTATCGAACGGCAGGTTGTGGAAGTTATCACCCCCGGAACAACCGTCGATGAGGATTTTCTTGACAAGGGAAGTTCCAATTATCTGGCCTGTTTTGCTTCTGTGGGAGACAGTTTTTCTTTTGCCTATATCGACCTTTCCGCGGGTGATTTTTACGCTACTTCTTTTCCCGCCGACGGGGCGGCCGAAAAGTTCAGGCAGGAGCTCGAACGAATAAGGCCCAGGGAGATAATCGTCCAGGAGTCGCTATTAAACGAAAATCCTGTTCTGGCCCAGGCGGTGGAAGAACGCGGGGGCCTGTTAAACCGCTGGGCGGACTGGCTCTTTGATCCCGCAAGGAGCAGGGAAAAGCTGGAAGGGCAGTTTGGGGCGCAAAGCCTTAAGGGCTTCGGCCTTAATCAGGCGTCGCCTGAAATTGTCTCTTCCGGCGCTCTTCTGGATTACTTAAACGACACCGCCAGGAGCCTTATTCCCCACGTTCGCTTTTTGAAAGTTTACGGCGACTCTGAATTTGTAGGTCTGGATGAGTCAACGCAAAGAAACCTGGAGCTTGTTGCCAACCTGACGTACGGTGAAAGCCGGTTTTCACTTTTGGAAGTTATGGATGAAACCAAAACGGCCATGGGAAGGCGGCTTTTGAAAAGCAGAATACTCCATCCGTTAAGAAGCATAGAGCTGATAAACCGCCGTCTTGACATGGTAGAGGTCCTTTACCACAGGCAGGAAAAACTCAGGGTTTTGCGAGATCTGCTTTCAAAAACGCCGGATTTACAGAGGCTTTGCTCAAGGCTCGCGATGGACAAGGCCCACGGCAAAGACATGGTTGCTTTGAAAAACGCGCTGCTTTATTTTGGGCAAATCGAAGAAGAGCTCAGTTTCCTTAATGAAAGCCCATCTTCCGAAAACGAGGGCGGCTTTTGCTTTGAATCTCCCGAGGCCCAATTACAGGCGGATGGAATAAAAAAACTGAACGAGCTGAAAGAACTCCTTGACAGGGCAATTGCCGATGACCCTTCAATCCTGCTCAACGAAGGCAATTTGATTCGGGACGGTTTCAACTCTGAACTTGACAGGCTTAGGGAACTAAAAAACTCCGGAAGGGATCTTCTGGAAAATTACCTTGAAGAGGAGCGCAAGGAAACCGGGATTTCCGGTCTTAAAATAAAGTACAACAGGTTTATCGGTTACTTCTTTGAGGTAACAAACATAAATTTATCGAAAGTGCCTTCACGTTTTATCAGGCGGCAGGGCATTGCCGGAGGCGAGCGCTTTACTACAGACCGCCTGGCCGCTCTTGAGTCGGAGATTAACGGGGCCTCGGATAAAATAGTCGAACTTGAAAGAAAGCTCTTTCTTGAGATCAGGGACGGGGCAAAGCAGCTTCTAAGGGAATTGACGGCTGCGGGGAAAAGAATTGCCGAAATTGACGTTGCCCAATCCCTGGCAAGGGAAGCGACAATTCGCGGCTGGGTGAGGCCTGTAATGGAAAGCCGGAATCGTACCGCTATTGTCGAAGGCCGCCACCCGATAGTTGAGGCGCATCTGGCGAGGGGAGAATTTATCGCGAACGATATTTTTCTGGACGCTTCGGAAACTGATGACGGCGCTTTCTTTGCTTTGATAACCGGTCCCAATATGGCGGGTAAGTCGACTTATCTGCGCCAGGCGGCCCTGATAACAATAATGGCCCAATCCGGAAGTTTTATTCCCGCGTCCGAAGGGCATATAGGCCTTGTGGATCGCATATACTGCCGCTTTGGCTCTCAGGATAACCTGGCAAAGGGGGAATCCACTTTTCTTGTTGAAATGAACGAAACCGCTTACATCCTTAACACGGCGACAAAACAGAGCCTTGTGATAATGGACGAAGTGGGCAGGGGAACAGGCACCGAAGACGGCCTTTCAATCGCCTGGGCCGTATGCGAGGAACTCCTGAATAACATTAAATGCCGTACCCTTTTTGCCACCCACTACCATGAACTTGCCGGAATTGACCATCCTTCAATGGTAAACCGTTCCATGGATGTTGATGAAAGGAACGGCAGGATTGTTTTTTTAAGAAAAATCCGCGAAGGTCCCACCTCGGAATCCTATGGCCTTCACGTCGCCGCGTTGGCCGGTCTTCCTGAAAAAGTATTGAAAAGGGCAGGGGAAATAATGAGCCGGCATAAAAAAGAAATCCCCTTTTATCCCAATGCGCCTCTTCCCCAGGCGGAAACGCGAAAATCTATGCCTGAGTATCCGGAAGCCAAAGTGCCGGAAGCAAAATTGCTTAAGGATATTTCCGAGCTGGAAATTAACACTATTACTCCGCTTGAAGCTTTAAACCTGATTCAGCAATGGAAAAATGCCATTGATAAACCCGCTTCAATTCAAAAAAATAAGAATGTCCAAAAGCCGCAGACCGCCGAGCCTTCGCTGTTTGATCCATGATGTATATATCGTTTTACCTGTATATCGCTTTACCGCGATCCTTAAATTGATCGCTTATCGAACAGAAAACTTCGACCAATTTGGGATCAAAGTGTTTTCCGCTGTCTTTCTTGATTAGTTCAACGGCAACTGAATGATCAATTGCGGGTTTGTACGGACGGATTGAAACTATGGAATCATAGGCGTCCACAATGGCCAAAAGGCGGCCTTCAAGGGGTATTTCCAGTCCTTTCAGGCCTTTTGGGTAGCCCGATCCGTCCCATTTCTCATGGTGAGATGCAGTGAATCTTTTTGCATGGCGGAAAAAGCCATGGTTCATTGTGGTCTCTTCCATTCGGGTAATTGCGTCCACTCCTATTTGTACATGGCGCTTCACTATCTCATATTCCAGGGCGGTTAATTTTCCCGGCTTGTTCAGGATGGACTCTTTAATTCCGAGCTTGCCGACATCGTGAAGCATTGACGAGGGCAAAATGAAATCCATGTCAAAAGACATAACTTCTTCAGCGTAAACCCCGTCATCAACCATTTTATCGATTAGCAAAGAAAGATAGAGGGGTACCCTTGATAGGTGAGTCCCGATAAGTTCGTCCCTGCATTCCACCAAATCCGCGACGATATTTAAAACCGAGATTTGCAGGTTCATAACCTCTTTTACCCTTATTTCAAGCATTTCTTCGATTGATCTATTGTGAGCTTCCAGCATTTTTTGGTATTCAATCAACGTAAGATGCGTTTGAATTCTTCGGACCAGCAATGGGCCGATGAATGGCTTGTGTATGTAATCCACAGCGCCGATGTTCAACCCTTCCATTTCGCTTTCAGGATCACTTTTTGCCGTCAGGAAAATAATGGGAATATTTCCGAATTTGGCGTTTTTCTTTAACGCTTTCGCCGCTTCATAGCCGTTCATATCGGGCATCTCAATATCCAGCAAAATCAAGTCCGGCGTGACATGTTCCATTAATTCAAACATCTTTGAGGCGCTGGGTGTCGGGAAAACCTCATACTTGTCTTTTATCGTGTTTTTAATGACGCTAAGGTTCTCCGGATTATCATCTACGATAATAATTTTTTTCTGTTCAGTACTCATATAATCAATTCCTTATATGCAATTATTATAACGGATTCTTCCGGGTTTGTATACCAAAAGAATTTAGATTTATACCACGAGAAAATGAATAAAATTTAATACGTTATGTATGATTTTTTATATATGATAGAGCTATTGCTTGAAGCAGAGAAGTAAAATTAAAAGTATTTGCCGCATGAATAAAGAAATTTACATCCCGGTGCAGTAGCAGTATAGAATTATGAAAATCAAAGAGAAGCTGTTTTATCTTCGTGAATATTTCTTTCCTTCCGCCTGCGGATGCTGCGGTGAGGCTTTGCTGAGCTGCGAGGACGCTTATCTGGGTTTATGCGTGTCGTGCAGGGCCATATTTGAATCTTTTTTTGAGAACGAAAAACATTGCGCCTATTGCGGAAAAGTTTTAATTTCAGAAAATGATCTCTGTCTTTCCTGCCGGGGAAACGGGGCAATTGAAAACGGGCGTTACAGCGCGCCGCTGGTAAAACTGCGATGCCTCTTTCCCTATTCGGGCAAGTACCGCTCTGTTCTTGGCTCGTATAAATTCGGAAAAGCTCTTGGCGTAGGTAACTTTTTGAGCCGGTTTATACCTCTGGCCCTTGATGGTCTTGATCTTTCAGGAAAAACAGCATGGGTGCCTGTTCCTCCCCGGCCCGGAAAGATCAAAAAACAAGGCTGGGATCAGATCGAATACCTGGCAAAACAGCTTGAAGCGAAAAGCCCTTTAACGGTTTGCCGCTGCCTAAAAAGGCTTCCTTCAAGAAGCCAAAAGGAGCTTAATCAGGCTGAGAGGGGAATTAACCTGAAAGGACGTATCAGGTGCATTGGGCAGCCTCCCGAAACGGCTATTGTTTTTGACGATGTTATTACAACCGGCGCTACCATTCACGAATGTGCGGAAGTTCTTTTGAAGGCAGGCTCCAAAAACGTTTACGGGGTCTGCCTTTTTTATGATTAGTGTGTATTAGCGCCTGTAAAATGCAAAATGGGCCATTTCAGCAAGCACACTTTTGATATTGGTTAGATACTCCGGGTTTTCCGACCATTTTCCACAAAGATCTTCAAGGGTTGTAGCTTTTCCAAGATATTGTCTTGCTTTTAATACAGAATAACGCGGGTCAACATTCTTTGTATTGTCAACTAAGTTACCAGCTGCATAGAATTTTAAATGCTGGATATGCGCCCGAATCCCGGTGCGCATATCACAAAAACTCACATTTAACATCCCGGAGTAGTTATTGGCTGCCGTACGCTGTATATTATTAAGATAACCCGTCGCATACAGCATTTGGGCAATGGCAATATCATGGTTTATACGTTCAATTTTAGCTTCAGTAAGATATGTCCCTACTACCTCTTCAATGACCGATTGAGGTGTTCTCCTGTTTTTTGAAGCAATTAACGCAACGATATCTCCCTGCGTGGATAGGCCGGTTCCCATTAACAAATACCGTACCGGAGCCACACTCTTTTCATTTGTTGATATAGTAATCTTAATGTTTGGGGGTACCGGATCAGGAACCGGCTGTGGCTTATTGAGCTTCTGCAATTCTTCGCTTATTACATCCCCTAATGCATCCATGATTACATTCTTGACAATTTCTTTAATTTGCGCTTTTTCTTCGAGAGAAAAAGACCTGTCTTCACAAAACCCGGTTGCCGTATTAAATACCAATAGTAATGATAGAGCACATAAAAAACGTCCCATTTTTTGCCTCCCATCAATAGATTGCTTATTATAAACCAAAAGCGAATATATTTCAAGCTTTTTCTTCAACAGCGCTTTCAGAATGATGGCAGCCTTTTGGCGACAACTTTCCCTATTACGGAAATCAATTTTACCACTAACCACACTAACCGCGTACCGTCAGACTGAAGGTCTGCGGTACGCTTCGTGTGGTTCGTGGTAAATTTTTGAAAATTGATTTCCGTGTTTCCCCTATTGACAGATCTTTTCCGCCCTGCTAGTATTGATATTGACAGTATAAGTTCCATGAAAAAGGGGCGTTTCGACGACCCCTTTTTTAATGGCTTGGGAAGGCGATGAGGTACACGGAGCGGGAAAGGGATACTAAAGACCCTGACGGGCAGTTGTTTTTTTCCCTGGAGCCGCTCATCAGGGGAATTGGTATGTCCCTCATAGAACTTCACGTGTTTCGGATGAAAGCTCGCGGAGGCAATAGCGGCGGGGTGCAGGTGAAGGCCGTTGTTTACCGGGAAGGAGTTACCGGGGTAGAGGATTGTACCAAAGCGCACCGTTCAATCCTGCCCAGGCTGGAACTTGCTTTTCCGGGGCAGGACATTTACCTGGAAGTTTCATCCCCGGGGACAGACAGGCTTATCAAAGACGGCAGCGAATTTAGCCATTTTATTGGCAGGGGAATAAATTGCTACCGCCTGGATATATCGGATTGGACGGCTGGAATATTGCTTGCCGCCGATGACAAAAAAATTAAGCTCATGGGCGAGAGCGGAGAAATAGCCCTGCCATACGAAGTTATAGCCAAAGCGCGGCTAAAAAAAATAGAGGGGGAAAAAACCAGTGGCAACTGATATGTCAGAAGCGATTCGCCAGCTTATGCAGGATCGCCATATGTCGGAAGAACTAATTCTCAAGACTATTGAAAATACCCTCATTGCGGCTTTTAAACGCCGTTTTGGAAACGCTGATAACGCAATTGTCCGGTTCAGTGATAATAACAATGAAGTCTCAATCTACGCGAAGAAGCGGATTGTGGACAGTGAAAACTTTTACGATCCGATTTCGGAGATAGAGCTTGATGATGCAAAAGAGCTGAATCCCGACGCGGAAATAAACGACGAACTCCTTATTGAAGTGGATCCGAAGGAATTCGATAGGGGGTCCGTTCAAAGCGCCAAACAAACGGCCCATCAGTCCATCAGGGAAATCCAGAAAGACAGCCTGTATGCCGAGTTCAAGGATAAAATTGGGGAGATAATCATCGGTTATTACCAAAGGGAACGTACAGGAACAATTTATGTTGACCTTGGAAAAATTGAAGGCAAGCTTCTTAAAAAATATCAATCGCCGAGGGAAGAATTTCACGTCAACGACAGGATAAAGAGCCTTATTGTTGAGGTAAATAAAAACCAAAACGGGCCTTTGGAGATAATCCTCTCCCGGACTCATACGGATTTTGTCAAGGCGATTTTTGAGCTTGAGGTTCCGGAAATTTACGATAAAGTCGTGGAAATCCATAAAATTGTCCGCGAACCCGGTTATAGAACCAAACTTGCGGTATATTCAAACCGGGATGACGTAGATCCCGTAGGCGCCTGCGTGGGCCTGAAGGGCGTACGCATTCTGGCCGTGATCAAGGAGCTTGAAGGGGAAAAGATAGATATTCTGAAATATGATCCTGACCCAAGGAAATTCATCAAAAACGCGCTTTCCCCGGCGGAAGTTCAGGATGTAATTATTATGGACGAAGCCAAGCACCAGGCTCTGGCCGTAGTCAGCGAATCCCAGCTTTCACTGGCGATTGGCAAACAGGGCCTTAATGTGCGGCTGGCTAACCGCCTTGTGGACTGGAACATCGACGTGAAGACCGACGCCCAGTTTGAAGATATGGATATTGCCGCCGAGTCCAAGAGGAAAGTTGACGAGCTGTTTGGCGACAGCGACTTTGAAGAAGAATACACCCTTATTTCCCAGCTGCCGGGGGTTGACCAGGCGGTTGCGGCGATTTTGCGGGAAAATAACAAGGACTTTATCGAAGACTTCCTTGCCCTTTCGGAAGAAGAGCTTGCGGAAATAGGCCTGTCGGAGGAGCAGCAAAAGATCCTTAAAAAACTCATTGAAGAGCATATCGAAATTGTTGAAGAAGAGTATGATGAAGAAGAAACCGGAGAAGAGGAAATTCCTGCAGGCGAGCAAGAAGCGGATATTTCCCGTACTGACGTGGAAGAATACGAATGTCCGAATTGCGGGGCAATTATTACGATAGAGATGACAAACTGTCCCAACTGCGGAATCGGATTGAGCTTTGAGTATGAAGATGACAATATAGAGGGGTGAGTATAGGGATGACTATGGCTGAAGAAACAGATAATACCCAGAAACCAAAAGCGGAATTGATTAAACGCGCCACAAACTCTTCAGCAGAAAAAAGCGAACAGGAAACCGGCGAAGGAACCGCCAAGACAACTCTTGAGCATGGAGAACGCCGTAAGGTCATTGTGGTAAGGAAAAAACCTTCCACCGCAACGCCTCCTCCGGCTCAGGGAACCCCTTCTGTCCCTGCTAAGAGAGTTCTTCCCAAAGTGGTACCTGCCCGTTCCCAGGAAGGAGAAGGTTCTGAAGCGGCATCGGCATCTGCCGTGGCAAATGCCGCCGCAAAGGAAAAAACCGGATCAAAAGAAAGCGGGACGAATTCCAGGGAAAAAGTTTCTACGCCGAATAATGAGTCAAAAGGTAAAGAAGGATCGGGCTCGGAAAGTCCGGCCTTCCTTATAGCGCAGCGCCCTGTAGCCGCCGCCGGCAGGGTGGGGGGTAAATATGTAGGGCCCCGTCCACCTCACGAAGAAAACGTAAGGGGAGCGAATCAGGGACAGCGTCCTTCCGGTGGGCCGAGCGGAACCGGCAGGACCGGAACCCGCCCTGCGGGAAAAACCCCGGGGGAAAACAGACCCGGCGGTTTTGGGCAGAACAGGCCTTTTACAGGCAGACCCCAGGGTAACAGGCCTCAGGGCGGAACTCATCAGGGAGGGCTTCATCAAGGCGGTTTTGGCCAGACAAAGCCCCCTGGCCAAAAAGGATTGACGCGCCCGGGAGGAATGCGCCCCGGCGGTTTTTCGCCTTCCCAGGGGACGCCGCCTCCCGCCGCGGAAGGGCCCGCCAAAAAAGCCTTTAAGGCTAAAAAACCCGTTTACACGCGTAAAGAAAAAGAACTTGAGATGGAGGAAAAACTCCTCCAGACAAAGAAGAAAATAACCCAGGTTGCAAATCCGGTTCCAAAGACAATAGAGATCATGGAAGTAATTTCCGTATCTGAATTGGCCAGAAAAATGAACCTTAAGGCTTCCGATCTAATCCAGAAGTTAATGGCGATGGGTCAGATGGTTACTATAAACCAGCAGATTGACGCTGATACCGCTACTATCCTTGCCTCGGAATTCGGCGCGGATGTCAAGATCGTAAGCCTTTACGACGAAACGGTGATCCAGACCGAAAGTGACGACGACGCCGAAATGACGCCCAGGCCGCCTATTGTGACGGTGATGGGCCATGTAGATCACGGCAAGACCAAGCTCCTTGACGCTATAAGAAGCGCGGATGTGGTGTCCGGGGAATTCGGCGGGATCACACAGCATATCGGCGCGTACACCGTCGAGACCCCAAACGGCAGAATCACCTTTTTGGATACCCCGGGACACGAAGCGTTTACCAGAATGCGGGCCAGGGGCGCGCAGGTTACGGATATTGTCATCATTGTCGTAGCGGCGGATGACGGAGTCATGCCTCAGACAGTGGAAGCCATTAACCATGCAAAAGACGCGGGGGTTCCGATCATCGTAGCGGTGAACAAGATCGACAAACCGGAAGCTAACGTAGACAAGGTTAGAATTCAGCTTTCCGAATACCAGTTGATCCCCGAAGACTGGGGGGGCCAAACCATATTTGTTGAAGTATCGGCCCTTAAAAAAGAAGGCATTGATAAACTGATTGAAGCTATACTCCTTCAGGCAGAAATTCTTGACTTAAGGGCAAATTATAACCGCAACGCCGAAGGGAAGGTCCTGGAATCCAGAATTGATCACGGCAGGGGAATTGTGGCAACCGTTATGGTTCAGAGAGGAACCCTGATGATAGGCGATTCGTTTGTGGCGGGAGTCTGGCCGGGTAAGGTGCGCGCCCTTTTTACCGACAAGGGCGACAAGATTGAAGAAGCAACGCCATCAATGCCCATTGAGGTTCTTGGTTTTGAAGGTATCCCCAATGCCGGTGATCCCCTGCAGGTAGTGGGAGACGAAAAAACCGCGCGCAGCATTTCATCAAAAAGGCAGGAACTAAAACGCTTTGAGGATTCAAAAAGCGTCAGAAAGATCACTCTTGATAATCTGCATGACACAATTAACGAAGGGGCAATACAGGAACTAAAGGTCATAATAAAGGCCGATGTGCAGGGTTCCGCCGAAGCTCTGCGTTCAAGTTTAGAGAAGCTTTCAACCAAGGAAATAAGGCTTCATGTCATTCAGGCCCTGCCGGGAGCCATTAACGAGGGGGACGTGGATCTTTCCATTGCGTCTAACGCCATCATAATCGGCTTTAACGTGCGGCCTGTACCCAAGGCCAAAGCCCTTGCGGAGCAGGAAAAAGTCGAAATACGCCGCTACAACGTAATTTACAAAGCTGTGGAAGAAATCCAGCAGGCTATGGAAGGGATGCTCAAGCCCGAAACCAAAGAAGAGATAATCGCCACTGTAGAAGTCAGGGATACGTTCAAAACGCCGAAGTTCGGCGTTGTCGCCGGCTGCTATGTGCTGACAGGAACCGTCAAACGGAGCGCCAGCATTCATATCATCCGCGATAACATTGTAATTTATACAGGAAAAATTGGGTCCTTAAGGCGCTTTAAGGACGATGTCAAGGAAGTAGCAGCCGGTTTTGAGTGCGGTATCGGCCTTGAAGGTTACGACGATGTCAAAGTAGGGGATCAGTTTGAGGTCTTTGAAATGATAGAAATAGCCAGGAAACTGAGCGCTTCGAGTTAGTTAATGCGATGGGAGAGTTCAGAACAGAGAGAATTGCCAGACTGATTCAGGAAAAAATCGGCGCTCTCATTGTCGAAGAAAAGATAAAAGACCACAGGGTAAATCCTTTTTTATCGATTTCACGAGTCAAAGTTTCAAAAGATCTGTCCTGGGCTGACGTTTACGTCTCCACGTTCAAACCCGAAACAAACCTAGCGCGCGGTGTTGAAGGCCTGCAAAGCGCCGCCGGCTTTATCCAGGCCCAACTCGCTATGGGAATGAGAGTTCGGTTAACGCCCCGCCTGCGTTTCCATGAGGACTTAAGCATTCAGCAGGGATTTGAAATTGTAAAAAAAATCGAGGAAATAGTTGAAGAAGATTCTGAAAAAAATCCGGCTCCAACGGGGCAGAGCTGATAAATGACCGGAGCGCAACAACACGGTCTATTGCTTTTAGATAAAATGCCGGGCGTTACGTCCTTTGATTCTTTGGCAGTGGTTAAAAAGGCTTTTGCGACGGGCAAGGTTGGCCATACGGGCACTCTGGATAAATTCGCAAGCGGTTTATTGCTGGTTTTGGTCGGCAGGGGAGTCAAGCTAATTCCCCTCTTTAAGAATTGCACCAAAGAGTATACCGCGACAATCTTTTTTGGCGAGGAAACAGATACCCTTGACCCTGAAGGCAATGTTATTGCCAGAGGGGAAATTCCTTCACTAAAGGCAGTTGAAGCTGTTCTTGAAAACTTCCGCGGGGATATTCTACAGGCCCCTCCGGTTTATTCTGCAAAGCACATTAACGGACGGCGTTCTTATGAGCTGGCGCGTGAAGGGAAGGAGCCGGAAATGAAGAAACAGCCGGTTACTGTGTATGAGCTCAGCCTTCTTTCCTGGACGCCGCCTGAAGCTTGTATCCGCGTGCGTGTTTCTTCCGGGACTTATATACGTTCTCTTGCGAGGGACATAGCTCTGGCCGCGGGATCCAGGGCGCGTCTTTCCGCGTTACAGCGCAATATGGTGGGATTTTTCCGGCTGGAAGACGCCGTGAACAAGGATAACCTTGCGATAGAGGCTTTGCGTCCGATAAACGCCTGCCTTTTTGAACAACTTCGGCTCCCTTGTTTTTTAGTTGATCCCAAAGCGGAAGAAAGGTTCTCGCATGGAAGGCCCCTTGAAGATCTCTTTAACAAAGAAGAGCTTTCGATTGATGCGGACGCGTCAGCTGAAGCTGTTGGGGTTTTTGCTAAGGATAGGGGCGATTTTTTGGGCTTTTTGGAGCGCGAAAACGGCAAATGGAGATACGGCCATGTCTTTGCAGGTAATTGAGTGGCCCTCGCTTTTGGATGATTCCTCACCTGCATTTTCTTCAGCGATGACAATAGGGGTTTTTGACGGCGTCCATCTTGGCCACCAGGCGCTTATCGAAAGGATAGTAAGCCGCGGGCCAAATCCAACGGTACTCACATTTCGGGAAAATCCAAAAAAGGTGTTATGGCAGGCTAAAGGGGCGGAAACTACAGATTCATATAAAGGGGATCTTTACAGTTTGAAACAAAAAACGGAGATTTTTGACAGCCTTGGTGTGAAGTTCCTTGTGCTAATTGACTTTTCTGAAGAATTTAGTAAACTAAGAGGCAGGGAATTCCTTGACCTTTTGGAAAAAAAGGGAAGGATGGCTTTTTTGGCCGTCGGCAATAATTTCCGCTGCGGGTTCGCTCAGGATACCGACGCGGATCTTGCCAGACAGATAAACGAAAGTAAGGGAATTCCGACAGAGCTTGTTCCGCCTGTGTATTTACAGGGGACGGCGCTAGACGAGCCTGTCAGTTCCAGCCTTATAAGGAAAGCGGTTTTTGCGGGGAATCTAAAGCTGGCGTCAGAACTTTTGGGACGGAATTTTAGCCTGGACTTGTCGGATTTAGAGCCCGAATACGTTGAGTCCGGATTTGTTTACGATCTCTGTTCCGTATACAGAATTGCTCCGGCTGCGGGCCGGTATTCTGTTCTGATGTTTTCTGACAGCAAAGCCGATGGCATACCAGGCTGGGCGTGTGCGGAAAACGGAAAAATTTTTCTGCCAATTAAGGCGGAAAGCCTTGAGTTTGTTACGGACTTTAGTCCGCCGGATTTTAATCCGCCGGATTGAAACTGCCTGTTTACATAATTGCACATTTTAGGAGTGAATAAATGGCTTTAAAGAAGGATGAGGTAAGCTCCATCATTAAGAAGTTCGGTAAAAACGAAAAAGACACAGGGGCTTCGGAAGTTCAGATTGCTCTGCTCACAGAACGCATAAACCAGTTAACCGGGCATTGCAAGCAGTTTAAAAAAGACAAATCCAGCCAAAGAGGCTTGCTGATTTTGGTTGGACAGCGCCGCAGGTTGTTAAAGTATATTCAAAGGTCGAATCTTGAAAAATACCGCTCCCTTATTAAAGAATTGGGGCTGCGTAAATAAACATGCTTCAACAAGTAACATTTCAAATCGCCGGACATGAACTGATCCTTGAGACCGGCAGGATCGCAAAGCAGACAAACGGCGCTGTTTTCGCGCAGTACGCGGGCTCGGCTGTGATAGCCACAGTTTGCGCTTCCAGCGAAGCGCTTGAGGGCCTGGATTATGTTCCCCTTACCGTTGACTACAACGAAAAGTACTATGCCGCGGGAAAGATTCCCGGGGGGTTTATAAAGCGCGAAAGCCGCCCCAAGGACAAGGAAATTCTTGTTTCCAGGCTCATTGACCGGCCCATGAGGCCTCTTTTTGAGAAAGCGTTTGGCCGGGAAATCCAGGTTATCCCGACGGCCGTATCGGCGGACCAGGTTAATCCCACGGATATTCTCGCGATTGTCGCGTCTTCCGCGGCGGTTCATATTTCCGATATACCGTTCAACGGCCCGATTGCCGGAGCCCGCGTCTGTCAGGTAGACGGGGAACTTGTACTTAACCCAAGCTACGAGCAGATTGAAAAGGCGACCCTTGAAATTGTTGTAGCGGGAACCAAAGACGGGATCACCATGGTGGAAGGCGGCGCTAACGAGGCAAGCGAAGATATAATGATCTCCGCCCTGGAAAAAGCCCACGGCATGATTAAAGAGCTTTGCCTGCTGCAAGAAAAACTGAGGGAGCTGGCCGGAAAGCCAAAACTGCCCCTGACAGAAGTTTCCCATGCGCTTGAAAACCGCGACGCGATATTTGCCGCCGCGTATCCGCTCCTTGAGGCCGCCTGCTTTTTGAAAAGCAAGCAGGAGCGGCGGGACGCCATTTCTAAGGTCAAGGCGGATCTGGCGGGCGTACATGCCGCCCAGCTGGAAAACGAGGATCAGAAAAAACTTTTCGACGCCCTTTTTGAAGATATGCAGTATGAAATCCTGAGATCTTCGATTTTAAACAAGGGGATCAGGGTGGACGGCAGGGGAACCGAGGACATAAGGGATATTACCTGTGAAATCGGCATACTCAAGCGGACGCATGGCTCATCGCTCTTTACAAGAGGCGAGACCCAGGCGCTGGTGGTAACAACCCTGGGAACGGTTTTCGACGAGCAGATTTACGATGACATAGAAGGCGACAAACGGGAACATTTCATCCTTCATTATAACTTTCCCCCTTATTCGGTGGGAGAAGTCGGACGATTGGGTACAGGCCGCCGCGAAATAGGGCACGGAAACCTGGCGCGCCGTTCTCTGGAAGCAATGATACCGCCTAAGGAAGTTTTTCCCTACACGATACGGGTTGTGTCCGAAATTATGGAATCAAACGGATCGTCTTCCATGGCTTCGGTTTGCGGCGGAACCCTTTCAATGCTGCACGCCGGAGTACCCATGAAAAAGCCGGTGGCGGGCATTGCCATGGGCCTGATAACCGAAAGCAACGCGCCGGGCGCTCGTTACGCCATCCTGTCGGACATTCTGGGAGAGGAAGATCACCTTGGGGACATGGACTTCAAAGTCGCGGGCACGGCAGACGGGATCACGGGCTTTCAGATGGACATTAAAATCGCCGGCGTAAATCCTGAGATAATGCGGAACGCCCTTGACCAGGCAAAACGCGGACGCCTGCACATTCTTTCCAGGATGAACAGTACCATCAGCAGGCCGATGGAAGAGATAAGCGAGTACGCTCCAAAGATACTAACGCTGCGAATTGACATTGATAAAATCGGCGCGTTGATAGGCCCGGGCGGAAAAAATATCAAAGCGCTCTGCGAGCAGTACAGCGTAAAGATCAACACCGAGGACGACGGGACAGTTACCATCTTCGGAAAAAGCTCCAAGGATGCCACGGACGCAAAAGCCGCGGTACTTGGCATTGTTTTGGATCCCGAGGTGGGAAAGACATATAACGGCACGGTTAAGCGCGTAATGGAATACGGCGCTTTTGTGGAGATACTTCCGGGGAAGGAAGGTTTGGTTCATATCAGCAAGCTTTCCCGTCAGAGGGTTGCCCAGGTTAGCGATGTGGTTAAGGAAGGGGACAAGATTCAGGTAAAGTTGATTGAAATTGACAAGGTAGGCCGCCTTAACCTTTCTTACATCGATGCTATTGATCCGATGCCCGGCGGCACGGAAGCCGGTCGGGGATCATCCGGCGGAAGCTCTGACAGAGTTTCTGAAAGAAACTCTGACAACAGGCGGGATTTCCGCCGCCGTTAGGCGCCGCCATTAGAAGTATGGCATTGGAAAGCGCCCCTTTGCTTAGGGTGAAAAAAAAAGAAGAGGGTGTAACGCTTCCAAGGTACGAAACCTCAGGCTCGGCCGGTCTGGACATAAGGGCGTTTATTGCTTCTGATCTGGCGATTCCGCCAATGGGAAGGGCAAAGGTACCTACCGGCCTGTTTTTGGAAATACCCGAAGGGTACGAGGCCCAGATAAGGCCCCGTTCCGGGCTTGCCTTGAAATGGGGAGTAACCCTCTTGAATTCGCCGGGAACAATCGATTCGGATTACAGGGGCGAGCTTGAAGTGATACTTTTTAATACAGGTTCCGAATCCTTTAAGGTGAAAAACGGCGACCGTATTGCGCAAATGGTAATTTCACCGGTTGTCCGCGCGGTAATATCCGAAGCCGAGCGGCTTTCTGAAACCGAACGCGGAGCCGGCGGATTTGGATCCACAGGCACATAGGGAGCGGAGGAGTGATTGCGCCTGTGGGAGCGCGGCCGATAAACGACCGCGTCATATCGCGGACTTTATTCAGATACCTCGTAAGGGATATGTTCTTTTCGTTTTTTGTTTCCTTCCTCTTTTTCTTTGGCGTTTTTTTTATTAACCAGCTGCTTCTTATGGCCCAGGAAATACTCGCCAAGCATGTTCCTTTTTTGCAAGTTATGATGCTTGTGTTTTTTGCCCTGCCCCAGATAATCGCGATGTCGTGTCCGTTTGCTTCTTTGATGGGAACCCTTATGACAATCGGAAGAATGAGTTCCGATAACGAGGTTTTAATAATTCTGGCATCCGGCCTTTCGTACAAAATGGTATTCATTCCCGCGGCTATTGTGGGTATTCTAATTTCTGTAGTTTCTTTTTTTACCAACGACGTACTGCTTCCGGCAGGCACAATTCAGTTTGCGAAGCTTTACCGGAGAATTCTGGTTTCTACTCCGGCGCTGGAGCTTGAAGCCAATTCCGTCAAGCGTTTTAAGGATACGACAATTGTAACCGGGCCGGTTGAAGGGACGACAATTTCAAACATTCTTATTCTCGACAGGACTAACGACGGCGAAAGGCGCATTATTATGGCGCAGGACGCCGAATTAAAAGACTCAGGCAGGGAGGGGCTCAGCCTGGATCTTACAAAAGCGTTTATTCAGTCTTCAAAGGAAATAGTCCGCAATGATTACGATTACGCTTTTACGGATTCCCTGCGTTACTGGGTTCCGCAAAGCGATCTTATTCAGGCGATATCTTCAATAAGCGCAAATCAGATGAGTACTACCGATTTGCGAAAGGCGATTGCGGTTAAAGGACTGGATCTGGGTAACAGGCTGGATAAGCAGTACGGAAAATGCCTTACTTTTGCCCTGGATCTTGAAGACAGCCTCAGGAAAGGACCTTCCGAATCGGTTTGGAACCGCAGGGAGAATAATCTGGAAGCGTTTGTCAAGGAATACCAGATTGTCGGCGTGATGAAGAGAGACAGGAGTTACGCTCTTTACAGGTTCGAATACAATCAAAAATACGCGTTGCCGTTTGGCGCCTTTTCATTTGTATTTCTCGCGGTATCGCTGGGGCTTTTCGCAAAAAAAAGCGGGCAAACAGTGGGCTTTATTTTAGGCATGATAATATCGTGCCTGTTTTGGGCTTTGTTAATAGGCGGTAAAACAGCTGGGATACGTTTGGGGTATTCACCGTTTTTGACGATGTGGCTGCCGAATATTATAGCAATCTCGGCAGGTTCGGTTCTTTATATAATAAGGATCCAAAGATAGGGATTCGGATAAGGATTTTATGGATGATACTTGATCGATATGTAACAAAGCAGTTTTTGCCGGTATTTGCGGTTTCCTCGTCAATGTTTGTTCTACTGCTTGTAATGGTCGATCTTTTCGCCAACCTGGCGCGTTATCTTAACAACGAGGTATCCGCCAAAGACGTTTTACGTGTAAGCGTGCTTTATCTGCCTAAAGGTTTTTCTTACGCTTTGCCTATTGCATTACTTTTTGCCGCCGCCTTTATTTTAGGCGAGCTATACGCGAGAAATGAATTGACCTCTGTTTTTGCCGCAGGTATCCCTTTCTGGCGTTTTAGTATTGCCCTTTTATTTATTGGATTTGCCGCTTCTATTTTTTCGTTTTTTTTCGACGATTTGGTTGTCATTCCGACATTAAAAATGAAAAATGATCTTTCAAGGGTTCTTTTGAACGAACAGCGATCGCAATTTCAGGCGGATGTTGTTATAAAGACAAATAACGGTCAGGTGATATATGCCTCTGATTATTATGATAGTGTGGGAAAAGCTCTGTATGGACTAAGCATCATTGAACAGAATGAAAATGGAGGCCTTGTTAATCTGGTACGTGTACAGCGGGCTTCATGGAACGGCGAATATTGGGAATTTACCAACTCTGTAATTTACGAATGGAAAAACGGTTTCTTGCAGTACCGGATTTTTGAGGGAAGCGACAAATACCGCGAAGACCCCGACACTTTCAGAAGAAGCATGGTTAATATTGAAGAACTGCATTTTTTTGACGCGCGCCTTTTGGTAAATGATCTTAAGCTCGCGGGATTGCCTTATACCAACGCCCTTGCGGATTTCCATCACCGGTTTTCATTTTCAACGGTTTCTTTTATAGTCGTTGCCCTTTCAATTTCCATGGGAGGACGTTTCAGGAAAAACATAATGTTAATGAGCCTTTTATCAAGCCTGGTGTCCGCGGTTGTTTTTTATGTTATTGAAAGGACAAGCATGATGATGGCCAAACTGGGATATATTCCTCCTTTTATTGGTGCATGGTTTCCTGTTTTTATTTTCATTATCGCGGCGTTCTTTCTTCTAAAAACCGCGAAAACATGACTCACGAGACGCCGGTGGATCGATTTTTTGCCGTAACCAGCGAAGACCTTTCATGTGAAGCCAGGACCGGAAAGATGGCCCTTGCCCACGGTGAAGTGGAAACCCCGGTTTTTATGCCGGTAGGGACAAACGGAACGGTAAAAGCCCTTACAAGAGAAGACCTTGTGGAGATAGGATTTCAAATCATTCTGGCCAATACCTACCACCTGTACCTTAGGCCCGGAATGGATGTTATTGCCCCGATTGGAGGGGGTAGGGGAGGCGGCCTGCATAAGTTTACCGGATGGGACAGAAACATCCTTACCGACTCAGGCGGCTTTCAGGTTTTTTCCCTGGCCCCGTTCAGAAAAATAACGAACGAGGGAATCAAATTCCGTTCCCACATTGACGGCTCCTATCATTTTCTTAGCCCGGAAAATGTAGTTGAGCTGCAGGTAACTTTGGGAAGCGATATACAGATGCAGCTTGATGTGTGTACAAGCTGGGGAATTTCCAGAAAAGAAGCAGAGAAGGCTCTTTTTACCACCTCGCTTTGGATGGATAAGGCAAAGAAGGCATGGGACCTTGAACGCGGGAAAGGATACGCGGGGCAATTTTTTCCCATTGTCCAGGGAAATTTTTTTAAGGATCTGAGAACCGAAAGCGGCGAACGGGTTATTGAAACTAACCCCCCAGGTATCGCAATCGGCGGGCTTTCCGTCGGAGAGCCGGAAGAGGTTTTTTTTGAATACCTTGCCTTTACCGCTTCGCTGCTGCCAAAAAACCTGCCCAGGTACGTTATGGGTATAGGAACGCCGGAATATATACTCTTTGCCATTGAAAACGGGATAGATATGTTTGACTGCGTTTTTCCTACAAGGAACGCCCGTAACGGCAATGTGCTTACCCGGAAAGGATCATTCGCATTAAAAAAGGCCGAAAACCGCCTTGATTTTATGCCGATAGATGAAGAGTGCGGTTGTAAAGTTTGCCGTACATATTCAAGGGCCTATTTAAGGCACCTGTTTAAGACCCGGGAAATTCTTTGTTCGATTCTGGCGAGTTTTCATAATTTGCATTTTATTAACGAGCTTGTTGTAAATGCCCGAAAGGCAATCAAAGAAAACAGGTTTTTGGAGTTTAAGAAAGATTTTTTGTCGAAGTATAATGAAGGGGTAGGGAATAGGGAATGAAAAGGGCAATTTTATTTGTTTTATGCGTTTTGATCTTTTCGCGTTCATGGGCGGACGAAGGCCCTGTAAGCGGGGGTGCTGTAAGCGCCATTGAAAGACAGCGCCTGGATACCCTGCGCTATGGAACCGACACTGAAATTGCCTCGCTGATACAAACAATTAAAAACGAGAAAGTTGATTACCTTGATAACGAACTTATTGAAATTGCCCAAAAATCAAAAAACAAGACTATCATTTCGGGGATTTTTGGCTTTTTCGCGGAAGCGGAAAAAAGCGGCCTTGAGGAACGGGCAATCAAAGCAGTTGTGGAACGAGACCAGGAAGCAAACGATACGGTTTTGGCTGCGGTTAACTACCTTGGGAGCGTAAAAGCAGGTGATGCTGTTGACACTCTTGAGGAGCTGATTAATAAGGGGGAAAGCAGGTTTCTGGGCAGCGCTTTCAGGGCGTTGGGCCGTGTGGCGCCTGAAGAAGAAGCGGACGATATAGCCGCTTTTCTCCTGGATTATTACAACAACCGCAGCCCGAGTGATGAAAACAAGACTGATATTATCAATGCCCTTGGAGAGGCAGGTTCAAAAGAAAGTATCTCTTTTCTTTCCGAACTGATTAAAAATACGGATGAAAGGGCTGTTCTGCGTATGACGGCCCTCGAAGCCCTGGGAAAAATCGGGGATGACGAAGGCCTGGACGCGGTTATAGAGGCTGTTTCTTCACCTGATCCCAATGTGCGCTCTTCCGCGGTTGCGGCGCTGGCTCCCTTTTCGGGGGAGGCGGCGGAAAACGCCATATTGGATGCGTTCAGGGATTCTTACTACCGCACGCGCATCGGGGCGGCACAGGCTGCGGGAAAACGCCGCCTGGAAAGCGCGGTTCCCTATTTGCGCTACAGAGCGGAGAATGACGATGTCCCCAACGTAAAAGACGAGGCAATAAGAGCCCTTGGCGCGATCCATAACGAGGAAGCAATGAGCATTCTTGATTCGCTTTTTACCGAGCGGAAAAATTCCGATCGCGTAAGGATCACGGCGGCGGATATGCTTCTGCAAAACAACGCTGATGTTTACGGTTCCCGCGTATATGCCGAAATGGATGAAGCAAAGCTTAAAAACCAGACGGCCCTGTACAATGGCTTTATACGAGTAATGACAACCGCAAAGGCCCCTTCTATGGAATCCACAGTTCTGCGCTTGATTAGCGGCGGAGGGGTAATTGAAAAATCCCTTGCCCTGGATCTGATACTGAACAACGAATTCCGCCAGTTGGCTGATGTAATTCGCTCACTACTTGATGAAAAGAAACACAGCGCCAGTATTGCCCGCAAGGCGCAGAGTACTTTGGATAAGCTTGGCTTGTAAGCAAAAGCGGATTTTAGGCCGATAATCATTACATGAAAAGAATAGCGCTTATTATGCTTTTTGTTCCCATAATCTGTTTCGCCCAGAACAAAAAAGCCCTTAGCCACTTTTGGGATATACCCTGGGGTACCTCCGTGGAAAGGGCGGAAGCGATTTTCAAGGAAAGGGGATTGGAAACCTTTAAGGATGAAAGCTGCCTTATGGCTATTGCGAAATATGAGGGAGAAGAAGCGCTAATCATGCTTTTATTCAACAGAGTCAATCGCTTTTACTGCGGCAACGTGATTTATACTTCCACGGATTCCACCGCGATACCAAAATACGAAAATTACAGAAAAGTTCTTTTCAGGCGCTATGGGATGCCCGACACGGCAGTCGAATACTATGAAACCCCTTATCAAAAAGGCGACGGCAAAGAAATTGAAGCAATCGGTGCCGAAAAGGCTTTTTACTTTACCGAATGGCACTTTAACGACAACTGCCTGGCGTCGGTATCCATTCTTAAAAATCTTACTGTGTGTCTTAGTTTCAAAAATCCGGTTTACGCGGATTCTGTCGCGGGACGATAAAGATCTGACTTGTCATTGGATATCGTTTCAGTTACAATAAGACATGGCGTTACAATCATCTTTTACCAGGGAACAAGCCTGGAATTTATTTTTGAAATTTAACAAAGACCCCTTTCATATTCAGCACGCGCTGACCGTGGAGGGGGTTATGAAGTGGTATGCCAAAGAATTGGGCTTTGGCGAAGAAGCGGATTTTTGGGCAATTGTGGGCATGCTTCACGACATTGACTTTGGCGAGTATCCGGAGGAACACTGCGTAAAGGCCCGTCAATTGCTTGCGGACGCGGGCGCCAACGAAGAACTCATTCACGCGGTTTGCAGCCACGGCTGGGGCATGACAGGCGCCAAAGAAAAGCCGGAACACCTTATGGAAAAACTGCTCTATGCCGCGGATGAGCTTACGGGCCTTATTTGGGCAGTCGCGATAATCAGGCCTTCCAAAAGCGTGATGGACATGGAACTAAAATCCGTCAAGAAAAAATTTAAAACCTTGAATTTTGCCGCAGGCTGTAACAGGGAAACAATAGAAAGAGGCGCCGCCGAGCTGGGCTGGGATATGGACAAGCTCATTGAGCAAACAATACTTGCGATGAGGAGCTGTGAAGCGAAAATTAACTCTTATATGGAGAATAAGGGGTAGGGAAGCAGAATAACGTTAATTTGTTCCCAGGGTTTGGCCTGTTTTTATTCAAAAAATAAAATTCTTAGTCGATCGGTCATTCCATGACCTACCGCCGTTTATACAATGCTTATGAAAGCATAAAGGAGCATTTAATGACAAAGGCAAAAGACAGTACTCAAAAACAAAAAGCGGAAAATAATCATTTCGACACTGACAAAATGGCGGACATAATTATTACGCTTGTTCAAAAATACCGAGATAACGAAGCATCTTACAATCTTGTTAAAGGCATGATTAAGCACCTTATAAGGGATGAGTCGGATTATATTGTTCCGTCCAGGAAAAGCGAGAAAGTGATGGCTCTCGAAAAGAAGTATTTTCCTCTCAATGGCTATACCCGGAAAGAAATTTATTCCGAAAACAGGGAATTATCAAAAAAAATAATCATTGAGCACGGTTTTCCTATTAATACTGCTATTGAAGAAATTACGAAAAGCAAAAACATTGATGCCGTTAAAGTTATATTGGATAAAATAACAGAAAGTCTCATCTATATAACAAAGGATGATGATAAAATACTTGTAGAAAAAGGGTTTTCCAAAAGCCGAGGAGAAGGCTATAAAAAGGCATACGATGTTTGCAGAATCAATTTGGTGGATAATAAGCAACTGAAGAGCTAATTCCAATCCAGAAAACACTTGTGGCGATTATATCCATCGTTCCGGCGTAGCCCGAATCGCTGTTAGGCGGCGAAGCGTATACAGACCGGTTATGTGCATTGCTGGCGTATTTTATTTTCAATTTATTATTCTATGTTTATTTTTATGTAATATTTAATTCTTTTAGTAATTCATCCAAATAGTATTTTTTATTAATTACATTACTATTTAATGTCAAAAATAGCAATTCATTTACTGTATAGTAGCCAAATCTTTTATCCAATAAGTAAAAATTTAAGTGTGAATATTTTTGTAATAATTTCTTTATTTTATTTTTTCCAACTGCTATTTTTGTCATTGAAATAATTGGTATTATTTTGTTTTCATTTTTAACTAACAATTCATTAAAATTATCAAAATTACTTGAAAATAATATATCTAAATGTTTATAGTGAGAAAACTCTCTTTTATCATAATTATTGATCCAACAAATAATTTTCAATTTATTTATACAATGACCCCATAATTAGTTATATTGCTTAATGACCATAATGTCAATATATTTTTTGGATATTTTTAACAACCAATTTAGGCGGTATTGCACATAACAAAATATACACGCACTTCAAGAATATTATCAGAAATCTTTTAATATCTTCTGAAATAATTTTTCTTTACCTATAGCCTTAAACGCCCCCTTTATTTTCATATTTGGTTTAGGAGGATTTATCGAACAAGTATTTTTATTTTTGGCAATTAACTTTAATTGGATTAGGTAACTACGAAATTCTCCTACAATCCGATCATAGGCTTGGCAGAATTTACGAATATTAGGCATATCATATATTTCTTCTTCTCTTTCTTTCAAAAGAATCCTAAGAGTATTTAAAAGAGAAGGTGTGTCCCACTTATCAATCAGATCTAAAGTAACTTCAACATTCGTTTTATCGACTTTAGCATTATTTTTTATATGCCTTTCCATTGTAGTGTTAATATGCTTAAGATTTTCGCAAATAATGTCTAATTTCTGAAAATGATAGTCGCACTTCGGCGTCGATTCACAAAAATTGTCAATAGGCATAGCTCTTAGTTCATCAACGAAATCACCTACGTTTTTTTCGCCTTCAAAAATTAAGTCATCAATTGGCATTGAGTCATAATCAGCATTTTCAAGTATTTGTTCCGGATTCATAATCTGCTCCCTTTTTGTTCCTCGTATTGTATAAGCAAAGATCGGTCATAGAATGACTGATCATGAAAAGAAATTAAAACGTGACCATAAATAAAAAGTGGAAATTTATACATCAGAGGACGATTGCATTATTTTTTTTAGTTCTTCAATAAAATTTATAAATTGTAAATCTGTTTTTTTAAGCTGCAATGCGTTTTCAGCATCAATTAAGGCTTTTTCGTGTTCATAGAACATAAAATAAGACGCCGCTCTCATAAAATATACATCAGCGAAATTAGGCATTATTTCAATGGCTTCGGTAAAATCAGGAATTGCTTTTTCTTCTTGATGTTTCGAATAATAGACCCATCCACGATTATAATAGGCGATTCCGATTTCCGCCCTATTCTTTCCATCTTCTATGATTTTGGTTGTTTCAATTATGATTTTTTCATAATCTTCTTCAGAAAATTCAGTTTTAGTAAAATCAACGCCATATCCCATAATTTCCTCAGTTAATTAGCAAATAAATTCCTTTTTGTCAATATTGTATAAGCAAAGATCGGTCATAGAATGACTGATCTTTATATAAAAATATTATATCTTGAATAACGATAATCTATCGAACATAAACTCTGCGTTCTTTGCGCCTCTGCGTCTATGATAAAAGTCAAGCTGTTTTTACAAGATTTTTTCTTTTTTCAAGAAACTTCTTGTACTGGCGCATCTTGGCCTCGTGCTTCTCTACGTCCCTCCCATAATGGTATTCCCCCTTCTTAAGCATTTGATATATCTCGGCAAAAACCCTTCTCCGCAAAGCGTTCCTTACTAACCCTGCCTTCTTGTACTCGGTAAGCCGACTGTACCAGCTGTCCAGTTTCTCGCTGGCATCAAGCACATGGTACATTGACTGGGTCAAAAGGCTGGACGACAGCTTCCTCCCCTTCTTGT
>Ga0268262_10000380_pt1 | contig 59463 bp, 56 predicted proteins | sample TergutNc150P3_FD_190354 | JGI IMG/M metagenome (GOLD analysis project Ga0268262, IMG submission 190354) | Nasutitermes corniger P3 segment gut microbial community from laboratory colony in Florida, USA - Nc150 P3 (SPAdes) (version 2) | ecosystem: Host-associated > Arthropoda: Insects >... | reverse complement strand
TTGCGATGATTCAAAAAATCTTCAAGATCTGATGTAACTTTCTTGGCATCGTGCAGCATAAAGGAGGCGAGAACTACGCAAGCAACTAGGAATGCTATTTCAGTATTGACAAGCCTCTCCTTTTCTGGAGAACCTTTCTTAATTTTGAGGATTTTCACTTCAACAATGGCTTTGAATATACACGCACAAACCTTGTGGCGGTCAAACTTCTTGTTGGATTGCCGCATAAACTCTGCTTTGATTCTGTCTTTGGAGGAGTTATACCAAGATTCCATATTGCGGCGCATTTCAGATTTATTGTTTGAGGCATCCATTAAATAAAACATATGACTTTCATCTGAAAGTTTATGTCCTAATATAGGCTTTATAACATTGTTCCAAATTTCATCAAATTTAACTTCTTTCATAAATCTCTATTGCATCCTTTGTTAAAACAATTATTTCTATATCATTTATATCATCATCTTTGTTGTCCACGCGCATTGCCTTTTCAAATCCAACTTCATTGAGACTAATAGTATTACGCACAAATTCACCAATTCCTATTCGCGCATGTTCTGTCATAATTTATCTCCTTTTTGTGTTGTCTCCTAATTTCACATTAATATAGTAAATTTAAAATAATCTCATACTCCTCATCATTAGGGGTAAAATCTTCTGCATTTTCGCGCATAGCCTGCTCCAATTCCGGCCCTGTGAACCATATAATTTTTTGCACCTCGCTTTCCTGAATTTTAATCATAAGTTTTTCGTTTTCGGTTATTTTCGCTATAAAAAAACTCTGTATTTCGCGGTCAACATCGCCATTTGGCATAGCTTGCTCGCTGGCAAAATCGTTTATATATTCCAGCCGGTTTTCTTCAAGCCGCAAACCAAGTTCTTCTTCCAATTCTCTAAGTGCTGCGGTTATTATTTTCTCGCCAGAGCTTATGTGTCCAGCTGCGCTTACATCTAATTTATTTGGGAATGAATCTTTATCCTTAGACCTTAGCTGGAAAAGAGTGCGTTTGTCAAAGTCAAAAATTTGTATGTGCACTGTTCTGTGCCACAATTTGTTTTTGTGAATTTCGTTTCGTGGCAATTTTTGCCCTGTGTAGTTGCCGTTGGAATCGCAAACGTCTATTATTTCTTGCATATTGGGGGAAATATAGTAAAAGATTATGAATGCATATTTCTATATTACTCACTATGCGTAAATTCCTTATAGTTTGTTCTTTTAGCGTAGTTGCTGCCTTTGGTTTGTTCTCTTGCGGAAACCATTTGTTTGATAACAATGAAGGCAGAATGGTTGAGGCCCTGCAAGAGGCTTTGGTTTTGGGTAGCAAAACAGCGGCTTTTAATTTGGGAGATGGCTCATGCTCAAGCAGTTTGGCTGCGGCAGGGAATTGTACTAAGGGTTATTTAGGGAATAAACTGGTGGAGATAGCCGTGCCAGATACGGTTAGAGATGTGCTGGGCAAAATAAATACCTTTACAAGTGCCATAAGCGATCTGCCGGCTCCTGCGAAAAGTTTTTTGAGTTTAGCCTTAGACATGCCAGCCGATGCTCTATCTGGTCTTGGTAAATATGGGGATTCTATAAAAGTTGCATTGAATAGGGGAGCCGAGCAAGCAGCGCCAAAATCAGTAGATGTGTTTAGAGATGCTATATTTGGAATGTCCTTTAACGATGCCAGAGGAATGCTGCTTGGAGATTCAGTAGCCGCCACAACTTATTTGCATACCACAACTTACAGCGGTTTGAAAAGTGCTTTTGCTCCCATTATAAAGGAACCTTTAGATTTACTCAAACCAAACAAATTTTGGAAACCGATTGTTTCTGAATACAATTCCTTTGCAAGCAAATATTCAAACATAAAGAGCAACATCAACTCTAATTATCTCCTAAGTAACGCACTTGGCAATTCTAAACTGCCAGGTTTACCATATAACGATTTGCCAGAAGACATTTCCACACATCTATCGGAATATGCCACAGGCAAGGCTCTGGATGGTTTGTTTTTGATGGTCGGCAAGCAAGAAACAGAGCTGAGGACAGACCCCTGGGGAACAGTCAATGCACTTGGTGGCTTTGTTTCAGATACCGTTGGCGAATTGCTAGGCGATATTTTTGGCAGGGCTAAGAACGGTTTGCTCTAAATATTCTCTAAATGCCGCTTTTATGTCTTTGGCCGCAACAATGCCAGAGCTAATGGCTATGCCATAAATTCCAAGCGATAGTATTTTGGGAACATCGGAGAGAGTTATGCCGCCTATTGCTATAACGGGAATTTTCAAATGCAAATCCAAAACCTTTTTTATTCCCGCTTCACCCAGTATTTCGCTCAAATTTTCCTTTGTCCCAGTTGGTTTCCAAGGCCCAAGCCCAATATAATCGCAGGTCTCCGTAACTAGCTGCAATGCTTGAAGCTCAGTATTTGCCGTACCTCCTATTATAGCTGACTTTCCCAGTAATTTGCGAGCCTCCGGAATAGGGCAGTCCTTTTGCCCCAAGTGAACTCCGCTGGCTCCGCTTTCCAAGGCTATTTGAGGGGAATCGTTGATTATCAGGGTGGCTTTATAATTTTGGCATAAGGAAACCGCCGCCACCGCGGTACTTAGTTTTTCTTGCTCTGACCCGTTTTTTTGGCGAAGTTGTATCCAATTTGCGCCCGCATCTAAAAGTTGCTTAACTTGTTCAAGATGGGTTAGGGGAGAGCCATCCCAAGTTAGGCAATGGAGGCGGGGTATTAGCGGCACTATTTTTTGCTTTTAGATTTATTATCTTTTTCGGATTTATCGGCAACCGCTTTGCAATCTTCATTCTTAATAAAGTCCTTAAAGCTAAATGTTTGCTTTTCTGAAAGTTTGTAAGCGGGCATTGTCGCTTTAGCTTTGCAGGCATCAAGACCACCATCTTTTGCGTAAATCCACCCTCCAGTTGAGGTATTATTATCATCTTTGGTTTTAGAAAGTATTAAGGTTATTAAGCGTTTTTTATCATCGCAGGGGATACGAACCGTTACTTTATCTGTCTGTACAGAGTCCATCATAGGGGGGTTATTGGCATCACCACGATAACCATTTGTCAAATAGGCAGGCATACAAGCATCCAGACCATTTTCGATTAATGGAGCCATAATCAGAGCATAGTAGCCCTCGTACTCAGTAGGAACATCCAATATTTGAACATATTTCAAAGGCCCTTTAGGGTCTGCTAATTTGTCCACCGCTTTTAATGCATCAGTTGCAACTTTCTCTAAGGATTTACTTGCCGCTTTATCTGCCGATTTTTCTGCTGATTTTTCTGCTGATTTCTCTGCCGATTTCACTGCATTGCCCAATGCTTTTCCAAAATCCAAAGCTGCTGCCGGTTTTGCGCTAAACATAGAAAACGCTACCGTAAAAGCAACTAAGGTTGCTATTTTTACTTTTTTGTTCATAATCTAAATCTCCATTTTTTTAGGGTAATATAGTAAATGAAAAGAACCCAGTTTGCCGCAGCCACTTGCAAAAAATCGCCGCATATCTTTCTTTGCCTTTAAGATAGCCTTTTCCAAATTGCAACCAAGGGCTAGGTTTGCAAGCAACAGGGCAGAGAGGGTGCAACCGCTGCCATGCTTCTCAACACCTTTAATGCGTTTGGCGGTGAATTTTATAGGAACAGGGGATTTGGGAAAATATAGTAAGTCATTGCTATTTTTAGAGTTAGAACAATGTCCGCCCTTTACTAGAACAGCAGTTTTCAAGGAACCTTTGGATATGTCCAAAAACTCCGCTTCTGGCAAATTTGGCGTTATCAAGTTTACATAAGTGAACAATTTTTGCCAAGTTATGGCATTTTGCTTGTGAAACTCAAAACCGCTGCTGGCTTTTAAAATAGGGTCCCAAATGATAAAGGCTTTTGGGTATTTTTTGCGCAGCCATTTCAAGATTTTATCCAAAATTTGTGGACTTTCCACAAGCCCTATTTTCACATAGTCAAAACTTCTAACTCTAGAAAGCATCTCTAGTTGCGACTTTATGCACTCCCAAGAAACCCAGTTAGGTTTTTCAAAATGTTCCTCGTTTTGTATGGTTAGAGCGGTGCAAACCGCCTGCCCGTAAATTTTGGAATATTCAAAGGCTTTTATGTCTGCCAAAATACCCGCACCCGCGCTAGGGTCAAATCCGGCTATGGTTAGGCAAAACATTGCTAGAATATATAAACTTTTTTACTATATTTTAGACCATGAGCAACACATTTACCGATCCTAGAGATGGCAGGGTATATAAAACCGCCAAGATAGGCGAGCAGACTTGGATGGCAGAGAATTTGGCTTATGCAGAGGAAGGCAGCAAGTTCTACAATGACGACAGCACTAACGGCGAAAAGTACGGCAGGCTGTACGACTTTGAGGCGGCAAAGAAGGCTTGCCCCGCAGGTTGGCATTTGCCAAGCGATGCGGAATGGCAAAAACTTATGGACTTTGTAAATAGCGATGATGAAGGCGATGAATTTGCCGGAGAGAGACTCAAAGCGAAAAAAGAATGGAATAAAAACAAGAACACGCTAGGCGACAAGCTAGGCACAGATGACTACAACTTTGCCGCCTTGCCAGGCGGAAGCTGCAAACCAGATGGCACTTTTGAAGGTATTGGCGAACACGGCGTATGGTGGAGCAGCACGGAGTACGATGAAAGCGAAGCCTACAATTGGTTCATATACTACGACTACGGAGACGTATATAGGCATCCCAACGAAAAAAAAATGCTGTGCAGCATTCGCTGCGTAGAGGATAAAATCTAGTTAACATAATAGCCATTATCAGCAAAACTCCTAGTAATGATAATATAGATTTTTTTCCGAAAAAAAGGAATATTAGCGGATTTTTTCTATATTTATGAGTATGCCAAGTGCCCAAATAATTGCAAAGGTAGATAAATTGCAAAAAAAACAGTTTGAGCGAATAACCAGGTCTATTGGAACAACGCCCGCAAATGCGTTAAAAATGTTCATAGTAAAGTTTAACAATACGCAGGGGTTCCCTTTTGATTTGAGAATGGAAGACCAATATATTGAAGAACTTGAAGATATACTTGATGCAAAAATTGCTGATGAAATTACGCAAGAAATGATAGACAACAATGTTGACATCAATACTTTGGCTACTCAAAGCGATATGAACCGAAAATATGGTCTATAAAGTTATTTATTCTAAATACGTTGAAAAATATCTGGAATTTTGATAGTACTCAATGGCTTTGTTTTCCGGCGGGCTTGCGTAAGCCTCCCCTGCTTTGTAAAACAGAAAATGTATGTGTCACCATTGTTTTACTTTATCAAGGACAGCGTTTTTTCATACTCGGCTTTATCGTTCATATTGATTTTTATCCGTTCAAGTACCTTGGCATCTTCCTGGGGTATCGGCGAGTTGAACGCATCTTTTCCGAATAGGTGGACGGCTTGATACATGGCGGCGGCTTTTAGCGACCCCACGCCCAGCGCGCGCATCATGTCGTAGAACGCGTTATCCGATTCCTTGCGGTTGTGCTGAATGAGATAGAGCATGTCGTGCACTATCGCACTCACCAGATACAAGCCGTCAAAATTGCCGCCTATGATGGTTTTGGCTGACTGCGGTATGCTCGCGCCGTTCGTGTGCATTCCCTTGGGGACACGGAAGCTCTTGAACCCGCCACGGTCGCAGACCACATACATATCATCGGTAAGCCGCATTATGCTTTGTTTCGCTTTCACGGACAAATCATCGACATACTCGAACTTTAACGGAGAATGGATTATCATTGTGTACCTCCTTTAGTCTTCCACGCAGCGTACGGAGTATTGATGTGTTTTATTTCTACCAGCTTCGACAACCAAGTTGTTGGGATTCATAATATATTTCTCAGAGGCTCTTCCATAGTCATTTTCCGTAGAAGTCCACCAATTGCTAGCAATATTGAGATGCTGGAATTCGCCGTCTAAGTAACCTCCAGGAAGTGCTCCAAAACCATAAATATTCGTGCCGTAGTTATCACCCCATTCACTGCTTCTGGTTTTTAATTTTTTGCCAGCATCGGCACCAACATAATCTATCAAGATATTCCATTCGGATTTTGTAGGCAAATGCCAACCATCAGGACAAATTCCTTGATGCTGTCCTGGTGGAGCGTTAAGTACTTTGCTATTATAATCTTCTGATACATTCATAGCAGACGCCCAAGTGTAAAGTCTCCCATATTTATTGCAATTCTCTGTTTTGTTATTATAGCATAAGCCTATTTGAGGGTTTGTTCCAGCATAATTCAAATTCTGTGCCATCCAATTTTGTAATCCGATTTTCACCGTTGCGTATTTTTTGTTGTCCCGTTTATCAATAAATTCTCCATAAGCAATAGACGAAGATGAAGAATATCCCTCTACGCAGCGTACGGAGTATTGATGTGTTCGAGGACGTCCTCCTTCGAGAACTCCATTGCCGGCAGTCATATATTTCTCATAAGATCCAGATCCTTGTTCCGTAGAAGTCCACCAATTGCCAGCAGTATTGATATGCTGGAATTCACCGTCTAAGTAACCTCCAGGAAGTGCTCCAAAGCCATAGATGTCAGTTCCAGCACCATCTATCCAGTCGCTACTCGTAGATTTTAGTTTTTTGCCAGCGTCAGAACCAACAGTACTTATCAAAGCATCCCATTCTACTTTGGTAGGCAAATGCCAGCCATCTGGGCAAACACGTATCGCATCGTCCCACTCATACAGCCTTCCATATTTTTCACAGTTGGCATCTTTGTTGTCATAGCACTTATTGCCCCTTGTTGTGCCTACCCAAGGTTCGAAGTAATTCAAATTCTGAGCCATCCAAATTTGAGTACCAATTTTTACCCATTTATATGTTTGGTTGTCTCGGCTATCTTTGAATGTGCCGCTAGTATCAGCAGAAGCTGTTCCACCGGAACTGCTTCCTCCCGAAGAAGATGAAACTACCCCACTGGAACTGCTTTTCCCCGAAGAAGACGGATTAACCGTAGTTTCCGAACTGGAAGATTGTTTCCCACCCGTGCCGCCTGAAGATGATATTTTCGTGCCAGAACTGCTCGTTCCGTCTTCATTGCTGCCACCACCATCGTGACAGGAAAAGGTGAATGCCAAGGCAAGCAAAAAACCTGCTGCCAGTGTAATTTTATTGAGTTTGTTTCTCATTTTGAACCTCCCATTTTAGGGTTAAGTGAAATTTTGACATATTATGCTTAATCCTTAATACAGCGGACAGAAAGCAAATTCTGCTTAAGACCGTTTTCGTGAGTGAGTCCGCCCAAGGCACTATTGTCACTGCTGGACATAAACTGGTTGTAGGCGTGTTTACCACCGCCGCCGCTCGTGTTCTCAGAAGCACTCCACCAAAAGCCGGAGTTGCCAGCATAGTAGAAGTACATATTAGTTGGAAAACCGCCACCGCCTAGACGGGCAGAAAAGCCAAACGTGTCTTCGCCATTGCTTTCAGCTGCCTTCAAATATTTGCCAGCAGTTTGGCTGTCGTAAGTCCCAGTATTAGTGCTGATTTTGCCTTTGCCACCCTTCACATTGTCCACATAGCGATATAACATATCCCAATCAGCACTGGTAGGAATACGCCAACCGCTGGGGCAAATGCCTTGATAAGTCTTTATATTGCAATCCTTATCGTCTTTGGAATAAACGTTATTGCATTTGAAAGGAAGACCCATCGCAGCAGCCCAGTCATATAATCTGCCATATTTCTCGCAGTATGGAAACTCTTCTTTATAACAGACATCCCAGCCACTGCTTGCATTTATTTTGTAGTTCAAGTTCTCTGCCATCCAAGTAGCCCCGTTTATCAGCACAGCAGCGTAACGTTTCCCTCCGTAATCAACATCCTTTTTCAGATATATGCCATTGGGATTGGATGTTGGTCTGCATTCGTATATGTCAGGGTCGTATTCCTCTGCCCTGTTTCCGCATTTGTTGCCTGCCTTGCTGTTGTTGTAGCAGAACTGCGTTGAAGGGTCATAATTATTGTTTCCACATTTGTAAATACATTTGTCTTCAAATTTACCGTTAATACAGTTTTGCCTTGAAATATCATACAATACACTGTTGCAACAACCTTGCTTTGTAGGGTCATAGCTGCTGCTGTTGCACTTGCCATAGACATTGCTGTTGCAAAATTGAGTTGCAGGATTGTATGTTTTATTGCTACATCTTTCGTAAACTTTATTGTCTGTAGTATTACAGAAATGGGTTGATGGGTTGTATTCACTGCCACCGCATTTTTGATAAACTCTATTATCAGCAGCACAGAACTGCTTTTCTGGGTTATACAAGGGGTTTTTGTTACAGCAACCACTTACTACAGGATCGTATATGTTATTGTTGCATTTTTCGTAAACTTTACTGTCTTTAGTATTACAGAAATGCGTTGAAGAGTTATACTCATTGCCTCCGCATTTCGCATAAGTTTTACTGTCAGTGCCGCAGAAATGCGTTAAAGGGTTGTACTCTACGCCGTTGCATGTTGGCATGGCATTGGAAGTGGCGCAAATCGCCAAGACAAAAAGAAAGAGAGACTTTTTCATTAAAACTCCTTGTTGAAAATTATACCGAAAGTGCGATTTTTGTGATGATGTTCTCATTTTGAACCTCCATTTTGAGAGCAAATAAAGCCATTTCTAGCCACTTTAGCCGTTTTTGATAAAAAATGTATCCCCAAGCCGAGAAAAGCGATTCTCGTGCATTTGTGACGCATTGTAGGGCAATCTGATAAGTATTTACAATGGGGGGGGGGGGCAATAATACTGAATATTTGTGCAGTGGCTTTGTGTGCAAATACACAAGCCTGCACCGCAAGCCCTAGCGTTAAATGTCGTTTTGCCAATATGGGTCATATTTGTAGTAATGTAGAAAAAAATCTCGTGCCTGTAAAGGGGAGATTCCTGCGAAAAATATACAAATTACTGCTAATTTGTTCAGTTATTGCCAAATTTGGGCAAGCAATATGCCCTATAAATTTCTATATTATCCGCATCTAATATAGGGGTTTTATGGCGTTTTTTGCGTTATTGTTGTTGTTGTTTGGTTATTCGCTTGCTCAGGAGCCTGAAGCAGAAGCTCCCTCACAGCCGCAGCAATCGCAAATTTTATCGCCGCAAGAAATACCGCAGGGTTTTGCTGCCCAACTCAAAGCTGCAAAACAAGCGCAGCCACAAGAGGCCACGGCTGAACCTCCTAAAGCGGAAAAAAAGGCAGAAACTGCCTCCCAAAGCGGCTACCCCTCTTACGAAGCCTACTTGGATAGCATAGAGCTAACCGCCAGATTGCTTTTGCCAGCAAGACTAGCACTGGATTCTGCAAAGAATGTTGTAAATTCACAATTCGGCACAGAAAAGAACAAGCAAATTAAAATTGAAAATCTGGAAAAGCAACATAAAGCAAAAGAAAAAAAGATGATGGACAAACTAACATCCACCATAAAGTTGAGCCAAGATATTCAGCCTGAATGGGGTGGATTATTGCAAAAAAACGAAAATGACATAAACGAGTATAAAAAACGAGTGGACGTATTCAAAGGAAAAATATCCGATATGAATGTTATGAGCGCAAGAATAAACAGCCTGCTCGCGAAATTGGATGTAGATTCAAGCTATATAGAAACCCTTGAAAAGAAAAGTATGCTTTACGTAAAACGCATGGAAAGAGCCATTGAACTGATGCAAGACTATGCGTTCAAAGAAGAGACACAAGTTTTAAGCACCGAAAGAAAAAAATTCTCGACTACACTAGGCGAATACAACGAAAACAAAGGGGAATTGCAAATTAACGTAAAAGACTTCGGTTCAAACGTGCCTTTTGATTATCACGGCGTAATTAAAATGAAGCAACGCCAAGCAGAAACAATAGACAACGAAACAGATGGTTTCACAGCCATCATAGATTATTTGAACTACCCTTTTATCGTTGATGGCGTAAAGGTATATCCGGGCGCAAAAAAGGCTCATATCTATTACGAAGACAATGAACTCACCACTGTTGGTGCTTTCAAAGCCATAGAGGGCTTTGACTGGCGCGAAGGTTATTCGCAGTGGGCAACAACCGTGGACTCTTTGCTCACAGGCAAGCTAAAATACAGAAATCTCGATTCCTCGTACGCAATGAAAAAGGTAAAGGTTGGTCCGCCCTTTTGGACTGCAAAAAGGATTTTCCGCGCAACAACTTTGGTACTTTCTGCGGCAAGCCTAGGGCTTGGATATTGGCAAGATAGAGCTGTAAAATCCAAAACCGAGGAAGCAAACAGGCTATATAAAGAGACAATGCGGACAGCAGCAGAAGGAAATAAAGCTGCTTATGAGCCAAACGCAAAGGCTTATAATGATGAAGTGAACAGCTTGGAAAACAGCAAGTTTGCAAGAAATGGTCTTTATATTTCTGCTGGAACATTTGGTGTTGCTGGCATAGTGAGTTTCTTTTTTTAGAGGAGAGTAGAAAATGAAAAAGTTCCTTTATCCCCTACCCCTTGCCGCACTGCTGTGCGTATTCTTTTTTAATTGCTCAAACGAGGGCTTTGAAAAACCTAAAGATAGTGAGATAGCTAGGTTAGCAGGTTTGCCAGATAGTTTATTAGATATAAAAGATACAATAGTTAAATGCTTTATTGAAGAATCTTGCTATGAAATAAACAAAATCGCATGCAAAGCGATTGGTGGAGAAGAAAAACCAGACAAAAACTGCGTTAGCTATACTTGCGAATGGAAATCCAATTCGATTGAATACGGTCAAAAATCAACTTTATCTTTTAAATGGGGCAACAAAGTTCAAGAGGGATGCTCTTATGCAATATTTTACAAAAACAAACAATTAGAAACAACTGAATATACCATTTCCAGAGACATTTTTTCTGATTTGTCGTTTTTAGATACAACAAACATCGTTGCCACAGCAACTGTGACCTGTGGAGCGGAGCCTCCCATAATTCAAAATTGCAGGTCATTAAAAGTAAAACCTGTTCCCTTTAATTTTACTTGCGTATGGGATAGCACTCAAGTTAGATACGGTGGAACAAGGAGTTTGAGTTTTGCTTTTGACGATTTGGCTTCGGCCAACTTAGCTCAAAAAGAAAGTTGTTCCACGAAAATATCTCCATTAGACGCTGGCACACATCTAATTTCTGCATCTACCATTGCTGGATTGTCGTATTCCGATTCAACAATAGTTAATGCCAAAGCAACTGTCACTTGCGGAGACCTAGTTATACCGCCTAAAGATTGCAATTCATTACTTGTAACACCTGTTCCAGGGCCAGAGAAAGCGGGCAAGTTATCTTTTAAAAAGTCCGACCATAAAATTGATTCAACGAATTATTTCTTTAGAGGTACAAAAGTTGATTCTACATATATCAACAATGAAATAAAAATAACCAACAAAGAAGAGGCTGGGTGTGGCGATATTAAAATAAGAATAGAAGGAAGCCCGGCAGTTCTTGGCACACAAGTTAGAGCAACCGCCGTTGTAACTTGCGAACATATTGGCGAACTTGAACTAGACGGCATAAGCGCAGAGGTTTTGCCAGACTATAAAATAGGAAAATGCGAATTCACTGGAAAGTCAAAAGAAACTATGCGTAGCGATGATACACTTACCTTAGGCATTTCCGTGGACAATAGCTATGGGCGTTGCACTAAAATAGAATATACACTCAATGGCAATACGTACTCATCAAATAGTTCTTTTCCTTTGACTAGTTCTGGCGGTACGGATTTGAAAAGTATAAAAGCAAAAATAACTTGCAGCGGTAAAGATACTACTGTGGCATGCCCCACAGTGAGTGTGGCGCGCTATCAAAAATGGGATGGGTGCAAAGAGGCGAATAGAGATAAAAGAGATCAGATAACTTTCAAAAGCGGAAAAACGATTGTTGATTTCTCATGCGATACTAATAAAGATGATTATTATATCAGTTGTGACACCAATCCCCGTACAAATTTTTCCATTGAAATTGATGGATATAAAGAAGGAGAGAGCGAAAATGATATAAGACCAAATGGTGGTGATAGCGGTTATAATTTCCCAAAACTTCAAACTATTCCAGAAGGAAATTTATATCGTTATCCAATATCAGTAACATTCAACAACAAAACTACGGGTGATTTGAAATGTGGAATATGGTAAAACTCGGCTTTATTGCCTCTGTGCTTTTATTAATTTCTTGCAGCAGTGATTTTCCTGCGGCACCTGAATTTAAATTTTGTAAATTACCTAATGGAGAATGCAAGAGCGTTCATGTTTTTTCCAAAATTGACTACTGTGAAGAAATGAGCGGAGAAATTGTGGACACCTGCGAGGAAACAAAAACGGATTAAAAATATGGATTGGTATTACATAGACCCATCAAAGCCAGAAGGCAAAAGGAGAATTGGACCTTGGTCTAATAGGCAAATGCTTGTATTTGCAGACCAAGGCGCACTGCCTCCAGAAACTCTTGTGTGGAAAAGCGGGTTTAATGACTGGATACCTTGGAGCACTGTTGAATCAGCGCTCAAAGCGGAATTTCAGGTAGAAACGATAAAGGATATTCTAGAAGAAAAAGTTTTGCCAAAGCCAACGAGCGAAAGAAAAGTGAACTATGCTGGCTTTTGGGTGCGGCTATGCGCCTTTGCCATAGATTCCATAATTTTGCAGCTAATCTTCATTTTGCTAACTCCACTGCACGCGCATTTTGGAGTTATTTCGGAAATAACTCCGCAAACAACGATAGCGGAACTTATGCCTACCCTATTCTTCGCATTTAGCCTTATATTCTTTTACGATTCCTTTTTTGTGAAAAATTATTCAGGAACTCCCGGCAAAATAGCCTTGGGACTTGCAGTTGTTTGCTCAAACGGAGAAGCCATAACCTGGAATCGCGCATTTTTGCGGGCTTTTGTGGGTTTCTTTTCAAGTTCCCTATTTGGAGCAGGCTGCCTGCTCGCCGCATTTGATGTTGAAAAAAGAGCCTTGCACGATTTTATGGCAGACACAAGAGTTTTGAAATTGCAGAGAGCATAATAGGTGGAAGAAGCAAACTTCACAAACCTTGGAGAGTGGGCTGCCGCAGAGTTTGACCGACCTGTTGCAAACATAGAAGGCATTGCCATTGCCGTAAACGACAAAGTTATTCCAAAACCCGAATGGGAAAAATTTTGCCTGCAAAGCGGCGACCGCATTTTAGCCATTGGAGCCGTGCAGGGAGGTTAAATGCAAGGTACTTTGTATCCAGAAATTCGCGTTGGAATGAAGGAAATTCGCTTGAATGACAAGGAAATTCCATCTATCTGGTTATACGATACATCTGGAGGTTCCAGTTTCTGCCCCCCCACTACCCCATTCCAAACTCAACGCGAGGCGGCGCAAAAAGGCATAATCACGCCGCAAATGGAATATGTTGCGATTAGAGAGGGAGTTGAGCCAAAAATTGTTTTAGAAGAACTTGCTGGGGGCCGTGCGGTTTTGCCCGCAAACAAAAAGCATCCCGAATGTGAGCCTATGATTATAGGTTCAAAATTCTTGGTGAAAATAAATGCGAACATAGGCAATTCTGCCCTTGGCAGTTCCATAGAAGAAGAAGTTGAAAAAATGTCTTATGCGGTGAAGTTGGGCGCAGATACCGTTATGGATTTGAGCACAGGCAAAAACATAAGCGAAACCCGCGAGGCAATTCTCAGAAAATGCCCCGTTCCAATCGGCACTGTTCCCATTTACCAAGCATTGGAAAAAGTAGGCGGCAATCCGGCTAATTTAACTTGGGAAATTTACAAGCAAACTCTTATTGAGCAAGCCGAGCAAGGCGTTGATTATTTCACCATTCACGCAGGTCTTTTAAGGGATTGTGTGCCCCTTGCGTTAAAAAGAACAACAGGCATAGTTTCTCGCGGTGGTTCTCTAATGGCTTGCTGGATGCAAAAGAAGGAGCAAGAAAATTTTTTATACACCCATTTCAAAGAGATTTGCGAAATTTTAAGAGAATACGATATAGCCGTTTCTCTAGGCGATGGACTGCGCCCCGGAAGCATCGCGGATTCCAACGATGAGGCTCAGTTTGCGGAACTGAAAACTTTGGGCGAATTGACAAAAGTGGCTTGGGATTTGGGCGTTCAAGTTCTCATCGAAGGCCCAGGTCACGTGCCGCTGAATAAGATAAAAGAGAATATGGATTTGCAATTAAAGCTATGCCACGGCGCGCCCTTTTACACATTAGGTCCTTTGGTAACCGATATTGCCCCAGGATATGACCACATAACAAGCGGTATAGGTGCTGCCATTATTGGAATGTTAGGCACTGCCATGCTCTGTTACGTAACTCCAAAAGAACACTTGGGTTTGCCAAACAAGCAAGATGTTCGTACAGGCGTAATAACATACAAGCTGGCCGCTCACGCCGCCGATATTGCCAAAGGCAATGAGCAAGCCCTATTAAGAGACAAAGCCCTTAGCCGTGCCCGCTTTGATTTTCGCTGGGAAGACCAATTTGCCCTTTCGTTAGATCCAGAACTAGCTGAGGCTTATCACAATGAATCTGCCAGCGGCAACGGAAAATACTGCTCTATGTGCGGACCAAATTTTTGTGCTATGAGAATTTCACAGGGAATCACAGACACTTGCAAATAGCCCTAATAAAAGCTTTTGAAAAGCGGAAAAATCTGCAAGCGACCAATGCCTATAGACTTTGCAACGGAATTGCAGACGGCTTGAACGGCCTTGTTATTGACAAATACTCAAACCATTATCAAATTCAATTTTTCACACCGGAATTTTCAAAATTTGAAACAGAGATAGTAGAATTTTTAAAAGAAGTATTCAATCCCGAATTTATTGCTGTAAAATACAGGTTCATTGACTACAAACAAATTAAAAAGGCATTTGGAGATAATTCAAAAACCATCGTTTGCGAAAACGATATTAAATTTGCCGTTGATTTATTAGATACCCTGAACCCAGGTTTATTTTTGGATATGCGCGATGCCAGATTATTTTTTGCAAAAAACTGCGCAGGCAGAGATGTTCTGAATTTATTCTCATACACCTGCTCTTTTGCCATTTATGCCCGAAAGCATAATGCAGCCAAGGCGGTGAATGTTGATATCAGCAAAAAGAATTTAAATAAGGGCAAGGAAAATTATCTGTTGAACGAAATAGAACCGAGCCAAGGCGAATTTTTTTGTGGCAGCGCGGAAGAATATATTGACTGGGCTATAAAAAAAGGAAAGAAGTTTGGAGCAATAGCACTAGACCCGCCCAGTTTTGCAAAGAACAGCAAAGAGACTTTTAGCCTTGCAAAAGACTTTGGCAATTTGGCAGAAAAGGCGGTGAAAATTCTTGAAAATAATGGAATTATATTACTCGCAACTAATTATAGTAAATGGAGTTACGAAACTTTGCTAAAAACAGCAAAAAGTGCTTTTGCCGCAAACGGAAAGACTTTTAAGCTGCTAAAAAAAGGCTCTCAGGGGCTTGATTTTCCAGGGAGCGGCGAGAGCAAGGAAAGTTGCATGAATTGGGTTGTAGGGGGTTGAATTAAACAAACTCCCTAGCATTCCTAAACATCTGCATCCAATAGCCATCCCCCTCTCTTGGCTTTGTCCAGGTGTTTTGGAGCATTCTGAATGCCCGCTCAGGGTGCGGCATCAAAATTAGAACCCTGCCGTCTTCGGAGCTTAAACCTGCTATACCTTGTTGGCTGCCATTTGGATTCAGCGGATATATTTCAGTTGGATTGTGCTCATTATCAACATAACGAATACTAACCAAGCTCTTTTCCAAATCCTCATTGCTTGCAAATTCCGCTCTACCCTCTCCATGTGCTACCGGTATTGGAATAACCCAGTTCTCCATTCCCTTGAGCAGAACAGAGGGGGATTTTTCAATTTTAACGCTCACAAAGCGAGCCTCAAAGCGTTCAGATAAATTTTGCTTGAACTTGGGCCAATGTGCGGCACCGGGTATAATGTCTTTCAAGTTGGAAAGCATTTGGCAGCCATTGCAAACACCGAGCGAGAATGTGTCTTTTCTCTCAAAGAATTTCTGAAAAACATCGCGCGCCCTTTCGTTGAACAAAATGCTCTTTGCCCAGCCCTCCCCTGCACCCAAAACATCTCCATAGCTAAAACCACCGCAAGCCACCAAGCCGGAAAATTCGCTCAAATCCATTTTGCTATTTATAATATCGCCTGTGTGAACATCTATGGCTTTGAATCCGGCTTTGTCAAAGGCAGCCGCCATTTCAACTTCGCCATTCACGCCTTGCTCGCGAAGGATTGCGATTAGAGGTTTGCCCGCTTTTGGCGGTGTGGCTGCGAAACTAACTATGCGCGCGTTGATTCCTTTATCCTTTTCGCTGCATTTCCATTCGTATTCCTGTTTTGCGCAGGCCGGATTGTCGCGGAGCTTTGCTATTTCATAAGAGGTTCTGCTCCAAATCTTTCTCAGCTCGGATAAATTTTCCTTGTATTCACCTATCTTTAAGCAAAAATCATCTGTCAATTTTCCAATTTTTTCAAATGGGAACAACTTGCAAGCCGCTCCAAAATCACTTTCTTTAATCTGTAAAACAGCGCCTAATTCCTCGTTAAAAAGAAATTCAACGGTTTTTTGTTCCAACTCTATTCCCACGTGTCCGGCAAAAGCCATTTCCGCAAGCGTTGTAAAAAGTCCTCCATCTGAGCGATCGTGGTAAGCAAGAATTTTGTTTTCTGAGTTTAGGGTTTGAACCGCGTTGAAGAATTGTTTTAATATTTGCGCATCTGCATCTGGAACACTCCCGCCTATTTGGTTGAACACTTCGCAAACTATTGAACCGCCCATTCTGTTTTTGCCTTGACCTAAATCCGCCAGAATTAGGATTGAATTTTCGACTTTTTGAAGCTCAGGAGTTAAACTTTTGCGTACATCTTCGCAAGGAGCAAATGCGCTTACTATCAAGGAAACAGGCGAAGTTACGACTTTTTTCTCTCCGCTTTCTTCCCATATCGTACTCATGCTCATAGAGTCTTTGCCAACGGGAATAGCAATGCCAAGTTTTGGGCAAAAGTCCATTCCAATGGCTTGAACAGCCTCGTATAAAGCGGCTCCCTCCCCTGCTGTCGCAGGGTTCGCCATCCAGTTTGCGGAAAGGCGGATTTTTGAAATATGGCTTATTTTTGCCGCAGCTATATTTGTTATTGCCTCCGCCACTGCCATTCTAGCAGCAGCCGCTGAATTCAGCGAGGCGAGCGGAGTGCGCTCCCCAATGGAAAAAGCCTCCCCTTTTGTGGAATCCAAGGTGCTTGTCGTCACCGCGCAGTCCGCAACAGGAACTTGCCAAGGACCAACCATTTGCTCGCGAACAACCATGCCTGTCACAGAACGGTCTCCTATTGTGATTAAAAATCCCTTGTCTGCCACAGCGGGATGAGAGAGAACACGGTGAGCGATTTCGTTCAAATTAATCCCCGTTGTAGGGGCGCGATTAATCGCGCCCTTACTGACGGGGTGTGCCGCATCTTTGCGTATCATCTTCGGAGGGTTGCCCAGCAGCAATTCAATTGGAATATCTATGGGGTTGTTTTCAAAATGCTCATCGCTTAAAATTAAATTCTGTTCTGTTATGGCCTCACCTGCGATGGCAAAGGGACAGCGTTCTCTTTCGCATAGTTCTTTGAAGATTGGCAGGCTCTCTTTGGAAATTGCTAGCACATAACGCTCCTGAGCCTCGTTGCACCATATTTCCAGCGGGCTCATTCCTTTTTCTTCGCTTGGAATATCACGCAAACGGAATTTGCCGCCAAAGCCAGCGTCTTTCACCAATTCGGGGAGCGCATTTGAAAGACCCCCCGCCCCCACATCGTGGATAAAGGCTATGGGATTTTTTTCTTCCAAAGCCCAACACCTATCTATAACCTCTTGGCAGCGCCGCTGCATTTCTGCATTGCCGCGCTGAACGCTTGCAAAATCCAAATCTTCGCCGCCGCTTCCAGTTGCCATTGAGCTTGCCGCCCCTCCCCCCAGCCCAATGAGCATAGCAGGCCCGCCCAGCACAATTAGCAAATCGCCTTCTTTGAGGGAACCTTTTTGAACGTGGCGGGCTTTTATGTTGCCTATTCCGCCCGCAAGCATTATGGGCTTGTGATAACCGCGAATTTTCCCATTCACCTCTTGCTCATAAGTTCTAAAATAACCGCAAATATTCGGTCTGCCAAATTCATTGTTAAATGCTGCTGCTCCGAGCGGCCCGTCTATCATTATTTGCAAAGGGCTTTCTATGCGGCTCGGTTTTCCAAAATCTCGTTCCCAAGGCTGAACATAGCCCGGTATTTTCAAATTGGAAACAGAAAATCCGCACAAACCCGCCTTTGGTTTTGAACCTATGCCCGTTGCACCCTCGTCTCTAATCTCACCGCCGCTTCCGGTTGCTGCACCAGGGAAGGGGCTAATCGCCGTTGGGTGGTTGTGGGTTTCCACCTTCATCAAAATATGCACAGGTTCTCTGTGCCAAGCATATTCATTGCTCGTTGGCTCTGCGTAAAAGCGGGCGGCTTCAAAACCTTCCATCACAGCGGCATTGTCTTTGTATGCGCTTAGAATACCATCAGGTGAGCATTTGTAGGTATTTTTAATCATTTGAAACAGGGATAAATCCTGTTTTTCCCCATTTATTTCCCACTGCGCATTGAATATTTTATGGCGGCAATGCTCGGAATTTGCCTGTGCAAACATCATAAGTTCAACATCGCTTGGGTTTCTTTTCAAGCCTTTGAATCTCTTCGTCAAATAATCCATTTCATCGCTGGAAAGAGCAAGCCCAAGTTCTGAATTGGCTTTTTCAAGAGCAGCTTTGCCCTGTTCTAAAACAGAAATTCTGTTGAGCGGTTTTGGTTCGTTGTGGGTGAATAAGGCGGCGAGTTCTTTTTGTTCGTGAAAAATTTGCTCGGTCATTCTGTCAAAAAGAGTGTTCTCCGGTGGCAGTCCATCTGTGAAATTCCAAACCACCGCTCTCTCTATGCGTTTAATGGCAGAGAGCCCGCATATATGCACTATATCCGTAGCCTTTGAACTCCAAGGGCTAATTGTGCCAGCTCGCGGTGCTACGATAATTGTGGTGTAAGGGGCGCGATTAATCGCGCCCTTACTGACAGGGTGTGCCGTTCCATATTCTAGGAGTATTTCCAGTTTTTTGTGTTCTTCTGGGCTTAGGTCTCTTGTGGTTTCTGCTATGTGCAAATATTCCGCACTTATTCCTTTTACCGGAAATTGCGAAAGCCTGAAATTTGAAACGGCAATAGAGCCGCGAATAAAGAGCATAGGGTTAAGGTAGAAATTTCTATATTTGTATTATGCTAGACCGTGAATTTGAATTTTATGTCAATAATCAAACCGAGCTTGTGAAAAAGTATAACGGTAGGTTTTTGGTTATTCATAACAAAGAGGTGTTTGGCGACTATGCCACATTGCGAGAGGCTTACAAAGCAGGCTCAAAAAACTATCAGCTTGGAACATTTATGGTTCATAAATGTGGTCCAGGAAAGGAAAATTACACATTTACCATAGGTCCTCAGTTCGTTTTTTAATTATGGATATTACACAACAATACGGGCAAATAACAAACCGAATAACTACTAGTGTCAAAGTATCAAGTATGGAATATGATACTTGCGAGGCTTTAGCTTTATGGGATACGGGAGCTATGAAGTCTGTTATTACAAAAAAGATAGCTGAAAAATTAAAGCTGGTACCCATAGATGAAATGACAATGATTGGCGTTACGGGTGAGGCAAAAGTAAATGTTTATGCTGTTTGTGTTACGCTAAATGATTTAGAAATAGATATTCAAGTATTGGAATGTATGGATATGGCAAATTTTGATTTGCTTATAGGAATGGATATTATTTCACAAGGTGACTTTATTATCGCAAATAACAATGAGCAAACGAAGTTTTCTTTTCGCATTCCGTCAATGGGAGCACAGTTAGTATGACCCATAACGCTGCCCCCCCCCTATAACTCCTTACACTACAAGGACTTACAACTTTCTACTCACATTTTTAAAGAAAAAATGGTGGTAAAAAAATGCCCCAAGATATGGAATTTTGATTTTTTTTCACCCAAAAACGGAGGTAACACTATGAAAAAAATCCTATCCCTGCTAGCTATCTCTTTTAGCCTAGCTTTCGCATACACCGCAGCAGACGTTTATGGGGCGTGGAGTGCAAACGGCACGCTTAACAATGCTCTACGTCAAGCAGTATATGGAGAACCCGTATTATTGTTTGAGAAAAGCGGCTTGGATAAAGGTCAATGGCGTTTTAATGGTGGCATAATAACATTTTCCAATTCTACTAGTCAATGTCAAATGATTTCTGCCAAAGTTATGGACTGCTATTTAGAACTAACAACGAAACTAGAAGGAACGATAAGAAAGATAACCTATAAAAAGGCAGGAACGGTTGCTCAGTATAATAAAATTGCTGAGCAAGAGGATAAAGAAGTTGAAAAAAGACTAGCCGAAAAAGAAAAAGAAGCTGAAAAAGAACGGGCTGAACGACAAAAACAAGATAGCATTAGAGAATATAATAACAAAATATCTAATCAACCATTCTATAAAAGTTTAGAACAAACGAAAAAGAGTTTGCAGCAAATATACGACGAGCATAAAAACGCAACAAAAGGCGAATTTGAAAGCACAGCGGATTTCGATAAAAGAAAAGCAGAGCTTGACAAAAATCTGAAAGATAGCTCTGTATTTTATTTTAATAGTGCTTTAATTTCCATTGTTGATGTAATAGAAAATGATACCACATTTAAGTTTGATTTGGCAGGATACGATGCCGATAAACAAATATTTGATGTCGCATTTGAAAAAGAGGCGTGGATTTATAGGTTAAAAATCAACGGCAAAGTGAAAATGCCACCAGAAATAGCAAAAAGTTTAAAAGAAAATAAAAAACAATTTTCTTTTAGATACAAAAACGCAGATTTAAGAAATGTGGATTATTTCCTTATGCCAATAAAAATGGGTATTTATGGCACAAACGGAAATGAATACATCGTAGATTTTGATATTCCTAATACCGCAAAGGAAATAGTTTTCAATAGTGCGGAACTTTGGAAAGATAATCCTTACGCAAAAGATTTAAGCGTGAGCTTGGCAGAAGCTATGCAATTGAAAGAAGCTGCTGTAAATAAAGTCAAAGCCGCAGAAGCAGCAGTCGCAAATAAAGCAGCAGAGGAACAAAAAAAGAGAGATGATATAGTAAAGAAAGGTTTGACAGATCCTCGTGATAACAAGAAATACAAACTTGTGGAGATAGGTAGCCAAATATGGATGGCGGAGAATTTAAATTACGATGCGAAAGATAGTAAATGTTATGATAACAAGCCCGATAATTGCAAAAAATATGGTCGGTTATATAATTGGAATATGGCTAAGTCCGCTTGTCCTAGTGGTTGGCATTTGCCAAGCGATGCAGAATTTAACGTATTTTATCCTAATCTTCGTAATGTTATGGCAGGAAAAGAGGATAAAGCCAAAGAAAACTTAAATGCTTTTTCTGCTCGGTTTGGTGGCAAAGGCGAAATAACAGACACGCAGAAAAAAACCGACAAGTTTTCTGCCCTGCTGAGTGGCAAAGGCAATTCTAATGACAGGTTCAGTTTTATTGAAGGCATCTGCTATGGTAATATGGGGTGTCAGGTCGGTAGAGGCTTTTGGTGGAGTAGTTCTACGGATAAAAATGCTGCCGAAGCCTTGGGTAAAACGATAAATGACGGCAGGTTCATTGAAATGAATGGGGTATCGGGCGATAAGACAAAAGACCTGTATTCAGTTCGTTGCGTAATGGATTAAAAAACTCGTGCCAACAACGGCACAAACCTTGTCAAGCCTCATATTCTCTGCGGAGATTTGGCAAGGGCAAAAATACTAGCGGAGAGAAAATGGAGTTGGATTTATGAGCGAATGGGGAAATAGAAATTGTATTATTTACATAGGAATAGTGCTTATAGCAATATTTTCCTTTTGGCTAGGAACTAGAATATAATGAATTTTTTACAAAGGAGGTTTTATGAACCCGCGTGACTGGGGAAATTGGAAATCATTTGCAGCCATAGGTAGATTTATCCTTATAGTCTTAGGATTACTCTTTATAGCTCACATCGTCATATCGTTTATTTAACGCCTTGCCAAGTTTCATATTCTCTGCGGAGATTTGGCAAGTCGCCATAAATGCGAACCTCGTGCGTTTTGGGGTGTTTTTTCTATATTTCATAAACATCAAAGGAGGTATTTATGAACAAAAACGCAACAAACAAAGCTGTGCCAACCGCCAAACCCAAAAAGCTATCAAAAGCTGGCGAGTGGCTAAGAACCCACCCAAAGGGACTAGGTGGGCGAATACTAGATATGCGAGCAGTAATGAGGTAGTATGCGTTATTTTTTAGACACGAATATCTTTGTATTCTATGCCTTGGGCGGTGAGAATTTAGACAAAGACACAACCGCCATATTTGGCGACTACGAAAACATAATTTACGTAAGTGCCGAAGTAGTAAAAGAAACAATGCACCTAATAAGGCAAAAGAAAATAGCCGTAAAACATTGGAAAACCCCAAACGACATTTGGAAATCTATTAGTGAATGGGGCTTTGTCGTCGATTACGTCAAGGAAGAACACATAAGAACATTAGGCAACTTATCCACCGCAAAAGACCACAAAGACCCAACAGACCACATAATCATAGCACAAGCAATAACAAACAAAATGCCCGTAATCAGCAGCGACACCCAATTCAGGCATTACAAAGGGCAGGGGTTGAATTTGGTTTTCAACAACAACCACGAGAAAAACAAGATAGCAAGGTAGGGGCGATAAATCCGAACCTCGTGCGTTTGTGTGTGGTTGTAGGTGTTATAGATTTCTATATTCTGCATATATGACCCCCCTGATGAAACAATACTATGATGTAAAAGCGGCTCACCCAGGCTGCGTGTTGTTTTTTAGAATGGGAGATTTCTACGAACTCTTTGAAAACGATGCGGTTGTGGCTTCAAAGATTCTCGGAATAACGCTCACAAGCCGCAACAATGGCGGAGCAAAAGAGCAGGCTCTTTGCGGATTCCCCTACCACGCCGCAGAGCGATATGTTCCCAAAATGCTCTCGGCAGGCTATCGCGTAGCTATTTGCGAACAGATGGAAGACCCAAAGCTCGCAAAAGGCATAGTTAAAAGAGAGGTTGTGGAAGTAATATCTGCGGGAACCAGCTTTTCCGAAAATAATTTGGAGGCAAAACAATCCGCATATATAATGGCTTTTTTCCCAAACACGGCTCTCGCAATCGCAGATATAAGCACAGGATATTTTGCCGTTGGGGAATCTTCTATAACAAATATTGAAAGTGAAATTGCAAGGCGAAGCCCAAAAGAAATTCTTGTGCCAAGCGGTGCGGAAATATCCGCAAACATTCAAGCCCTTATCAACCACGACAAAATAATGCTCACGGAACTCCCTAGAAAGCAATTTGAAGCTGAGTTTTGCAACAGCGTTTTGGAAAAACATTTTGGCACTCAAAACGAACTATCCGATCTGAGCATATCCGCAAGTGGTGCCCTTCTCTTTTACCTTTTGGAACAAAAAAAATCGGGACTTAGCCACATAATAAAAATAGAGTCCATTCCTTGGAGCGATTACATGGCTCTTGACCCAGCCACCCAACGCAACCTTGAACTTACTGCCCCGCTTCACCCCGAAGACTCAAACTCCACGTTGCTCTCTGTTATGGATTTCACAAAAACCGCTATGGGCGGTCGCACTTTGAGGGAGTGGATTTCGCATCCGCTAATTTCCATTGAACACATTTTAGACAGGCTTTCTTGCGTGGAAGAATTGGTTGAGAACCCAATGTCCATAGACGAAATAGGAGAGGCTCTAAAACCCATTCCCGATATGGAACGTGCAATGGGTCGCGTTGGCAGTTCAAGGGCAAATGCCCGTGATGTGCAGAGCCTTGGAAAATCGCTTTTGCAGGCAGAGCATATTGCAAGGATATTAAAAAAATTGAAAGGCAAAAAGTTTGGCGAAATATCGAGCAAACTGGAGCTTGCAAAAGGCAAAGGGCAAGAGATTTGCGCCTTGCTGAAAGACGAACTCCCCTTGACAATAAAAGAGGGAAATTTGATAAGAGAGGGAGCAAGCGATGAAATTGAGGATTTTAGGCAGGAGATAAAAAGGAAAAAAAATTGGCTTGCGAATTTGGAATCAAAAGAAAAAGAAAGGCTCGGAATTCCATCATTAAAAGTTGGCTACAACAAAGTTTTTGGCTACTACATAGAAATAACAGCCACCCACTCTCACAAAAAAATTCCCCCCGAATATATCCGCAAGCAAACGCTTTCCACAGGTGAACGCTACATAACGCCAGAGATGAAAGATGCAGAGAATTTCATTTTGAACGCAGAGAGCCAGTTGTTTGAAAAAGAATACAAAATTTTTTGCAAGCTAAGGGATAAAGTACACGAATGGCGCGCAGATATACAAGCAATAGCCTTTGCCATCTCCGAACTTGACTGCCTATCCTCGCTTGCCCTTGCCGCTCGCCGCTATGGATTTATCAAGCCTTATGTGAATAGAGACAACCGCATAAAAATTTTGGGCGGCAGGCATCCCGTAATTTCCACCCAAGCCGAAGTTCAATTCATTCCAAACGATATAGATATTTCAAACAACGAAACTCGCTTTATGCTAATCACAGGTCCCAATATGGCGGGCAAATCCACATATCTGCGGCAAACCGCCCTAATAACCCTGCTCGCACAAACAGGCTCTTATGTGCCAGCAGACAGCGCGGAAATTGGAATTGTGGATAGAATTTTCACCCGCGTTGGGGCAAGCGACCGCTTGGCAAGAGGTCTTTCAACGTTTATGGTTGAGATGACCGAAACGGCAAATATTCTGCAAAACTCAACCCCGAACAGCCTAGTCCTTTTAGACGAAATAGGGCGAGGCACAAGCACATTTGACGGGCTTTCCATCGCGTGGGCGATAACGGAATTTTTGCACGACAATCCGCAAAAGGCAGCGAAAACAATTTTCGCAACTCACTACCACGAACTGACAAATTTAATAGAAGGTTTGGAACACGCTAAAAATTTTCAAATCTCAGTTAAAGAGAACAACGGAAAGCTTTTATTTTTGCGAAAGGTTTTAGAAGGGGCTTGCGATTCCAGTTATGGTATTCACGTAGCAGAAATGGCAGGTGTTCCAAGTGAGGTAGTTCAAAGAGCAAAGCGAATTTTGCTAAGGCTGGAAAAAGAAAAAATTGACCCAAGCGACAGTGCCCACAAACCCAAAGCCGCCCAGCTCTCTTTCTTTGAACCACCGCCCATAAGTGAGAATACCGAACTTCTGCTGAGAGAGTTAAAGGCGGTAAATCCCGATGATATGACCCCTATTCAGGCATTGCAGTTTGTTGGGAGGATTAAGGAACTAGTCCCCAGCACGACCAGCTGACAACAAATACAAAACCGACATCCTAACAGCAACGCCATTCGTGACCTGTTCTAAAATAACAGAATTCTCGCCATCGGCAATATCCGAATCCAACTCCACTCCCCTATTTATCGGGCCTGGGTGCATAATTAAAACGTTCTTTTTGGCGTGTTCCAAGGTTTGCCTTGTTATACCGTAAAAGTTGCGGTATTCTCTTATGCTTGGTAAAAGAGAATCGTCCATTCGCTCTTTTTGCAGGCGAAGGGCAATAACGGCATCGGCTCCGTCAACCGCTTTGGCAACATCGCAAAAAATTTCAACCGGAAGCATTTTCGGGTTGCGAGGCATAAGGGTTGGAGGCCCGCAAAAACGGACTTTGGCACCCAAGGCGTTCAAGCCCCAAGCGTTTGAACGGGCTACCCTGCTATGCTTAATATCGCCAACAATGGTGACTATTTTGCCGCTTAGGTTGCCCAAATTGTTCTCAATGGTGAAAATATCCAGCAGGGCTTGAGTTGGGTGTTCGTGCGCTCCGTCTCCGGCGTTTACAATAACTGCGTTAGTGTGTTCCGATAAAAATTTTGGAACACCTGTGCCTTTGTGCCGCACCACAACCACATCTATTTTCATAGCTTCTATGTTTTTAAGGGTGTCCAGCAGAGTTTCACCTTTTTGAACGCTGGAACTAGAGGTTGCGAAATTCACAATGTCTGCGGAGAGGCGTTTTTCTGCAAGCTCAAAGCTAATGCGGGTGCGGGTTGAGTTTTCAAAGAATAAATTTACAACAGTTGTGCCGCGAAGCGTTGGCAAAGTTTTTACCTTGCGTTCTAATACTTTTTTGAATCCGGTAGCTTCGTCTAAAATAGCTCTGATATCGTTTGCGCTAACGCCTCGCAAGCCGAGCAAGTGCTTGATTTCAAGCGCGCTCATGCAGGCTCTCCCTCTATTTCAACAAGCCAAACCGCAGTTTCTTTGTCGTAGGGGCTTACGCAAACTTTTATCTCTTGGTTGTGCTTTGTCTCTATTGAAATGCCCACATAATCGGGGGCTATTGGCAACTCGCGGCAGCCTCTATCCACAATTACGCAGAGTTTCACCGCAGCCGGCCGCCCAAGGTCTAAAATAGCCTGCAAAGCAGCACGCACAGAGCGGCCTGTGTAAAGAACATCGTCTATCAAAATCACTGTTTTGCCCTCCACCTCGGCGGGCATTTCTATTATTTTAATGGAAGGGTTGTTTGTGCGTTTGCGATAATGAAAATCGTCTCTGTAATAAGAATTGTCTATGCTGCCAACTGCAACATTTAAATTGTGCTTGCTGCTGAGTATTTCTGCCACATTCTTGGCTATTGGCACGCCGCGGCTCGCCATTCCCATAAGAATAACAGAGTCTTGTGCTGACTTCGCCCAAGCTACCACTTTTTCTGCCATATTATCTATAACAGCCTTTATGCCTTCTTCATTCAGCAGTTCTTTTATTTTTTTGCAGGAATCATTCACTTAGGGGAATTTAGAAAAAATACAAACTAACTCCAAATATATGATTAGCTTTTAACGCGGTGCGGTTTTGGTAGGCGTATTCTATGTCGGCAAAGCCGAGTTTGATGGCGAAGCCTGCACTTAAAGCATTGTTTTCTTCGCTGGAAATGGGATAACCCAAACGTAGGGAAAATACATCCTTATACATTATTTCCAAACCGGAGCGAAGTTCTGGTTCTTTGAAATCGTTTCTTCTGTATAAATCTGCGGATAAGGCACCGGTGAAGCCTAGAAAAAGCGGACAAATGCCCGTTATGCCAGCTTGTACGGAAAGGGGGGCTGTTTCTTTTTCTATCCAACCAAAATTGCTGAAAATGGCTCCAAAGGCAAAATATTTCTGAAAATCATATTTAACTCCCCCATCAAACAAAATTCCGCTTTTATTGTAATCCTCTACATTTTGATTTGCATAGCGAACCGTTAACCCTGCGCTCAGGGAATTGAAAGTTCTCGCAATTCCAAGTTGTGCCGCGATTGTTCCAGCCCCGAAAGAAGAATTTTCCGCAGTCAAGCCATCATCATTATAGCCTTCTATTTCATCGAAATTAAGCGATTCTATTCCCGCAGTTAAATGCCAGCTTCCAAGCATGGAATGAGCTAGCATAGATACTTTGCTTGCGCCTACGTATTCGGAAAATTCAGTTTTTGAAAAACTTAGAGATGGAAAATTGCCAGAAACAGGGGCTAGTGGGTTTCTCATCGCTTCGCTCTCGCTCCTTGGGCTTGCTATTCCCGCACCGGAAAGAGCAGCACCTCTGGGAGATGTTGGCATAGAGAGCATTTTCATAGAGCCTGCGCCCGGCTCTACGTGCCAATACTCACCTGCGAGCGCAAAAATGGGCAATAATAGAAATGCGCACAGAGCAAAACGGATAAACACCAATTAAATGTAGAAATTTCTACTTTACTTCTAATGGAAGAAAAAGACCCAAGCAAGGTTCAATTAAAAACCATCTTAAAAGGAAATGCGGCTATGGCAATTAGACCTGCGGCTATGGCAGGATTTAAAGTAGCAGATTTTCAAGTAAATCCAGCAGCAAGAGAGACTGTGGAAGACCGTCTTAAGAACGAAGTTGCCGCCTTGCAAGGGCAAGTAGCGGGTCTTAACGGAGAAGTAGCACGTTTAAAACAGAAAAACGAGCAAGACTCAAAAGCTGGATACGATAAAGGTCTTCAAGAGGGCAGGGCTTTGGGTGCAAAAGAAGGTGAAAAAAAAGCTACGGAAAAATTCGATGCCAACTTAAAAAACTTGCAAAACAGCACCGAAAAAACATTGGAATCTTTGGCTTTGCAGCAAAAAGAAAATTTTGAAAAAATTGAAAATGCCACCGCCGAAATTGCAATAGCAATAGCAAAAAAAGTTTTTTGCGAAGAAGCAGCTCAAAATCCAAACATAGTAGCCAGAGCAATTAAAGAAGCCTTTACATTTCTGGGGCAAGAAGAAAAATTGAAAGTTCGCCTAAATCCTCAAGACATAGAAACTGCGGAAAGAACAGAATCTATATGGAAACCAATGCTGAATTCATTGAAAAACATTGAGCTTGTTATTGATAACACAATAGAACAAGGTAGCTGCCTGCTTGAATCGGAAAATGGCTCTTCTATTGATATGCGACTGCAAACGATATGGGGACATATTGAAGAAACTGTAAAAAGAATTTATACTAATTAATCCACGCGCCAGCCCAGTTTGTGTGGTCGCAATCTTTGTCGCCGTTATCTTGTGTTTCAAGTTCAAGAACATTAACTCCGCTGATATCAACGCTCAAAGAATCTATTTCGTGGGAGGTTAAAACCTTTGAGCGGTAAAGTTCTTTCCCGTCTCCTTTAACAACCCAAATAGCACCATTGCCGCAGGCAGATTCATCGTCTAAGCCTATGTAGCTGTGAAATTTTCTATATGAGCCATTTAAATTCCAAACGAGTTTTGAAGCGGCGTGTGAGCCAATTCCAAATTCAAAAACTCTCCCATCTATCCTCATAGCGTTATTATCAACGGATTTGCCCATTTTAGGTTCTCCCCAAGCTTGTTCTGCAACAGTGGTTTTTAATTCTTGAAGAAGATTGTTGTTTTCGGAGCGAATAAAGAACTGCGCTTCTTTTTTAACGGTATCGCTTTCGGGCAGTGCCATTAAAACAGCATAATGCAAACCGGAGTTTTCAATTGAAATGCTATTTTTGCTTTTTTCCAAATCCATAAGTTCCTTGCCATTCACAAAAACCTTGTATTCAACCAAAGTATCTGGCAACATCCATTCAATTTCTTTTTTATCCTCGTTCCACTTTATGCTTGCGGCATAGTTTGATTCTCCCCTTCTTTTCCCTATTTTGAATGCTTCAAGCGGGTAGCCAAAGGGTCTGGTTTGCGAAAAAATTCTCTCTGTTTTGTAGTCGCTTAAAATTCCGTCTATAGTGCTTGTGGTTTTAAAGCCAACAACTCTGGATTTTCTATCCACCTCGCCATAACCATCTTGCCCGCGTACAATGTAAATGTTATCTCCCGAAAAATTTCGCCATTCTTCCAATTCTCTTGGAGACCAACCTAAAAACTGACGCTCAGAAAAACCGTTAAAGCCACTGGCAAGCATTTGCCAAGGGCGGGCATAAATGAATATGGAATTTTTTGGAAGTTTTTTTAGCTCTGTGTTTAAGAAATCTTCTTCTGCTAGCAGTTTATTATTTTTGTACAAAATATTTTCGTTAAAACTTTCTCTGTGGTGCAAAGAGAGAAAACAAGCCAAAACCGCTACAATGCCGCACACAATTTTTGATTTGCCACGAGAAACATCGCAGAGGCCAGTTCCCATTACAATGGCAAAAAGCGGAAGTGCAACAAGCACGTATCTCTGATTAATATCTATTTCAAAGGTGCCAGAAACGTTAAAGAGAATCACCGCTATTTGCAAACAGAACAAGGCAAACAAAATTGCTGCCCACCTGTATTTCTTTTGAAAGATAACCACATACAAAAGCCAAGCGAAACTTGCAAAGAGCAAAAGTGTGTAGCTTGTGTAAAACGGATTTTTCAAAAGCCCGTCTTGCGCAAGTTCTGAGTTCCACATTATTTTAATATTGCTCAATAAGTTGAATTTGAAATTCTCAAATGAATGCGCAGCGTGCTCGCCTCCCTGAAAATCGTAGCCGCGGTAGGCAATCATTGTGTTTATGGCAGGCCAAGAAGCTAGCATTGTAAGAGCTACAAAAGCAGCAAGGCGATATGTTTTTTCCAAAAAATAAGAATGATAGTAAAGGACAAAGGGAATAAAGCAGAACAGGGTTTCTTGCCTGGTTTGGGCAAAAAATCCGAGCAAGGGAATTATCAGGGCAAAATGTTTAATATTAACTTCTTTGGGCGGAATAAGGGAATAAAAGGTTAGCAAAACCGCAAATAAAAATACATATAAAACCTCTGTTGAGGCAGAGCGGGATTGCATTAAAAATATGGGTTGGCTCGCCAAAAAAATTGCGCAAGTGAGGGCAAGCCATTCATCTTTTGTGAACCTAAACATTGCAAAAAACAAGAGAGCTAGGGAACCAAGCGCAAGCGGTAAATTCAACCTTAGCGATGTTTCTCTGTTTGATTCAGCAAACCAAAAAGCAATGCTTTGCACAAATGCAAAAGCCTTTCCCTTAAAGTTATTCACCACATCTTCGCATTTAAGAGCACCATCTCTCCACGAGCCTTGGTTGCACACTCCCCCGCTTTGGCTAAAACGCATTTCAAGTGCCATCGATTCCCAGCTAGTTTCATCGCTTAACACCCTATGCTGCAAGCTTATTTGCGTGGCTGCAAAAACTGCAAATAAAATTAGGAGAGCCGCTATGCCAAGCATGGAAATTTTTGAGGGCAAATAATTTTTTACACGTTGGAAAATTTCTTTTGCGTTCAAAACTAAGGCTATGCAAAACCAAACAAATATGGCAAGCACGGCATAGTAGCCCCATTTTATATCCCAAGCCTTAGCATAGTTCTGCGGAATTTTTTGAAATAAAAAGAACACCCCCGCAAGCACGGGAGCGGCATATACGCCAGCTACCAACCACTGGCTTATTTTCTCTTGTATTTTACTGTACATTTATGTAATAAGCATTTACAAGTTTTCCATCTTGCCTAATGGTCAAAAACTGTTTGCCTTTGGGCAAAGTTCCCTTTATTTCATAGAGATTATCGCTTTTGTATTCCGAAGGAATGACTGTTCCTTTGCTCAAGTCTGGAACTAGCAGTGTTTCTTTTGGATCCACTCCGCAATCTTCGTGTTTTTTGGCAGATTCAGACAGCATGGGGTAAGAAGTTGCTTCAATGGGTGAAGTAACAGAAGTTGCTATTTTAGAAAGGAAGGTTGACTCTGACGGAACATTGGCCGGAGCTGGCAAATTATTTTCTTCTTTCTTTTTTGTGCTTGGATTTTCTGTGGTAAACTTCAAGCGAAAGGCAAAAATGCTTTCTCTGCAAACCGCCTGATAAATTGCGTGAGCTTTTATTTTTTCAGCTTCTTTGCCTTCAACGGGTCTGTAAAGCCCTGGTGAAACATCTTGCCTATAAATATATAGGTTTTGCACCACATTCAAATTATCCTTGTTTATTGAAAATTTCACCTGACCCTGAGAATGCTTGGGTTTGCCAGCCTGCAAGGTATAGGCAGAATCCGATAGCGGTATTCCCTCAAACTTAAACTTGCCATCTGGCAAGCCACCAGGGATTTTTTGCGATGTAAAGGTTGTGCCTTTTATCCAGACGGTTGGCAATTCAACGGCTTTTCCGCTAAATGGATCCATAATAGTACCGGAAATTGAGCCTTTTTTTCCGCAAGCCACAAGGGCAAGCGCGACAAGAGCGGTAAAGAGTAATGTTTTATTCATAGGGGGTAATATAGTAACTGTCTGAACCAGAATTCACAGAATTTAAGGAATTTCCAGAATGAACCTCATTTTTTGGCCTTTTTTCCGTTTTTTTACGTCTAAGTAATTAGGAAGACAAAAAATGGAGGTTCAAAACACACGAAGGTTCGCATTTAATTTGTCAGGACCCCGATTCACAGGATTCACCGATTCACCCGATTTCGCATTTATATTCCGCTGGCGGAACTTCGTGCCTAATCTCGCACACAACGCACGCTGAACGTGTAGTCCTTCTCGTAGAAATCCAGAATGGCTCCACCGTGACTGCTGCTCATGGATATTGCCTGATAGGAGCCGTAAACGGCACTGTGCTCAGTAGCAGTCCACCAATAGCCTTGGTCGCCGACAGCGAAACCGTAATGGTCTGTAGAATAGCCTTGACCGCCCGGCAGGGCGGAAAATTTATACGTGTCCTCGCCGTTGCCTGATTTTCCATATTTATCATCATCCCAACCGCTGTCCGCTTTCAAATATTTGCCTGCGCAATAGTAGCTCGTTCCGCCCGCTACATATAAACTGTCCTCCGAGTTGAGAACTACAAAATCCAAAAGTTCCTGCCATTCTGCATCGCTTGGCAAGTGCCAACCATTGGTGCAAATAGCCATTGCCGTACACCAATCATACAGTCTCCCGTATCTGGTACAGTTTTCTGTTTTTTTGTCGTAGCAATAGCTACCTTTAACATCGCAGTTCAAATTCTCTGCCATCCAAGTTTGGCTGCCGATTTCAACGGTTCTGTAACCGCTCATATCGCAGGAATAGCTGCCAACATTACTGCAAGACACAACCGAGGAAGAACTGGGAAGTTTATCTCCCATATAATTTTTGCCACCCGAATCATAAGGGTTGTCGCGTTCAACGATAGTGCAAGAGAAAAGCAAAAATATCACCACTATTTCTAATATCTTTCTCATTTTCCATTCTCCTTAGGTTGATGTTTAATCTTTGATACAACGAACACTTAACAATTTTTTCTTATCGTAACCTACGCCAGCACCGCCACTGACATAATCGGTATTTATATTCATAGACCTGAAGCAAGCGGCGGAGGTAACAAAGCCCAAGTCCGTGCTAGTCCACCAAATGCCAGGCAAAGAAGCTGAAAAGCCGAATTTATCCTCGCCGTTGCCCTCGTCACCCCAACCTTCTTTTGCTTTCAAATACTTGCCTGCAACATAATTGCCACCTGCAAAATCCACAAGTTCCTGCCATTCTGCATCGCTTGGCAAATGCCAACCTATGGGGCAAACTGCCATAGCTGTACACCAATCATACATTCTCCCGTATCTGTCGCAGTATTCTGTTCCTAAGCCGTCGTTTTCGCAATAGCTACCTTCAACATCGCAGTTCAAATTCTCTGCCATCCAAACCTGCTCGCCGATTTTTACGGTTCTATAACCTTTCATAGAACAGGAATAACTTTTACCAGCATTTTTACAGCCCGAAGGCACAACCGAGGAAGAACGGCATCCATTATAATTCTTTCCGCCCGAATCCCAACAATTATCGCGTTCAACGTATGTGCAAGAGAAAAACAGAAAGATGCAAAACATTGGAGCAATGAGTATTGTATGTTTTAAATCAAAAGTCATATTCAACCTCATTTTTCGGCTTTATTCTGAAAATTCATTAATTCTGATAATTTTGGTTCAGACAATTGGTCCTTTACACAACGGACACTAAACAAGTATCTCTTATAGTAACCACAATCGGATAAGGCACTCTCGTGGTCGTCTTCCATTTTCAGAGAGCAGGCAAATGTATACTCCTTAAGATTCACGCTAGAACTCCACCAGAAGCCGTCGTAGCCAATATTGATGAAACCACTACCACCCTGGTGGAGCCCCCCAGGAAGGGCGGAAAAGCCGAATTTATCCTCGCCGTTGCCCTCGTTACCCCAACCGTCTTTCGCTTTCAGATACTTGCCTGCAACAAATTTGCCACCTGCAAAATCCACAAGTTCCTGCCATTCTTCATCACTTGGCAAATGCCAACCATTGGTGCAAACTGCCATAGCCGTACACCAATCATACAATCTCCCGTATCTGTTGCAGAATTCTGTTTTGTTGTTGTAACAATAACTGCCTTCAACATCGCAGTTCAAATTCTCCGCAATCCAAACTTTACCGTTGATTTTAGCGGTTTTGTAGCCGCTCATATCGCAGGAATAACCGCCAACATTACTACATGCATAATCAACCGAGGAAGAACTAGAAGGCTTAACCGAAGAAGAACTGGGTTTGCCTTTCTTATAATTAATGCCCCCCGAATCATAAGGGTTGTCGCGCTCCACGCTTGTGCAAGACAAAAGAAAGGCAACCGCAAGCATAAAAAATCTCAGAACCATATATGAACACCTATTCCCGAAGCCAAAAGCACACCGCCAACAATGTAAAACACATTCCTCTGAGTGCGAGTGCTTTCCACCTTATCCCAAGCCTTGTCGTAATCAGGGCGATCTAGCTCATCAATGTTATAATCATCATAAGCCTTTTTCACTTCTCTGTCTTTCAAGTATCCTGCAACAATCAGCCCTGCTCCCACCAAATCCAAGCCAACTGCAACCCAAGTACTAGTTCTTGGGAAAGGCTTTTCAACCACTATCACCTCTGGTTTCGCAGGCGCAGGCTCCATTTTCGCAGTCTCCGGTTTCTCAACCACTATAGGCTTAGGCTCCGTAAGCATTCTTTTGAACAAATCCGCAGCTTTCTCGTCTATCAATACCAGCAAGCTGAATATGCTTTTGGAATTGCCCGTGAACGAGCCCATCAAATTCCCGCTTTTGACGCTGTACAACTCTACCTTCATTGTCAAATCATCGTTGAACCGCCCTATCCTTGCCTGAGCCACGTAATCCGCGCTCACCATTCTGCCCAACTCCGCAAGGCAACTGGATTCCTTGCATACCCTGATGGTGTTCTCCATTGAGCCAAGGAAGGCAACGATGCTTTCCGTGGTCATCACCCCGAACCTCTCGGGAGGCAAAACATTGACCGCCACCTCGCGCAGCCTGTCGGTTAAGTAAGTCAAATCGGAAACGCTTATGGAATCGTAGTCGTCCAAAGTGTTGATGATGGCAATGCGCTCCGGCTGTGCATAAGCGGCGAGGGCGAGAAACAGCAAAAAGAAAATTTGTTTTTTCATATACTTTTAATCCTAATGAATTTTATTTTTTCAGACCGCGGTATTCCGCTTTCATTTGTTCAAGCCTTTCCTGCATCTTTTCGGAAGCTACACGAAGTTCCATCTCTTCCTGATTTGCAACCGCCGATTTGAGGGCTTCCGCTATTCTATCTGGGTCTAGCAATACGAGGCTGTAAACGCTGTATTTCTTCTCCTGCTCGTTGAACTCCATTATCGTCTCGTAAACATAGCTACCTTCTAGCTGGGTGTCAACGAAATTATTGATTTTGTCCTCGGTTATCCTTTTGGCTTCGCCGTTCACGTTCTTGGCGTAGGCATCTAAAAGCCCAGTTACTAATAGCTTGGAATTTCTCGCCGTTGCTGCCTGTGCCTGGGCTATGGATTCAGTCCGTGCCATTTGCCTGTCGGTGGAAACGCCTACTCCAATGCCCCAAGGGATAGATTCCCTCTGCTTTTGGGTGAGCTTTTTGCCAAGCTCCTCTTCGGGTGTTTCGGCGAGACGCTTGTTGCCGGTGGCAGTCGCATCGGAAATCTTTGCTTTGCTGCTTCCGCAACCAACGGTGAGTGAAAGGGCTAATCCAAGAATAGCCGTGAATAGAAAACGTGTGGTTTTCATAACGAACCTCTCTGTTGAAGGGAAAATTTTTTTTGCTTATATAAGGGGGGGGGGGGGGGGTCGCAAGCCTATCTAAAAACGCCACAGAATGCGGCTCTAATGCTCTATAATGGCAATACTCGGCTTGGTTGCTGTTTTTTAACCCTGAACCCGCAAAATGCCCTGAAACGCTATCTATGAACCCAAACCTTGCGGCACAGGCTCTTGAAAAACGTTTTTGAAGGGCAAAATATAGCATAGGGGGTAATATAGAAAAAAATTGGCAGGGTGAGTAAATCACACAAAATCTTTCTTTCTAAACAGCAAAGCCGCTAGGCAAAGGACGATGCTGGAATAGCCAAGTGCATAAAAGCTGTTCCATACTATATAAGATGTTTCTAAAGTTATGGAATGCGCTGCCTGCATAGAGGCGTTGAATCTGAACAAATTTGGGAAAATATAGTGTATTCCCTTGGCTATATCATACACAAGTTCACCGTGCGAATGTAAAAAGCTACCTTCCTCGCTAATTCGGTAGGCAAAATAAACCTCTTTCAATATTTGGTTGCTCAAATGCCCAATGAGGTAAATTCCAACAGAGAAAATGGAGCTTATGAGCGCAGAGGAATAAGTGGAAAAAAGAACAGCAAAAGCGAGTACTATTGCAAGTTCCCAAAAAACAAGGTAGCAGGCTTGGACTACCGGAGTACTTATGCTGCCATCTACAGCCCACAGAACAAAAAAAAGCGTTAACGAAAGCAAAATCACTTGAAGTGCAATTAAAGCTAGCAAGCCTATGTACTTTCCAAGCAAAAACGCTTCTCTAGAAACAGGTTTTGCGAGTAGCGTGTGTATGGTTTTCTTTTGTATTTCTTTTTGAACCTGCCCAATGCCTGCAAAAAGAGCTATGAAAAGCCCAGAGATTGAAATAACAGAAACAGTGACGCTTTTAACCACAAATTCCCTATCAAAAACAGACCATTCACCGAGCAAAACGCTGAATGCCGCAAGAGCAATGGCCGAGAGCAAAACCACATAGGGAATTTTATCACGCACAGCTTCTCTAAATGAATTCAATGCTATTAGATAAGTCTCTCTAAGGAACAACACGCGAAACCTCCTTTGCAAGGACTTCTTCAAGGCTGTTTCTGCCTGTCTCTTTTGTTATTTCTTCAACGGTTCCGGTGTGCGAAATTTTCCCGTCTATAATCATAGCAACCCTATGGCTTATGGCTTCCACATCTGAGAGAACGTGGCTTGAATAAAAAATGGTAGAGCCTCCCCTGTTGAGTTCCAAAATTGCCTCTCGCACATCGCGCCTGCCAAGTGGGTCTAGCCCGCTCATGGGTTCGTCTAAAATCAAGAGTTCGGGCTTGTGCAAAATTGCCTGCGCAAGTCCAATGCGTTGTTGCATTCCTTTGGAATATGTGCGCAAGCGGCGGTAAATCCAGTCTGCGTTTGCGTTGACTAATCCGAGTGCCCAGTGCAAACGCTCTTCCAAGAGCTTGCCGCTCAAGCCACTCAATCCGCCGTAGAATTTCAGAAGTTCGTAGCCACTTAGAGAATCGTAAAAATAAGGTTGCTCTGGCAAGTATCCCAAATTTATTCTGCTTTTGGTTTCGCTGGGCGATTTTCCCAAAATAAAAACATCTCCGCTATCTTTGCGCAAAAGTCCGGTTAGCACTTTTATGGTGGTGCTTTTGCCCGCTCCGTTTGGCCCTATAAATCCAAAAATTTCACCTTTCTTAACTTCTAAAGATATTCCAAAAAGCGACTTCTTTTTAGTCAGCCAAAATCCCGAAAGATAAGTTTTATGCAAATCCCTTATCTCAATAGCATTCTCGCTCAATTCCCCATTTCCTCCCGCCGCCGCGCAAGTTCTTTTTTGCGTAACACATAATACGCAACGGAGGCTCCAATATAAACCAAAGCCCCAAGCCCAAATAGCACCCAACTGATGCGGCGGTCTTCCAATCCCGGAAACCAATTAAAAAACCAAGCAGGAAAAAGAGCGGGAATTATAAACAAAATCGCCGCAAAGCGAGCTAAATATGTTGCAACTACGTAGTTCATATATTTGGGTAATATAGGAAATTTATTGTTTTTTTGTGGTAATTCCAAAAAAATGCACATTTTTGCAAACACTTGTTTGCAAAATTCACTTTTTTTGGCTTTTTTTCCGTTTTTGTACGTCTAATAGGTAACGAAGGAAAAACGGAGGTTCAAAATGACCGAGATCAACACAAACCGCAAATACAAGTCCAGTGTTTTCACGCTGCTTTTCGGCGAAAAAAACAATCTGCTGGAGTTGTACAACGCAATAGAGAATACTAACTACGGCAGCAATACCGATGTTTGGATAACCACGCTTGAAGATGCCTTGTTTATGGAGCAAATAAATGACATCGCTTTTGTTATAGATGGCAAATTTGTGGTTATGATCGAGCACCAATCATCAATGAATCCGAATATGCCGCTAAGGATGCTTATTTATATTTCTAGGGTTTACGAGAAGATAGTTAGCGAAGATAATCTATATGGTACGAAAAAGATAACCATTCCAAATCCAGAATTCATAGTGCTTTACAACGGAGACGAAGAATGTCCAGACAAGCAGGTAATGAAGCTTTCCGATATGTTCAGCGAGCCGCTACCTGAAAGTCGTGCTAGTCTTGAGCTTGTGGTAAATGTTTATAACATAAATAAGGGCAGGAACGAGGAATTTGCAAAGCGTAGCGAAAAGTTGAAAGGTTACGAAATTTTTGTATCTTTAGTTAAGGAATATGTTAAGTCAATGGATAGGGACATTGCAATAAAGCGAGCCATTGGTGATTGTATACGCCAAGATGTGCTTAAAGACTTTTTGAAGGAACATGGATCGGAGGTTCATAATATGTTGCTGAGTGGATGGAATTGGGATGATGCCAAGAGGGTTTGGCAGAGAGAGGCTAGAGAGGATGCTCGCGATGAAAGAGACAGCGAAATTCTAGACCTCATAAAGAAAGGCTATACTTTAGCCGATATTGAGAAACACCTCAGCAAACAAACCCACCCAGCAACTGCCTAACACAACGCTCTCATTTTACTATTATTTTTGTCTGAACTTTGTTTGAACCCCGATTTTCTTTAACGGTTATATATGCCGCATTATTATATCCATACAACGGAGCTGCAAACTTATGTATCGCCTTAACATTCGGGTCGTTGTTCCTGTCTGGGCGACTTAGAACTTTTACCGAGTTTCTAAACAGTTTCCTAGCCTAATTCTTGCGCTACTGCGGTCTGTCCCCTTTTGGTACATATCAGCCTTTTCTTTTTCTGGTTTTTCTTGTTCCATTTTTGGCAAGGTAGAAAAATGAGTTTGTTATTAAATACTTTACATTTTAACCGCTTAGCAAGCTATCCTCCCTGTAACTGCATAGCTTATTTGTCAGAACCCCGATTATCAGGATTTTCCCGATTGCATATTGAGGTTCAGACAATTAGTCCCGTACACAACGCACTGAAAGTACATACGATTTATCAATGATTCCATTATGAATGATGTTGGACAAGTTCAGATGGTAGCTATTACTGATACTGCTCTCGTTAGACTTCCACCAACTACCGATTTTGCTGTCGCCGCCACAGTAACGACCATCAGGCAGGGAAACGTCAGTTCTATTGGTACAATTGAAACCACCCAAACGACCGCTATCGCCTGGCAGAGCTGCAAAACCGTAATCGTCCGTTCCATTGCCACTACTGATGTTCCAGCCGCTTGTAGATTTCAACTTGGTAGATGAATTGCCAACAAAATTTATCAGTGTTGTCCACTCGGCATCGCTGGGCAAATGCCAGCCAGCAGGACAAATGCCTTTAACGCCGCTCGGATTTGCAGCGGAGCTGGCCGAACCATCCATTGCCGTTATCCAATCATACAGTCTGCCATAGGTATCGCAAGTAGAAGTATTTGCATCGCTTAAGCTGCTGCCATCGCCGCATTTGCTGCCGCTTTCATTATAATTCAAATTCTCAGCCATCCAAACTTGCTCGCCTATCTTTACCCACTTGTAAATCTTGCTATCGCGGTCATCTTTGAACGTGCCGCTCGTGCTTGCAAGACTGGAACTGCTGCTCTGTGAAACGGAGCTTGAGCTTTGGATAACAGAGCTACTGCTTAGCAATATGCTTGATGAAGATGAATTCCAACCGCTAGGGCAAGAATTTGAAGGCGTACTATAATCAGGACAAGGGTTTCCATTAGAAAGTGTACACTCCTGCCAATCATAATCCAAGCAATAAGTGCCAGAGCTTGGCTTAACTGACGAACTACTGCTAGGAATTACTACGCTTGATGAAGATACCCTAGAAGAACTAGAGATAACGGAAACATTTGAACCACTAGACGACAAACTGGAACTGCTACCAAGAACAACCACATTTGACGAAGATATCCCCGAAGAGCTTGAATATTCCAGCTCTGGTATTGGCTCAATTTCGGGAGCACAAGAGAAAAACAGCGAGAGGCAGAGCATAGCCGCCAATGAAAGAATACGGTTCATAAGAACTCCTTGTTGAAGAGAAAATTTATAGGGGGGGGGGGGGGGGGGGGGGGGGGGCAATAATTTCATGTTTCTTCCTGCTTTTTCTTAGCAAACTTCCTACCCTTTGCCTTCATAGGCGGGAACTCAAACCCAATCTTTCCATTTTTGTCCATCTTCAAGAAAGCGTCAAATAGGCGGTGAGTTTTTGCGGAGCGAAAACCTTTTATCAGCTCGGTTTTTTCGCCACTTAGCATAGATTTAATGTGATCTGCATTCAAGGTTTTGCCCAAAATGCTTTTGGCTACGCGAATTCCGGTGTCTTTTCCTTCCACAAAACTTTGGGAAACAAAAGCTGTCAATGTTTCGTAAACGGGTGAATTGTCTCTTGGGGAATTTCCAATTGGGGTTTGACCGCTGAAATCCATATTTTCGGTTGAAGATAAATCTTCAAAAACAAATTCAACCTTGTTCTTTTCGTTTAAAATAAGTGCCGCGCTGAATACCTTTCCTCTTTTGGAACGGAACCCCTCTAAAGGCCCCAGTTTTTTCTTTTCCAAAAGCTCGGTGACTTCTGCAAGGGATATGCGCCTGCCGCCTAAAATTTTTCTTATTCTGATTCCGCTATCGGTTTCGTAGTTGGAAACTGTTTCGTTGATTTTTTCGCCGCCTGCTTCGGCAACGGCTTCTTTTTTTGTGTCGCTTTCTTTGAAGTTCTTTATTTTATCCACCATAAGGCTTGTTAAATTTTCAATATCGTGCATAAAGCTGCTTCGGGAAACTTTGCCTTTTTCCATAAGGCCCAATTTATACTCCCATTCACCTGTTAGTTCGGGGCTTGTTAGGTTTTCTATTTGCATTGAAACTGCCATATTTATCAAATCAAAGGCTTTTCCGGTTGGCAAAAGTTCTTTGCCCTCTCTTGCTATGTATTTATCGGAAATGAGTTTTTCAATGGTCGCGGCTCTGGTTGCAGGTGTTCCAAGCCCACGCTCCTTCATGGCATCGCGCAAATCATCGTCTTCTATCAGCTTGCCCGCGCTTTCCATCGCGGAGAGGAGCGAGCTTTCTGTGTAGCGCGCAGGGGGTTTTGTGGCATCTTCTGTCATTTCAATTTCTTTTGCAAGAGGCTTTGCATCTGGGGAAGATAGCTTTGGCATAATATCATCGTCTTCTTCGCTCTCTTTGCCATACACGGCTTTCCAGCCTGGCTCTTTTAAAATTTTGCCCTCAGAGACAAACGTTTCGCTCTCAACGGTGGTTATGCGAATTGTGTGCAAATATTCTGCCACAGGGTAAAAAACGGCTACGAATCTCTGGCATATCAAATTGAAAATTTTGTTCTCCGCTTCGCTCAAAGCAGAGGGAGCAAGTCCGGTTGGGATTATCGCGTGATGGTCGCTGACCTTTGCGGTGTTGAAAATTCGCGGGTCTTTGTGCACGTAATTGTTTCTCAGGGCAAAATCCGCGTGTTTTGCAATGCCTCCGGTTAAGGCTCCCATTGTTTTTTTCACGGTTGCAACATAGTCGTCTGGCAAAAATTTGCTATCTGTTCTGGGGTATGTGGTGAGCTTGTGCCTCTCGTAGAGAGCCTGTGCTATTTGCAGGGTTGTTTTGGCAGAAAACCCAAAGCGGTTGTTCGCTTCCCTTTGCAAAAATGTTAAATCGTAAAGGGGCGGGCATTTTTGAGTCACTTGCTTTGACTCCTCGCTCACACTCCCCTGCTTGCCCTTGCATTTATTTAAAATTGCCTCGGCTTCCTCTTTTTTCCAAATTTTTGTGCTGTTCTCTTTTTCCTTTTGATTTGTCCATTTGCCTATATAATGCTCAGAGCCGTCTTGAAAGGTGGCAGTTAAAGTCCAAAAGGTTTGGGGAACAAAAGCTATGCGGTTTTCTTCCCTTTTCACAATCAAGGCAAGCGTGGGTGTTTGAACCCTGCCGCAGGGTGTGAGCTGAAAGCCACCAAAGCGGCTGTTATATGCGGTTAAACCTCTGGAGCCATTTATGCCAACAAGCCAGTCTGCCTCTGAACGAGAAAGAGCCGCATCTTGCAGGTTTTTCATTTCGGTATTTGAGCGCAGGTGTTCAAAGGCCTCTCTTATGGCTGTGTGGGTCATGCTTTGTACCCAAAGCCTTTTTATGGTTTTGTCGCCAAGTCCGGTTTTGCCCTGCTCGTGTTCCAAGATGTAATAAAATATAAGTTCGCCTTCACGCCCTGCATCGCAGGCATTTATTATTGTGCTTATATCTTTGCGGCGAATTAGCTTGCCGAGCTGGGATAAATGGGTTTTTGTGTCTGGCAAAGGGATTAATTTGAATTTTTCGGGTATTATGGGCAGCGTTGCCATATTCCAAGTTTTATATTGCTCCCCAATGTCTTTGGGGTCTGCTATTCCAACCAAATGCCCCAGTGCCCAAGATATTACGGTATCTTCGCTTTCCAAATAGGCTTTGTCTTTGTGGAATTTGCCACCCAATGCTTTTGCCAAGTCGTTAGCAACGCTAGGTTTTTCTGCAATTATGAGTGTTTTTTGCGTATCTGCGCCCTTTAAGACCATAGTGGAGTGAAATGTAGAAAAATAACCATGACCAAAAGCGCGTAAATGCCAGCGGCAATATCGTCTAGCATAACGCCGTGCTCATTTAGCACTTTTTTATCAAAATAGCTTGCAGGAAAGGGTTTGAGAATATCAAAAATACGAAACAGAACAAAAGATGGTAAGGCTATATAAAGCCACCACTTATGAATTTCTGGCAGCTCATAAAGGGAGAAAAACATAAGAGGGATAAGCTGACCGGCAACCTCATCTATCACAATTAAAGAAGGGTCGTGGCTTGTGTATTTCAAAACCTCTTTGCTAGCTATGGTTCCAGCAACATAAACAATCACAAAGAAGGCAAGCATCGCGTAAAAGCCGACATAATACGCGAGCAAAAACGCAAAAGGCAGAGTGGCTAGAGAACCCGCCGTGCCGCTCGCTATTGGACAATATCCAACGCCAAAAAAAGTGGCAATTACATAAGCTGCTTTTTTGTTCATATATTAATTTCCTTCCACAAACTGTCAAACGGAATTACTGTGTATAGTGAATATGCAATGGAGTTGTCCCTAGCTTCCTTTAAACTGCCCTGCACAGGCAAAAGATGGACAATGGTGAGCATTATCGCAGATACCGCAATTCCTTTTAATACGCCAAAAATACCCCCTAACACACGATTCACAAATGTCAAAGGTGCCGATTTTTTTACGAAAAAGTCCACCACCTTAGTCACTATGCGAACCAGCAAAAAAGGGATTAGAAAAGCAAAAAATGCACCGAGGCACCTAGCCGCAATAGGAGACAAGCCTTCTATATTTGTTGTAAGTATAATTTCAAATATTCCAGAAAAAAGCCAAGCGGATAATATTCCAATAACCCAAGATGCCCAAAGCAAACTAACTACAAATCCACGGATAATACCAAGAGCCAAAAAAACAGCAATAAGTATGAAAACTATTATATCTATGAACATGGGGGTAATATAGTAAAAGCGGAACAGGCAAAGCCCATTCCGCTTTTTGCATAAAACCCTGATTTTATTTCAAAATCACAGCTACTTTCTGGTAATTAGAACCGGACTGAACAATGGCATAATAGCTGCCAGAAGCTACCTTATCCAAGCTAAACACGCTATTGCCAGCGCGAACTTTGCCGCTATATACCCTCGCGCCACTCATATCGTATAGAGAAACCATCGCATCTCTTACAGAGGAGATGTGCAAGCTGCGACCGAATGGAGCTACTATTAAGGCTTGGCTGGCTGGGGTGAATTTGATTACAGGCGTGCCATTTATGTCGCAACTGCCGCAATCTGCTACCTGAGTACCGCTATTCTCAGTGCAATAGGCCAATGTTGTTTCACCAGCAATCGGAACGCAAGCACCTTTACCCTCATTATATGAATTTGCTTCCCAGCAGCAATAACCATTGGCTGGATGTTGACCATCATAGGCAGGAGTACCACTTGGGCAAGCACCGCCAGCAGGACATTCTCCATTCCAGAATACATTAAGACCGCCATTGCAATCCGTAACTTTACTAGCTCCATCTTTGCCATCACTAGGATCTACACCTGACCATATTGTGTAACAATTGGTTTCGGTTTCCCATTGACAACAACCGAGTGCTGTTTTATTTGGGTCTAATTTACCTTCTTGGTATGTGCCTCCATGCTCGCTGCATTTCCATCCCTTACCATAATTATTGCCTTCAGCCCATCCCGTAACTCCAGAATAAACCGCTCCATTTTCCACACAATTCGCAATTACTTTATCGCAAGTACAATTAGGGGCTGTGCAACCCTTACCATCAGAATATTCCGAAGTCATCTCGTAGCAACCAGTGTCAAATTGACAAGCAGTCCCACCGCCTTTTCCCTCGCACTTACCAGCCCACACTTGTGAAACAAACGCCACTATCGCAAAAAGCGACAACGCTAAAACCTTATTCATAGGATCCTCCTCACTCTAAATGGATACCAATAATATACATTATTTTTCCCGAAAAAGTCAAAAAAACCGCTATTTTTTGTAATTTTTACGTAAATTTCACAAAAATTTGCTCAAAATAAGGAGGAATGGCATGGAAAATGTGACATTAAATGAGGCGGTAGAGGTTTTTCTTTTGGATGTGGAAAAAGTGCGCAAACGTGCCCCTGGGACGGTTAAACTTTATAGCGATTATCTAAAACCATTCACAAAATTCTGTAACTATAAGGAAATTAAAGAGATACAACAAATGAACCAAGCCTTTTGCTCGGAATTCGTGCTGGAATCTTTTGCAAAAAGCTCTGCCTACACATCAAAAAACAAAATTTTATTCTTCCGTCATTTCTTCTCTTGGGTCTTTGAACATTACGATATTTCTGGAAAAAATCCCTTTAAAAAAATTGTAGTGGCAAAACCAAAACCTATGCCAAGGCATTTTTGGACTGTGGAAGAATGCGAAAAAATAATAGCGGCGGCAAAAAATGCCGAATGCAAATGCTGGTTTGCTCTTATGGCTTTTGCAGGTTTAAGGCGCGAGGAATCGAGGTTTTTGCAAATGGAAAACCTAGCAAACGGCAAAATATCCCTAATAGGCAAAGGCGGCAAAGCTGCAACCTTGCCCGTATCTACTAGGCTCCAAACCCATATTGACAAATATTTGGCAATAAGAGGAACCGAACCAGGTGCTTTATTCCCTTGGCTCTCAAATCTCTTAAAAGCCAAAGAACGCCTCATAAAAATAGCAGTAGAAAAATCTGGCATAAAAAACACAGGAATAGCGCATTTTCACCGCTTTCGCCACAGTTTCGCAAGCAATTTGCTACGAATAGGGCGAAACATCAAAGCAGTGCAAACATTGATGCGGCACGAAAACATAACATTAACCCTGAATACCTACGGCCATTTATTGCCAAGCGATTTAGAACAGGTTGTGGAGATGTAATGGGTGCAAAGGTATATTATTGGTATCCATTTAGAGAGAGGAGAGTCTTATGAAAAAGGTTTTAGCGTTGTCGCTTTTTGTAATGGCGGCATTGGTTTCACAAGCTTGGGGAGCGTGGACATCATGTTTCAGCCCAAAGCAGTATTGTAGATGGCTTCCTTCTGGAAATAACGAAGGTAGTTGCTGGGAATTGAATAAGGGAGAAACTGATACCGAAGACTGCGCAGCTAAGCGTACCGAATGTTTAAAGTATGGTTACCTTTATACTGGTGTACCAGAAGCTGGTGTCGGCGCTGGCAAAAAATGCGAAGGTGGTACATGGATGGGCGAAGGTAATGATCCAAATTTTACCGTTGTATATTGCAAATGGGATACTGGTTGCGAAGCAGTTAGAGATCAAGCCGAGAAAGATAATTGCAAGACTAATGGATCGGTATTTTCTGACGCAGCTTGTACTAATTGGACTGGAGAAGGCAAAGATCCCAATGCTGTTGCTTTAGGGTGTTGCAAATGGAATACTGAAACTGGATGTTATACAATATACGAGGGTAAAGATGCTGAGGGTGTAGATGGAGCAGCTAAAGTTCAAGATTGCCAAGGCGGTGAGAATAAATTTTGGGCAGGCAAATGTCCTTCCGAAGGAACCTGTCCTAGCACAGACCCTGTTTATCCACCCACCGACCCAATCATAAAATTCACACCAGCCAGCCAAGCCTTAATAGTAGCTCCATTCGGTCGCAGCTTACACATATCCTCTGTAAGAGATGCGATGGTGTCTTTATACGACATGAGCGGCGCAAGAGTATATAGCGGCAGAGTTCGCGCAGGCAATAGCGTGTTTGGTTTGGAAAAAGTGCCTTCTGGCAGCTATTATGCCATTGTTCAGTCTGGGTCTAATTACAAGAAAGTAGCAGTAGTGTTGAAGTAAAACAAAAAAGGGAAAAATCTATATTTCCCACATGAAATTCTACTCCCTAAGTCTCGGCTGTGCCAAAAACCAAGTGGACAGCGAGCGAGCAACGGCAGAGCTTTTGGGAGCAGATTTCAAAATAGCCAAAAATCCAAAAGAATGCGATGTTATTTTAATAAATACCTGCGGCTTTATAGAAGCGGCAAAAGAAGAATCCATAGAGGCAATTCTCTCTGTACTAAAAGATAAAAAAAGCAAGCAAAAGGTTATAATTTACGGCTGCCTAAGCCAAAGGAATGGGAGCGAACTCGCAAAAGAAATTCCCGAAGCGGACTTTTGGTTTGGGAATTACAAAGCGGGAATGTTGCTAAATGCGCTTGGATTTGAAACGCAGGCAAAATTATGCAAAGCCTCGCCTCCTAAAAGAATAAGGAATTTTGAATACCCCCACCACGCTTATGTCAAAATAGCCGAAGGCTGCAACAGAGCCTGCTCGTTTTGCGCCATTCCCTCAATTCGCGGAAGGCAGGCTTCCCAAAGCATTGAAAACTTGGTTGAAGAAGCAAAGCAGTTGGAAGAAAATGGGGTTGTGGAGCTTTCACTGATAGCTCAAGATTTAAGCTCTTATGGAACGGATTTATACAAAAAACCAAGCCTAGAGAAACTCTTGGAAGCCTTGCTGAAAAACACGAAAATCCCTTGGCTACGCTTGATGTACCTTTACCCAGAACATATAACAAACAGCCTGCTTGGGCTAATTTCAAAAGAGAAAAGAATATGCAAATACGCAGATATGCCCATTCAACACGCAAGCGATAAAATGCTCCGCCTTATGCGAAGAAAATACAAGGCAAAAGACTTACTAAACTTGCTCCATAAAATGAGAGAAAACGTCCCGAACATAAGCCTAAGAACCACCGTACTTCTCGGATTCCCGGGCGAAACGCACAGCGATTTTGAAGAACTGATGAATTTGGCAGAGGAAATTCGCTTTGAGCATTTGGGTGGCTTTATATGGTCTCCAGAAGAGGGAACCGCAGCCCTTAGGCTAAAAGAAGAGCTTGTGCCTGTGGAAACTGCAAGGCTTAGGCTAAATGCCCTAACAGAACTCCAAGAAGAAATTTCTAGAGAAAAAAACGAAGCACTTATAGGCAAAACCCTAAATGTGATTTTAGACAGCATCTCGGAAGGACGTACGCAGGGAAATGCCTTGGAAACGGACAATATAACGAGAATTTTGAAAGGAAATGGCAAGTCAGGCACAATAAGAAAGGCAAAAATAGTGGGCGCAAATGCTCATGAGCTAGATGGAATTTTACTAGATTAAGGGCTGAAAATGAAAAATGACAATAAATTATGGTTTTGGGTATTGAGTTTTGGGTTTATTATTGCAATTTCTTGCAATTCTCCCTCAATGTTGCGTGAAAACGCAAATGACCGCTATGAAGAATATAAAGCCGCTTTCAAACATTATACCGATTCGGAAACTGATTATATAATTTTGCTTTCAAACTTGGAGAGATATCCAAAAGATGAATATCTTTTAATGCGCAAACAAATTTTGAGAAAGGAGATTGAACAAAACAGGTTGCTTATGCTCCAAACTCGCGTGGAATTTGAAAAAGCCTTGCAGGCATGGGATTTTGAGGTGCAAAAGAGAGAAACAGGGGTGCCAAACGATTCCATAGACATAAGGCAAATTTTCGGTTTGCCAACTCCAAAAGATACGTCTCTGCGTTATAGAGAGTAAAAAATTTTCTAAATTATTTTAAAACACGTAAAAAAATTAGGAGTTCATTATGAACAAAGTTATGAAAATCGCATTATTAGCTGCAAGTGCAATGCTTGCCATATCATTTGCCATCGGCTGTTCAACAATCAACAATGACGGGGAAAAATGGTGTGTAACTGAGATTCATGGTAATAATGTTAACACTAAGGCCTGCTATAAAATTGGTCCTCAGTCCGATCTCTATAAAACCGAGACAGCTTGTAGATTAGCGGGAGTAGCAGATCCCAATACTAGAGTATCAGATCCTCCAAGTAAGAGCGAGTGTACTTTTTGGGACGATGGTACTAAAAAATCAAAATAAATCATAAATTAATTTTCCGGCTAGCCCAACGCTGGCTAGCTGAATAGCCCTCTTAATCCAAATTTGGTCGTGCTTATGCTGAAATTTGCTGCCTAGCCAGCCACCAAAAATTCCACCCAAGGCCATAGTTATAGCCAGTTCTAAAATAACTTTACCTGCCACAAAAAAACCTAAAGAACTTATCAATATAAACCAAAAGCTCAAAAAACTTTTAAGGGCATTAACCTGCTTTAAATCCAAACCGCTATATTTGCGCAGCGAAAAAATCTGTATAAATCCCATTCCAACTTGCAAAAAACCGCCATAAAAACCAACCGCCGTAAAGCCCAAAAAAGCCTTGACTCCAGGGCGTTCCGGCGGTTTTTCAGGAGGTTTTCCAAAGGGGTCTGTTCCCATAGAACTCATAATGGTAACGCCAACCATAACAAAGGCAAGCAGCATTTGAAAATGCGAATCGTCAATAACAACGGCAATCAAGGTTCCCGCTGCCCCACCCAAAAGAGTTGGTAGCAAAAGAGCTTTTGCAATGTCCATTCTCAAATATCCATAACGGCGCATATTGAACACAGAGCTGAAAATACCAACAATCATTCCAAAGCGATTTGTTCCGTTGGCTACGGTGGGCGGCAACCCCAGAAGTATCATAATAGGCAAGCTAAGGGAGCTGGCTCCACCAGCTAGGCCGTTTATAAAAGCGACTATTACTCCCAGAATAAAAAATATAACTGCGTTTTGAATAGTTGAGAGTTGAGTTAAACTTTCCATATTAAAATAAGTGGATGATGCAGGAGTTGAACCTGCGACCCGCTGATTAAGAGTCAGCTGCTCTACCAACTGAGCTAATCATCCGTGGTGCTAAATATAGCAATTTTATTTGAAGAATGCAAGGGTTTTTATATATTACAAAGCAATATGAACGGATTAGCGATACTTATCATTTCCGCAGTAGTTTTGTCTCTTGCTTATGTAATTTATGGACGCTACCTTGCAAGGAAATGGGGAATTGAGCCCAATAAGAAAACTCCTGCCCATGAACTGGAAGACGGTATGGATTATGTGCCTACCGAACCCAGCGTGGTTTTTGGTCACCAGTTTGCCTCAATTGCCGGAGCTGGTCCCATCAATGGTCCTATTCTTGCGGCGATGTTCGGGTGGCTGCCTGTGTTGCTTTGGATTCTCATTGGGGGAATATTCTTTGGAGCGGTTCAGGATTTTGCTTCTCTTTACGCCTCGGTTAAAAATAAGGGAAAAACAATCGGCTTTATTATAGAGACTTATATCGGCAGAACGGGCAAAAGGCTGTTTCTCATTTTTGTATGGCTTTTCTCAATTTTGGTAATTGCGGCTTTCGCCGACATTGTATCGGGAACTTTCGGCGGGTTTTCCAAAGCAGCAAGTGGCGAGGTTGTTGAGATTCAGGCTAACGCTTCGGTGGCTACCACATCTATTCTATTCATCTTAGCGGCAATAGGGCTTGGTTTTTTTGCAAGGCGAACTAAACCCAAAGCACTTGCGAGCGGAATAATTGCCTGTACAGCTTTAATACTTTGCGTTGCTATAGGTCTTTATTTTCCAATATATATTGACAAAAGCATTTGGCTATATTTGGTGTTCATCTATATCTTTTTTGCATCCATTACTCCTGTGTGGGCACTCCTGCAACCAAGAGACTATCTCAATTCCTTTTTGCTTGTGGCTATGATTGGAGCTGCCTTTATAGGCATAGTTGTTGCCGCTCCTCCCATCAACATTCCCGCTTTTACTAGCTTTAAGGTAGGCAATAGTTATATGTTCCCTATTCTCTTCGTAACAGTAGCCTGCGGAGCGGTTTCTGGTTTCCATAGCCTTGTTGCATCGGGCACAGCAAGCAAACAAATTTCCAACGAAAAGCATATATTGCCTATTGGATTCGGTGCAATGCTGGTAGAGAGTTTTTTGGCGGTCATTGCTCTAATAACCGTTGGAGCCATAACCGTGGGCGGTAAACTCCCGCAGGGCATTGAGACTCCTCCCCAAGTTTTCGCATCCGCAGTGGCAGGTTTTTTGGTAAAGACTGGGTTGCCAGAAAATATTATTTTCACATTAATCACGCTTTCTATAAGCGCATTTGCCCTTACTTCTTTAGACTCGGTAGCCAGAGTGGGCAGGATTGCTTTTCAGGAACTTTTTACCGAATCTCAAAATGAAGGAAAGAAAGCATCGCGTGTAGAGAAATTTTTATGCAATAAATACGTAGCGACCATCTGTACGCTTTTATTTGGCTATCTTCTTGCCATTCTAGGCTACGCTGCCATCTGGCCGCTCTTTGGTTCTGCCAATCAGCTTCTCGCAGCTTTAGCTCTTATTTCCTGCTCGGTATTTCTCAAAAAAACAAAACGCCAAGGAGCTATGCTTTACGCTCCTATGTTCATTATGCTTGCCGTAACCTTTACGGCTCTGGCTTTTACCATTCACTCAAAGGGCGGCAAACTCTTTAACGGCACATTCAGCTTTGAGCAGGATTTTTTGCAGCTTATCTTTGCCTTGTTGCTTCTTTGCCTCGGCACCGTTGTTGCAGTTCAGGGAGTTAACAAATTGAGAGAAATGTAGAATTTACTATATTTTGTTAACTAAAAGTGCCGTTTTTCAGCACTTTTAGCTAACAAAAACGGAGTGCCAATGTCTGTATCGTCATATAAAATCAAGGATTACGTCCTTGATTTGCAGAAAAGAGGAATATTGACCTTCTCCTTGGGAGAGGCTCGCAAACGCTTTCCCTCTTTTTCCGAGATTGCGATAAAAAGCGCATTGAGACGGATTTCCAATAGCAGAACGATTATGCCTATTCGGAAGGGATTTTACACGATAATACCCGCTAGCTATGCTTTACGCGGTGGGTTGCCACCAGAGTTATATATTGATGATATGATGAAACGTCTCAAACGTTCATATTATATCTGCTTGCTCAACGCTGCTGCTTACTACGGTGCCGCCCACCAGCAACCACAGGGGTTCTCGGTGATAGCCACGCTTCCTGCATTGCGGGATATAGCGAAAAATGGAGTTTATATAAATTTTATATCTACACGGAAAAAGATGCCGCAGAAGTGGCTTAAACAGTTCAGGACGGAGAGTGGCGATGTTCAGGTATCAACGCCAGAGTTGACGGCTGCTGATTTAATTACCTATCAAAAAAAAATCGGCGGACTTAGCCGTGCAGTCACTGTATTATGTGAACTGACAGAAGCGTTGGATTTCAAACACTTGGACAGGTCGTTTTTTAATTTTGTGCCAGATTCAACCGTTCAGCGATTAGGGTACTTGTTGGAGAATGTATTAGAGCAGCCTAAGTTGGCAAACCTTTTATATACTAAGGCTCAAACACATAAATGCAAGTTTAATACGGTCCTGTTGAAATACGATAAAGAAAAGGGAAAGTCTGTGGTTGATATGCGTTGGAAAGTGATTGTCAACGAACAGATTGAAGTGGATGATTTATGATACCGCAATCCGCGATAAAGCAATGGTCTGAGTTTTTCCCTTGGAAAAATAATGCCCAGATTGAACAGGATTTGATGATTTGCCGTGCATTGGTAGCCATCTTCAGCGATTCGTATTTGTCTTCGCATTTAGCATTCAGGGGTGGAACGGCGTTGCATAAACTTTACTTGCACCCGCAATCTCGCTATTCAGAAGATATTGATTTGGTACAAATTAACCCTGAGCCGATTGCAAATACAATTGATAGAATTAGAAATGTTTTGTCCTTTCTCGGTAAGCCTAAGATAAAGCAGAAAGCACACAATAACACAATGATTTTTCGTTTTGATTCGGAAATCCCGCCGATAATTCCCTTGCACTTGAAAGTGGAAATCAATTGCCGTGAGCATTTCAATGTTCTCGGTTTAGCTCAATGCGATTTCAACATAAGCAATCAATGGTTTTCGGGAAATTGTGCCATAACGACTTATCATTTGGAAGAGTTGCTAGGCACAAAGCTCCGTGCATTATATCAACGCCGTAAAGGACGAGATTTATTTGATTTGCATAAGGCTATCTCAACTCAAAACGTCAGCACGGAAAAACTCATTCGGTGCTACCGCGAATATATGAATTTTACCGTTGAGAAACCACCTACAGCAAAAGAATACATACAGAATATTGAACTAAAGATACAGAACACTGAATTTTTGGGAGACATATTTCTTTTATTGCGACCTGACGAGTTATACAATCAGGTTGATGCTTGGGAATTAGTTAGAAGTATTGTAGAAAAGCTATGAGGGTCAATCCAAGCTACTATCATAGCTTTTGACTTTCTTCACAGAACCTTGAATTCGGCGTAAAAAATATTGCTTGTTGTGCTTTCGCTCTGTTATTCGCCAGCAAAGGGAATTTCCAAAAAGAACTATGCACCAAAAACCAAATAGCAAAAACATAACCATAGGGAAAATTGCCAGAGAGCCGTAAAAAAGAGACCACTTGGCAAACATTCCAGCTTGCAAAAAAATCATAACGGCAGAAAAAACAAATGCGGCAACAAATGTGAAAACAGCCGATATAAGGGCAGGAAACCATCTCTTTTTTGTTTTTTCAATGCTCGCTCTCCAAAACCCACAATTATCGGGAACATAAGGCATATAGCAATACAAAAGCCATAAAGCAAACAATAGCAAAACCACCAAAACAACGGGAATGCTCAAATCTGCGAGCCATGCGCCAAAATCCCCAAATGGCAGTCTTTGAACTAAAATATCTTCCAAAATTGCGCGCATATAATGCAAAAACAAACTGAACAAGCCTATTCCAGCAGCAAACAAAAGCAAAAAGGGAATGAATATTGCCGCCTTTTGCCCATAGCCGCGGGCCTCGTTGACACCCCAAACTATGTTCATATTTGTTTCTATTGTGTCTATTGCAAGTATAAATGTAACCAGCAATCCAAATGCGCCTATAATTCCCAAAGAGCCAAGTTTAATCTCTTGAGCCTTTATTAAAAATGGCATAATACTATCTAGAATCACAACCGTCAAAGTGTTTATTTCAATGTTGCTATCGGGCAAAAATAAATGCAAGGCTTTGTCTATTTGCGGAGTTATTTTTTCCAGCAATTCGGGTAAAAGGCTTGGCAAATGGTTTATGAATAAATCCCCAACCCCAAGCGATAGGCTTATGGATGTGAGCAAAATAAACAGGGGTATTGCCGCCAAAAGCGATGTATATGCGAGAGCGGTAGCCCTTATTGTGCAATGCTCTAGCAAAAATATTCGCAAGCTATCGTAGATTATTCTTATGGGCGCAGGATATTTACTCATCCAAATATCAAGCTTTGCCCAGATATCAAGTTTTTCCGCAGAATGCCTCATCGCGGTATAATTTACAAAACCTTAAATTTGCTAACCGTATCTTTCAAATCACCCGCTATTTTGCTCAAATCCTTAGCAGATTGATTGACTTGCGTGGCTCCCTGCGCAGATTGCTTTGCAACGCTGCTCACGTTAGCAATATTCTGGCTCACATAGGTTGCACCCTTTGCCGCTTCACCAGCGTTCCTTGAAACGTTGTTTGCGCCCTTTGCCACCTCGCCAACAGCACCCGCAACTTTTTTGGAACCAGTATTGGCCTGAGAGACGTTGTTCGCTATTTCGTTGGCGGTTTTGGTTTGCTGTTCAACATGGCCAGCTATAGCCTCAACGCTTTTGTTTATTTTTACAATAATGTCGCTCACATCGTTAATCACATTAACGGCATTATTTGTACCACTTTGAATGCCATCTATGCGGCGGGCTATGTCGTCTGCGCTTTCTGCGCTTTGGTTGGCTAATTCTTTTATTTCACCAGCCACAACAGAAAAGCCCTTGCCCGCTTCGCCTGCGCTGGCAGCCTCAATGGTAGCGTTGAGAGCAAGAAGGTTGGTTTTGTCTGCTATTTTTTTGATTACATTTGTCACATGCCCAATTTCCAATGCCGCAGCACCGAGTTTGCTCATAACATCTGTTGCATTTTTGGATTTTTCCGTGGCGGCTATAGAAACTTTGTGAGCCTCAAGAGCATTGGAAGATATTTGGCTTATGCTTGCACTCATCTCCTCTATGGCTGCTGTTACCGTGTTCATATTAGTGGACATTTGTTCCGCAGCACCAGCTACCTCGTTTGCATTTACGCTGGCAACTTCCGCGCCGCTTGCCATCGCATTTATATTCACCGACATCTGCTCCGCCGTGCCTGCAACGGTGTTGCTCTGGTTAACAGTTTCTTCTGCGCCGCTTGCCAACAACATGCTAACCGAGGACAATTCGCTAGAAACGGAGGTAAGGGTCGTTGTTTGGGTTTTGATTGTAATTATCAGGTTTTTTATTTTTTCAAGTGTTTTATTGAAGTACACGGCAAGGTGACCAATCTCATCTTTGGAGTTGATTGCTATGGTACGTGTAAGGTCGCCTTCGCCTTCGGATATATCTTTGAGCGTTTCGGTTACCTTGACTATTGGTTTTACAATGGAAGATCGGATTATTAAGCTCAAAATTAACGCAACAGCAATAACGGCAAAGGCAATGGTGAAAAGCAACTTTGTATCGCGCTGAACTGTTGTGCCTGCTAGGGTTTCGGTTTTCTGGTATTTTTCTGTTGCCCCCAGAACAATCTGGTCCACGCTTTTGCGATGTGTTTCATATAGTGCTTTCAAGTCGTCTTGCACGAGTTTTTTGGCATATTCACGGTTGCCGCTTTGCAAAGCTGGGATAAATTGACCGAAAACAATATTATAAAACTTGATGGCTGGATTGTAAGCTCCTTTTAGCATAGCATCTCGCAATGCCCCTTGTTCCAGCAGAGTTTCATTTATCCAAAACTGATGACGCTCGTTGTAATCATTTTCAAGTCGCTTGAGTTCCTTGAAAAAATAATCCATCTTGGCAGGGTCGGTTTCATCTGCCGCTTGCAGAACATCCAGATATGATTCTATGATGTAGCCAGGTGGCGGCAGAACATCAGCTATTAAATCTTTGCTCATGATTATTTGGTTGTAGAGACCTCCATTAATGCGAAGCTCATTTAAAGTAGAGAAGGAAATAAAACCGAAAGTGGTATAACCTACTATGAATGTGGCTAATAATAGTATCAGTTTTTTGCCAATACTGATGTTGGTAAATAAATTCATAACACTCCTATATTTGTAGTATTGATTACAATATAGAATTTTTTTTAACTATATTCTCCTTTATGTCAAATAAAGTTTTAATAATCGGAGCGGGTGGGGTTGCCAATGTGGTTGCCCAAAAGTGTGCGCAAAACAACGAGGTGTTTGGTGAGCTGCTGATAGCGAGCCGCACGGAGAGCAAAGCCAAAACAATAGCAGGCCGCATAAAGAACATTCCCGTTGGCACAGCAAAAGTGGACGCAGACAAATCCGCAGAGGTTGCAGCCATAATAAAGGATTTCAAACCCAAAATGGTTTTGAATATAGCACTCCCCTATCAAGACTTGGCAATAATGGATGCCTGCCTTGAAACCGGGGTTGATTACCTAGACACGGCAAACTACGAACCCAAAGACATCGCCCATTTTGAATATTCTTGGCAATGGGCTTACCACGAAAGGTTCCAAAACGCAGGCATAATGGCATTGCTAGGTTCCGGCTTTGACCCAGGCGTTACAAACGTGTACACAGCCTACGCAAAAAAACACCACTTTGACAAAATAGATACCCTTGATATTGTGGATTGCAACAACGGCAACCACGGAAAGGCATTCGCAACAAATTTCAACCCCGAAATAAACATAAGGGAAATAACCCAAAATGGCAGATACTATGAAAACGGAGAATGGAAAGAAATCCCACCGCTATCAATTCACAAAGATATAAGCTACCCAGAGGTTGCAGTACGCGGCTCTTATGTGCTGTTCCACGAGGAGTTGGAATCTCTTGTAAAACATTTTTCAGAGATAAAAAGGGCAAGATTCTGGATGACATTCGGCGATGAATACATAAAGCACTTAACCGTTCTAAAAAACGTTGGTATGACACGCATAGACCCTGTGAAATTCAAAGGCATAGATATAATCCCGCTGGAATTTTTAAAGGCACTGCTACCCGAACCCTCCACACTTGGCGAAAATTATTCAGGCAAAACCTGCATAGGCTGCCAAATAACTGGGCAAAAAAACGGAAGTCCGCAAACCTATTTTGTTTACAATGTTTGCGACCACGCGGAATGTTTCAAAGAGGTTCAAGGGCAGGCAATAGCCTACACGACAGGCGTTCCCGCAATGCTCGGAGCAGCACTTATGCTCACGGGCAAATGGAGAGGCAAAGGTGTGTTCAATATGGAACAATTAGACCCCGATCCTTTTATGGCAGAAATAGGCAAATGGGGGCTTCCTTGGAAGGAACTATTTGGCAAAGAAGCGGAGTTGGTATAATGGCAAACACTTCCCTTTTCAATTTGCGAATAGCTGGCTTAAACGAAAAACTCGGAGTTCTTTCTTTCAATATTCTTGAAGGAATTTCAGGAGACGATACTCTTTCCATAGGTTTTATGGCATCTTCCAAAGGATTATCGCAGTCCATAATCGGCAAGGAGGCGAATTTTTCTTTTGAATTCAACGGCAAAAAAGAATTTTTCAACGGACAGGTTACAAGCTGCTCGGTGGAGCAAGCCGGAGCGGTTTCAAGGGCAAGCATTGAAGTGAAAACAATTAGGCACAAATTAGACAAGGAAAAAAAATACTCGGTTTATTGCGAAAGCGATGTTGAAAGCATAGCGCGTTCAGTTATAAGCAAAGCCGGAGTTTCAAGCCTTAAATGCAGCTTGAAATCTTTTTATGAAGTGCATTTTAAAATTCAGTACAACGAAACCGATTTGAATTTTTTGCAAAGAGTTTTGGAAGAGTTCAACATAATTGAATATGTAAAACATTACGAAAACAGAAGCGAACTATTCATAAGCGATACCGGAGAATTCAGCAGTGCCGCAATAAACCTAACAAAATGCCGCATGGAAATGACAGACAAGGGAAATTTCTTTTTTGGATACGGGCACTCCCAAATGAGACCCGGCACGGCATTCAGCGCATTTGGCGAAACATTCATAGTTTGCTCCGCATATCACCAAGGCAGCCAAGAAGCGGCGTATGGGATAAAAGACGAAGACGATGGTTACACCTGCCAAGTTGCCGCCTTCTCAAAACGAATGTTGAAGTCAATGCCGCGCAGCAAAGAAAAACCGCAAGTCCCCGGCATTATCGTTGCCAAAACCGAAGGTTTTGTGGGTTCTTATGCCTCAATAGACACGCAAGGTCGCTACATTGTCCGTATGCCCTTTGACGATAAAAACATAGGAATGACAAGTAGTATTCCCGTGCATTTGGCGCAGAGTTTTGTTGGAACTAACTGCGGCGTTCATTTTCCGCTTCGCAAAGACGTTCCAATTTTAATAGCATTTGAAAACGGCGATATAGACAAGCCCATTGCGTTGGGTGCAATACCGAGCGGCGCACATACGGGACCTGTTATAGGTGCAAATTCATTTCAAAATATTCTCAAAACCCATAGCGGAATAAAATTCACATTCAACGATGCAACAGCAGGCTTGGACATTGAAGCCCCGAGTAATATTTCAATGAGTGCGGGCAATGAATTGACTTTGGAAGGAAAAAAGAAAAGCATTCTCAAAACTCAAATGGGAACAAAACTCTGCCTAGACGAGGCAGCTGGAAAATTGGAAATGAACGCTAAAAAAGCAATTTCCCTGAAAACCGACAAAACAAGGCTTGGCCTTGGCGATTCCGGTGAAAGCATAAATATGGGCGCAGCCAAAAATGTCTCTATAAATGCGAAGAAAAAATTGCTTTTGAACGGAAAAAGCCAAAGCGTTCTCCAAACTGGAAAGGTGAAAATAACCATGAACAATTCCACCAAAAGCCTCAAAATAGAAGCCCCCGGGAATATTTCCATAAAGGCGGGTGGGCGGTTGGTTTTAAAGGGAACTATTGTGGAGATAAACTAAGCCGGAATTTCCGCCATCCACCCCCACATTTATCACAGAGTTCTCGCTTGCCTCACCGCGCAAAAAGCGGTCGGCAAGCTCGTCTTCAATTAAACGCTGAATGCTGCGGCGGAGTGGACGCGCTCCGAGGGAGGAATCGTAGCCATCATTTACTATGAATTCTTTTGCGGCTTTATCCAATTCCAAGGTTATTTTCTTTTCTGATAAACCCTTTTGGAAATCTTTTAATTGAATATCCACAATGGAAAGCAGGGTTTCTTTGCTCAGGCAACGGAATACAATTTGCTCATCTATGCGGTTTAAAAATTCCGGCGTGAAAACACGTTTGGAAGCATCTTTCACAGAAGATGATATATGCTCGTCATCGGCGGTTTCTGCTTTGAGCGCAAAACCCATTCCGCCTTTGTGGGTGATTTCCCTTGTGCCAGCATTGGAAGTCATAACTATAATGCAGTCTCTGAAATTCACTGTGCGACCTGCGGAATCTGTTAATCTGCCATCGTCTAAAATTTGCAAAAGAATGTTTAGAACATCGGGGTGCGCTTTTTCAATTTCGTCTAAAAGCAAAACGCAATGGGGTTTGCGGCGAATTTTCTCAACAAGCTGACCGCCGTCTTCGTAGCCAACATAACCTGGAGGCGAACCTACAAAACGGCTAACGGAATATTTTTCCATATACTCGCTCATATCAACCCTTAAAAGAGACTCCTCTGTGCCAAAAAGCTGAACGCTCAAAGCCTTTGCAAGCTCGGTTTTTCCCACGCCCGTTGGACCCAAGAACAAAAATGAAGACGGGCGTTTTACATTTCTAAGACCTGCGCGTGTTCTGCGAATTG
>Ga0268262_10000379_pt1 | contig 59749 bp, 53 predicted proteins | sample TergutNc150P3_FD_190354 | JGI IMG/M metagenome (GOLD analysis project Ga0268262, IMG submission 190354) | Nasutitermes corniger P3 segment gut microbial community from laboratory colony in Florida, USA - Nc150 P3 (SPAdes) (version 2) | ecosystem: Host-associated > Arthropoda: Insects >... | reverse complement strand
CCCCCCCCCCTCGAAAAAGTCAAATGTTTTTATGCGTTCTTCAACCGTTTAAAAGTGGTTTCTGCAACAGTTGCATTATGATTTGTTTGTTCCGCGCGCTTTTCAAATGACAGTCCTTTTCGTTCTGCCCAAAGTTTTTGTCGCGTAGCGTGTATTTCCGCCACAATCATGTCATCGCCTTTCATTTCCATACCCTCCTATTATTTCCATCGGCGAACAAATTGTCACCATTTTCGTATAACCTTCACTTTTATTTATGTATGCAACATCGTCTTTTGTTTTTAATCGGTTAATATGTTTGAAATTTAAACTTAAAATATCGTCAAGTTCATAAACCGTCGCGGTTGCAATATGTAAACTGTCATACTCGGCGCATTTTGGAACCGCATTTTTTGAAATATAAACTTCTGCTAAACGCTCTATTTCTTTGCTTGCGTCCAAACGAGTAATTCCAAATCTGTTAATCAAATCCAACATTTGCGTCCGCTTCGGCTCTTGACTTGCCATTAACTCTTCAACAACATACGAAGAAGTATACGCTTCATACTTTCCTGCTTTTATTTCGTCAAATAACATTACAGTTGCATCATGCAAAAGCCCCCGGCTGGCATCAAGGAAATAATTAAACATTGTTGTTTCAAGGTAAATTTTGGGTCGTTTCATATTTTCATATTATCACACCCTCAACGCCTCGTCAACTAATCTTCACAAACACCATAACATCGCCATTGTAAGCCGAACTTTCCTCCCGAAAAAGCCCACAATGCCGAAAATAATTTATTACCGTGTCATCATCATATAAACACGCGACCACGGCTCTTTTGAATTGTGGAAAATATTCATATGGATTGATTTTTGACATATGATACCCTTCCCCGTTTTTTTCGGCAAGCAAATATTCAATCTCGGTAAAATGTGTCATATCAAAATATTTTGTTTCAGGAATCATGTAAACTCCCCCATTGAAAAAAACCATTCTTTCCGGCAAATGCCCAAAAACCTTGTCGCAATAATATGCATGGTCATAATAATTATTCGCAAATACAATAATGCTTTCCGGGTCATCAACCACATCCGGCATATTGTCTGAAATATATTTCACTGCCCAATATGCGGTGTCTCTGTGATTCGGCACAAAACACCATTTCACATTGTAAACCATATTACAAATTGCCATAATTGAAACCAAGCCAACCAAAACCCCACATGAAACAATTCGAATATTTTTTTTCTTCGCCCAAAGATATTCCCAAGTTTGATACAAACCAAATCCCGAAACAATCAAAATATGTGGCAAGAGTGCGTGGAAATATCGCGTGTGATAAATGCTTGTGCCAAATGCATCAATTATCAAAACCCCAACCCAAACAAATAAAAGGCAAAGACAAATTGTTCGAAATTGTTTTTTCAAAACCGCAAACACACACCCACAAATAAATAACAATAACAACACATAATTGAAATATAATCTTTGCGCAACCAAAGAAATTGACATTCTGTAAATCTTGTAATCAAATAAATATTCAAATGGGAAAAACAATCTGTAAGAAATTGTGTAATTGCTTAACCAATATTTTATGTCACCTATTATAGAATTTTTTAAACAAAAAGCCGCCCAAATTAAAAACAAAACACAAGGCACAATATAAACCCACAATTCCAAAATGTTTTTCCTTTGCTTTATAATTTTAATCAATTCAAAAGTTCCATAAAATAAAATTACAATTGAAGCCACCCAATGTGTTAAAATCAAAGCCACCAAAACGCATGAAAACAAAATCTTATCTTTCAAATTGTTTCTGTAAAAATAATAATAAAGTGCCATAGCAGAAAAACAAAACACAAATGAATAAGGTCGAACTTCCCACATATTCATTCTCATCACCAAAGAACTTGTCACACATAATAAACAAACCGCAATTCCACATTTTATTCCACCCAACTTCTCTGCAACTTTTGTAATAAAAACAATTCCAATCAACCCCGCAATCATGGAAGGCAACAATAACATAGGAACACTTAACCCAAAAATCCGTGTCCAAAACCACATAAAAATGTAATAAATTGGCATATTGTAAGTCGCCCTTGTCAATTCATAAATCATTTCAAAAAATCCATACTCTTTGAAATAAACCAAAGTCCATTCTGTTTCATCTACCCACAAAATATGTTTTTGAAATACAAGGGCAAATAAACCAAACAACCCCCACATTAAACCATAATAAAACCATTTATTCTTATACAAAGAACCAAACCGCACAACCCGCCCCCGCCAACAAAAACAAAATTGCCAAAGTCAAAAGTCCCCAACGGGAATAGTATTTGAAACTTTTGCGATACAATGATGCATCAAGTTTGCTTGCGAATAATTTAATTTCTCGGAATCTTTTTAAACTTAATAAAAATGCGCAAGCGAACCAGCAAGCCAAAAGAATTGAAACGTGTGGAAAAGATTTTGTTGTAACACAAAGCCAACCTACAACAAATCTTGCAATATTGTTTGCCGCTTCGCACAATATATCAATGAAAACAATATCTTTTGTTCGAATTGGTTTTACATTATAAAAAATCCCAAGCCACAATAAAATCATAACAGAAGCAAAAATATAAAAATCAACCGCAGCCGCAAGACTTAATCCCAAAACACAAAACACGGCATATTCAATAGAGATGAAATGCGGATTCAATCTTGCAACTATGCAAGGTCTGTTTTTTTTCTTTGGGTGATATCTGTCCGTTGGGGCGTCAAGCCATTCATTTATTACATAATTTGCGCTTGCAATAAAACAAACCGCCAACACCGCAAAAACAATTCGCCACACATAACCGCGCCACTCGTAATCCTTTGTGACGTAAATTGCAAAGGCGGCACCGATTAAAACAAGGAACTGCTTCGTCCAATTGTTTATGCGCGCAATCTTCAAATAGTTTGACATACAAACAATTATACACTACATTTTGAATGTGGACAACAAACTTTTAACACCACAAGAAATTCGCGAAAAATTGGACGAATACGTCATCGGGCAAGACGACGCCAAAAAGGTCTTGTCCGTTGCCGTATATAACCATTACAAAAGGATTCGTTTTGCCGAAACCGAAGGCAGCATGGAAATTAAAAAAAGCAACATTTTGATGGTTGGTCCAACCGGTTCGGGAAAAACGTATTTGGCAACAACTTTGGCGAAAACTTTGGGCGTTCCGATTGCAATGGCTGATGCAACTATTTTGGTCAATTCCGCAAATCCCGGAAAAGAAATTGACAATATACTTTTGAAACTTATCGCCGCATCAAATTACGATATCAAAGTTGCCCAAACCGGTATCGTTTTTATTGATGAGGTTGACAAGTTAGTGACAGGTATTAACAGATTAAAAGGCGAATCAATTCAACAAGCATTGTTAAAAGTCATTGAAGGCACGGTGAATAATGTAGATGTGAATGGAAAGGTTTTGCCATTTGACACAACAAATGTTTTGTTTATTGTGGGCGGGGCTTTTGTGGCTTTGTCAACCATTATTCAAATAAGATTAAGTGACACAAAGGCAGGATTATTAAGTGAAAGTGAACTTATAAAAGACGCCCAACCGGAAGATTTTGCAAAGTTCGGACTTATCCCCGAGTTTTGCGGACGGTTGCCGGTTATTGTTGCGCTTAATGCTTTGGGGCGGGAAGAACTTATAGATGCAATATTAAAACCAAAAAATAATATTTCAAGCCAATATGTGAAAATGTTTTCTATGGACGGAATTGAATTGGTGTTTCAAAAAGCGGCGCTTGAACGTGTTGCGGAATTGGCAATAAGTTTAAAGACGGGCGCGCGTGGTTTAAGAACCATAATGGAAAAAGCGATGAGAGAAATTATGTATTTGGTGCCTACGAAAAAAAATATAAACAAAATTACAATCACGCCGGAAGTTATTGACGGCAAAGGCGAGGCTATATTTGAATATGTGGAAAGCATTGGCGAAAAAGAAATACCGCCTGCGCCAAAGAAAAATCCAAGGGGGCGAGAATGAGCAACAAGCAAACGGTAACTTACAACACGGGCGACGTATATTTTGGGGAACTTGGCGCGAATGGCAAAAGGCACGGCTTTGGCAAATATGTTACAAAAAACGGCGACGTTTATGACGGACAATGGGAGGAAGGATTAAAACATGGGATTGGGTCTTATGAGTTTAAAAGCGGAACAAAATACGATGGCGAATGGGTAAAAGGATTTAAAGAGGGCAAAGGATGTTATACTTATTCAAATGGGGATATTTTCAAAGGGCAATTCGAAAAAGGTTGGCAAACAAATGGAACTTATTTGTACAAAGAAGTAGATATTTACGAAGGCGATTTTGAAAATGGGATTCAAAACGGCTCTGGGAAATATATGTTTGCAAATGGGGACAAATATATTGGTGATTTTAAAAATGGCAAATTTTGTGGCTTTGGCAAATATATGTATGCAAACGGCACAGGTTACGAAGGCGATTGGCAAGACGATATGAGACACGGGCGTGGGATTTTTTATGGAATGGCGGGCTCGGGTTATAATGGCGAATGGAAAAATGATATGCGCGAAGGCAAAGGGAAATATTTTTACAGCAATGGCGAGCAATACGATGGCGAATGGTCAAATAACAAAAGAAATGGCGCGGGCAAAATGATGTATCCAAATGGTGAAAAATATGAAGGCAGGTTTTTGAATGATATGCGACATGGCGCGGGTGTTTTTATAAATGCAAAAGGGCAACAAGAAAAGCAAGAATACCAAAACGATAAAAGGATAAAGTAATTTTGGCTTGGGTTCTTTGGACTGTTGTTTTTATAATTGCACAGGTTGCCTTTTTGCAAACATTTAAAATTGCAACAAAGAACACAAAAAGCACGGGAAACTTGACGGTTGCGGTTGAATTGATTTCGGCTTTTTCGGTTCTTTTGTTTATTCCTTTCTTCCCTTGGCTTCTGCCCCATGGTTGGCTTACTTGGGTTTTATTGTTGATTTATTTTGCGCTTTATGCAATCAATGACAGGCTTGACGCAACCACAAGAAAAAATCTTGATATATCCGTTGACACAATGCTTATGCAGATTTATCGGATTTTTTTCTTGTTTGCCGGAATTATGTTTTTAAGTAGGTCTTTTGTATTTATGAAATTGTTGGGTGCGATTATAATTGTTGTCGCGAACTTTTTTGTGTTGTTTGAAAAAGGGAAATTCCAATTCAACAAATATGTTTGGTTAAAAGTTTTGTCTTCAATTGTTTTTGCGGCTGCGTTTACATTGGAAAATTATAATTCTGTGGAATTCAATTTGGCATTTTTTGTGTTTTTGTCATTTTTTGTTCCTGCATTTTTTTTGTTATGTGCAAGGCAAGCAACCCCACGCGGAATTGTGCAAGAGATGCAAAGAAAAGACGGCTGGGTCGTTTTGATTTGCGGATTGTGCCAAATGGTTATGACTTTTGCAATTTTGCGGGCATATCAATTCAGAGAACACTTTATCGAAATCGCCGCTATTTCAAGCGTTTATGTGATTATAAATGTTTTTGTTGCAATGATTTTGTTGCGAGAAAGGTCGGGTCTAATCCGAAAGACCATTGCGGCGGCGGTGATTGTGGCTTCAATTGTTTTGATTGCGACTTCATGGTAAATCCTGTCGAAGTTTTCTATTATTCGTCTTTGTCCTTTTCCCAAGGGTTGCGAAATAAAGACTTGAACCCTTTCGGTTTTTCTTTTTGCGCTACGACTTTCCCCGTACGGTAATTGTTGAGCCATTCTTCCCAATCTACGCTATCATAATCGGTGTAGATGTAGTTTTTGCTTAAACTCCACCTTTCTTCTTTTTCCTTACGCATACGTTCTCGTACTTGCTCGTCAAGACTGAATTGCGGAATCTTTTCAGACAGCATTCCGCGCGTGAGGTTTAGTGTGTTCAGCCACTCGTTCACGTTTATGCTTTCGCTTGGCATGTGTTCGTTGTAATAGCCCACGCTGAAATTCACGCCACAGATGTTTTCGCATAAAACCGAGATGTCGGTGATTGACGTGTTCCCAGCATCTTTGTAACCGGTTTTTTGTTCAATGTATCTTTTGAACTTGTCCGGCACTGGGATTTCATAGCACTTGTAGTCGTCTTTGCCTCGGCGGTCGAATTCAAGACAGAACCTTGATTTCTCGATTTCGGCTTTGATGTCTGGCTGTTCTCTCATCAAGTATCTTGCGCCCGTGCATCCGGTTTCTTCGCCGTCAAGCACCAGCAAATTGTGTCCACTGTTTTGCAAAAGCCAAAGTATAGCGCATCCTGCCCTATCGTCCGCGCCAATGCCGACATTTGGATTCGTTCCCGATATGATTTCTTGACCATTTACAATTTTTGATGCTATGGTTTGTTTTGTGCCACCAATAAAAACTGTATCGGCGTGAGCGACAAGCGTCACTCGGTCATCTCTTGTGCCTTTTTTAAAAAGAAATCTGTCGCCCTCTCGTTTGCCTTCAAAAAGTTTCGCCCCGTCTATCTTTTGGAACAGTTCAAAAACGGCATCCGCTTTGGTCAAGTCTTGCGACAGGAATGCTTTAAGCGTTTTAATGTCATTTTCCATTAAACACCCCCAATTGATGCGTGATTGAACTTATTTCTTCGTTGTTTTGCTTGAACGCCGCAAGCAAATCTTGGAGACGTTCATCGTTTGGGTCAATGCCTTGGGCTTTCAATTCTTCCAACTTTCCGCAAAGCCTCTTGTACTCTTTTGTTTTAAGATTAAGTTGCATTGTTAGCCCGACCAGCAATGATTCGTTTTTATTCGTTGTCATGCTTCACGCTCCTTTTGTTGTGCGATTTGTTCGGCGAGTTTTTGCGGACTCTTGCTGTCGTATAAAACGAATTGTCGGTCGGCGGCATCTTTGAAGTTATATTCTTCGGGAACTTCAAGTACCTTTTTGGCTTGGGTAAATCGCTCTGTTTCTTCTTCCAATTTCGTATTATTCATGCCGACCGTTACCTTCTTCATTGGGTTATCGGGGTGTTGCTTGTCGTATTCGGCAACAAAATCTCTCACGCCACGAAGGAAGGCTTGGAAGACCTGTTCACGGTACTTTCCTTCTCGGAATTCTCTGCGAACGTCAAACTCGTTACCTACGGCGTAGCCGTGTTTCTCGTCTATGTACATGGTCATCTTTGCCATAATTTCGTCTTTGTTCTTACTGTCAATGATGACAAGATTTTGCACGTCATCCGCCGACATCGTGGCGCGAGCAATGTTTCGGCCGTAGTAGGTGCTTGTCAGCGTTCCGCAGCAGTCCACAAGGAAACCAAGGACGGCATTCCGTGCATCGTACTTGTCAAGCATTTGATGCATGAATCGGGTCGCTCCAACGATTTCTTCATCGGTTTTCTTTTGCACGTCTTCAATTTGTTCAAGAAGTGACTTTTCGCTAAACGGTTTACCCAAGACGTGCGAAGGCATTTGTTTTGCCTTTGCGGTCATACGCAATTCGGTGGCTTCCTCAAAGACTTTTTGCCTTAATTTCTTGACATCGCCGTCCGCCACGTCGGCGTAACTACTGTTGTTTTTGATGTTCAATTTCATAAGTTGGTCGGCTATGTCACGATTTTCTTGCGTGACCCCGGTAATTTGTGCTGTCGTGTAATAACTCCTGAACGCTTCTTCCCAAGAGAATCGCTTTTGTTGCGGTTGACCGTTGACCATCTCAACGCCGACCCTATGACCTTCGGCGATTGAGAAGTCGGTCATGACTTTTGCCATTATGCCTTTGAAGTGGTGGTCTTTTTCCAAATAAAGCAACAAGTCCAAGCCGTTTGCTTTTTTGCGTTTATTTTCCGCGAGGTACATTTTGAACCCTTCGCTTGTTCCGTTGATGTCAAGTGCGTTTGATATGAATTTCAGCATATCTTGGTTAGGTTTCAAGCCGAGCGGAAGGTCTTTGAAGAGTTTATTGAATTGTCCTATTTCAAGTTGTCCGTTCTTGACGGCATCCGCCAACACCATGCTTGCTTTTTGGGCGATTGCTTCTTTTTCTTTGCCGTCTTTGTCTTTCATCTTTTCGCCGCTGAAACAACCAAGTGCTTGCGCGGTTTTCATGAAAGCGATTTTCTCTTCTTCGGGTTGGTCGCCGAATCTATCCACGATGGCCGAGAGTTCGCTTTTGTAAAATTTGAAGTTGGTGTTTACAAGAAGTTGGTCTATTTTGCCAATTCGTGCCATCTCTGATGCGTAGTTAAACGGAATTGTTACCCTGCCCTTGCTTAATATTTCGCCAAGTTGGCTTATGCCGTCAATTCCTTGATTGGAACAGATTAAGTAAGAGTAATCGAAATCGCTGAATGCTTTCGCCATTGACGAGAAGTCCATCACATCGGTTGCGTCTTTTCCTTTTTCGGGCAATTCGCTTGCAAAGACAAGTCCGCCGTCTTTGTTGCGGTACGAGTATTTGAAGTCGCATCCCGTGAACACGCGCTTGCCGATTGTTTGAACGCTCGCCGGAATTGTGATTTTTTTGATTCCTACACATCCTTCGAAAGCACTATCGCAAAGTTCGGTCGTGCCGTCCGGAACTGTGTATTCTTGTGTCGCTTCCCGAGCCAAATTGAAAGATTCGTCAAGGAAGTTGCCAGTTGCTGTGAAATCTCCGCCACGATTTGCGGTGTATCGTGTATTGCCGTTTTGTTGTATGTTGCAGACGTTGATGCCGTTGAGAAACCCACGAATCGTAGAGTTTTGCCAAAATGTTCGGTTGTTGTCACCGCCATACGGGTAGAATGGGATGTTTGCAATAATGGCTTGCTCGGTTACCAATTCAAAGCAGGTTGCTTTGCCTGTGCCGTCCGGGTTTATGGTCTTTGGAAGGTCATCCCAGTTTCGGATTTTCATTGTTATTGGCTCGACCTTTACCCACGCAGGTGTGCCGGGTTTGGTTGTGCCAGTCATTGAGCCGTCACTATAAAGGTCGCGGCCTCGGTCGTCACGAATTTTTGTGACTACTCGGCGAACGTACTTTTCGCCTTTGTATTCGAATTCGGGGTTCTTCTTTGCAAGGAAACCCCGCTCGTTTTGCTTTTGTCCGTCAGATGTCCAAAGCCTTCCCGTGCAGGTCAGTTCTTCGTTCAGTTTTCCGCCGTTGTAGAGTTGTTCGAGTTTCTCGTTTAGTTGTGCGTTGACCTTGGTTTGGTCTTTCTCGCCGATTTGTAGTGTGTGGTATAGCACTTTGCCGCTATTGTTTTTTCTCGATTGGATGTTTAGCGTGTCGAGATTGAAGTTTTCATCTCTCTCGGTAGGCTTTGTTCTCCAAAAAAATATTTTCGACGCGCTTCGCGCGGAGATAGAGTCAGATGGTAGATTTAGGCGTAGAGCGGGGCAAACGCCAAGGGCACGGTCGCGCGCATAGTAATAGTCCGATTCCCCGTCATAGTCGACGGCGCGGACGTTATTACTATCGTTCGACGACCGCAGGAAAACCGTGGCCGTGCCTCGTCGCCCGTTATAAGCGGTTCGGTCTTCGTTTTGCCAAGCCCCGTCCATCAAAGCGGTATCGGCGAGAGAAATCATTCGTTCGAAATCGCTATGGGTGTCATGTTTGAAAACTTCGGGCTGACTGAGTAAATAGACCAAATCGGTCGTTTGGAACTTGCTGTTCCCATGTTTTCGGTCATCATCCGTGTTATCAAGCACGGTTGGAATAATTTGACTTCTTAAATCGTACCTTTGTGTCATGCTTTTATTGTAACACAAAAACTCCTATTTGTCAAGTTTATACCGCACAAGCAAGGCATTGAAATATTTTTTGGAATGCGAGTGTTTAAGGTGGGCGGCGTATGATTGTCGCCTTTCGTTGACGTATTTGTCATCCACCTTTTTCGTTTCTTTCATGCGTGAGATTCGCCGAATGTTGTGGCGGATTCGTGTTTTGGCTTGCCCGCGTAAAAGGCGCAAAACTTTTCCGGTCGGCGTAAGGATGTGGCGGAATCCGAGGAAGTCTATGCCTTTTGTCAGTTTCGTTATTACGGTTTTGTTGTTCAGCGAAAGGTGAAGGACTTCCTTGGCCGTTCGTTCTATTTCTTCTTTGCAATGTTTAAGATATTCCTTGTCCGGGTGGACGAGAATCATATCATCCATATATCGAACGTAGTGTTTTATTTTAAGTTTTTCTTTTACGAGCCTGTCAATCACGTCCAAATAAAGAAGGGCGAACCATTGGCTTGTTTGGTTGCCAATAGGAAGCCCCACTCCCGTGTCGCCGTTTCGGCTGTCGATTATCTTTTTCATGAGCCAAAGTTCGTCAGCATCGAACCCTACTTTTTTAATCATTTCAAATAGTACGCCGTGGTCGATGCTCTGAAAGTATTTTCGAACATCGCATTTCAAGCAGTAACCTTCGTTGCCGTGTTCTCGGTAGTGTTCTTGCATAAATGTCGCCAGCCTTGTGATTCCGTAGTGTGTGCCTTTGCCTTTTCGGCATGCGGTGTTGTCATTGATGAGCCGTTTTTCCAAACGTGGTTCAATGATGTTGGTGCATAGAGCCATCAGCACGACCCTATCTCGGTATGTCAAAGCCTCGATGCTCCGTTCCTTGGGTTCGTAGATTTTGAATTCCCGGTACTTACCCACGCCGTAGGTTCGGTTTAATATTTCACGAGAAAGCATCGCAAGATTGTAACTGATGTTCAATTCGAAAGTAACGGTTTCCCGTTTGTGTTGTTTCGACCGCCTACATATATTGTGGGCGACGAGCAGTTTTCCGAACGTGAACGCATTTTCCAACATTGCTCTCTCCTTTATTTTCAAGGAGCCACCATCTCTTGCGAGTAAGTTTCCAAAGCCTTGCGGCGTCGGTTGCCAAGGTGGCTATATTTGTCTGCCTCTCGCTTTTGGCGAGTTTAGCAGAAAAGAGTAAGATTCCTTTGCCTTATACGCGCACTCGCTCCCCTTGGATGCGAGTAATCTGGCTGTTTTCTGGGTGACTCTGTCGCCACTCCTTCAAAGGCAAATCGGGGCAAACGCCAAGGTCACGGTCGCGCGCATTGTAATTGTTCGATTCCCCGTCATTGTCGACGGCGCGGACGTTATTACTATCGTTCGACGACCGCAGGAAAACCGTGGCCTACTATGCAATCTTACCTTAATGATGGCGTCGCCGCCGAACATCCTATTTAGGTTTTTCTTTCAGCATCGCTTTTCCTCCACGCTACCAGCAAGTTTATGCAATCGGCGAGCATCATTGAAATCTGCTCGTATTGCTTCTTGGTTATACACTTGTTTTCATAAGAGAGGAATGCCGTGTAACTTAACATTTTAAGTTGCAAAAAAGCATTGTGTTGGCAAGACTTTCGTTTTTCTTTGCTTGCCGCCGTATCCATTCGTATCGAATTCGCTTCGAGAAGGTACTCGATGCAGTCGAGGCAGTAGTTTTGCATCCTCACAACAAAGACCGCGCGAAAGTGTTTTGGTGATTTCTCGGTGGCGGATATGACGTAGGCGGTCAGTTTCTTGGTCTTTGTTATAACCATCAATTCGCTTGTGTCTTTCGGCACTACCAATTCTTTGTCTATGTCGGCGTGTTCCGTGGTAATAGTGCTTTCGTTGACCCGTCTTCGCTCGGCGCGAGCAACACCTTGGGCGGTGGCGCGTTTGTCTTCCTCGGTTTCCTTATAGTCATCCCCAAGTGGTATTTTCATTTGCTCGCCGAAACCGCGTCTTCGCCCAGAGTATTTATCCATTCGCTTTCTCTCCTTTTGTGTTGTAAGAAATAAAAAATGTATTGTTGGGCGACGCCAGAATATTTTCCGTATTTGGAAAAATCAATTCCCTTCGCTTGTGCTTTTGAAATCCAAGTGTCAACGGGCGCGACATCCAATCTGTGAAAAGCAAAAAGCATTACGCAATCGGCGACTTTGCGCCCGACGCCGGTGATTTTAAGAAGTTCTTTTCGCAATTCTTCGTTTGGCAATTTATTTAAAGTTTCAAAGTGTAATTCTGCGATTTGTTTTACGGCTTTTGTTAAATAAGGGGCGCGGTAGCCACAACCAAGGTCTATGAAGTCTTTTTCGGTGTATTTGTCCAAGTTTGAAAAATCAATTTGGGAAAGGGTTTTAGAAAAGCGCTTTATATTGTTGTTTGCGGAAATTATGAAAGAGATAATACATTGGGTGAACGGTTGGCGCAAGATACGAATACCAAAGCCCGCTTTGATTGGTTCGGCAAGTTCGGGAAATTGAGAAAGATAGTTTTTGATTGCGTCGTAATCTGTGTCCAAATCAAAGTAGTTTTTTATTTGGGCTTCAACCCAATTATCGCAAATAGGGTCAACAAAGATTTGACCGCAATTTCGAATTGCATACCAATCCAAATTATATTTCGCAACAATTTCATTTAACTTCATTACAAATCCCCCGCAGTTTGCAATCCGCACATTTTGGATTTCGCGCCGTACAATAATATCGCCCAAACAAAACCAAAGACAAATGCGCGCGCGCCCAATCTTTTTTTTCAAACACATTTTTTAAATCCGTTTCAATTTTATCCGGCGTCGTTTCGGTTGAAAGATTAAGTCTGTGCGAAAGCCGCGTGATATGTGTGTCAACGGGAAATGCGGGCTTGCGCAAAAACTCGACCGTGAAAACGCCCGCGGTTTTGCGCCCGACGCCCGAGAGATTTGTAAGCAAATTGAAATCGGTTGGGACTTTTCCGTTGTGGTCGGCAAGAATTGCTTTACTTGCGGTGATAATGTTTTTCGCTTTGTTGCGATAAAACCCGGTGGAATAAATGTCGCGTTCAAACTCGGCGGGGTTGGCGTTTGCGAAATCGGCGACGGTTTTGTATTTTTGAAACAATGTTTTTGTGACGATGTTCACGCGCTTGTCTGTACATTGGGCGGATAAAATAATTGCGACAAGGCATTCGATATCGGTTTTGAAATTAAGTTCGCATCTTGGCGCAGAGCCAAAAAGTTCGCACATATAATTTAAAATCTCTTCTGCTTTCCCCACAAATTATTTTACACGGCGACATTTTATAATGTCAAGGTCTTGGCGAACAAGGCCAACCAATTCACAAAACTCGACAATTTCATAATTATCCATGCATTTTGAAAGAGCGACCGCAATTGCCGCAGCGGTTGCAATTAACTCTTCGCCGCTTTTCCTGCAATGCTCTTCTCTGTCGCCCACATTATTATGATACGCGCCCGACGGTTGTGTTGTCCGTCTTGCGGTCGTCAAGTTCTTTGATTGGGTGAGGTTTATCGGTGTAGCGGTAATCGGTTCCGCCAAAGCCTTTTGCCTTTGTGGCGGCGACAATCACGGCGTGACTTGGAACGTCACTGTCTTTTCCGCAAACATAAGTATTATGTTTATAAAAGTCGCTTGTCTTTTTCATTTTGCGTGCGTCAACGTATTTTTCGCGGTCGCTTGTAAGCCAAACCGTGTCGTTTATAACTTTGCGAACAAAGTCCTTGTTTTGGTTGAATTTCAAAAGCGTTGGGAATTCGGGGTTCGGAATAACCGAAGCGGCGGATTTCTTTTCATACTTTTCCAAAATCTCGGCGGCTTTTTTCAAATGCGCCACTTCCATTTCAAAATGCGATTTGAAAATGGCTTTTATGTCGGCGTCGGTTTCGTCCATATAAGCGGAATAGTACAAATAACATTCCGTGTATTCGTGCAAGAGCCACTTTTCAAGCCAAGAACACGTCGGGTCGGCAAGACATTCGTATTGCGAAACGTGCATTTCTTCCACCATTGCAATTTCGCTAAAAAGTTTTCGCCCCAAATCATTGTGATAAATCTGCGCGATATTCATGTACCAATTCATTGTTTGTTGCTCCGCCGCCGTGATAATGCTGGCGCAGAGTTTTGAATACGGGTCGGCGGTCTTTGCGTTAAAGTGCGGTTTGATAAAATCGCGCGGGTGTCTGTGTTCCGCTATCGTTGGTCGCCCGGGCATTATTTCGGTCAATTTTCCAACCATGGTTTCGGCTTCAATTCCAAAATCCATTTTCAACAAATTGGCAAAGCGATACAAATGGTCGAAATCTTCCAAGAGCGCAAAGTTCAACGCGTCAATATTGTTTGCGTCTTTTTCATTCTTCGCCAAAATCGCCGTCAATTCAATCGCCAACTGTTCATATCCAATTGTCGTTTCCAAAATATTTTCATCAAGCGGCTTTAACGCTCCAAGACGTTTTTGTTGTTGTTGTTCTTGGTTGCGAATGACGGCAACTTCGCGTTTGATGTCGGGGTCGGCGCAATTACGCGCAAGTTGGTGCAAAAACCAAGTGGATTCAAACTCTGCCCCCGTTGTCAAAATGACACGCAATTTCGTGAACGGGCTTGCGGTTTTTTTGTCGTAAGGCTTTGGATACATTTGTGTAAAGGTTAAAAAAGTTTCATCGATTGTTTTTGATTTTTGTGTAAATGGGTTCATGGGTTTGTTATTGACAAATAGTTATGATACAATCACTCATGGGCTTGAAAAAATATATTGCAAGTCAATTTGCAAAGCCGCACGGCATAGGCGGCAAACTTGCGTGTTTTGCAATGAATAAAATGAATAAAGAAATGTGGCGATATTTAGAGCGACAAATCAAAAACGATACAACAGTTTTAGACATTGGCTTTGGCAATGGTTTTGTTTTGAAAAGATTATTGAAACGCACGAACTCAAACTTTTTCGGCATAGACATATCGGCGGATATGGTCAAAACGGCAACAAAGAAAAATCATAAAGCGGTCAAGCAAGGTCGATTGGCACTTACTCAATCGTCTATTGAAAACATACCTTTTGATAAACAATTCGGGCAAATATACACAATGAACACAGTTTATTTTTGGGACGATTTGCAAACGGCACTTAACGAAGTTTATAACAAACTGCAAGCCGGTGGCGAATTTCTAAATGTGTTTCGCAATAAAGAGTGGCTTGACAAAAAAGCAGGCTTTACAAAATACGGCTTCAAAAAATACACCGAACAAGAACTTTTGACGGCAACCGAAAAAGCGGGCTTTAAATGTAAATTGGCAACAATTAGCCCAAACACTTTTTGCATTCACGCAGAAAAATTTAAGTAATTCCCCTTGCAACAATTAAACACTTTAATATATCATATAACTTGATATGGAAAACAAGGCAAATTTGACAAGCGGGACAATTTGGAAACGCATTGTCATTTATGCGATTCCGATTTTTATCGGCGGGCTTTTGCAACAACTTTACAATGTCGTTGATGCCGTAGTCGTCGGGCATCTCGTTTCAAATCATGCTTTGGGCGCGGTTGGCTCTGTCGGCCCAATCATGGTTTTAATGGTTGCATTGTTCATGGGGTTGTCGGTTGGTTCTTGCGTAGTTATAGCAAATTATTTTGGCAAACGTGACCACGAAAACCTTTCCAAAGCCGCACACACGGCAATTGTAATCTCGGTCATCATCGGCGTGTTTTTAACAATAATCGGCATTACAATGACGCCCGTATTTTTGAAACTTATTGCCACACCCGAAGAAATTTACGGCGACGCAAAGATATATTTGCAAACATTTTTTGCCGGCATGATTGCGTTTTCGGTTTACAATATTGGCGCGTCCGTTTTGCAAGCCGTCGGCAACACGCGATACCCGCTCTACTTTCTTATCGTTTCAACTGTGCTTCACATAATTTTGGATATTGTTTTCGTCGCGGTTTTCAAAATGGGCGTCATGGGCGTTGCGCTCTCTACCGTTTTATCGGAAGTCGTTTCCGCCTCTTTGGTTTTAATTACTTTGTTCAATTCCAAAAAAGAATACAAAATCTCTTTCAAAAAACTTAAAATCGACAGAAGCCAAATGAAAAGAATTATTGGTCTTGGTCTTCCAAGCGCAATTCAAAACAGTATCGTCGCCTTTTCAAACATATTTGTGCAAAGTTACATAAACGCATTCGGCGCGGACACGGTTGCGGGATTTGCCGCAGAAGGCAAAATTGAAGCCTTTATGACCTTGCCGATTTCCGCCCTTGCATTAAGTATCACAACTTTCGTTTCGCAAAACCTTGGCGCCGGCGACGAAAAACGCGCCCGCAAAGGCGTCTATGTCGGCGGCGCAATTTGTATCGGACTTATCACAAGTATGATTGTTTTTGCGCTATCGGCTTTCCATATTCTTTGCCGAGCCTTCACCACAGACCCCATAATTTTGGAACACGCTTGGGTTTTCGCCCGCATTTTCATTCCGGGATATATCTTTTTGGCAATTTATAATATTTGGGCGGCGGGAAAACGTGGCGCAGGCAAAGTCAAATTCACAATGTTCGTGGCTATTGGTTGCTTTGTTGTGTGGCGGCAAATCTATTTGGCAATTATTACGCAATACACCACTTCGGTTTTCTTTGTTGCAATCGGATTTCCAATCGCGTGGTGTTTGTGCGCCACAATTTTAACCATAGATTATTTTCACAAAAATTACATAACCGCAAACAACATGACGCGCGTCCACATAAATCATTTGGATTCAGCAAACCCAGACTTTTTGTCCTTTTGCACAAAACTTGACGATTACCAAAACGAATATGTCCCCGGACGACGTGAAAGTGGCATCAATTCATTATACAATTCCGAAAACTTGCACGACATATTTTTGATTTACGACGATAAAACCCCCGTAGGTACCGCCGCGCTCATCGCACACGACGCCGAAACTTGCGAAATAATCCGAGTTTTCAGCGACAAAAAATACCGCAACAAACTTTTGACCGAAATTGAAAACCATGCCAAATCCGTCGGTTTCAAAAAAATCATTATGCGCACATTTAAAACTTTGCCCGACGCGGATTACGACAAACTCGGCTTCCAAACCGCAAATGCCGACAACTTTACCCACGTTGATAAATTCGCCGCCGCCGCAAATCTTGCACCTTACCGATTATATTTCACAAAAGACTTATGACGACGTCACACGATTATATGTCTCGCCACCAAAATGCAAAGTATTGTTATCATTCTCAACGCTAAACGGTCTATCGGTAGTTATTCCGCCGTGTATAAAACGTATAGTTGTATTTCTGTCTACAATCGCCCAAGTTCCACTTGCTCCATATGTTGCTTCGTTATAACCGAAGTACTCGTAATTTGTTGCCGTGAAAACCCATTCGTCATCAAAGTTTGTATTTGCATTTTTCCACCTGCCAACAAGCCATTGCGTGTCCATTTTTTCGTATGACGAAATGGAAACATAGTGTTCCCAATGAGATGTATCATGTGGAAAGGTGGCACTCGCCGTTTTGTTAATCGTTTCTTTTGGTGCGATTTCAAAGGTTGTACTTGTAACTTGCCAATCACTCGCCGTTTTATCTGCGTTTAAAAGCGTTGTACTATACTTTGTATGCACCGAAATTGTTACCGTAAAGGTTTTATCCGTCGGGTTTACAATCGTAAGATTATACGAAACTGTTGTGCCACTTAAATTGGAACTTTGCGATTTAATAAATGGTTGGTCAGTTGGGTCTTTTTTTCCACAAGCCGAAAATCCCATGGCAATCGGCACAATCAAAAACACAATCAAAAAAGTTTGAAAAATCTTTTTCATATCCATAGTATAAACGAACAGATTGTATTTAACAAAGGATTTATGCTAAACTCTTAAAGTGCAAAAGACAGATTTCGACGTCATTGTAGTCGGCGCGGGTCACGCGGGCGTTGAAGCCGCCGCCGCGTCCGCCCGTCTTGGCGCGCGCACACTTCTTACCACAATTGACCTAAACTCGGTCTCATATATGGCTTGCAACCCCAGCATCGGTGGCGTCGGCAAGAGCCACCTTGTCGTCGAAATTGACGCGCTTGGCGGTCTTATGCCGCAAATCGCGGACAAAACTTGCATTCAAATGCGAACCTTAAATGCGTCAAATGGTCCAGCAGTTCATGCCTTTCGCGCGCAAATCGACAAGCATGATTATCACAAAACTATGCTGAAAACTCTTCGCTCTTACCCAAATCTTTCAATCAAAGAATGCGAAGTCATATCAATAGAGCCGAGCGGCGGTTGCGATTTAAAAAGTTGCGCACCCGCGCAAGTGTCCCCGCTTGCGAATCGTAGCGCGGGCGCAAGTCTTTTTAAAATCGTGACCGCCGCCGGCGACACAATTTCTTGCAATTCCGTCGTCGTTTGCACGGGCGTTTATTTGAACTCTTGCGTGCTTGTCGGACATACAAGCAAACCTTCCGGCCCCGTCGGCTTTGCGCCCGCAACACACTTGACAAAAAGCCTTGCCGACCTTGGCTTAAACATTCGCAGATTCAAAACCGGCACACCGCCACGCGTCGCCGACGGCTCTATTGATTACACAAAAACCGAAGAGCAACCGCCGGACACCGAAGCCCACTTTTCAACCATGTCAACCGAACCGACGCGCAATTTTAAATCTTGCCACTTGACTTATACGAACGAGCGCACCCACCAAATCATTCGTGACAACATTAAAAAATCGGCTCTGTTCGGCGGGCTTATCAAAGGCACAGGCCCGCGATATTGTCCAAGCATTGAAGACAAAATCACGCGCTTCCCACTTGCAACACGCCACCAATGCTTTTTGGAACCCGAAAGTTTGTCGACCGACGAAGTTTATTTGCAAGGAATGTCCACGTCGCTTCCACTTGAAGTGCAAGAACAATTCGTTCACACAATGGGCGGACTTGAACACGCCAAAATCTTGAAACCCGCCTACGCGATTGAGTACGATTGCATTGATTCAACGCAACTTGACGCGACGTTAATGTGCAAACACGTCGCAGGATTATTTTTCGCCGGTCAAGTCAACGGCACAAGTGGCTATGAAGAAGCCGCCGCACAAGGGATAATTGCGGGTTGCAATGCAACAAATAGAAAACTAATACTTTCCCGTACAAACTCTTACATCGGCGTCCTTGTTGACGACCTTGTGACTTTGGGAACAAACGAACCTTATCGAATGTTCACAAGCCGCGCCGAACACAGACTTTATTTGCGCCAAGACAACGCCGACCAACGTTTGACCCCAATCGGGCGCCAAATTGGACTTGTCGATGACGCGCGTTGGAAAAAGTTTTCAAACAAACTTTCTCAAATCAATGAATACAAAAAAAATCCAAACGCGCCCGTCGGCGACGATATAAAAAAGATTGTGGAAATCGAGAAACTTTACGCCGGCTACATGGCGCGCGAAGAAACACTTATAAATGAAACGCGCCGAAACGAAAACACACCAATCCCCGCCGACATTGATTATGAAAAAATCACTGCGCTTCGACGCGAAAGCCAAATCAAATTGCAAAAAATCCGCCCCGCAAATATCGCCCAAGCCATGCGCATTTCCGGCGTCACCCCCGCGGATATCAATGTGTTGCTTGTGTGGTTGCGGCGGGGTCGATTTTAAAAGTTGCGTATCCGCGCAAGTATCCCCGCTTGCGGTTCGTAGCGCGGGCGCAAATCTTTTAAAAGCGACCCCGCCGCAACCATAAATCATTTCTCGTCTTCGTCGTCAAAATCGTCAAGGTCATCCAAATCTTCGTCATCTTCGTCGCCATCCAAACTGTCGTCAAAATCGTCAAGCGGGTCGGCGGATTCTTCTTCCGCTTCTTCTTCAACTTCGGCTTCGTCTTCTTCAATTTGCATACCCAAAAGTTCCAAATCTTCGTCGTCCTCTTCGGTCTCTTCTTCGCCTTCAACTTCGGATTTCTCTTCCCCGTCGCCGTAAAGTTTGTCCAATTCTTCTTCGCTTAAATCGCTCTCGCTCATGCAAGTACTGCAAACCGTTTCGTCTTCGGTGATGTAATTGACTTTGCAAATTGGGCACAAAAACAATTTGTCTTCTTCGTCAACCGCGCCCAAAGCGTTCATTTCGCTCTTGCAAACGGGACAGTATTTGTCCTTTTTCAAAATGAAATTCAATTCGCAGCGCGGGCATTTGATGTAGGTGTCTTTTTCTTTCATACACGTCATTATATACAAATTTTTTTAATTTGCAACTGTTTTTCACATTGACTTTTTCGCGCTTTTGTGGTAAATTATGTTAATGGATTTTGAATACTTTTACGAAGAGAACAAAAGCGATGGTTTTATCGGTACGGACATTATTGCGCGCGAGAACGGAAAAGATGTTGGATTGGCTGTTCTTGCACTTAACACAAATAAAAAATGGGGGCGATTGGTTGCAATTGTTACCCACCCCGATTACAGAAGCAAATACGATTGCGGAAGTGAACTTTTAACAATTTGCAAACAATACGCCAAAAGTCACGGCATTGAAAATCTTGGATTAGACCAAATGCGTATGGGTGACATTGCAAAACGCGCAAAGTTTTATGTAAAGAAAAACGGCTTTACACACGACTTGGGTAAAATGAACATAATCAAAAAGATTATTCCAAATATCATTTTGAAACAATATCGCGGCAACGACAGTTTAATTTACAATCTTAAAAAGATTGGTGCCGACAAACTTTCAAAACTTCAATCTCGAACAGGCTTAAACAAAGACCTTATGAAATATATGTAATCATTTTCTTCCGCCTGTGGAACTCATACCGTTCAAGAAATCCCTAAACGCCATGAGGTCTTGAAATTGTCTGTACACCGCCGCGTAACGAATATAAGAAATCTCGTCAATGTCTTTTAATTGTTTCATAACCATGTCGCCGATTGCTTTGGATTGGATTTCTTGTTCCAAACTGTTCAACAAATGCCGTTCAATGTTTTCAATCATTCCATTTATTTGCGCCAAAGTCACCGGGCGCTTTTCGCAAGCCTTCACAATTCCCGCCTTAATCTTTTGCGTGTCAAAAGCCTGCCTACTTCCGTCACGTTTGATGACCAAAATAGGAACAACCTCGACCGTTTCGTAACTTGTAAATCGCTTTCCGCAACCCAAACATTCACGGCGACGGCGGATACTTGACCCGTTTTCGCCCGTTCGGCTATCGACCACTTTGCTCTCGGCAAATCCGCAAAAAATGCATTTCATGAAACCATTGTAGAATATTTCGCCAATTTTTGCAAATATTATTTCTACAAAATCTAATAAAAGGAGGATAAAAATGAACAACACACAAAAAATGGTAACAAAAGATTTGAAAAAGTACGCAGCAGAATTCGTTGGAACAATGCTTTTGGCCTTCATCGGTTTGGCAACTCTTGCCCTTTCTTTGCGCTTTGAAATCTTCATGCCGTTTGCGTTTGGTCTTGCGTTAATGTCTGTGATTTACATCTTTGGCGCAATTTCTGGCGCTCACGTCAACCCGGCCGTTTCTTTGGCGTTCGCAATCAAAGGCAAACTCTCGTGGAAAGATTTACTTTTCTACGTTATTGCCCAAGTTCTTGGCGCAATTGCCGGTGTAGCGCTCTTGTTTGCGATTTTCAAATTGGCATTCGGCGGCGCATTTGGTCTCGGCGAATTGTATTCTGTCGGCGCACCAAGTTACACACGCGGACTTTTCACAAGCATGATTCTCAACATTGTGCTCACCTTTGCGTTTGTTTTGACATGGTTTGGCGTCACGCGTAAACCCGAAAACAAACACATTGCACCGCTTGCGTTGGGTCTTGCATTGACGGCAGTTTTGTTGGCCGGCGCGGTTTTGAACCCTGCATTGAATCTTGCGCAAGCAATTTTCAGCGGCGCATTGGCAATGAAACAAGTCTGGCTCTTCATCGTTGCTCCGTTAATCGGCGCAATCATTGCCGCGGCCGTGGCTTGCTACTTCTTTCATGACGAAGACAAACCCGAAGTCGCATCAAACAAACCTGCACCACAATTAAGCGACGTAAAACAAACCGCAAAGAAAAATGCGTAATTGATTTTGATTTGCAAAAAAATGCCCCTTGCATAGGGGCGTTTTTTTGTTATAAAATTGTTTGTGGACAAAATCACGGTCAAGGACATTGAGGTTTCCTACAAAAAAGTTAATCAAGAAGATTATATTTGCCTCACCGACATGGCGAAGTTTGATGACCCATTCAAAACCGGCTATGTAATTTCACGTTGGTTAAGTTCTCGCTACACCATCGAATTTATCGGCATCTGGGAAAAAGTGTACAATCCCAATTTTAATGTAGTAGAATTCTATAACATTAAAAACGAAAGTGGCGCCCACAATTATGTTTTAACGGCAAAACAATGGATTGAAAGTACCAACGCAATCGGCATAATTTCAAACGCGGGGCGATACGGCGGAACTTATGCACACCGCGATATAGCGTTTGAATTCGCCACATGGTTAAGTGCCGAGTTTAAGTTTTGGATTATAACCGAGTTCCAAAGGTTAAAAATTGCCGAACAAAAGCAACTTCAATGGTCGGCGAAAAGAGAATTGGCAAAAGTAAATTACCATTTGCAAACACAAGCAATCACGGAACACATTATTGTTCCCGAACTTACCGAAAAGCAAAAACTTTTCGCGTATACCGATGAAGCCGATTTATTGAATGTCGTTTTATTCGGCAAAACCGCAAAAGAATGGCGAGAACAAAACCCAAAAATCGACCACACAAAAGAAAACATGAGAGATTATGCAACCATGCACCAACTTTTCGTTTTGTCATACATGGAACAATTCAACTCTTATATGATTTCAAAGAAAATCCCGCAAGCCGAACGCATGACGGAACTATCCAAAATGGCACGCACTCAACTTGAAAATCTTGGCGAAGCAGACAAAAGGTTACTCTTGACGAACGGAAAGAAATAGTATAAACTTGAAAGATAATGGACGACCAACAGAAACCCGAAAAGACAAAAAGAGAAATCCTTAAAGAAAAAAAAGCCCGCCGACAAAGGCGCCACGCAGCATGGTTTACTGTGGTCTTTTCGCTCTCGTTCGCCGTCGCGTTCGGCTTCGGGCTCGCCGCGCAAACGCTTTTCACTGCCGGCTCTATCCCAATCTGCGTCCTTGTCATCCTCTTTCTAATACTCATTGCTTTCATTGGCGACATGGTTTCTTACGCCGCCGCCTACGCCGATATGGCCGTATTTAATTCAATGGCAAGCCACGGTATTTCCGGTGCCCGCGCCGCCGTGTATATCGTAAAACACAATCAAAAGGTTTCCACAATCTTGTGCGATATTTTGGGCGACGTTTGCGCCGTGGTTTCGGGCGCCGTCGGTGTCACTCTTTCATTTTGCATTATTAACATGGGGGACTTCTCGCTCTTTTCCCAAGCCTCAATTCTTGCCGCCGTTTCCGCCGCAATTTCGGGTGCGACAATCGCCGCCAAAACCATTTCCAAAGCCCTCGCCCGCCGTCACAGTACGAAAATAGTCATCACCTTTGGCAAACTTATGCGCCCGTTTTTGCGTAAATGATTTGTGACTTAAACATCGGAACGCAAGATTTTCGCGGGGTCTTTGCGCGTGGCGCGTATTGCGGGAATCAAGCCGGACAAAATTGTCACAGCCATGGCGGTAATGATAAGTACAATCGGTTGCCACGCCGTAAACTTTACAACATTTGTTATGCCGATTGCATTTCCGATTGTTGCATTTAAAATTGGCGCAAACGCAAATCCGAAAAGTGACCCAACAATTCCCGAGAGCAATCCAATAAATGCAGTTTCCAAAATAATCATAAGTGCAATGTTCAACTTTCGCGCGCCCACCGCCCGCATAACGGCAATTTCACCCGTGCGCTCTTGCACAGTTATATAAGTAATTATCGCAAGCAACAATCCCGCAATAATCAAAGAAATCACCGCAACGGAAATCAATACCCGCGATATGCCGCCGACAAGCCGTGATATGCCGGCGATATTGTCGATATAGGAAACGCGCTCGCTTTGGAATTTTGAATTGAAATTGTCAATGTATTCCTTAATTGTCGCGGCGGCATCAAGGTCGCGCGCAAAAATGCTTATTGAAGTGCAACCGTCGTCCGCGCCAAGCGTTGACAAAGCAAAAGATTTTTCAGATGCGTCTGTAAAGGCTTGGGAAGCCCGTGAAGCCACGACAAGAGAGTTTTTAGAACTATTTATCACGTAATTTGTAAAATCGAATGTATACCCAAATCCCGCCGTTATAACGGAATTGTTCACATCTTGGCTCTTAAACACCCCAACAATGGTCAAATCTTCCAATCCGTATGTTTGTGGCGCATCGCAATATTGCTTTGCCAAAAGACCGTAATCGCGGATTAAAGATTTAAATTCATTTTCAACTTTTGTGTAAAAGGTGTTATTCGGAATCCAAAGAAACTTTGAACCAATGATGTCACTGTATTCGGTTTCGGCATCCCAACCAAAGATTCTCATAACACCTTTGTCAATTTTGTTGTATTCGTCCAAAATCAAAACAATTTCGTTTTTGTTGCTTGGCACGCGCCCCGCAATGGTTTCATAAAAGTTTTCAAATATTGCGTTGTTGTTTATCTCTTGAAAGTTTAACGCTTTGCCGGAATTGACCGAGATTCCATTTATTGAAGTGCTGCCCGCTTCCGTCATTTTTTTGTTTTCCGCAAAAAGATTCAATTCCATTGCGCGGTCGAACCGAATCCCGTTATAAGTTTCGGGCGACAATTTCGTTGCGGGATTTTCAATGTAATTTGTAAACAGATGCGAAATGACACTCTTGTCATCGTTCGCCGTAACCACAATCGGCGCGCCATATTGGTCTTCGCGGGCTTGGGAAATGTATTGCCCAAATCCGTTTGTCAATGCCAAAACAAGTGACAAAGACAAAATCCCCAAAGTCATAGCAAAAGTTGAAACAATGGTTCGGAACCGTTTTGCCAAAAGATTTTTAAACGCCATTAAAGAAGTTGTTCCAAATCCCATTGCGCCTTTTCGCGCTTGCTTTGTATCGGCTGCCCTTGAACCCGATACGTTCTTGCCCGTTTTTTCGTCTTTTACAACTTTGCCCTTGTCCAAAGTGATAATTCGTTCGGAATATTCTTTGGCTATTGCTTTGTTATGCGTAACCAAAATCACAAGACGGGTTTTGGAAATGTTTTGCAAGATTTGCATTATTTCATGTTTAGCGGTTTCATCAAGCGACGCCACAGGTTCATCGGCAAGAATAATATGTGGGTCATTGATAAGTGCGCGTGCAATATCTACGCGTTGTTTTTCCCCGCCGCTTAAATGTGAAACGGGTTTATTCAAATGTTCTTCAAGCCCCGTTTCTTTGATTACGGCTTTAACTTTTTCCGCATTGTATGCCCCGCTTAAACGCAAAGGCAATGCAATATTTTCCCAAATGCTTAAATGCTCTATAAGATTTCCGCCTTGAAAAACGAACCCGATATAATTGTTTCGATATGCGTCCCAATCTTTCGCGGTATACGCGGCGGTATGCACGTCGTTAATTACAAGGTCGCCGCCGTCATATGTGTCAAGTCCGCCGATAATGTTTAAAAGTGTTGTTTTCCCGCAACCGGAAGGGCCCAAAACCGAAACAAAACCCGCGGAAGGAAATTCCAAATTGACATCTTCAAGCGCCGTCACGGGCGGTTTTTCGGGATACACCTTTGTGATTTTTAAAAGTTTCAACATTATTTGTTTCCTCCTTCCTTATGTTTTCCATGTGCCTTTTCGTGTATTCTTTGCGCATGGTCAATTGCTTTGTCCGCTTCACCCAAAACTTCCGTTGCTCGCGCGGTTTGCATTGCGTCATGCGGCGCGGCTTTGTGGATTTTAACTTCTTTTGCCGCCATTTCAAGTTTCTCTTTTGCCAATCGCACCGCTTCTTGGGCTTCGGCTTTGTATCGCGCAACTATTGCCGCTTTGGCACGGCTTTTACGTTTGGCAACGATTATTATTGTTACCAAAAGAGCAAGTGCCGCAACCGAAGCAATGGCGATAACAATATAAATCCACGGAAACGGCGCAGGTTCGGGCTCGGGCGTTATGTTTATCACAAGTTCGCCCAATTGCCTTGTCGCTTCGTCGACCGCGCCTTGTTCGGCATTTGGGTCGTCAAGTAATTCTTTTGCATGGTTGATTGCGTTTTCAAGTTCCGCAAGTTTATCCGGCGCAATGTTGTCGCGCCCGATTTCGGAAATCTTTTGTTCGGCGTCTTTGATTGCTTGCTCTAATGCGTCTTTGTTTGCGATTAAACTTAAATTATCAATAGCCGTTTCAAGTGCCGTTGCTGCGCCTTCGGTTTTATTTTCATTTGCAAATTGAATTGCCGCCAAATAATCGGCATAGTTTTTTGGTTTAATCTTTTCTTCGCCGCCCAAAGTTACAACTTTTTTGCCACCTTCAACTTTTAAAACATTTATTATTTCTGTGTAAACTTCGGCAAGTGTGCTTTCCGTATTGTCGAAAACCAAAATAAGTTCCTCTACCCCGTCATATTTGTTAATCAATTCATATGCTTTGGCTTTTGCGCGGTATAAATCGCTTGCTTTGTAAACATTTTCCACACCCGCATAATTTTTTACAAGTGCCGAAAGAGCCAATTCATTTGCCGTAATGTAACTTTGATAAGTTAAAAAATCATAATTGTCGGCGTTTATGTAATTTTGTGTATCGGCGACGGTATTTGTATAATCAAGGAACAATTCATATTTGTACAAAACGGGGTCGAAATCATTAAACTCGTTTACAAATCCTGTGCCCGGTTGCAACAATTCTTTTGACAAATCCAACATATCATAAATGATATTTATTTGGGCAATTGTGGCTTGGTCATTTGCGTATATAAGTTTGGCTTTTGAGAGCACAGTTTGGAACTTGTCCCATGAAAGCGGCGAATAATATTTCGCCAAATATGCGTCGCATTCGTTGATAAGTTGATTTAATTCGGGCTTGCCCGTTTCCCACAATGTGGTCAAATTGGCAACCGCAGATTTCAATTCCGCAAGCGCGGTATTATATTGGGCAATGGTGTATTTTGTGTCGTTTTTGTCATCTAAAACGTCTTTTGCAATTGCCAATTTTGATTCGAAAGTTGTCCAATTTGCATCATTTGCAAAGTATTTAAGGCTGTAATCTTTTACTTCTTCATACAAAATTTCAAGTTCAGTTTTGTCGATGCGCAATCCATTTATTGCGTTTGTAAGATTCAAAATTGCGCTCTCGTATATTTCGTTTGGAATTGTCATGGTGGCGGACGCGGTAATAATTGTTTGTGCGTCTTTCATTGCGGTTTCAAATTTTGCAAAGGAATCGGCGGTGTAATCTGTCTTTTGTGATAATTTTCCAACATTATCATCATACAATTTTTTCAAGTTATTAAGCCCGGGTATAGGCACAAGATTTTTGAATGCGTTTTTCAATGCCACGATTGCGTCTTTTACGTTTTGCTCTGTGCCCTGTATAGAAGCGGTTTTGGCGGTATTGTAAGCCGCAACAAATTCATTAAAAGGAATCACAGGATAAAAATTATCGGGGTTGTTTTCGGTGTAAGTTTGTTCGTATGTTGATAACAAACTTTTCAAATTATCACCATTGAAAACCACAAAAACAAGGGCATCTTTGAATGAAAGAAGGCTTTGTTCCGCGGAAATAACGGTGCTTTTTGTGCCATTTATTTGCAAATTAAGGGCAACTATGCGGTTTTTTTCTGCGATTAAAGCGTTAAAAGTGTTGTCGGTATAGTTGTTTATTGAGAGCGCTTCAATTTCCGCAATAAGGTTTTGCAATGTTTTAATATTAGCAAGAGAATCCAATGCGGCGCGAATTGCGGCGACTTTTTGGGCAATTGATTCGTCGTCGCCTTCTTTGTAAAGTAAGTCAATTCCGTCAAGAGCGTCTTCCAAAGCGCTCCAAGTTAATTGCGAGTAATTGATTTCATATTTGGCATTCGCTTCGGATTCAATTGCGCGGAGTGCGACAACACTTATGAGTGCGTCATAAGCATCGGACAAGTTTTTAATCGCCGCAATCCAACTTGTTGCCGTTGACGGCGGGTTTTGTTCGTTGTAAGTAATTACGCCTTGCAAATCATCCCAAGTGTCGGTTGTGTAATTGGTTTCGGTCAAATTGCGGATTCCGGAAAGAATATCATTGTAACGGTCTCTTAAATCGGTTGCATCGACAAGATTATTCAATGCGTCAATCAAATTGTTGCACGCGGTTTTGATTTCTTCGGGCGTTGCAAAGATATTGTCATACACAAGTTGCGAATCACCAATGACGTCTTCAAGTGCCGAAATACTGTCGGGTGTGTAGATGTCATTTTCTTCTTGCTCTTGAACCTTTTCTTTGGCGTGTTCCAACAATATGCCCAAGGCGTCATTGTTGAAAACCAAATTATCAATTGCATTTTGTAAAACCGAAATTGCGGCACGGATTTCGGAAGTGGTTGTATTTGAATCTTCGGCGACATCTTCGGCGTTTTCAATTTGCGTTTCAAGATTTGCAATTGAAGTGGAAGAATAAATATCCAATTCGGTGTTCCAATAAATCCTATTGTACCCCGCGGCAATCAATGCGCTTAATTTCGCACGGTACAAGTCATTCTCGGCGGATTTCATGTCGTGGATTTGGGTTTGGACTTGGGTGACGGTTGCGTTGTTGTTATCAAGAACGCTTTGCGCTATTGCGATTTGCGCGCGCCATTGCGCCCAAGCGTTTGCGGGGAAATAATCATTTTCGTTTGTGATTAAATTTGCGGCAATGACAAGTGCGCGGAGTTCGCTCTTTTCGGGGACAAGTGCGTTGAAAGCGTCAAGCATATCTTTGTGCGCGGTGTAAAGTTGCACATAGGTTGCATTTGGCAATTGTGTTATGGCTTCCGCGCCGTGGAACAATGCAGCAAACACGGTCCAAGATTCGTATTCGTATCTTGGGTCGGAATTGCCAACCACGCCGTATGTTTGCAATTCGGACACAAGCCAAGAATTGCTTGCCGTGAGTCCGCCAATTGCGGTGACAAGTTCAGAAACGGCCGTATCGACATGGGTGAAATAGTTTTTCAAATAATCGGCACGGACGCTTGCACCGTTTGGCAAAGACAAATCCGCAAGGACAAGGGCTTTGAAGGCGTTTTGTTTTTGGCGGTAAAGCAAGAAACTTGACGTGGTTACAAAGTTTTCATATTTCAAATAACTTTCCGCCCAAGTAACATCGGAAGCATATGAAGATTTATCAATCGAGAGTTCCAAAATGGATTCAGACAGAAGCGCAATCAAAGATTTAATCGTGTCGTCGCTTAATTCGCCTTCAAGTGCTTCATCGGCAAATTGAATAACCATTAAAAGATTTGCCCAATTTACCAAATGATTTGCATATGGTTCAAGCGCGTGCGCTTTTTGTAACAATTCGTTCAATGCCGCGGGATTTGTGCCAAGACTGCTTATGACGCCGGCAAGAGTGTTTATGTTTGTTGTAAGGTCATTTGCCGTGGTTATTGTTGCACCGTTCGCCGTGGCAACCGCCGCCAACAATAAATCAAGCGATGCGCGCGTGTAAGGTCCGCTTGGATTGAAATTGCTTCCGTTGTAACCCATTAAGAAATCATCATTCGCAATTCCAATAAGAGTTACAAGCGCGGGTCGGTTCGGCGCAAGAGCGTTTTTGGCGGTTTGCAATTTGGTAAATGCATCTTCTACTTCGGAAATTTCGGCGTTATATTTTTTGAAAACATCTATGGCTTCCGTCAATGCAGTATCAAATTCATTCCAAGTTTGACCCGTGTAAATGGTATAATATCCAATTCGGTTTGCGCCAATTAAATAAAAGCCCGAATTATTTATTGATTGGCATTGATTTATAAGATTTTGCAAGATTGTTTTGTTCGGGGCAAGTCCCTTTACCGCGTTTTCATTTTTGATAATAATTTCGGTAAGTTGTTTATTTGTAAGTAGCGCCAAATTGACAGGACGTTCCGAATTGTCAACCGCGTCAAGCAATATTGCCCAACTTTGCGCGGTGTAAAGGCTCTCTTCCCAATCGCCGTTGTGATATTTTGCCAAAAATGCCGTGATAATTGTGTAATCCACGCGCAAATCTTGCATTGATTTGACCAAATCGAACAATGTATTTACTATCTCTGCTACGTCGTTGCCCTCCGCCGCGCTTTTCGCATCGTTATATGCATTGATAAAATCGTCCCAAGTTTTTGTTGTATAATAACCTTTGCCCCCGTTTTTGATTTTTTCGGCGGCAACAAAAAATAAATCAAGGAATGCTTTGTTTATTTGAAGTCCGTGAATTGTTGTATTCAATTCAAATATTGCCACGGCAATTTCTTCCGCATACAAATGTTCATTTTCCAAATTGCCATATGTGGTAAGACGTGTTTGCACACTTTCCGCCGTGGCGATTGCGGCTTGTAACTCTTCCAAAGATGTGAAAAGATTTGGGTCAGATTGATTTACGGCACGGGCATCGGTAAGTGCTTTTGAAAACGTGCCAAGCAATGTTGCATTGAATTCAAGTTTTGAAAGTGCGTCTTCCAAATCCATTATTGCGTCGCAAATGGCTTTGCATTTTATTTTATATGTTTCGGGTTGAATTAAACCCGGATTTAAATGTTTTTTTGCGTCATCAATAACTTGGGATAAGTCTTGAAATGTTTCGGTGGTATAATATTGGGATTGTTTGGAAATTGCAATATTATATACCCGAATCAATTCGGATTGGTCAATCACAAGTGCATTTAAAGCATAATTTAAATCGGAAATCGCCGTGGAAATTACCGTCGGATTCATTACAAGCGGGTCGGAATCCGTAATATTGTTGTGAACCCAAACTGCGCGTTCAAACGCGGTGATAAATCGGGCTTTTGAATCCGATGTAAAATATGGTAAATAAGACGCATTCCAATTCACGGGTGCCTTGAAATCAAATTCACTTGACGGGGTTAAAATAACACCAATATTCGCGGCGCTGATTTTAATAATTTGGTCCAATTCCGCAATATTGAATTGCAATCCCGTCAACGCCGCTTCCAAATTCGCCGTCGCTTCAACCACTTGCATCGGCGTCGGGCTGCTTAACAAATACACAAGCATCGCATCTTGTAATGCTTCACGCAATGTTAGAACGGAGTCAGATGAATAATATTCCTCGTTCACGGCGTTCGCTTTGCCAATAAGTTCCGCCAAACGGCTCTTGTCCGTGACTTTTACCGTTACCGTTTTTTCGGTTTCCAAACCCAATAAATCCGTCACGCGTACTCTTATTACATAAGTTCCATTTCCCGCCAACAATCTGCGCCCGCTTAAATTAGTCCATTGTGAAACCGTTGTGCGCCCCGAGATTTGATATTCAACTTTGTTTAATCCAACCGCGTCTTGGGGATTGCTTAAAAAGAAATTGAACGAACCCAAAAACCAATATTCGCCTGTTCTTGCATCCAAATAAGGCGCACTTGCCGCCGCATTTGCCGTTTCCAATCCGATTTGAAACGACGGTCCAATAGTTTGTCGATAAAATTTAAAAGTTTTAACTCTGTTCGTTGGCGTATTCGCGTGGTTGATACTTCTTATTTGTACCGTTTGCAAAACGTCTGCCGTTCTTGGCACCGTCCACGTCGCCGAAGCAAGCCCGTTTGTAATCGAGAATCCCATTCCGTTGTTATCCCATGTCGCCCCGTTGTCCAAACTGTATTCATATGTCGCAACATCAAAATCGTTTGTTAAAATGCTTAAATCAAATTGCCCGCTTGTGTAATAATTCACGCCGTTACTTTCAACATAATTCGACGGCGCCGTCGCAAAGTTCACAAAATCCTCTTGCCCATTTGTCACCGCCCATTTCAAAATGGGATATTTGTCATTAAGATTTGGATTGTGATACCAAGTATTTGCAAAATCCCAACCGATTGATGTGTAAACCGCACTGTTTTGTGTAAGTTCAATCGAAGTTTTAGTTGTATAAGTTAATTTGGTAAAAGTGCCTGTGCCTTTTTCCGTGCCGATATATTGTTGCGTGCTTAAAGCAATATTGTTCGTTTGCGTTCCACCATACGCGGTATCAACCAACATTGAAATCGGAGTTCGCCTTAATACGTTTGCATTTGGCGCGGTAGCCGTTATCTTTGAACTTATTGAAACATTCGAAGTCAAATTGTTTGGCAAAGCCGAAGAAGACCATTCCAAATATCCGGCAATACCACTTGCATATGCGCCCTCTTTGGCTACGGAAGTTGTTGCCGTGCAATTTGCCAAAACGTCACCCGTAGCATAGCATCGTGTTATTGTCGCATTCAAAATCCGTGAATGCCCCAAGATTCCGCCCGCAACAACCCAAGTGTTTTTCCCGTTTACCAAAACATCACCGCGCGAAAAACAATCCCGAATTGTTCCCGTATATCCAATCATCGCTTCAACTGTTGTTCCGTCAGCCTTCCAAGACCAAAACGAACCCAAAATCCCGCCAAGTGAATAACCGCTTAACGTCACCGGACTTGTAACATTTCCAATTGAAAAACATTGCTCGATTGTACCGCTTGCCATCATTCCCACAATTCCGCCACCGCTTGAAGCCGCAGTAACCGTTACATTTGTTTGACATTGGCTTACAATCGTATCATTCGAAATCCCGGAAGAATATCCAATAATTGGACCAACCGCCACAGAACCATACAAAGTTCCACCAATAACGGCACAATTTTGAATGGTACATTGCGATAAACTTGTTCCCACAAGGCACCCAACACGAGTAGCGCTTGAAACAACATTTACATTTGTCAATCGCACATTTTTTATTGTCGCTTGCGAAATAACACCAAAGAGCCCATAATTGCTTGCACTCGGCGCGCCCGGATTTTTAAGATTTGAAATTATTTTATTTGACCCGTCAAAAATCCCGCCAAACGGATTCGTCAACGTTCCAATCGGTGTATTCCATTCGCCCTTCAAATCAATGTCTCTTGTCAATTCGTAATACTCGCCTGCGTGTCTGTTCGCCTTTTGTCCGTTTATACCATTCACACTATTTCGTAACGCTTCCAAATCCGCTTTTGAACTAATTTGCCATGGATTTTCTTTGCTTCCTTGCGGACTGAACAATTTTGTTCCACTCGCGTCAAGCCATGGCGTCTTTCCACCATTCGTGTTCCAAGTGCTCGGTTGCATTAAATACGGCAACCCGCCATTGACTTGCGCATCAAGATTCCATACTCCACTGCCATTCGAATTCATAACCCCTGACCAACCCGCATTTGTATAAGTCGAAAGATTTTTAAAATTTGCATAAGGCGTCGGGGTTCCCGGAACAAATGAAGTTTGCGCCACCGTCACTTGTTTGATTGGTGACAAATATTCCCCCGTTCTTGTATAAGATGTCGGCGAACCCATAACATCGTTGAAAAGATTATTTGATTGCGCCGTAACAAAAGGGCTTGCGTTACTTGTCCAACCCGTAACAATTGGCGAAGAACTTTGTGCCGTGTAATTCGGAGCATAAGCAAGAATCCTATTCCCAATATAAGCATTTCCAACAACATTTGCCGGCACGCTTTGCGTATAGACTATTCCGGCGGCGGCCGCCCCATTGTTATTTAATTCCGTAAAGGCAATTTGTTGACCCGCGGCAATGTTGTTTTTATATGTCGAACCATTGTTCGTTACTCTTTCCCAACCAACAATTCCACCCGTGCAAGACGAAGTATCTTTCGCAACACTGTACACATTTCCGGTTGCAAGATTGTTTTGGAATGTACTTGCCGTTGTCGAATTATTCGCCTTCGTTTCCGAAATTCCGGCAATACCGCCCGCCATCGCGTGCGCGCCCGTGAATACACTGCTGCCCATTATTGCCGCCGTTGCGCCCGTTGTATAACAATTTCTAACCGTTGTTCCACGAACAATTCCAACAATTCCGCCAACGGCATTTGCTCCGCGCACATTCGCCGACGAAAAGCAGTTTTCAATAATAACACCCGTGTTGGCAACCGTTCCAACACTTTCGCCCGCAATTCCGCCAACTGCACTTGCACCCGAAACTTCCAAATTGCGAACCGATGAATTGCGAACCACACAATTATCATTAACTTGCCCCACCAATCCACCCACGCTTGACCCGCAATTCGACGATAAAAGCCCGCCAATAACGTGACAATTATCCACGGTCGAAGCAAATGTCAAATTTCCAATCAAAACTCCAACGCCATTGTCCGCGCCCAAAACACTCGTATTATTCAACCGAATATCCGCATTTGTAATAATAAGATTTCGAATTGTCGCTTGTGCGGTTGCTCGGAATAATCCCCAAGGTTGCCCCAACATATCCGTTTCGCTCCAAAAATTCAAAAGTTTAAAACCTTTCCCGTCAAAAATCCCGCTAAACGGATTCGCCGCCGTTCCAATCGGCGCCCATTTTGTTCCGCCCATTTCAATATCGTTCGTCATTTCGTAATATTCGCCCGCGTGCCGATTTCCGCCAACAACGCTATCTCGCAACGCTTCCAAATCCGCGCGCGTACTAATTTGCCACGGATTTTCTTTTGCCCCAAGCGGTGAAACCAATTTATTGCCATTAATCCACGGCGTCACTCCGTTATTTGTGTTCCATGTGCTCGGTTGCGTCAAATACGGAAAACCGCCATTGACGCTCGGCGTGATATTCCATACTGCCGTGCCGTTATTTGAAATAACCGTTGTGCTTGCGTTCCAATTTGCGTTTGCACCCGTATATGTCGCCAAATTTTTGAAATCAGCCAAAGAAGCATAGCCATTTCCTGTCGGCCCTGACCCGTTTGCCTCCGTTACACCTTTCCATGCGGTTCTGTTTACTCCGCTGTAATAAATGTTATTACTGCCTGTCGGTTTGTTACCCGTTGTAAGTGTTGAACCAAAAATTGCAGGAGTTTGATATGTTGTGTTTGGTGCATAACCCGTCATATTTTCGGACAATACCACGCAGTTATTCATCGTTATTCCTGCGACCACGGTGTAGGCGACGCCATGAATATGAGCACCGCTATTTGCAGTTGCATAAGTTGTATAACCATTATAATTCCCCGTTACAATACAATTTTTCAAAGTTGATGCAACTCTCACCGCTGCGGCAATTCCGCCCGACATTACACTCGCGGTTGTATTTAATGTTGTCACATTCCCCGATGAAAAAACATTTTCCACTGTGCAAGCCGTTGTCTTTATCTCGCCCACAATCCCGCCTGCATATATTCCCGAAATCGCCCCGGTCGAATAGCAATTCTTTATTGTTGTGCCTTCCGCATTTCCAACAATCCCACCGACTGGAACTCCCGTTCCCCGCACATTCGCCGCCGAAAAGCAGTTTTCAATAATAACACCTGTGTTTGCGGTGGTGCCTACCGCACGCCCCGCAATTCCGCCTACATTTTGTTCACCTTCGATTACAGTATCACGGACAGAACAATTTCTTATGGTGGCAGAACCAGATTGATTATTTATGCCACCAACTATTCCTCCCGTTTGATAATCCCCCGTTCCTTGTCCGCTTACACTCCCGCCAATAACATGGCAATTGTCAAAGTTATATGTTCCGCCCGTTGTGTTTGTGGCGGCAATAACCGCCGCTGATGTATTCGCCCCATTTCGACCAACAATTCGCGGGTTAATAAAAGTAATATTTTTAACTGTTACCGTGGCATTTATCCCCCCGATAAAAGCATTCAACACCTTTGAATCTGTGCCGACATTCAATGCAACAGCATCAACATACAAATTGGTTATCGTATGCCCGGCACCATCAAAAACCCCCGCCCAAAGTGCGGCGCTGTTATTTCTATTCCCGATTGGGTTCCAATTTTCATTCGCGGGAAATGTTAAATCAGCCGTCAATTTCACACTTGCCGTTCTCATCGTCGTCGGCGCAATTCCGCCAATGGTCGCACCATTCACAATATCCCGAAAACCCCTTAACTGCTCCAAATCGTTAATTTCATAAACCCCATTATTCAATGTCGGTGCCAACGCAGCATAAGTTTCCTTCTTCTTGCTTTCAAAATTAAACAAAAGCACCAATCCCGACACAAAAGTCACACACAAAACCGCGCACAAAGATGCGTTAATCCACCAAAATCTTCTCGTTCGTGTTTTCACAACTTTCATAGTTTAACACATAACGCACTAAAAATGCAAGCAAAAATAAGGCTCATCTCGCAACAAAATGGTGACGCCACCGGGGCTCGAACCCGGGATACCACCGTGAAAGGGTGATGTCTTAACCACTTGACCATGGCGCCAATTTACTTGGCAACACGGGCAAGTACACACTTTACCATGGCGCCAAATATACTCCCATATTACACTATAATGTATGGAAAAGTCAATCCCCAATTCACAACGTCATTGGGTCACGTTCTTGCGGCTTGTAAGCATCACAAAGCCGACACTTCTCGGGATTCCCCATGTTGAAATGTCGCCCAAATGAACTACACTTCCCACAAGCGTTCTTCGCAATCTCTTTGTCATATGCATTCGTCTTCGCGTATTCGCTATGCATCTTTATGCAATCTATTCTTTTTCCCATGCCCCAATTCTACCATAATTCCGCACCTCTTGTCAAGCATAATACTCACCACCGCCACATTCAAAACAAAATACACAACCAACAAAATCCACCAAGGAAACTTCCCGCGCTCGCCACCCACAAAATCATCATCTTCCTCCTCTTCCCCTGTTTCCGTCTTTTCCTCCGGCTTCTGCTCTGTCACAACAACCTTTTCCCATTGCGCAAAGTAAGCCACATCCCCACTCGGCACGGGATACTCCGCCCCCGCCTCGTATCTCGCCCCGCTTCCGTCCTCGTTCTCTGTCCAATACAAAAACTTATGCCCGTCCTTCGTCGTCTCCGGAAGATTTCGCCCCGCCTCAATCACAACTTCCCACTGCGCATACAAAGTCTCAAACTCCGGCTCACTCTCAAACAAAAACTCATGCCCAACCTCAAACGCCTCGCCCGTCCCGTCCGCCTCCGTATTCCAACCCGTCATCTCGTAAACAACCGGCTCATGTTGCGCAACTTCCTCCCCGCCCGCAACCTCAAAATGCACATTATACGCCCTCGTAAAAGCGTTCGCCTTCAACGCCTGCGCCTCAAATTGCACATATCTCTGGCTCGTCATCTTGCCTAATCCACCATTGGCATCAAACTTAATCGTGTAAATCTCGTCATCTATATATCTCGCAAATAACGTCATATCGCCCGTCACCTTCCCCGTCGCAAAATCCCACACGTCCCCGCCACTCGTCACCCACTCATGCCCAAACCGCTTCTCACTCGGCGCAACCAATCCACTCACATCCGGCTCATGCGCCTTAAACCCTTCCACAATATCTTGCGAATCCAATTCCCCCGTCCCTGCGCCAGCATCAAAAGTCACAGTATGCCTCACAACACTTGACAAAAGTTTCGTCAAATCCACATTCACACACGGACGAACCGCTTCCACCACATTACACCGCGCATCCAAATAATCCACCGCGGCCGCATCGTATTGCACCGTCGCCGTCGTCGGATATTTCACCGAATCCGCCAAAATATCCGCCGACCGCGTCCACGCATTCGGAATCGTCACCCCCGTCCTCGCCGAAGCGTCAAATCCCCTGTCATATCCATTCATCTTAAAAAGCCCCGTCCGCAACACATTGTTAAGATTCCCACTCGTCCTAACAATCTGCGAAGTCACCACACCCGTTCCACCCTCATTCCCATTCCTAAAATCCCGAATTATTTCCAAATTCGAAGGCAACCAACACTTGTCCGTCGCCACCACCGCCGGACTTCTGTAATTTCTCGCCGTCCCCGCATAAACATATCCGTTCCCCTCAAATTGCTCGCTCTGCCACTCTTGCGCCCCCGCAAACGCCACCACCGAAGCCGGATAATGATTTGTAACTTGCGCAAAATCCGCCAATACCTTCGCCCGTACCGTCGAATTGTTATAAGTATCCCCCCCCCCCGGATAATTCGTATTAAACTCCGAAGAAGCATAAGCCTCACTCATATAAAAAGTTGCAATATTATTTTGACAATACACCAATTTCCACCATCGCGCCCCAATGCTCGCATTCCCCGTAAAACTGTTCTGGTCACTTGTCCCACCTGTCCACCTATCAAAAAGCCTCACATAAATCGCCCCACTCGTACTCGGCCCACTCTTCGGCTTCTCTGGCTCTTTACTGTAATGATTGTCCGGAATATTTTGCGCATAATTCGAAAACTCCTTCGCCGTCAAAGCCACACTCTTTTCTTGCCCACAATAAACTGTCTCAATAATCCCAATAATCTGCGTCGCCACTTCTTGATTTATTCCACCCAACCCAAAAAGCGCAGGCGCCGTCCCCGCCCCCGAATCAATAACATTCGCCGTCGCCGCCCCGCTTTCCGACCCAACTTGCCCAACATATAATCTTTGATATTTCGCCTGCGTCACATCTAATGATATATCATAAGGAATCCCCGTTTTATCCATTCCCGAACCCTGCCACTTCGTCCCACTGCTCGCCATCACACTCACCCGCCAAATTGACCCAATCGCCGCCCCATATAACAAAGCAAGCACACCAACCCACGCCAAAAATCTCTTTCGTGTCATGCTTTATTTTCCACCAATCAATGTTTAATTGTCAAGTTCTTCTCGCATCACAAATCTTTATCAATATCAAAATCATCTTCCGCCATTTCTTTCGAATGCCCCACCAATCCATGCTCCCGCCAATTTTTCAAAGCATCCTCATGCGCCTTATCCAATTCTTTATATCTCGCCCCGTCCTTCCCAAACTCTTTCCCATAATTCCATTTCTCTTGAAATACCTTATAAAGCCTCTCTTCATTCGCCTTACAAATCGGACACTCCTTCATTTTCATACCCCAATTCTACCACACTCCCCCCAAAAAGTCAACCACAAAAATCACTCACAGTACTCATTCCACTTCTTATTCTTCCCCTTGCATTTCTCAATTGGATATTTCTTCGCACTCTTTTCCAACTTCGCCAAAAGCGCCTCACTCAAATCCACCCCCGCCACCTCCGAAAACCTCAAACACATCCACAAAACATCCGCAATCTCATCTTTCACATCTTCAAACCTCTTACCCTTAATAATCTCTTCACAATCATCTACACCCTTAAACAAAAAGATTTCATTTAATTCCGCCGCCTCACAACTTAAACTAATGGCAATCTCTTTCGGAGTATGATACTTCCCCCAATCTCTCTCATCTGTAAACTTATTCACCGCCCTTCTTAACTCATCCACCGTCGCTTTTGTATCCATACCCAAACTCTACCACCCAACCCCCAAAAAGTCAACCCAAAAATCCCAACTTTCTCTTATTAAATCCCCCTACCCCTTTAAAAAAGGGGGCAGAAGAAGGACGGGGGCTGCCGCCCCAACCCCCCCCGCAAAAATGTCCCCGCACCTTGCGCGTGTGAAATGTTGCTCGTGGACAATCACGGAACGCAAGTGAGCGTTAGGGGCAAAAAACACTCCCGTTTTTTGAACCCGTGTCCACGAGCAATGTTTCACACAAAGCCCGCCATACGCAACCCACAAAAAAAAGCACCCCATATAAGAGATGCTTTTTAAATCTTTGTTTTAATCTTAATCCCATTACACAAATCTATAAAATGATGTTCTTGTCACACGCATATCGTACAATCGATATGCTCGACCTTTAAATGTGCTGTTCTGCCCTTTCGGAAGAATTAAACTCTTAACATTTACGCGTATTCGCTTGCGAATAGCGGAAATGCAAGAGAAAATTCGCAGAATTTTCTCTTAAAAGGAGGTGATCCAGCCGCTCGTTCTCGAACGGCTACCTTGTTACGCCTTAACTCTAATCACTGGTTTCACCTTAGACGGGCGGCTCCTTGCGGTTACCGTGACCGGCTTTGGGTGCACCCAACTCTCGTAGCTTGGCGGGCGGTGTGTACAAGACCCGGGAACGCATTCACCCCGACATGCTGATTCGGGATTACTAGCAACTCCGACTTCATGAGGGCGGGTTTCAGCCCTCAATCCGAATTGAGACGACTTTTTTGAGATTGCCTCCGTGTTACCACTTCGAAACTCTTTGTAGTCGCCATTGTAGCACGTGTGTAGCCCAGAACGTAAGAGGCATGATGATTTGACGTCATCCCCACCTTCCTCCGTATTAACTACGGCAGTCTCTCCAGAGTGCCCAACTTAATGCTGGCAACTGAAAACAGGGGTTGCGCTCGTTGACGGACTTAACCGAACATCTCACGACACGAGCTGACGACAACCATGCACCATCTGTCACTTTGTGATATTGCTAAAAATTCACCGGTTTCCCGGCTATGCAAAGGATGTCAAGTCCTGGTAAGGTTTTTCGCGTATCGTCGAATTAAACCACATGCTCCGCTGCTTGTGCGGGTCCCCGTCAATTTCTTTGTGTTTCAACCTTGCGGCCGTACTGCACAGGCGGTATATTTATCGCGTTAGCTACGATACCGAGGGAGTCGATACCCCCGACATCTAATATACATCGTTTAGGGCGTGGACTACCAGGGTATCTAATCCTGTTTGCTCCCCACGCTTTCGTGTTTCAGCGTCAATAATGGGCCAGTTCGCCGCCTTCGCCTCCGATGTTCCTTGTGATATCTACGCATTCTACCGCTACACCACAAATTCCACGAACCTCTCCCATATTCCAGCAATCCCGTATCGTATGCAGTTCTTGGGTTAAGCCCAAGTATTTCACATACGACGCAAATCGCAGCCTACACACCCTTTACGCCCAGTCATTCCGGACAACGCTTGCCCCCTTCGTATTACCGCGGCTGCTGGCACGAAGTTAGCCGGGGCTTATTCATACGGTACCGTCATTTTTTTCTTCCCGTATAAAAGAACTTTACAATCCGAAAACCTTCATCATTCACGCGGCGTTGCTGGATCAGAGTTGCCTCCATTGTCCAATATTCCCTACTGCTGCCTCCCGTAGGAGTTTGGGCCGTGTCTCAGTCCCAATGTGTCCGTTCACCCTCTCAGGCCGGATAACTATCGCTGTCTTGGTAGGCCGTTACCCTACCAACTAACTAATAGTACGCGAGCCGCTCTTTAACCGATAAATCTTTCACCCCTTTGCGATGCCGCATTGTGGTCATATTCGGTATTAACTTCCGTTTCCAGAAGGTATTCCCAAGTTAAAGGCACGTTACTCACGCGTTACTCACCCGTCCGCCACTACGATATTGCTATCGTCGTTCGACTTGCATGTATTAAGCACGCCGCCAGCGTTCGTCCTGAGCCAGAATCAAACTCTAATTTGAATTTGTTTTTGGCAAAGACAAAAACTATGCTTTTGCTTTGCGTTGAATTTAATAAACTGTGTTATTAAAGAAATTTGACAAGAACATTTGCGTACCGAAGTACGACTTTGTTTTTGTACAAATGTGTATGGTATTAAGTTTTCAAAGAGCGCGCCGCACAGGTTTCCCACGCACGGACTTGCATTATAGCATATCAATTTTTATTTGTCAACACCTAATTTCAGAAATATTTTAATTTACTTTAAGTCCTTTTATGTCTGCTTTGCAAGTGAGCAGAAAGTTATATGTTTTTTTGTCGGCGGTGCAATTTTCAAAAGTGGTATTTTTGAATTGGCAACTTTCAAAAATCGTATTTTTAAGGTCGCAGTTTTTGAAAACAGAGTTTTTGAAATCTGTATTGTTTAATGTTGCATTTGTGAAAATAGTTCCGCAAAACGAGCAATTTTTGAAATCGGCATTTTTCAATTCGCTTGCGGTAAAATTGGCATTGTCAAGGTTGCAATTTATGAACTCGGTATAACCTAACTTTTTGCCAGAGATGTTGCAAAGCGAAAAATTGCAATCGACAAATCGTGCGAAAGCAAAATCTAAATCCACCATAGATGAGTTTGAGAAATCGTTGCCTTTCCATTTGTGGTCGTTTAATTTTGCACGGGTTTTTGTTTTTGCCGTTTTTGTTTCTTGCGGTGTGTTTTCATCGCAAAAAAAATAAGAGACATTTACGCCCAATATTTCGGCGAGTTTGCCGAGCATTACGACATCGGGAAGACTTTCGCCCCTTTCCCATTTTGACACCATTTGCGGTGTGATGTTGACTTGTCTTGCTAAATCGGTTTGCGTCATATTTTTGCTCTTTCGTGCGATTGCGATTTTTTCGCTTATTTGTTTCATTTTGGGTTCCTCCGTGATTGTATTATAGGGTTTGTGCGTTTTGTTATCAACCTACTATTGGTTGAATTTTACAAATGTTAGTTGAATATCGGATTTTTTAGTGTGGCTTGCTTGCCATCAATTTACTTTAAGTAGCCATTAGCGCGCATTTGTTTAATATAGGTTGGCATATCCATTTGGCAAATTGCGAAAGAGAAAAATTCATTGTTATTGAGATGTAATTGCTTTGCCATTTTGGATTGAAGACTGCTGCCAACTTCTTGGTCATTGTGGCTCATCATCGTCCATATGGACGTGTATTCGCCATTGAGTTGAAATCTGTATTTGCGGTGGGTGCCGTCACGGAATTCGACAAAGCCTTTTTTGATTATATTATCGCGGACAGTTTTTGCTTTTAATGGTGTCATTTATTTTCTGCCTTTATCATTTGTAATAAAGTTTGTTTTAATTTTCGCGCGTCAGACGAAAGAGATTTGTCATTTTCAAGAGCGTAACCTTTCCATAAGAAATGAAAAGCCTCGAAGAATTCGTCGGCGAGTTCATTTAAGGTTTTGCCAGAAACGACAAGATTTAATTTTGTATTTTCGTGTGTGAAATATTCGCCGTCGTGTTGAATTGTCATAGCATACGGAACATTGAAAACAAGAGTCATATCGTCGAACACCATTTTTGTTATTGGGAATTCGGGTTGTTGGGACATTATTTGAAAAATTGGACTTTGCACATCCAAATTATACGCATCATGCCCGCTGACTAAAACTGCGTTACGCATGAGAGCACCTTAACATAATTTTGGAGGCGATGTCAAGAGTTTTACCTTTTTAAGTGGAGCTTCCGGTCAGATTCGAACTGACGGCCTGCGGTTTACAAAACCGCTGCTCTAACCAACTGAGCCACGGAAGCGTACGGATATTATATCATTAGTTTCTGCGACCTGTCAACGAGAGAAGTAGACCTACGAAGCGAAGCATATAGGCGAACGAAACGATGAGGGAGGCGAGATAAGTTAGGGCTGCGGCGCCGAGGACGCGCGCGACGGCGGATTGCTCTTCCGCGCCGGAGAGGAAGTTTGATTGGGCGAGCATTTTTTTGGCGCGAGACGAGGCGTTATATTCGGTTGGCAAGGTAATTAGGTTTACAATAAAAGAGAGTGAGTAAATTATTGCAAAGGCAAGGATTAGATAGAACCAGAAATTGTCGGCAGGCATTCCCATTATTGTGGCGCTTGTGACGCAGAGAGAGGCGATGAGACCGATGATAATAAGAGGCATCAATAATTTGTTGACGAAGCCGGTGGATTTTATTACGAGTTGGCGAAGCATTAGAGGTGCGTAGTGGGTTTGGTGTTGGATTGCGTGGCCGACTTCGTGGGCGGCGATGCCGAGGGCGGCGATTGAGGTTGAGGCGTAGACGGATTGAGAGAGTGCGACGGTGCGTTTGCGGGGGTCATAATGGTCGGAAAGGTGGCCGCCGATTTGGGTGACGGCGACGTGGTTGCAACCGTTTTGGTCAAGAAGGCGGCGTGCGAGGTCGGCGGCGGTGATGCCACGGCTTGATGGGATTTGGGAAAAGTGGTCGAAGGCGCTGCTTACTTTTAATTGTGCGATGAGTGCAAAAATTATTGCGGGCAAGATTAAAATTGTGCCCCAGATATACATTTGTTCTGCCATAATATAAAGTATGCACCAAAAGAATACTCTTGACAAGTAGGAAATAATATGATAAAATATGGCAATGGAAAACATGAAATTAAAAACATATGGAAGTGCGATAGCGATTGCTTTGGCGCAATTTTTGACGCCCGATGCAAACGCAGTTATTAGCGCGCCGAATCAAGCGAAAGCGCCCATAAGTGCGCCTACGCCTGCCCCGAATGTGAAGGTGAGACCGCCTATTGCGGCGCCGACGCCGATAAGCCCTGCTCCGACGCCTGCGCCAAAGACGGTGACAGTGCCGAGAGCGAAGTTTAGCGTGAACGCGGGTGTGCAAACGAATCTTGCGCCGAGAGCAAAAGCGAAGACCGAGGCGGAAATCAAGGCAACGAAATTGTGGGAAGAAGTTGTGACGGACAAGCCTGAACCGGTTGCAACAAAAACAGAAACGGCAAAGAAAGACACAGTGAAATCCGAAACGCGACCTACGGCAAAGAAAAAAGCGACAGCGAAGAAAGAGGCGCCAAAAGCGGAGGCGGTAAAAGATTCGGGCTGTGTGGCTTTGGTTGAAAAAGATACAGTGGTAGTTAAAGACACGGTAGAAAAGGTTGTTCCTGCGGCTGCGATAAAAGACGACGAATATGCGGTGAAGTTGACTTGGAAGGATTTTGGATTGATGGGCGCGGGTGGCGCAGCGGTTGGAGGAGTATTTTTGTTATCGGGATACAGACGCGGCAAAGACGGAAAGGTTATTGCGGCGGAAGAGAAACCTGTGGCGGCGGCTGCTACCCCGCCCGAACCGAAGAAGGAAGAAGAAGAGGCTTTTTCGGGAAAAGCGTTGTGGTAAAAAATTATTGACGGGTTAAGAGATAGAGAGTACAATTAAATCATGTATGAATTGACGAAAGACGGCAAGACGATTTTGCGATGCGTGCCCGAGGCTGCGGCGACGATGGGTGTGCCTTTCATGGTGTTGGTGTTGGCTTTTTCAAGGCGCGGAATAAAATCCGTGGCGAAGACGCGAGATGAAAAGAAAGCGATAAAGAAAGAGATTGGGAAGATATTGAGAGAGCAACACGGGATACAATACGCTTCGATGGTGTAATGGATAACACTACGGTCTTCGGAACTGCTAGTATAGGTTCAATTAAGCCCATTTTATGGGGCTTTTTTATTGCAAAACCCGAAAAGTCATAAAATCAGTCACCATGACGATGAGCGTTAGCGAAATCGGCATATCGGGAATTTGTCGCTTGCGCAAATTACCGTTATTGCGCAGTTTTTGGTGCACCCATTGCGATTCGAACGCAAAATAAAGGCTCCGGAAACCTTCGTGATATCCATTTCACCATGGGTGCAGTAGTTTGGTGCTTCCGGAGGAATTCGAATCCCCAAAAATGGTTCCGAAGACCATTGTGATATCCATTTCACCACGGAAGCGAGCAAAGCGAGCGACCGTATGGCTGAGATGTTGCTTGCACATCGACATGCCATACGGAAGCATGAGCATAGTATAACTATAAAATAATTATTTGGCAAGGGCTTCTGTAATTAGTTGTGCCCCAAAAACTTTTCGATTTGTATGACATCGCGTGGGAGCACGGAACTTTTTGTTTTCGATAAAATCTCATTCAATTCGTCTTTGTCGATTTCGGGCTTTGGTTTGCTATTGTCAGCGTTGTATTCAATTTCTTCACGTATCAACTTCATTTTGATTTTTTCGCAGAATTCAACTATGTCCGCGCCATTGCATCCAACCAATCTGTCGGCAATGGATGATAAATCAATGTCAGATGTCATAGGGCAACCTTTCAATTCCTTTTTCAAGATAAATAAGATTGCTTGCTTGTCCGGCAATGGAATGTAAATCTTTTCGTTAAAGCGTCCGGGACGAAGTAAAGCACCGTCCAAAGCCCAAGGGCAGTTTGTGGCGGCAATAACGAGAAGCATGTTTTTGTTTTTCTCTACGCCTTGCATTTGTGTCAAAATCTCTTGAACGGTGCTTGCACTGTCTTGGTTGCTCTCTGTTCGTCGTCCGCCAAGACTATCAAACTCATCGAAGAAAATTACGGCTCTTTGGCACGCCCTTGCTTTTGCAAATAAATCTCTGACGTTCTTTTCAGCTTCGCCGTACCATTTTGATTGAATATCGCTACATCTTACGCTGAAGAATTTTGCGTCCAATTCGGTTGCAACTGCTTGTGCGAACATCGTTTTACCTGTGCCGGGCAAGCCGAATAATAAAATTCCGCCGCCGACGCTTTTCCCGTATTTGTCGTAGATTTCTTTATGTTTAATTGGCAAAACGACTCTCTCGTCAAGTGCTTTCTTCGCTTCATCCAATCCGGCAATGTCCTTTAATCTAATTGTTGGAATATCGCCATTTTGGACGGGTTTGGCATTGCTTGACGACTTCTTTGTTGGCTCTGGTTCGTTCGCCTTTTCTTCATCATTTTGTTCAAGTAATTCAATCAATTCGTCTTTACTCATTTTGGAATAACCGCTTAACCCATTATTACGGCATAATTCCTTCAAATCTGCAACGGTCATTTCGTCATAGGTGGATTCGCCGTGTCGTAAAAAATCAAGAATGTTATGTTTTTCTTCCCATGTAAGTTTGGCTCGTTTTTTGCCGACTGTTAAAAAGTGTTTTCTTATCAGTTCGATTATTTCCTCTGTATCAAGGCTCGCCTTATAACCAACGATAGAAAATTCATGGCAAACCTCTTTCAGCATGTCAAGATTCATTTGTTCCCATTCCAAGTGAAATTTCCCGTCGTATTCTCTTAGGTGTAACCCATTTACGTCGTAATAGTCGCCCAATAACTTAACAAGCCACTCCATTATTCCTCCTTTGTAAAAATTGCCGAAGCAAAGCAATATTACTATAATAATTGGATTTTAGCAATCTGAAAATTTTAAATCACTTTGCAAGGGCTTCTAGTGGCATTTGAAAAATGTTATCAAGAACGGCTGGGGCACGGCGTTGCTCACGTTTAAGAAAGTGTCCGTAAGCATCGGTCGTCGTGCTTGTGCGACCGTGACCGGCGTCGGCGCTGACTTCCAAAAGTGGCACGTTGTTGCGAAGTTTCGTCGTGATGTTCGTGTGTCGCATGCTGTGCACCGTCCATTTGCCAAGACCGGCTTTTTGCGTGATGTCGTTAATCCAAATGTAAAACATTTCCGGCGCAATTCGCGTGCCGTTTTCGGCGTGCACGAAAACATAACCGCTATGTGCCCAGCGATCGCCCATGAGTGTAGCTTGCTTGTCGTACCACGCTTTGTATTTGGCAAGTTGGTTGAGAAGTATTTGTGGAATTTCGACCGTGCGACGCGACTTTTCGGTCTTGGGGTCTTTTTCAAGCAGTCCGTATTTATTGGCACGCGTCACGTTGTTTTTGACGTGGATTAGACGGTTTTCCATGTCCACGCAATCCCATTTAAGCCCGCACATTTCTCCGCGACGAAAACCCGTAAAAATGAAGGCAAGCAACGCCGTGGCTTGGCGAATGTCAGTCCAATTTGCGATTTCAAGTAGCACGCGAGCGACTTGGGTTTCGTCCATGCATTGGATTTCTTTCTGCTTGCGTTTAGGGTATTCGACGTATTCGGCACGTGCGACGTTGCGGTCAATCAATTGCATCCGCGTGGCGTACGCAAGCACCGATCGCACGCCGGCTTTTATGTGGTGGTTCGTGCGTGTGGCGTACGGCGTTTGCTTTTCCGTGATTTCAAAAATGTCGTTTATGTTGACGTTTAGGATTTCGGCGACGGCTTTTGCGGATTCGTATTTGATGTTCGCACGCCCGGTCACGGCGTTGCAGAAAACGTTGTCGCTTATTCCGTTGACCCGTGTCAAAGTTGCGAATGCCGAATTGTCACCGAGTTTGCCGTTTGTGCGGATGCCGTAGTTCGGGAACCGTTGTTTCAATGCAGAGCGGAAGGCTTCGGGTTTAGACCGTGCGGTCACGATTGTTCTTCGCCTATCGTCGATTGAGTCAAAATATTTTTGAATAATCGCTGGCGTGATGCTACGCATTTTCATTTTGCCAAGTGCCGGTATGTGGTGGCGGTATGCGTTGTCTTCGGCTTGCCGAAGGTATGTAAACGAAAGTTGTGCGTCTTCCATGTTGCAAAGGCGGCGGATTTTGTTAAGCCACGCTTCCGCTACTTCGGCGTAAAGGCTGTCTGGCGTGAGCGTATTCATGGCGTTAAAGTCCGAATAAAATCTGCGGATTTCTTTTTCAAACGCATCGGCAAGAATCACCGCTTCACGTTCGGCTTGTTTCGCGGACATCTCGCTCGGCGGCGTCCACGATTTCGCCTTTGGAATCCACTCTCCGGTTGTCACGTTTTTGACCTTGACTTGGAATAAAAACGCGTATCCGTCCTTCCGTTCTCGCCTAACTATTGTAGCCATTTAAGCCCTCCTTTTTTTGCACCAACAACATGCCGCACAAGTCACCATAAGTCCAGTGCTAATTCGCAATTTCTTTACCGAAAATCTGTACTAATAAATCGTCGTAATTTACGAGTATCTTCGTGCCCGATTTTACCGACTTGACTTTGCCGGCGACCGCCAGTTGTTTGATTAAATTGTACGTCACCGCCGTGCCGGGGTCGGATTGTTTCACCAATTCCACGCACTCGGCAATCGTTCTCATTCTTTGAATTTCCATGTTTCGCTCCATCTTTGATTTTTTGATTATCGTTGGTGGTTTTGATTTTTCTCATTTGATTCCGCGTGTTGTGGGTTGTCATTGGTTGGTACCGCGTGGTATCAGTTTCGCTGTTTGATTTGATTTTTGATTTTGCGACTTTTCGCGTGTGTCTGCCGCCTCGGTCAATTCCCATTAGGTTGTAGAGATTTACCCGCCCCCTTGGTCTTTGCCGAGTGTGTTATTTGCCACCATAAATCATCTTTAAGCACTATCGTAAAGTGTCGCAAGTCGTCCAGCGTATGAATATTCTCAAGACGATTTATCAAAACCCACGCCGGGTTCGCATCGCAAAGTTTTTGCAGGCTACATGGCTTTGTCCTGTCGCTCTTGAAGGCAACGAACTCATCTCGGCTCATGTTCTCAATATCATTCGTTGTAAGTAATTGTCGTGTTTCCATTTTTGATTCTCCTAATATTTGATTTACGCGTTCCCGCGTTCCGTCTTTGGTTTGTCATCGCTAGTAACATGTAACGCTTAATTTTTTGCGTAAGTAAATGCTCATATTTCCGTGCGGAACGCTGGAACGCACGGAACGCTGATTTTGGATATTAGGATGTGTTCATCTGCTCCTGCGTTCCGCCTTTTGATTTCAAATGGAAGTCGTGTATGCGACCCGTGCGCCCGCCCGTTTTGGGTTCCAAATGCACGATGCCATCGATTTCGGATAGGTAGTGATTGATGGCCGAAAGTTCTTTGCTTAACTGCGCGGGCTGTACAGCGGGTAGCGAATGGATTAAATATCTTTGCGACTGGATAGCAAAGTCCGACATCGTTCCTTGCCACGAACCGCCGTGGTCTTTCATAAGCCCCAAGATAACTTTGCGGTACGGACTGTTTCGGTATTCTTCCAACGCGCGTTGCGTGGCGCGTTCTTGTTCGTTGCCAATCTTGACCCAGCGGAATTTCTCGTCATCGAAATGCATAGTAAATGGTTCGATGCGGATTCCGCGCCCGAGAGCCGAAAACGTCGCGTCGGTGTCGGCGACTTTTTGTTTCTTGATTTTGAACACCGCGTCAACGCCACCTTGCAATGCCGCGCTCCCAGAGACCTCGTTGAATTCGTTGTCCTCGTCCTTGCTTTTGCGCGTGTGGTGGATGAGAAGAATGCAAATGCGTTTTTCATCGGCGAACTTTTTAAGGTACCGCAGTTCTCGGCGGTCAAAATTGTAGATGCCTTCGTTCTTTTGCATCTCGCCTCGAATGTGTTGGAAGGTGTCAATGACGATGAATTGGATTGGGTCGCCCCACGCCAGCAATTCGTCAAAATAGTTGATGAGTGAATCGTCGTTCGTGATTTCTTTGAGGCGGTATTCGTCTTTGTCGCAAAGAAACATGTTCGCCGGGAACGATTCGTCGCCAAGATAACGCTTGGTGCGGTCTTTGAAATCGTCGAGACGGTCTTCCAAAACCATGTAAAGCACGCCGCGTTTTACGGTTTCAAAACCAAGACAAGGTTTGCCACGGGCGATTGACAGGCACATGTCAAGGGCAAGAAAACTCTTACCGAATTTCGGTGGCGCGGCGAGTAAGTACAAGCCGTTACTCATAAGTCCTTTCAAAAACCACTCGCGCGGCGGGAACTTTGTTTTTTCTAAATCCGCCATGCTGATAAGGTCGCCGATGCGGGAATGGCGTTTCGCAAACTCCGCGCGCGCCGATGCAAGATTTTGTTCAAGCCCCGCCTTGTCTTTTTGCAATAAATCGTTCGGGTCTTTCTCGCCACCACTCACGACGCGGACGATGTATTTGATGTTTTCTTTCGTCAGCAACACCGTGAGTTCTTTTGTGAACGCGGGGCCTTTGTCATCATTGTCGAGCGAAATAATAAACGACGGCTTGGATTTGATGCCTTTAAGTTTCTCGGCAAACTTGTTGACCCCGCTCCCACCGCACGTTGCGACGGCGCGGAATCCGCATTGAATTATGCTCATGGCGCAGATTGGACTCTCGACGACAAAGATTGGCTCGTGGCCTTCTCGGGGTAACTCGTCCTCGTTGAATATGGGCTCGCCGTCAGCAGTCGGGGGCTTGTAGAATTTTGGTTCGCCGTCCTTTGGTGAGATTCTGCGTGATTGATAAAACGAAAAGCGTCGATTGTAGGGATAGACAATCGAGTTGTATTTTTCGTCGTAGCCCAAACTGAACCGCCGTATCGTTTCGGCCGTAAGCCCGCGTTTTTGAAAGTAATCCGTTTTGCCGACGGCGACCTTGCATTTCTCAATATAGGTACGAATCTCGTCGGGCGTTTTAACGTCCTTTTTCTTCGTTGCCAAGGACGCAGATTTCGTCGCCACGTTGCCGTATTCTGCGTTCAATAATTCCAATGCCTCTATGGGCTTGATTCCTTTCAACCGTGCCACAAAGCCCACGCAATCGCCCGACGCTTGGCACCCGAAGCAATGAAACGAGTTTGTGTCGGGGTAAATTGTGAGCGAAGGCGTCGAGTCATCGTGGAACGGACAGCGACATTGATTGCCAACGAAAGTGGCGTGGGCATATCGCTCGACCACGCTCCTGATGTCAAACCGTTGATTCGCTTCTTTGAAAATGCTGTCCACCGCTACTCCTTAACCTTTCACTCCGTTGCGTTCGGCAAGCCAAGTTTTAAGCAAGGCGTAATTCACCACGATGCGATTATGAATCCTGCGTGCCGGATAAAAAGCGGAATCTTTGCAGAGGCGATAGCAATTTGTCATGCCCAACCCAATAAGCCGGGACATCTCTTGCACCGAAATCGCCAATGGTTCCTTTGCGTTTGCGAGTGTGTTCATCTTTAACCTCCATGTTATTTAATGTTAGAGGTTTCATATAAAAACGAATGACCCCTATATAAATAGGGGTTTATAAGCGTTTCAGCATAAAAGTAGCATAACGGCGTTAACTAGCCGGCGATTCGGAAAGCGACGTGTATTGTGCACGCATCTCGCGCTCGACGATTTGGTCAAGGAGTTTCGCCTCTTCAAGCATTTCAAAAACTTTCATTTTAAGTTCCGCACTTTTGAACATGTCCGCGTCCATAACAAGGTCACCTTCAATCATTTCGTCCGCCGTGCATTGTGCCAAATCGTGCATTGCCATAAAGTCGGCAAAGACATCATGCAACTTGTGTTTTTGGTGTTCGACGCTCCCGCGGTTTATGTTGTGTTTCTTGGCGTAATCAATGTTCGACAGACCCGTTAGGTAAATGTCGCGCACAAGAGAATGGTATTGTTCGTATTTCTTGTTGTGCAAGAAGAGTTGAACGCAATTTAGGTCTGCCATAAGTTCACGTAGCTTGTCCGGTGTCATGCCGACGGCGACAATTGTTTTTCGGCCGTGAACCGATTTCTTGCACAGGTTATAAAGTCCATAGTCGTGTTGCAGGTTATCAAGGACGTACTTGGCACGGTTGTCATAGCCGTGTGGAGCGTTCCTATCAACGCTACTCGCGTCGTATTTTGCTTTGCCGTATTTGGAATCTCGGTTGCTATGGTAGATGCGTAATTCATCAATAGCAGTCCGATGCCTTCTGCCGAATTCGTCTAAGACCGTATTTCTTGTAGAGCTTTTCGTCCGTCCACGATTGCGAGAAGTCTTGCATTGGGACGAAGGAATAAACCTTCGCCGTGGCATGTTGCGACGGTTTCCTTAGCATAACGAGAAAACGGAATAGTCTAGTCCTAATGTAGGATATCATATTCTCCGCTTCTTTTTCATTTTCAAATAATCCGACCACCATGTAGGTTTCCGTACAGCAAGAACCTTTCGGCGCGAGAATAGGTTTGCCAATAATTTGGTGTGGATATGTGTCACCCGCGTTGTATGCTGCCGAAATCAAAACTTTATATTTATCTATCCATTTTTCATTAGTTTTAACTTCTGAGCGCTCGATATAACCAATGCCACCATTTTGGTACAACATTATTTGTTTATCGGTTTTTCGTTTCTTATCCGCCTTTACAAATGTGCGTAGTCCAAATGGTTTACTTGATGAAACATTGGAAACGAGATAGTTCTTGGTTGGCTTCCTTATTTTGGAAAGAATAGAAATGGACTCATTATAGCGTATAAATGTATCGCAAGATTCTTCCAATAGTGGGCGAACGACAGGTCCGCTTTTCTTGTTCGCAAGTATCGTTGTTACTTTGCAATCACCCGCATTATCCCTATCCCATAAGAAATAACAAATACCACCTTTAATCTCAACTCCGGGGAAACAATCTGCTGCGTTTGGATAATCAATTATTTCTCTGAACCGGTTATCGTGTAGGGTTTCATTTCTAAATTCATCCAATCCTTTACCGCCAGCAAACCATCTCGAAGGAATAATCATGCTTAGATAACGCGGATTTATTTTCTTCGCTTGCTGTACGAAGTGTTGATAAATTGGTGTGGCCGAAGCCGCAAATCCACCATCGCTTAACTGGTACGGCGGGTTCCCTACAATGACATCGAATTTCATTTCCTTCATCTCCTTTTCTTGTTGTTCGCTCATGTGAATAAATTCATAGGCATGGCTCTCCAATTTGTCGCGGACCGCGTCGCCGTACTCTTTTTCACTTGCACCGCAAAAAATGCAGTTGCCGTTTTTGAACGTGTGGGCGATTGGCACGAACCGAATATTTCCGTCCGCGTTTTTGAATTCGGTGCAGACGCTGTATTTGCCGTTAGCTTCTTTGGTGCAATAGACACTCCGGCGCGACATTTGCGCGGTAAGTTCCGTTATGGCGATTCCAAACAGTTGTTTCGTGAAAATATGGTTGCGGCGTTTTTCGTCGTCCGGGATTGCCGTTTCAAGGCCTTTCATAAGGCGGCGTGCGATTTCACGCAGGAACACGCCACTTTTGCAAACGGGGTCGAGGAATTTGGTGTTTGGGTTGGTGAACAATTCCTGTGGCAATAAATCAAGGATTTCATTGGCAAGCGACGGCGGCGTGAAGACCTCGTCATTTGAAAGGTTCGCAAGGCACGTCAAAATGTCGGGTTTGTAGGCGTTCTTTATGTTTGCAAAATGCAGGAAATCCATTGCGTTCATGCGCACACCTCCGTCTTTTCGGCATCCGCCACGCGCAAATAATGGCACATTGTATATTCGGCAACGGGGCGCGGAATGGCTTTGGTTTTGTCGGCGGCAAGCAATCCCGGTTGGTTGGGCTCGTCGTATTTCGCCGTTTCAAGAAGGTGCGAAAGTGTGTAGTCACGGCGTTTGATGTTAGTGCCGTTGACGGCCGACCATTCGCTGAAAGTGATTGGTTCGTTTTCTTTACCTTTGCCGACCTGTTTCATCGTCAATGCGTCGCCCCAGATGATGTTTTTCTCGAAAAGGAATTTGATTGATGCACGGAAGGTGTCGGTTGTTTTTTTATTGTAAAGTTTCTTGTAGACGCCGTCGACAATATCGAAAAGGCGTTTTCGGCATTCAACGCAGTTGTCTTCCAAAATGTCGACGCCATAAATCGACGAGACAGCAATAAAGCAATATCGTTCCCATTCGCTTTGGTTGCGTTTGTATCGGGCCGTGACGACCTTTAATTTGCGATTGAGTATTTCCACAAGGAAGTTGCCAGTACCGCACGCGGGTTCAAGGAAACGGCTGTCAATGCGTTCGGTTTCGTTTTTCACAAGGTCAAGCATAGCGTTGACTTCGCGCGCGGCCGTGAAAACCTCGCCATGGTCGGCGACGCGCTTTTTTGACTTAACTTGCCGTGTAGTGTCCACTCTTCCAATTTACCACATGAATTACGTTTAGTCTAGAACATGTTGAGATTTTATTACGCTACGATGTTCACAATAAACTTCTGGCTTTCAGCGACGCATCCGTCGTTAGTTACCAAGAAGAACTTTATCCAATGTTTGCCACGGTATGCCGTAGATTCTGAACGTTGGTAGCGCCCACCTATGGACTGCGAAGACTTCCATTCGCATTCGCCATTATCGCCACGCAGTACGCCCGCAGAAACGCATTCCTTTCCATGGTTTTTTACTTGGTACCAAATTCGATAGGGCTCTCTTATGTTGCCGGCATCAGCAACAAATAATAGGCTTTTATTTCTTGCAAGAGCATCGCCAGAGTTTATTTCAAAATATCGTAAGTTGCTATCCGCCACGTTTTCAAGATTCGTATCCCCACAATAGCCTCTAACGCTTAGTCGGCCGTATGGCGTCCGTGCAAAGAAAAACCGTTTCTTTTATATCAGCATTCGACATGGGTAAAGCTTTATATCTTACCGTCATTGTTTTCACCTCCATTCAAAATTTCACGTATCCGCCAAAGGGCCGCATCGTCCATATTGTTGAAACTACGCGCGAACATGAGAGCTGTTTGCCGTTTTGCTCCGTTAAGGTTGTCGCATAGTTTTATCTCGACAGCCTTAAGAGTTTCATCTTCGGCGGCAATTAGTTTTTTTACCGCCTCTCCTTGAAGACCATAGAGCTCAATAATCTTTGCACTGAACCCAGACGGTATGGCGCGCGCCGAGTTTTCTATAGACGACAAATAAGCCGGCGAAATCTCCAATTTTTCTGCCATTGTGTTCAACAATTCCCCTCGGTCAATTCTCATCTTTCTTAACTCCCTCCCATACGCTGATAGCATTTTCGTTTCTCCTTCTGTCGCTCGACATCCCCAAAACGGTCGAGACTAAATTATAGTAGCACTATTAGAAACTACCTGTCAACTGTTTTTGTGAAATATTTTTACAAATCTTGTGAAATAGATTTTGATTGTTTATGTGGTCATTGCGTAACTAGCCGTAGTATGGTACTATCATATCATGAGAACTGGTACCCGCACAATTGATTTGCATGGTATGCGTGCCGACGAGGCGGAGTTTCAATTACGCTGTTTGCTGGACTCCGTGCCCCAAGGAACTCATACCGTCGAAGTGATTCACGGAATCGGGACCGGCGCGTTGAAGAACATGGTTCACGGCTTGCACCATTATCGCATTGACTCGCGTGCTCTTTGCGTCGGCAATCCGGGACAAACAAATTTGTATTTGAGGGCAGACCAATGAAACTCGTCCGTGGCACGCCGTACAGTGAAAAAGGCAGTAAATTCTACGGCTATTTCGCACATGTAGAAAGTGTCGCCGAATTCAAGGAGTTCATGGAATCAGTTAAGGCCGAACATAAAAAAGCCAGCCATTATGTTTTTGCTTATATCGTCAACGAGCGAGTTGCCGGTGACCAAATGTCTTTATTCGATGACCGTGTCCGCAAAGAGAAATACTCCAACGACGGCGAGCCCAGCGGGTGCGGAAACGCCTTGCTTTCGCTCTTAAAGCCCAAGGGCGACAATGTCGCTCTGATTGTCGTTCGCTATTTCGGTGGCATCTTATTGGGCTCTGGCAACCTTATCCGCGCGTATTCGACGGCGGGCAAAGCGGCGATTAAATAAGCCGGTTTATATCTCATCGTTGCTAACAATTGCACTCATGACGAGGACTTTGATGTAATCGGATTTCTCGCCGGTGGGGATTTCGTCTTCGCACAGGTATTCCTTCTGGACGCGTGGCGTACGCTTCATCCAAAATGTGCCCGATTGCCAGCACTCACTCATAAGCGTCGTGGCGTGCGTGCGACCATTGTTTTCGATTGCCACGACCGCGTCCATGTCTTCGTCGAGCAGTTGTTTTGCAAGTTCCCGTACGGTCAAAAGTTGCATGTATTTATTATAACGAGTTCGAAATAACTTCGCAAGTGTTCCAATCAATAACCGCCGTCGAGTTCGCTTTCATATCTTCAATAATTCTTACCGCTTCGCCGGCTATAATCGCGTCACATTCACCTTTTATTTATTCAAAATATGAAGATAAACTAATTGACATTAGTGTCAACAGAAAGGATTAAGAATGTTATTGTATACTGCCGAAGAACACATAAGTTACTTAAAACACAATTCATGCGCGAAACCGTTGCTTTTCACAGAAGGCAAAGGGGATATAAAATTTTTCACAAATCTAACCGCCGATTTTTCTATTGATATTGATATTGACAAATGCAATGGGCGGATTGAATTATTGAAACTTTTTTCGTTAAGAGGCGAAACGAAACGCAAACTTCTTTTCTTTGCCGATAAAGATTCATATGTTTTTGATAAAGTCCCAACCGAATTAAATGGCGTCTTGTTTACCGATGGCTATTCATTAGAAAACGACATAATAAATGACAGTATTGAGTTTATAAAAAAACGCCTTAAACAATATTATGCATATTTCGAAGAGGCGCTACTTGAACTTGTTAATTGGTTTGCTTCCGCAATTGATTCACATACAAAAATAAATGAAAAGGCTCCACAATTATTAGATGAAAATGTTAAGGTCAAGCCAGAGTTTAAGAATATAAAATGCGCGAATAAAAAATTGGTAAACGACATCAAAACAAATTGTATCAAATATTTTCAAGGACATTGTTTGTTAAGTGTTCTATCATTTGTATGGAATTATGCCCACAATAAAAATCAAGATCTTGTTACAAAATTTACTAATGAACAGTTATTCGAATTGCTCTCGTCTGAAAGCAAGAAATACCGCACTGCATTGGCAAAAAGAATTAAAAGCGCAATATGATTAAAGTTGCTTTTTAATAAAGATTACGCCATACTGATTTTACCTATGAACAACTTTAAATTGTTTTTTTCTTGGTGGCGGTTTGTCAAGCCACACAAAGGATATTTTTCGCTTGCTTTGATTACAATCATTATTCATCGGGCTTGCGTCGTCGCCGCGCCGGTTTTCGCCGCGAAAGCAATTGCGAACTTGGCGGTTGGGGATTATCACGGGGCGGTTTTATATTTGACGATTGGGATTCTTATTTGGACGTTTAGACAAATTGATATGCACATAAATTATTTGACATATAGCCGGATTATCCGCGACCCATATTTGCGCATTCAAAACAACATAGCAAAAAAAGTTTGCACTGCGAACAAAAACTTTATGAGCAAAAGCAATATCTTGAACATTTTACACAATGACACGTTGGTGGTTGCGGACTCGGTTGATTTATTGACAATGAAGTTTGGAAATCTTGTGCAAGCGATTATGGTAATTACAACTATTTTCTTTTTGGACAAATATATTGCCGCCTTTATGATTGGCGTGTGTATTTTGAATTATTTCATTTTGAATTTTATAAATGATAAATTGGCAAAAGGCGACCGCAAACGTCGCGAAGCCGTCGACGAAGAATACGAGGCATTTTCAAACCTTTACGACGTAAAAGATAGCATTATATTCGATACGCCCAAAAAAGAATTACGAAACGAGTTCCGTCAAACGGGCAAGAAGTTCATCAACGCGCAAAAATACAAAACGTTTTGGAACTCGATGGCGGAAAATACTTTTGCCGCTTTTTATTACGCAATTGTTTTCGCAACAACTTTGTTTTTGGTTTATATGGTTCGCGGTGGCGAAATGACATTGGAAAAATATCTTATCGTTGTGCCTTATTTATTGTTGGTAATAGAATCTTGCAATGGGTTTTTCCAACTTTTCCGCGATATTAAAAATGCACACGTTTGTATCAACCGTATTGAAAAAGTCATGGAGTTTTCCGACAAACCCATGCAAATCTTTGGCGACAATGACGGAGTTTTCGGAAACGGCGGAATTGACTTCATTGACGTCTCTGCCCCCGCAACGGACACTACTCCGGCAATCAACAATATCAATTTCCATTTGAACGCGCACGAAACCACTCTTATTCATGGCGACAAAGACAGCGGCAAGCGCGCAATCTTTTATTGTTTAACCCGAGAAATCAAACCAAGCGGGAAAATCTTAATCGGCAACGTGGACGCATTTTCGTATTCCAAAAGCGCATATGAAAAACAACTTAACATGGTTGCGCAAAAACCGCTTTTTGTAAACGGAAGCATTATGCGCAATTTGAAAATCTTTGAACGTGACGAAGCACGCATCTTTGAAATCTGCACCGATTTAAATATTCACGAAACCATTATGGCTCTTCCGCATCAATATAACACCGACATTGCGTCTTGCCCGCTTTCGGTTAAACATATGTTGGAGTTTGCGCGATGCATTTTGGCAAAGTGTGAAATATTGCTCTTTTACGAAATGCCAAACACACTTGGGAAAGCGGAATATGAAAATCTTAAAAACCAAATCAAAAAATACGCCACGCGAAAAACGATTATAATTTTCTCACGCTCGACAGAATGGTCCGACATTTGCAACCGCGTAATTCATATCGCCGCCGGCACAGTCAAAGAAATTGACCTGTGAAACTTTTGGCGGAGAGTGAGGGATTCGGACCCTCGGTAAGGTTTTACCCCTACGGTTTCTTAGCAGGAATTTCGCCGTTTTTCGACCAACCCCCATACATAGACCACTCTCCGTATCCATAGCACAATATATAGTAGTTTTCACAATTTTGGCATATTTTCAGCATAAAAATTGGTTACTAAATTGGCTACAAAACATTCTTGCACATTTTTGCCGATATTTGCAAATGTTTTCTTTTCATTTCACACTAAATTATTTTTCTCTGCCGACGAGATAATCAATGGTTACACCGAAGTAATCCGCTATTTCGCAGAATGTAAGAATGCTTGGCAACTTCGTGCCGTTTTCCCATTTCACGATTGCCGAATGACTTACCGCTAATGCCTTGCCCAATGCAGATTTTGTCATGCCTTTTTCTTCGCGCAATTCTGCAAGCGTTTTCCCAAATGATGAAACCATAGTATATTATGTTCCAATTAGTCACAAATTGCTTGCATTGTTCCAATTAGTCACAGTATAATAGATTTATGGAAGCACTGCCAATAATGATTGAACTTGCAAAACAAATGATTGCGGTCGGCGAAAAGGCGATTGACGGCAAACCAAAATCAAACCCTATATCCAAACTTGGACTTGGGTCGCGCGCACTTAATTGTTTAAGACGATTGAACATTGAATATGTCGAGCAGTTGATTTGGCTTACACGCGATGACGTAAGACGTGTGAGAGGCATGGGCGATGAAACATTTGCCGAGATAAACAACGCATTAGAAAAAATTGGAATTACATGGTTAGCAACAAAAAATTATAAAATATAGGAGTAGAACATGAAAAGGATTTTAATAACAAGTGCCTTGATTTTGATAGGCACTTTTTCTTTGATGCTTGGTTGTGTCAATGTCGTAAAAGGGATTGCCCCACAAATGCGTTTTGTGTTGGCGACATCGACCGAATATGAGAACATTAAAACCGAACCCACCGAAGAGATTGACGAGAACACCGATGACGAAACAGACGAGAATGAAAAAGAACCAGAACTCGAAGACACACGGAAACACGCGACAAGTATAAAGATTGTCCGCGTGACGAAAAACGGACGAGAGATAACCGCCAACCAAAACATAATTGTTGGCGACACACTTT
>Ga0268262_10000378_pt1 | contig 59778 bp, 45 predicted proteins | sample TergutNc150P3_FD_190354 | JGI IMG/M metagenome (GOLD analysis project Ga0268262, IMG submission 190354) | Nasutitermes corniger P3 segment gut microbial community from laboratory colony in Florida, USA - Nc150 P3 (SPAdes) (version 2) | ecosystem: Host-associated > Arthropoda: Insects >... | reverse complement strand
TCCTGGTGCTTTTGCTGGTGTCGATTATGTTAATAAGAAGCCGCACCGTCGGCAAACAGCTTGAAAAGCTGGTAACGCAGAGGACGGGAGCCCTCGCGTTCGAGACGGCAAAACTTCAATCCGTTCTGTCTTCAATTCCCGACCTTATGTATACCAAAGATAAAAAATTAAGATACACGCAGTGCAATACAGCCTATGAAAAATTTATGGGCGTTAAAGAAGAGGATATTATCGGAAAATCAAACAGAGACGCCGCGTGGTTTTCGCCCGAAGATATGGAGAAGATTCAAGCTACGGACGAAGTTGTTATGAAAGAAAACAGGGTAATTTCCCATGAATCAAGAATCCGCTCGCCCGCAACGGGAGCAGAGGGTATTTATGAAACGGTTAAAGCCCCGCTAAGGCAGGGCGATGATGTCATAGGTATAGTCTCCATTGTGCGCGATATAACCAAACGCAAGGAGATGGAAAGAGACCTGTCGCTTCAAACTTCATTGTTCAAGACGATGCTAACGTCCCTTCCCGACGCGGTATTCTGCAAAAATCTTAATTTCAGATACACATTATGCAACAACTACATGGCGTCGTTATTCGGCAAACAGGTTGAGGATATTCTTGGCAAAGACGATGTAGCCGCCCTTGGGCTTCCTCAGGAGACCGCCGCCGTTGCCGCCGAGAGCGACTTGAAAGTTATGAACGAGCAAAAACGCATAGTGTACGAGGAATGGGTTCCCTGCGCCGACGGGGTTAAAAGGCTTTTTGAAACCGTGAAATCGCCGCTTGTTCTGGACGGCGACGTAGTGGGAATTATGGCGATAGGGCGCGACATAACGCGGCGCAAAGAAATGGAAGAGGAAGCGCTGGCGGCGAACCGCGCCAAGTCGTCCTTCCTTGCCAACATGAGCCATGAGCTTAGAACGCCGCTTAACGTCGTTATCGGGCTTACCGACTTAACGCTTGAGGAAGAACTGGAAGATCATGTTAAGGTAAATTTAGCGAAAATAAGCAACGCCGGAACCACGCTTTTGAGCATTGTAAACGATATTCTTGACTTCTCAAAAATCGAGTCGGGCAAACTTACGCTTTCGCCCGTCGAGTATTACATGTCCAGTATATTGAACGACATCATTACCCTTGTTCTTACCCGTCTCGGCGAGAAACCGATAACATTTAAATTGAATATCAAAGACGATCTGCCCAACCAGTTGATGGGCGACGATCTGCGCGTAAAACAGGTTCTTACAAACCTTCTTACCAACGCCATTAAATACACCCGTGAGGGAAGCATAGAGCTTATCGTGCGCTCCATGCGGGAAGGCGACAGGGTATGGCTGGACGTGGCCGTCAGCGACACAGGCATGGGTATTCCGAAAGACGACATCGGAAGCCTTTTTATGGATTATTACCAGGTCGCCGCCAACTCCAACCGTAACATTGAAGGCACGGGATTAGGCTTGCCGATTACCAAAAGGCTTGTTGAAATGATGGAAGGGGAAATCAGCGTAGAGAGCGAATACGGCAAAGGCTCTACGTTCCGTTTCCGCATAAAGCAGGGTTATGTAAACGACGCGATTCTTGGTGCGGAAGTTTCTGAAAAACTGCGCAGTTTCAGTTTCTCCGACGACAAGCGCATTGTTTCAAGGAAATTGGTAAGGGTTAATTTAAGCTACGCCAGAGTTCTTGTCGTGGACGACATGCAGACCAACCTGGACGTCGCCTCAGGTATTCTGCGCAAATACCAGATGAAGGTTGACGTTTTAAGCAACGGACCTGCGGCGATAGACAGGATAAAAGCGGGAACCCCCGTATACGATTTGGTGTTTATGGATCACATGATGCCCGGAATGGACGGTATAGAAACCGTCGATAATATCCGCGCGATAGGAACCGAATATGCCAAAAAGGTTCCGATTATCGCCCTTACAGCCAACGCCATTCAGGGAACCGACAAGATGTTCTACGCTCACGATTTCCAGGCGTTTGTAACCAAGCCCATCGACGTAATGGAAATGGACACGGTTTTAAGGAAATGGGTGTACGATCCCAAGCGCGAAGGTTCTGTTCTTCCCGGCGAAGCTCCTGCGGTTGTTGAAGAAGAAGAAAGTAACATAGAAATAGAGATACCCGGAGTTGATACAAAGAAAGGGCTTTCCCTGTACGCGGGCGACACTGATATTTATATACCCCTGTTGCGCTCGTACATCGCCAATACACCCGGAACTTTGGAAAAACTGAAAAATGTAACGGCGGAAAACCTTTCAAGTTATGTAATTACCGTGCACGGGTTAAAGGGAACGAGCGCCGGAATCGGAGCGGAACAGATACGGGCGCAGGCTTTGGATCTGGAAAATATGTCCAGGGCGGGCGACTTGCAGGGCGTCTGGGCGAAGAACGACAAACTTATCGCCGATACGGAAGTCATTGTTACCAATGTAAAAGCGTGGCTTGATAAAAATGACGTTCAAGCCGCGAAAGAGCGCAAGAAAACCCCCGACAAGGAAGTTCTCGCGAAACTGCGCGAAAGCTGTGAAAGCTACGACATGGACGGCATAGATGAAGCCATGAAAGAACTTGAAAAATACGACTACGATGAAGAAGTCGACTTGGTAGCGTGGATAAGGGAAAAGATCGACATATCTAAAATGGGTGAAGTCGCGAAACGGCTTGCGGAATTATAAGGAGAATCGAATGGCTGATAAAAAGAAAATAGTCGCGGTAGACGACAACCCGGAAAATCTGGGTGTTCTTAAAAATACATTGAAAGAAAAGTACACTGTATTTCCCGTCCCTTCCGCTGTGGAGATGTTTGACCTGTTGGGTCATGTAAAACCCGATTTAATCCTTTTGGACGTTGAAATGCCCGAAATGAACGGCCATGAAGCGGCGCAAAAATTAAAAGGCGACGACAGCTTAAAAACGATACCCTTTATATTCCTTACTTCCAGAGACGACGAGGAAAGCATAAAGAAAGGCTTTGATTTAGGCGCCATTGATTATATACCAAAGCCCATTGTCGCTCCTGTTCTGCTTGAGCGGATCGAGAAGCATTTATCATAGGAACCCAGGAGGAAGCAAATGGCAGGCGATCGCAAAAAAATAATCGTAGTAGACGATAACCCGGAAAATCTGAACGTTCTGAAAAATACCATGAAAGAATTATACATGGTATATCCCTGTCCCTCCGCGGCTGAAATGTTTGATCTTTTGGAACATGTAACGCCCGAGTTAATACTTTTGGATGTTGAAATGCCCGAGATGAACGGGTATGAAGCCATAAAAAAACTTAAAACCGGCAAAGACAAGGATATACCCGTTATATTCCTTACATCAATGACAGACGCGCAAAGCGAGTTGGAAGGATTAAGCTACGGCGCCGTTGACTATATCCGCAAACCGTTTGTCGCGCCTCTTTTGCTCCAGCGTATAAAAACCCAGCTTTCAATTCTTGAACAGCAATTGGAAATCAAGCACCTGCTCGATTTAAAAACGGAAGAAGTTAAAATGCGCGAAAAAGCGGAACAGGACGCTGAAAGCGCGTCCCAGGCAAAGGGCGACTTCCTTTCCCACATGAGCCATGAAATAAGATCCCCGCTTAACGCCGTTATCGGCATGATAAACATAGCGAACGAGGAAAAAACCGTCGAAGGGATAAAAGTTTATCTTGAAAAAGCGGGTAACGCGGCAAAGCACGTGTTAGGCGTTATCAACGATATTCTTGATATGTCCAAGATAGAGGCTAACAAGCTTGAGCTTTCCGACAGCGAATTTGATTTCCCGAAGATGATGACTAACATTGTAGACGTAACAGGAATAAAAGCCCAGGAAAAACATATTCAGATTGTAACCGATATAAGCAAGGATATTCCGCCTGTCGTAATCTGCGACGAATTAAGGCTTGCGCAGGTTATTACAAACCTTATGACCAACGCGATAAAATTCACTCCCGATAACGGCAAGGTTCAGCTTAACGCTCAAAAGCTGGAAGAAAAAGAAGATGAAGTAAAGATTAGAATTGAAGTCGCGGATTCCGGCATAGGTATATCGCCCGAACAGCAGTCAAAACTTTTCTCGGCTTACAACCAGGCTGACCGCACTATCGCTAAACAATTCGGCGGTACGGGGCTAGGTCTTGCCATTTCCAAACGAATTATTGAGATGATGCAGGGAACGATTTGGATAGAGTCGGAACTCGGCAAAGGCGCGAAATTTATTTTCACCTTGAAAATGAAGAAAGGAAAAGGCGTTGCCGCTGCCGAAACCGCAGGAGCGCCCGCCGCGGCGGCTGTACCAAGCGTAAAAGCCGCCGATCTGCACTTGCAGGGTTACACCATATTGGCGGCGGAAGACATGGACTTTAACAGGGAAGTACTGTCCAAGTATCTTGAAAAAACAGGCGTTACCATTGATTACGCCGAAAACGGCAAAGAGGCTGTTGAAAAGTTCAAAGTAAACTACGAAAAATACAGCATGATCCTTATGGATATTAATATGCCCGAAATGGACGGAGACGAGGCGACTAAAATTATTAGGGCGCTTGATATGCCTAAGGCGAAAGAGATACCCATTGTCGCCATGACCGCCGATGTTTTCAAGGAAGACGTTGAAAAATGCCTTTCTGTGGGCATGAACGATCATATCTCAAAGCCGATTGTCCCGAAAATCATCTATGCCAAGATAAAACAATACTTAAAGCTGTAAAATGACGCATATTACCCCGATTTATTGTTTTTTTGTATAATATTAACGCTATTGTATATAATAATTAAAAAATGTATAATATCTGTACTTGACGACCGGCTGTGTTAAAGGGGTATATTTTGAAAGGCAGCGGCTATCTAATACGAGGAACTCTTGTTGTTGCTCTTTTATTTACCTTATTATCCGGCTGTGAAAAATCTTCCCAAAAAAAAACCGTAAATTCCATAGAAAACCTGTCGTTCCGCGACATACCCGGCATAACCAACGATGAAATTAACGCCATAGAAAACCTCAAAAACAAACACAACGCTTTTACCTGCGCCATAAACTTAAACACCGATTCTTTCTATATAAACAACGATAATAACGCGGAACTTACCGGTTACGCTATTTTTTTTTACGAATGGCTTTCAAATGTCTTCGGAATCAGATTTAAACCCGTGTTCTACGAAGGAGGAGAGCTTCAGAAAAAGATTGAATACAGGGAAATCGATTTTACCATAGAACTGGTGCAAACCCCCGAACGAAAAGCAAGTTTGTTTATGACCAAGCCTATCGCCCAGCGTCCGTTTAAGATGTACAGGCTCGCGGGAAGCGAACCTATCGCGAATATCATTAACTCGCGAAAGCCGCGTTACGCTTTTCTTACGGACTCTGTTCTTCTTAACGATACAATAGCGAACGCGGGGTACGAATTTGACACCGTTTTTACGGAAACCCACGCGGGCGCGTACCCGCTTTTGAAAAACGGAAAAATAGACGCCTATGTCGCTCTGGACAATATTGAGGCCGTTTTTGACGAGTTCGGCAATGTTGTAAACGAAGATTTTTTCCCCCTTATTTTCAGAACGTTCTCCTTGTTAACCGGAAACATTGACCTAAAACCTATAATAACAGTCCTTGATAAAGCGCTTGATACAGAAACTCTTACATACCTTACAAACCTTCGCAAAACAGGTTATCAGAAGTACCTTGGAACCAAATTGTACGCTATGTTAAACGAACAGGAACGCTCATTCATCAAGGAGCGCCCGCAGATCCCCATAGCCGCGGAGTTTAACAATTACCCGGTTAGTTTTTTTGACACGCAAACAAATCAATGGCAGGGAATTTATTTTGACGCGCTCAAAGAAATATCGAACATGACGGGCATTGAGTTTAACTGCGTTAACGAGGAAGGCGTGCAATATCAGGAACTTGTCGTTATGCTTGAGGACGGAAAAGCGCAGGTTTTATCCGAACTGTTCCGTTTAAAAGATTATCAAGGCCGTTTTTTATGGGCGGATGTCCCGCTTTTAGAGGACAATTACGCGTTTATTACAAGATCGGATTTTCGTAATATCGACATAGACGAGGTTTCTTATTTAACCGTCGGAACGCGCAGACATTCCCATTACTCCGAGTTATTCAAAAAAATGTTTCCGGAACATCAGAATTTCATCGAGTATGACACCCAGGAAGAAACATGGGATAAATTGAAAAACGGAGAAGTAGACGCTCTTTTTTCAAGCAGGCGCAGGCTTGTAATTTACACCAACTACCATGAGGAAGCGGGCTTTAAACTCAATTTGATATTCGACAATGAATTTGACACATCTTTTGGTTTTAACAAGGATGCCAAAATTCTAAAGTCAATAATCGATAAATCTTTAAGCCTTATTAAAATAAACAATATATCAAACCAGTGGATGAACAGAAACTATGATTACCGCGCCAAATTGACTTCGGCGCGCCTTCCTTGGTTAATCGGAGTGTCGATCCTGCTTTTCTTTGTGTTTACTCTTGTGTTTATCCTTTTTACAAGAAGCCGCAATATCGGTAAAGACCTTGAAGACATTGTAAGCGAGAGGACAAAAGAACTCGCGGTTGAGACATCCAAACTTAAGGCGGTGATTGACTCTATCCCCGATATCCTGTTTTGCAAGGATACGGATTACAAGTACACGCAGTGCAACGCTCCGTTTGAACAATTTCTTGGCATTGATGAATCTAAAATTATCGGAAAAACCGACAAAGACGGCGCGTGGTTCCATACCGATGACATGAAGATGATTCACGATAAAGAAGCAAAAGTAATAAACGAAGACCGCATTTTAGTCTTTGAGGAAAAAATACACTCGCCCAATACGGGGCAGGAAAGTTTTTTTGAGACGGTTAAGGCTCCGATAAAGCAGGACGGAAAAGTTATCGGGATAGTCGCTATTGTACACGACATAGGAAAGCGTAAAGCCCTTGAGGAAGAACTCGCTTTTAAAACTTCAAAATTACAGATGATAATTGACACAATCCCCGACATGCTGTTTTGCAAGGACACGAAATTAAAATATACGCAATGCAACAGGCGATTTGAGAAATTCTGGGGCGTCCCCGAATCGGGTATGCTAGGCAAATCGGATGACGACAGCTCGTGGTTTTCTCCCGATTTGTTACAGAGGATAAATCAGACGGAATTGGAAGTAATAAAGAAAGGCAAATCGGTTGTCCGCGAATTAAGCCTGTCGGCTCCGTTAACGGGAAAAAAAGCGGTTTTTGAATCGGTCTTATCCCCGTTAAAGCAGAACGGCGAAGTTGTCGGAATAGTAGGAATCTCGCGCGACATAACCATACGTAAGTCAATGGAAGATGAAATCAGAGCCGCTTTGGAATCCAAGACATCCTTCCTCGCGCACATGAGCCATGAACTCAGAACCCCGCTTAACGTGGTTATAGGTCTTACGGATTTAATACTTGAAGACAGCCATCAGGATGTTTTTATCACGAATAATATATTGAAAATAAACAACGCCGGAAGCACGCTTTTAAGCATTGTTAACTCGATTTTGGACTTTTCCAAGATAGAGTCCGGCAAACTGGAATTAACGAATATTGAGTATCACACCGCGAGCCTTTTAAACGACGTTATTACCGTTGTTATTACCCGTCTTGGGGAAAAGCCCATAAAATTCCGTCTGGATATTGAGCCCGATATGCCGGAAAAACTTTTCGGCGACGATCTTCGCGTAAAACAGATATTAATAAACCTTTTGACAAACGCCATTAAATACACACGCGAGGGAAGCATTGATTTGTCTGTTCGCTGTAACCGCGAAGGCAGTACCGTGTGGATGGATATTATAATCAGCGACACAGGCATCGGCGTGCGGGAGCAAGACCTAAAAAACCTGTTCAAAGATTATATTCAGGTAGACGCCAAAACCAACCGCAACATAGAAGGTACCGGTCTTGGTCTTCCAATTACCAAAAAGCTTGTAGAAATGATGAACGGGGAAATCAAGGCGGAAAGCGAGTACGGGCAAGGCACAACGTTCCGTGTGCGGATAATGCAGGGATATGTCAATAATTCGATTATTGGCCCCGACCTAGTAAAAAAACTAAGCAATTTCCAATACGCCGAAGATAAACGAATCGCCAACAAAAAGATACTGCGCCTTGATTTAAGCTACGCCCGCGTGCTTGTTGTTGACGACGTGCTTACCAACTTGGACGTGACGGCAGGCCTCTTGCGCAAGTACAAGATGCAGGTTGACTGCCTTGACAACGGACCCGCCGCTATTGAGAGGATAAAGAACGAGTCTCCCATTTACAATGCCATATTCATGGATCACATGATGCCCGATATGGACGGCATAGAAACGGCGGATCATATCCGCGCTTTGGGAACCGAATACGCAAAAAAGATACCGATAATCGCCCTGACCGCCAACGCGATTCATGGAACGGATCAATTATTTTTCTCGCACGATTTCCAAGCTTTCCTTACCAAACCTATAGACATGGTAGAGTTAGATGCTGTTATCAGGAAGTGGGTGCGCGACGAAACCCGCGACGACACGATTGTCTTAACCGCTCCTTTATACAACGATAATTACGCGCCTGTAACGATAGATATACCGGGTGTGGACTCGAAAAAAGCGCTTGCCCTGTACGCCGGCGATACAAGCGTCTATATCACGCTTTTACGTTCCTATGCAACGAATACGCCTACTCTTTTGGATAAACTTAAGAACGTTTCGGAAGAATCCCTGGCAAAATACAATATTTCCGTACACGGGTTAAAAGGTTCCAGCGCCAACATAGGGGCGGAAGCTATACGGGAAGCGGCTTTTGAGCTTGAAAAAATATCTAAGGAAAAGAACTTGCAGGGAGTTTGGGCGCTTAACGGCAAACTCATTGCCGATACGAAAATCATTGTTTCCAATATTAAAACGTGGTTGGATCAGTATGACGCGAGCAGGGAGAAGAAACCGGTCCAGAAACAGCCTGATAAGGAACTTTTGATACGCCTGAGGAAAAGCTGTGAAAGCTACGATATAAAAGGTTCGGATAAAATCTTGACAATACTGGAAAGTACCGATTACGAAAAAGACGGAGATCTGATAAAATGGTTAAGAGATAAGATAGAAAACTCGGATTTTTCCGAGGCGGCGGACAAGCTGAAAGAATATGAAAACCAAGGAGAATCAAATGGCTGAAGAACAAAAGAAAATTATCGCGGTGGACGACATTCCTGAAAATCTGGCGGCTATAAGGAATACGCTTAAGGATCTGTATGAGGTATTTCCGTGCCCGTCCGCGATGAAGATGTTTGAATTATTGGAACATGTTAAACCGGATTTAATCATGTTGGACGTTGGAATGCCCGATATGGACGGGTACGAGGCGATAAAGAAGTTGAAAAGCGACGACAGGTTCAAGGAAGTGCCGGTTATATTCCTTTCAGCCATGAGCGACGAAAAAAGCGAGATGGAAGGCTTGAAACTCGGCGCTGTTGACTATATCCACAAGCCCTTTGTTACCCCTTTATTACTCCAGCGTATTAAAATTCATCTTTCCATGTCGGAACAGCAGAAAACAATATTGGACAGGAACAAGGAAATCGAGGACTTCCTTAAAAAAATCTCAAAAAGCCCCAATTAACCAAGGGGAAATGGGAGAGAATTTTGAAAAGTAAAGGTCTCCTGATAAGCAGTGTGTTTTTTTTTCTTGTATTAACCGTTTTTTCAAACTGCGGTAAATCAATCAAAGAACCGTCCGCTAAGGCAATAGAAAACCTTTCATTCCGGAATGTTCCCGGTATAACAAAGAGTGAAATTAAAGCCATTGAGGCGCTTAAAGCTCGATACGGCTCTTTTACCTGCGCCGTAAATTTAAATACCGACTCATTCTATGACAGTAGCGGCAAGCCTGACGGATTTGCCGTTTTATTTTATAAATGGCTTTCAAATTTTTTTGGAATACCGTTTGAATATAGTTTTTACGAGTTTGGCGAAATACTGGAAGATGTCGCGGACGGGAAAGTTCATTTTACGATTGAACTGACACAGACGCCTGAACGCCGGGAAATCTATTTTATGACAAACCCGTTTATCAATCGCATGGTAAAAATTTACCGGAATGAAGGCAGTAAACCCATCGCCGATATTATTAATTCGCGTCCGCCCCGTTACGCTTTTCAGAAAGGGGCGGTTCTTGCCGCGGACACAGCCGCAAATACCAAGTACAACTTTGAGACTATTTATGTTGACGGTCCCTCCGCCGCTTATAAACTGCTTTTAAGCGGCGAAGTTGACGCGTATATCGCGCTGGATTCAATGGAATACGCTTTTGAAGCGTACAGCAATGTAACCAATGAAGTTTTCTTTCCTATGATTTTTAACTCGTCATGCCTGTCAACCGGAATTGCGGAACTGGCGCCCATAATTTCCGTCTTTAATAAAGCTCTTAATGTCTATACTCTTGACTGGCTTTCCGACCTTCGCAAAGAAGGATATAAAAAATTCCTGGGACATAAACTGTATTTACAGTTAACCGAAGATGAACGCGCGTTTTTAAAAAACAACCCGGTCGTGCCGTTTGCCGCCGAATTCTCCAATTACCCGGTAAGTTTTTTCAACGCGAACACAAATCAATGGCAGGGGATTTTTTTTGACGCGCTCAATGATATTTCAACCATAACCGGTATTACGTTTAAACGTGTCAACGAGGCGGGCACGCAATACCCGGAACTTGTCGCTTTGCTTGAAAACGGCAAAGCTCTTATATTGTCCGAACTTTTGCGTATAAAAGAATATGAGGGTCGATTTTTATGGTCGGATATTTCACTGTTTGATGATAATTATGTTTTTATTACAAGGTCTGATTTCCGCAATATTGATATAGAAGAAATATCCGATTTACGAATAGGGCTTCGTAAAAACTCCCATTATTCCGAATTATTCAAGGAATTGTTTCCAAGCCACCGTAAATTCACCGAATATGACACCCAGGAGGATAACTGGGCGGCGTTATACAGGGGCGATAACGACGGGATTTTCGTGAGCAGCAGAAGACTGCTTGTTAATACCAATTATTATGAGGAAACCGGTTTTAAAATTAATATAATACTTGATCGTTATTTTGATACGTCATTCGGTTTTAACAAGGATGCCGAGGCCCTCAAGTCTATTGTTGACAAGACTATCACGCTTTTCAAGATAAGCAATATTTCAAACCAGTGGATGAATAAAACGTATGATTACCGGAATAAACTGGCGATGGCGCAGCGCCCCTGGTTTATAGGCGCGTTGGTTTTGTTTTTCCTTACCCTTGTGCTTGTGTCGGCCCTTTTAAGAAAAAGCCGCAATGCCGGCAGACGGCTTGAGTCTCTTGTAAATCAACGGACAAACGATCTCGCGTTACAGACTTCCATGCTAAAAACAATGATAGACGCCCTTCCGGATGTCGTATTCTGCAAAGACTTGGATTTTAAATATACATTATGTAACAATTTCATGGCGGAGTCGTTCGGCAAGAAAGTAGAGGATATTCTTGGAAAGGATAACAGGCATGCCCTTGGTTTACCTCAGGAAGAGGCCGAGCTTACCGACGAAGCTGATTTCAAAGTTATAAAAGAACGCCGCAGGATTGTGGTTGAAGAATGGCTGCCAAGCGCTAACGGCGCTTTACGGCTCTTTGAAATGGTTAAATCGCCGCTTGTTCTTGACGGCAAGGTAATCGGGATTATGGGCATAGGGCGCGATATAACTGTGCGCAAAGAAATGGAAGAGGAAATCCGCGCCGCTTTACGCGCGAAAACGTCTTTCCTTGCAAATATGAGCCATGAAATCAGAACGCCGCTTAATGTCATTATAGGGCTTACGGATTTATTAATGGAAGACGGACGATTGGAGGATTATGTAACGGTTAATTTACTTAAAATAAGCAACGCCGGCGGAACGCTTTTAAGCATTGTTAACGATATTCTGGATTTTTCAAAAATAGAGTCGGGTAAACTTGAATTAACTCCCGTTGAATATTACACACCCAGCCTGCTCAATGATATTATTACTCTTGTTGTTACAAGCCTTGGAGAAAAACCCATATCATTCAATCTGGATATAAGCAATAATCTCCCTGAGACTCTTTACGGCGATGATCTGCGGGTAAAACAAATATTAACCAACCTGCTTACCAACGCCGTTAAATACACCCATCAGGGAAGCATTGAGCTTGGCGTACACTGTACCGTAAAGGAAGGCGCGGTTAAAGGCGACGATGTATTATTGGAAATTACCGTAAGCGATACCGGTATCGGCATACGCGAAGAAGATATGGAAAAGCTTTTTTTGGATTATTATCAGGCGGATATAAAGATCAACCGCAATGTTGAAGGCACCGGATTAGGATTGCCCATCACAAAGAGGCTTGTGGAGATGATGGGCGGGACAATCTCGGCGGAAAGTAACTACGGTAAAGGCACGACATTCCGGCTGAGTTTTACTCAAGGTTTTATTAACGAGAAATCTATCGGGACGGAAATCATAGAAAAACTGCGCAGTTTCTGCTATGCCGAAGACAAACGTATTGTTATAAAAAGGCTGGTACGCCTGAATTTAAACTACGCAAGGGTGCTGGTTGTAGACGATATGCAGACCAATCTGGACGTAGCGGTCGGGTTTTTACGGGCTTACAAAATGCAGGTTGACTGCCTTGACAACGGACGCGCCGCCGTTGAGCGTATACGCGAAGGAACTCCGGTTTACAACGCCATTTTTATGGATCACATGATGCCGGGTATGGACGGTATTGAAGCGGCCGAGAAGATACGCGCGATTGGCTCGGAATACGCAAAAAACATACCGATAATCGCCCTTACCGCCAACGCAATTCACGGCTCTGAACAAATGTTTTATGAACACGGCTTTCAGGGTTTTATATCCAAACCTATCGACATAGTGGAAATGGATTCCGTAATTAAAAAATGGGTGCGCGACGCGTCCCGCGAGGATGTGCCTGTCATAGATACGCCTGAAAACACGGAACAAGTGGAAATTGAAATACCCGGAGTAGACACAAAAAAAGGGCTTTCCATGTGCGGGGGCGCGGCGAATATATATATATCGCTTTTACGCTCTTATACCGCAAATACGCCTGAAATCATAGAAAAACTGCGTGATGTATCGGCGGAAACATTGCATAACTATGTTATTACGGTACACGGGTTAAAAGGCACAAGCGCGAATATATGCGCGCAAGACATACGGAACGCGGCTTTGGAATTGGAAACAATGTCCAGAGCCGGTAATTTACAGGGCGTTCTCGCCAAAAACGATAAATTCATCGCCGACACGCAGGTTCTTATCGCCAATATCAAAGCCTGGCTGGAACAGTATGACGCGGGTAAAAACAACAAACCGCGTCTTAAAAATCCTGACATACGGCTTCTTGTTGAATTGAAACGCAATTGTGAAAATTATGATATAAAAGGAATGGATAGAATCATGTCGGAACTGGAAAGCGCCGATTACGATGAAGACGCCGAATTAATTACATGGCTAAGGGCAAAAATTGAAACGGCGGAATTTGACGAAGCGGCGAAGCGGCTTGTAAAATATGAAGAGGAATTTAAAAATGTCAGATGAACAAAATAAAATCATCGTTGTAGATGATAACATGGACATTTTAGGCGTTATCAGGAATATTTTAAAAGACGATTACGAGGTATATCCATGTCCTAGCGCCGCCAAAATGTTTATTATTTTAGAACATGTAAAACCGGATTTAATTCTTTTGGATGTTGAGATGCCGGAAATAAACGGGTATGAAGCGGCAAAAAAACTGAAAAGCAACACCCAATACAATGAAATACCCATTATATTTCTTACCTCTATGGTTGATGAGCAGAGTGAAATTGAGGGCTTAAGCATAGGCGCGGTTGATTATATCCGTAAGCCCATTGTTATTCCTCTTTTTCTACAAAGGATAAAAACGCATCTTTCCCTGCTGGAACAGAAAAAGATAATACTCGCGCGGAATAAAGAAATTGAAGAATTACTTGAATTAAAAACAAATGAGATAAAACTACGCGAAAAAGCCGAACAGGAAGCGCAGAACGCCTCCCGCGCCAAAAGCGATTTTTTATCCCACATGAGCCATGAAATACGTTCGCCCTTAAACGCCGTTATGGGCATGATAAACATTGTGACGGAAAAAAATGACATTCAAACGATAAAAATTTACCTTGAAAAAGCCGGCAACGCGGCAAAACAGGTGCTGGGTGTCATCAACGATATTCTTGACATATCCAAAATAGAAGCGAATAAATTTGAACTTTCCAGCGGTGAATTTAATTTTAGAAAAATGATAACAACCATTGTTGATGTAACAAGTATCCGCGCACAGGAGAAACATCATAATATTAAAGTAAATCTGGATCCTGTTATTCCTTCATTTATAATCAGCGATGAGTTACGTCTGGCGCAGGTTATTACAAATCTTATGGCTAACGCGGTTAAATTCACTCCTGAAAACGGAACGGTAGAGTTAAACGCGCAAAAACTGGAAGAAAAAGACGATGAGGTTACCATAAGAATAGAAGTTGCTGACTCAGGTATAGGGATTTCACCGGTGCATCAGAAGAAACTGTTCACCTCTTACAGTCAGGCCGATAACAATATCGCGCAAAAGTACGGAGGCACAGGGCTGGGACTTGTTATTTCCAAACAGATTGTGGAACTTATGCAAGGAACAATATGGATTGAGTCGGAACTGAAAAAAGGTTCGAAATTCATATTTACAATAAAAGCAAAGAAAGGAACGGGAGAAGCGGATAACGCTTCAGGCGCGGAACAAATTGCAACCGATTATGATTTTAAGGGTTATACCATATTGGTCGCGGAAGACATTGAGATAAACAGGGAAGTTTTAGCAATGTTTCTTGAAAAAACAGGCGTTTCAATTGAATTTGCAGAAAACGGCAAAATAATTGTTGATATGTTCAAGGCGAATCAGGATAAATACTCCCTAATTCTGATGGACATTCATATGCCGGAAATGGACGGAAATGAAGCGACAAGAATAATAAGGTCGCTTAACAACAAGAAAGCAAAACAGATACCCATTATTGCCATGACCGCGGATGTTTTTAAGGAAGATGTTGATAAATGCTTAGCGTCCGGCATGAACGATCATATCGCGAAACCGATTATCCCTGAAATAGTTTTGGCCAAGATCAAACAATACATTGGCGAAAAAGCGGGATGAAGCCTTAACCGCGTACATATACCCATGAATTACCGGTTTTTCTCTTTCTTTTCACTATTTTCATCTTAGTCAGTATGTACAGAGCTTTTCTTGCCGTTCCCGTATCAATTCCTTCGCGCTCGGCTAAAAGAGCGCTTGTAAATTCTTCTTTTTTCTTAAATGGGATAAAGCGAAGATAATCTTTAGGCTTCCCCAAAATTATGCTTTCGTGCCACGCCGCGAGCTCTTTGTCGTAAAGGCTTATTCCTTTTCTGCGCCATGAGCCTTTTCCGTCTTTTACGCGTTTTTCAAGAATGTCCACAAGGGCGATTTCTATCGTTAATCCCGGGGTTAAAGGCAGAAGCGGAGCGGAAAGGAGAGCGTCAAAAATGTTCCATTGGGAGCCTTTAAGAGGGCTTTTTCTGCGATAGAGCAGGGGACCGTAGGGAACATTCTCCTCTCTTTTTGCGGGTTTATAAACTTCAATTATTTTCTTTATTCCGACAGGGTGGATAACCCTTACATTGCCGTTTCGGGCAAATTCTTTTACTTTTTCCTTTAACGGGGCGAAATTCCCCGTTTGAATCTCAATATATTCGCCGTCTTTTCTTCTTCCGTCCGCTATGTACTCGCCAGCCGAAACCTCGGTTCTTCCCCCTTTTCCCGCGTATTGGAATTTCAACTTGCGGTGGAGGCTGCTTTCGTTCATTGTCCCGATTTTTCTAGGTGTACTCAATTAACTCCTCTGCGCTCAACAGTTCCAGAAAGTGGTATGTTTCGTTTGAACCTATTTTTTCATCGGTTTTAATACCCGCGACCTTAAAGGCAATCATTTTATTTGTCGGCAGAGGCAAAGAAAGGACATTGCCGTTAACATCTACTATAGCGTTAAAAGGCAGCCGCCCCTGTATTTCCTGAGCGTCGCCTTCGGGAAAAACAATGAAATATTCATTATAAATCATGGAAAAATCATACTAAAACCGCGAATTTGACGCAATAACCCCATATACTATATTTTTGTATAGTATTTTTGAAAAAAATTTTCACTTTTTAAGAAAAAATATTATCAATAGTGATTGACGAATTCAAAAATTCTCTTAAAATGATAATTAAATGGGATTAGGTGGGAGATAGTAGGATAAAGTGGTAGAAAGGTTAAAAGGACAGTCTGAAGTTACTCTTGATGAAAAAGGGAGAATCAGTTTACCCGCCGCTTTAAGAAGGGCTTTGGGAGACGTGGAATTAACGCTTAAACCCTGCGATTATGAAGAATGTCTGTGGCTTTTCCCGACAAGCGTTTATCAAGAAATGCTTGCCGAATACAGTAAAAATACGAACATTTTATCGAAAAAAGACCGCGATTTCCGCAGACGTCTTTTTAACTCCCAGGATGTGGAAATAGATAAAGCGGGCAGAATCGCGATTCCTCAAGGCTACCGCGAATTCGCCGAGCTTACAAAAGACTGTCTGGTTTTCGGACAGGGCGAATATATTGAAATCTGGGACAAGGATAAATATCTAAAATATTATTCCGAAAGCAAGGAAGATTTTGTTTCTGTTTCTGAAGAGATCGCGAGTAAGTTAAAAAACAATAAAGCGGGGAATCAAGAATGACAGACTATGCGCACACCCCTGTCTTATTGGAAGAAACACTCAAATATCTTGCCCCGAGGGGAGAAGATGAGTTAATGATAGACGGAAATACGGGAGAGGGAGGGCACAGTTATTACTTCCTTTCCAGATTTAAGGGACTGAAAATGGTTTGTATCGATGCGGACAAAGATATCCTCGCCATAGCCGAAGAAAGGCTTAAAGAATTTAAAGACCGCGTTCATTTTTATTACAACTGGTCCCATGATTTTTTTGCCGAATATCCGTCCGAGATTAAAAGACCGAACACGATTTTGTTTGATCTGGGCGTCAGCGCCTATCACTATAAAAAGAGCGGTAAAGGGTTTAGTTTTGACAAGGACGAGTATCTGGACATGAGACTGGACGCGTCGGGCGGGGTTACTGCCGCCGACCTTTTGTCGAAACTGCCGCAGAAGGAACTTGCGGATCTTCTTTACAATAATGCCGGAGAAAGGTATTCACGCCGTATCGCCGCTCTTGTCGTAAATCAGCGCCAAAAAGGGAATATAACTACAACATCCGCTCTTGCCGATCTGGTACAAAGGGCAGTACCGGCATCATACAGGCACGGGCCGATTCACCCCGCGACCAAGACTTTCCAAGCCTTGCGTATCGCGGTAAACGGGGAGCTTTCAAAGCTTCCTTCTCTCCTTGAGGCAGCGCTTAGGACACTGGAGCCCGGGGGAAGGCTCGGAGTTATCAGTTTTCATTCATTGGAAGACAGAATTATCAAACAATTCTTCAAGGAAATGAATAAAGACTGTACATGTCCGCCGCAAGCGCCGATATGTAGATGTGAGGGACGCCGCTCAATCAATGTGCTTACAAAGAAAGGCATTGCGCCTGAAAAAGAAGAGATTGAGCGGAATCCTCCTTCCCGAAGCGCCAGATTGCGTGTAGCGGAAAAAGTATTAGACGAGGATGTGCAATGATGAAAAAGTACTTCATTCTTTATTTTGCGGCGGTTACCATTCCGCTTCTGCTTGCCCTTATAACATGGCAGTCAAACAGATACAGTAATCTTGAAAGAGAATTAGCCCGTCTTGAACAGACTCAAGGCGAATGGATAGAAAGCAATAAAAAGCTTGTCGCCGGAATTACCGAATATTCTTCTCCTTACAGGATTGAGTATATTGCGGAAAATCAGCTTGAACTTCGGAAAATTCGGCCTGAGAACTTATTACAGGTAAAGATAGCGGAGGGGAAGGGGCATGGTTACTGATTTTTTCGGCATCATGTTATCCCTGTCCGTTTGCGGCTTTTTTTTATTTTTGTTTTTATTTTTTTGTTACGGTGTACAGATTTCCCCTATCGAATGTTTCGGCGATAACAATGAATTACTTAAGGATATATTAAATAATATTTGGGGGGGATATGTTTCTTGAATTGATTTATCCGTTGTTCAGGTTCTTTACGCCTTTATATGTTTTTGTTTATATTACCTTCCGAGGAGCATTCGCCGCCGTTACCACGCTGCTTATCTGTTATATCTTCGGCGGAAGAATTATCGAGCTTATCCGTAAATTAAAAATAGGTCAATCAATCCGCGAAGACGGTCCGCAGACTCATTTGCCGAAATCGGGAACTCCCACTATGGGCGGGATATTCATTATCCTTTCAGTTGTAATCGCGATGCTCTTTTGGGAAGATTTGCATAATAAAGCTGTATGGATAACAATAAGCGCCTTTATAGCGTTTGGGGCGATAGGGTTCCTCGACGATTTCTTGAAAATTTCAAGGCGCAATTCTGCGGGTCTTGCGGCGTGGAAAAAACTTGCCTTGCAGTTTGCAGCGGCGATTGCGATTGTTCTTGTTATATATTTTACAGGCGACGAAAAAACCACTCTTCTTTACGTTCCGTTCTTTAAGAATCCTGTTATTGACATGGGTTGGGTGTGGATTCCTTTTGCGGTTCTTTTGGTTGTAGGAGAATCAAATGCAGTTAATTTTTCCGACGGTCTGGACGGCTTGCTTGCAGGTCTTTTGATAATTGTCTTTCTTACCCTTGCGGTCATTACATACATCACGGGTCGTATCGATTATTCCGAGTACCTCGGTATTCCTTATGTTCCCGGAGCGGGAGAACTTACGGTTTTCTGCCTTGCCGCAGCCGGAGCATGCGTAGGCTTTTTGTGGTATAACGCGCACCCCGCAGAAATTTTTATGGGTGATGTCGGCAGTTTATCGCTTGGCGGCGTGATTGCGGTAATATCGCTTATTACTAAGAAAGAACTTTTAATTCTTATTATAGGCGGTCTTTTTATCGTGGAAATAGCTTCTGTCGTTATACAGGTTGTTTCGTTCAAGCTTCGCGGAAAACGCGTATTTAAAATGGCGCCTATTCATCATCATTATGAGCTTTCCGGGTGGCCGGAAGTTAAAACGGTTATCAGGTTCTGGATAATCGGGGGTCTTTTTGCGATTATCGCTTTGTCAACGTTAAAGATACAATAGGGGGGAGGATGTATCAACTGGACGCCGAAAACGCGGCTAATAAAAACGCTGTTCACATTTTTATTATTTGCGTGCTGATTATGTTCGGTACAGGTCTTGTTACGCTTTATTCCTCCTCTTACGCTTTCGCGCTTCGGTTTTTCAAAGACGGCAATTACTTTATTTTAAGACAGGTTGTTTTCGGCGCAGTAGGGCTTGTTTTATTCTTTGTCTTTTCAATAATAGATTTGGATAAAATCAGGAAATTTATCCTTCCTTTGGTTTGTATCTCCGCCTTCCTTTGTTTTTTAACAAGAGTTCCCGGCATAGGAGTGGAACGGTATGGCGCATCACGCTGGATAGAGATAGGGCCGTTTTCCTATCAACCGTCGGAAATGGTAAAAGTAGTCCTTCCTTTATATCTTGCGCACATAATGGATAAAAAAGCTAACAATATTGATAATTTTGCTTCCGGCATACTGCCCCCGGTGATAGTTACGGGGCTTTTCTTCGGTCTTATTTATATGCAGAATAACTTTTCTACGGCGGTCTTTCTTGTGTTTAACGCTATGGTTTTGTTTTTCCTTGCCGGTATGCGCCTGCGTTACTATTTTGCGGCCGTCGCAATGATATTGCCTGTATCGGCGCTTTTGGTTTTCACGAAAGAACACCGCGTAAGGCGGCTTGTAAGTTTTATCCGCCCCGAATGGGATCCGCTTGGAGCGGGCTTTCAGGTTAATGCCAGCCGTGATGCGATTATTTCAGGCGGCTTTTTGGGGAAAGGCATAGGAGAAGGGACGCGCAAGATAGCGAGCATCCCCGAAATTCATTCGGACTTTATTTTCAGCGCGTTTGTCGAGGAGACGGGTTTTATCGGAATAATATTGTTTTTTACCCTGTTTGCGGTTTTTGCCGTTTTAGGATACAGGGCGGCGTTAAGGGCGCAAACCGTTTTCGGCAAACTTCTTGCCGCAGGCATGACGACAATAATTGTTACACAGGCCCTGTCCAATGTAGCCGTAGTTTCCGGGGCGCTTCCGGCGACAGGTATTCCGCTTCCGTTCTTCTCCGCCGGAGGCTCGTCTCTGGCGACTACCCTTATCTGCGCCGGAATGATCGCCAATATCGCGAGAAAAGGCGAAGCGGTTTCATTTGACAATTTTTCGGAGGGCGTAAGTGACAGCTAACTTTACATACGCGCCCGAAGCAAAAAAGGCGGTAAAAGCAAAACACTCAATAAAAATCGAGAAAGGCTTAAAAAGACTTTTAATAATAGCCGGAATTATTTTTACCGCAGAACTTATCTGGCTTTTTATAATAAGCCCGTTTATTCCCTTCTCTACGATAGAGGTAAACACATTCGCGGAATTACCCCGCGCGGACGCGCTTAATGCGGCGGGCATAGATGAAACTTCTTCTTTTATGTCAACCAATGTTAAAAATGTACAGGAAAAAATTTCAAGACTTATCCTTGTAGAGTCGGCGAGGGCTGTAAAACGCTTCCCCGACAAATTGATAATTTCGATTACTCCGCGCAAAGCCGCCGCAGTAACGCTTGCCTCCGTAAACGGCAAACAAATGCCGCTTTTTATAGACAGGCAAGGCGTGTTTTTCAAGATAGGCGATACTTTTTCCGGAGAAGCATCCGTTCTTCCGCTTATTTCGGGGCTTGATAACCCGCAAGTTTATATGCAGCTTCCGGCAAGTCTTGTGCCGCTTACGGAAAAAATTTCCGCTATCGCCGCCGGTTCTCCCGAACTTCTTTCCGCTGTTTCAGAAATTCGCATTGAGCAAAAATCATGGGAAGGATATGAGCTTGTTCTTTACCCCGTTCACAGTTCGATAAGAGTAAGAATAGAGAATAATTTAACCGAGGAGATTCTGCGTTATATGCTTCTTATGCTTAACGTTTTTGAAAACGGTTCTCATAAACCGCAGGAAATAGATTTTAGATCCGGCATAGGCTCGTATAAAATAAAGGAGAATTCCTAATGAGTAATATTGTCGTCGCTTTAGACATTGGTTCCGCTTTTATACGCGTTTTGATTTGTGAACGCGATGAGGACGGAGTCTTAAAAATAATCGGAACCGGTCTTAAACCGTCCACGGGATTAAGAAAAGGCGTTGTTGTAAATATAGAGGCCACTCTTCGCGCCGTAGCCGAGGCGGTGGAAGACGCGGAAATGATGGCGGGCCTTCAGGTTGAGGATTGTTGGGCTGGTATCGGCGGAAATCACATAAGCGGGCTTAATTCGCGCGGAGTCGTCGGTATAACCGGGAAAAAACGCGATACGAAAGAAAGGGAAATAAGCGAAGAAGACGTTGATCGCGTAATAGAAGCGGCAAAAGCTGTTGTGATACCGACAGACAGGCAAATACTGGAAGTAATCCCGCAGAATTTCAAAGTAGACGATCAAAAAGGTATACGCAATCCTCTGGATATGCTCGGTATCCGCCTTGAATGTGAGGTGCATATTATTACGGTAGCCGTTACAGGCGCGCAGAATTTGATAAAATGCGTAAACCGCGCCGGTTTTAGGGTGAACGAGCTAATCTTACAAACGCTTGCCGCCGGCCGTGCCGTTCTTACTCAGGAAGAAATGGATTTAGGAGCCGTGTTAATTGATCTTGGAGCCGGCACTACCGACGTTCTTGTCTATGTAGACGGAACTCCATATTCAACATATACAATCCCCGCCGGCGGTACTCAGGTTACAAGCGATATTTCAATAATAAAAAATATATCATTTGACAATGCCGAAAAAATTAAAATAGACGCCGGCTGTTGTTGGGAATCTTTCCTGGACGAAGACGAATTTGTAATAGTACCTGGCGTTGGCGGCCGTCCTCCAATGTCAATTCCGCGCTCTCAGATACTTACTATTATAAAACCTAGAATAGAAGAACTTTTTAAAATGGTAAAACAGCACGTTGACTCGTTAAATCTTTCGCGCCCCCTTGGAGGAGGAGCGGTGCTTACGGGCGGCGGCGCGCATTTATACGGCGTAGTGGAACTTGCAAACAGCGTATTAAGACTGCCGGCCCGTCTTGGAACTCCCATACCTACGCAGGATTTGGGCGGATTGGTAGAGGAGTACAGGACGCCTGCATACGCTACAGTCGTAGGGCTTGCGCTTGAAGGATCAAAACGCGCGGGAATTGACGCGCAAAATGTTCCCGGTTCAAGGCAGGCGGATAATAAAGGTTCCGCGCTTATTGACAAGTTCAAAGCGTGGCTTAAAGAGGAATTTTTTTGATCAATAAAACCGGTATTGGTTGGAAAAATATATATTATACGGAGGGGAAATAATGAATGTTTTAGCGGTAAGAGAAAAAGCGCAGGTTATCCAATTCAGACCGTTGGATAATACGGAACAACAGCAGCAGGAAATCAGGAGTAATACGCATAGTGAAACTTTGCCGGCGGTTATCAAGGTTGTATCAGCCGGAGGCGCGGGAGCAAACGCGGTAAATCGTATGATCGAAAGCGGTTTATCAGGCGTAGAGTTTATTTCGATCAACACGGATATTCAAGATCTGAACGAAAAGAGCAAGGCGCAGGTTAAAGTGCAGATTGGCGTCAAGGTTACAGGCGGGCGCGGAGCGGGAGGAATGCCCGAGAAAGGAGAAAAAGCCGCGCTTGAGGATCAGGAGGCGATTGCTTCTGCCGTTAAAGGCGCGGACATGGTTTTCCTTGCAGCGGGAATGGGCGGCGGAACGGGAACAGGCTCAGCGCATGTTATTGCCAGAATAGCCAAAAGTTTAGGTTCTCTTGTTATCGCAATTGTTACTCTTCCTTTTGAGTACGAGGGCCGTTACAAGAAAAAACTGGCATCGGAAGGAATAGCGAAGCTGACAAATGAAGTTGACGCGATTATTGTTATTCCAAACCAGAATTTATTTAAGATTATTGATAATAACACGTCATGGAACGAAGCTTATATTTTAGCCGACAAAGTTTTATGTTTGGGAGTGCGCGGGATAGCGGAATTGATAACAAAAACAGGATTTCAGAACGTGGACTTTGCCGACGTAGAAACAATTATGAAAGGCAAAGGGCAGGCCCTTCTTGGAATCGGTTTCGGGAAAGGCGAAAACCGCGCGTTAGAAGCGGTTTCCAACGCCATCGACAATCCTCTTCTTGAAGATACCAACATAGAAGGAGCTACCGGCATTCTTGTTAACATAAAGGCTTCCAATCAGATTAAAATGGTGGAAATAAACAATATATTGAAATCAATTAAAGACAAGTGTGATCAGGATGCGCTTATTATTCACGGTCTGTATATTGATCCGACGCTGGACGACAGTATTCAGATAACGGTAATTGCCACAGGCTTTGATAATGCCCGAAGTAATGAATCAAAAACATCCGCCGGAAAAAAATCAATTGACATTGAATTGTTTGATTTCCAAAAATATGTGCAGAAACAGGAAAAATCAAACCGAAAAGAGTACTTGCCGTATCTTCCGGCAAAAGATTATCACGAAGATTTGGAAACACCTACCGTTATAAGGAATTATAATTTTGATCCGGAAGGAAAAGCGGTAGTTGATAATGCGGAGAGTATATAATTTGGATAAAAACGACTTACTTGCCAAATTTTGTTCTCGGCTTGTCGCGGTAGAGAGGCGTTCTTTGTTAACCAGAGAGTGTTATCGTCTTGAGATACGCCGTTTTCTCGACTATCTTGAGGATCGGCTAAAGTCTCTGGAAGAAGTTGACGCAGTCTTTCTTTCGGCGTATCTTACAGTACGGCGCAATAATGACAAAATCGATTCCAGGACGGCGGCAAAAGCGGTTTCCGCTCTAAGATCGTTTTTCAGATTTGCGATGGACGAAGGGCTTGTAAAGGATAATCCCGCTTTTCTTCTGGAAAGTCCAAGGCGTAGAATGCGTCTTCCGGAAGTAATGGACAAGGAGGCCGTTGAGGAACTGCTTAACAAAGTAGACACAAGCACTCCGCTTGGACTGCGCGACAGATGCCTTTTTGAACTGATTTATTCGGCAGGTTTAAGAGTATCCGAAGCGGTAGGGTTGAATATCAGGGACATTGACATTAACAGCGGAACAGCAAAAGTTAAAGGAAAAGGAAATAAAGAGCGTATAACACTTTTCGGTGCGGAAGCTGCGGAAAAACTAACTGAGTATTTAAGAGATGTCCGCCCGAAACTTGCCGGTAAGGCAAATAAAACAGGCGCTCTTTTTATCGGGAGAAGCGGAAAGAGACTTTCAAGAAAAGGTATCTGGAAAAATTACGCGAAATCGGCGGCTGTTGCGGGAGCATCTTCGCATCTTCATACGCTTAGGCACAGTTTTGCTACAGGGCTTTTGAAAGGCGGCGCCGATTTAAGGACGGTACAAGAACTTTTAGGGCACGCAGACCTTTCTACAACGCAGATTTATACGCATGTAGACGTAGGGATTCTTCGTGAAAATCACAGGCGTTATTTGCCGAAATTAAAACCGGCTGAATAAAGAGAGATAAGGAATGAGACAGTTTAAGGAAATAGTAATCGCCATATTCGTTATTGCCGCTGTAAGTTTTTTGTTTTATTCTTTACAGCAAAGCGATAATAAAAGAAAAAACAAGGAACTGGCGAAACGTATTGCGGAATTAAGCCCCAAAGGAGGCCCGCCTGAGACCATTGACGGTCTTAGGAAGGCGATTGCGTTATACGAAGATCAAATAGAAAGAAACGTAAGAGAAGGCGCGCAAACCGGGACTTACTGGAAAATTCTGGCAATAAGGCTTGCCGATAAGAAAATGCACAACGACGCGCTTGAGGCTTTTGAACGGGCTATATATTTTAATTCCGAAGACCCTGTTATTTTTTATCTTACGGGGGTAAGCGCAGGTAATGTGGCAAAATCTGTGGTAGGGTTTAGAACATCGGCGGAAAAAGAAAGAGAGCAATATTACAAGCTGGCGGAGAATTCTTATAAACGCGCTTTAGAACTGGATCCGACTTACACAAAGCCGATGTACGGGCTTGCGGTATTGTATGTGTTCGAGCTTAACCGCCCGGCGGAAGCGATACCGCTTTTGGAGCGTTATCTTTCCATAAATACTTCCGATTATAACGCAATGTTTGTTTTGGCAAGGGCTCATGCCGTAACCGGAAATTACAGAGGGGCGATTGAAATTTACGAAAAAATTATTTCAAGATCAAAAAAGAAAGATATACAGGCGGAAGCCTCAAATAATATTGAAATTATAGAGAGGATGATGTATGAATAGACGCGGATTGCTGGATTTGTATGTTTCTCTTTTACCGCGCTTAATGCCGGCGGAAAAAGTAAATATGCTGCAGGCTTTTGAGTGTGAGGACGATCTTGTTCTTCAAACCAGAGAAAGTATGGAAAATTTCCTTGAACGGAAAATAAATAATTTTTGGGATATAGACAAAATTCGCGAGCAGGCCGAGCTAATAGAAACAGTTCACAAGAAGAGGTCGATAAACTGGGTGTCATGGAACAACGCCGCGTATCCGCCGTTATTAAGAGAAATGTACGATCCTCCCGCAGTTATTTATTACAGAGGATGCCTTCCCGATCCCGATAAATCTCTGCTTGGCATGGTAGGAACAAGAAAGCCGAGTCCCGAGGCCGCAAATCAAGCCTTTACTTTGGCTTACGGCGCAGGAAAAGCGGGACTTTCTGTTGTATCCGGGCTTGCCCTCGGTATTGACTCAATGTCGCACAGGGGAAACCTTACAGGCGGAGTTCCCGGATACGCAGTATTAGGATCGGGTGTAGACGAGATATACCCGTCTTCAAACAGGGCGTTGGCAAAGAAGATTCTTGATTCAGGCGGTGCGCTTCTTTCCGAGTATCCTCCCGGAACACCGCCGAGTAAATGGAACTTTCCGGCAAGAAACAGAATTATCGCCGCCCTTTCGCGCGGAGTAATAATCGTGGAAGCGCCAAGGAAATCTGGCGCGCTTATAACGGCGGCTTTCGCCCTTGAGCAGGGAAAAGACCTTTGGGTCGCTTCCAGCGGGCTTCAAGAACACAGGTACGGTTCGTTACACGACAAAATCGGAACGATTAGACTTGCGGTAGACGGAGCGGATATAGTTTACACGGCGGGCGACATACTGGAAAAATGGAATATAGAATTTACAGATAATGGGGATTCTGTTGAAACTCCCGAGTGGGATTCGACGGGAATGGAACTGGCGGCTTCTATGGCCGATTTTCTGGAAATTAAAATATAAGGATGTAATATGGCGGCGGAAACAAAGGCAAAAAAAAGTAAGACTACTAAAAAGGAAAAACCGGAAAAACAAACTCTTGTAATTGTAGAATCTCCCGGTAAGGTAAAAACCATAGAGAAGTACCTTGGTTCTTCCTACAACGTCAAGGCTTCAATGGGGCATTTGATTGATTTGCCGAAATCAAGAACCGGTATTGATATTGAAAATAACTTTGAACCCGAGTATATTACCGTGCGCGGAAGGGCGAAAATTCTTAAGGAATTAAAAACGGACGCTAAAAAATCCGGTAAAGTTCTGCTTGCCTGTGATAATGATCGCGAAGGGGAGGCGATTGCCTGGCATTTAAGGAACGCCATTACCGCAAAATCGGATTTAGTTCCGATAGAACGAATTAGTTTTAACGAGATAACGCCCCAAGCCGTAAAAGATGCGGTGTTAAACCCAAGAACAATTGATGAATCAAAAGTTGCAGCGCAAAAAGCCCGCAGGGTACTGGACAGGCTTGTAGGATACAACCTTTCGCCCTTGCTCTGGAAAAAAGTAAAGAACGGACTTTCCGCAGGACGCGTACAGTCCGTAGCGCTAAGACTTATCTGCGAAAGAGAAAAAGAAGTCGAAGGCTTTATCCCGGAAGAATATTGGACGCTGGAAGCCGAATTTAAATCGGGGAAAACAATTTATGACGCTCAGCTTGTGCTTTGGAACAACAATAAACCCGTATTCAAAAGCGAAACAGAAGTAAAAGCGATAATCGAGAAAATAAAGGATAGGGATTTTGTCGTGTCCGATGTGCGCGAAACCGAGAAAACAATACGTCCGAAAGCGCCTTTTACCACATCTCAGCTTCAACAGACGGCGGCAAACAAGCTCGGGTTTACTTCAAGAAAGACAATGCAGGTAGCGCAGCAGCTTTACGAAGGCGTCGCCATCGGCTCCGCAAGAGTAGGTTTGATTACATACATGCGCACGGACAGCGTTCGTATCTCGCAAACGGCATTGGAAGACGTGCGCGCGTGGTTGGATAAAAATTACCCGAAAGAACTTCCCGAAAAACCTGTTGAGTATACCGTCGGCAAAAACGCGCAAGACGCGCACGAAGCGATAAGGCCCACATATACCGAATACACTCCCGATTCCGTAAAAGAACATTTATCAAAGGATCAGCTTCGCCTGTATTCTATTATTTGGGAAAGATTTGTTTCCAGTCAGATGATAAACGCAAAAAGCAAGACCGTAAGCCTAGATATCAAAGTAGTTGCGGATAACGAAGAAGGGCTTTTCCGCATAAGCGGGACAAAATTAATCGAAAAAGGCTTTTACAAGGCGATAAAACTCCTTTCTTCAAAAGAAGACAATTCAGGCTCTTGCCCGTCGCTTGAGGTAAACGACAAAGTAAAAGTCGAAAAGTTTAAAAACGAACAGCACTTTACGCAAGGACCTTCCCGTTATTCCGATGCTTCTATCGTGCGCACTCTGGAAGAAAAAGGAATAGGACGCCCTTCAACTTATGCTTCAATTATCTCGGTTCTATTGGATCGTTATTATGTTACGCGCTCAAATAAACAGCTTGTGCCTACGGTTCTTGGGAAATTGATAAGCGACGTGTTAACCGAACATTTTCCGTTGTATGTAGACGCTGATTTTACAGCTTCCATGGAATCAAAACTTGACGATGTTGAAGAAAACAAGGTTAGCTGGCCCGAGATGATAAAAGAATTCTGGTATCCGTTTAAGACCACGGTAGACGACGTAACAAAAAACATTGAATCGTTCAAGGGAATTCTTGACGAGCCGACCGATCATGTTTGCGAAAAATGCGGAAAACCCATGTTAAAAAAACTCGGACGTTTCGGGTTTTTCCTCGCCTGTTCGGGTTTCCCCGAGTGCAGAAATACCAAGTCCATTCCGCTTGCAAAGTGCCCTAAATGCGGCGGCGATATAGTTGCGCGGAAAACAAAGGGAAAGAACAAGGAATTTTACGGTTGTACGAATTATCCCGAGTGCGATTTTATCAGCCATTTTAAGCCGCTTAATCAAAGCTGTCCGAAATGCGGATTCTTTCTTGTAGAGAAATATGATAAGAAAAACGGCGCTCATAAATTGTGTATAAATCCCGAGTGTGATTATCTGCACAGCGCGGAGACGGAGGAATAAACATGGATACGGCAATGATGGAATACTTATTGTACCTTGACTCCGTGCGCGGCTGTTCAAAGAGAACGCTGGAAGCGTACACCAATGATCTTACCCATTATTCGACTTATTGCGCTAATTACGGAATAAACCCCGATAATGCCTCTCATTACGAGGTGCAAAAATTTATCGCGGATTTAACTGCGGAAAACATGTCGGCGGCGAGCGTAAATCGCTGCCTTTCTTCAATCCGCGGTTTTTACCGCTGGCAGGTGCGGATAAAAAAAAGAACAGATAATCCGTGTACGGCGTTAAAAAATGTTAAAACGCCCGTAAAACTGCCTAGCGTTCTTTGGGAAAAAGAGATGGCCTCTTTTGCAGCACTGCCGGATACAGTCGGCATACTTTGGCCCGAAAGGGACAAGGCGCTGATCTTAACCATGTATTCGGCAGGGCTGCGTATTTCAGAATTGGTGTCTCTTTGCATGGAAAATCTTACTTATACGTTAGATGAAGCTCGTATTGTAGGAAAAGGCGGAAAAGAAAGGTACGTATTCTTTTCCGAAGAGGCAAAAACGGCAATCGCCGAATATCTGCCCGCCCGTGCGTCGCGTCTTGCCATGTCCGGAATCAATCCGAAACAAGGTTCACTTTTTATAAGCAGAAAAGGAAAACCGATTTCCGTTCCTGGGGTGCGTTGGATAATCTCGCGTTACGCTCAGCAATCCGGTCTTGGTAAAAACATTCACCCTCACTCTCTGCGCCACAGTTTTGCCACTCATCTTGTAAATTCGGGCTGTGATGTGCGTATTGTTCAGGAGATGCTCGGCCACTCAAGCCTTTCTACAACTCAGCGTTATACGCATGTAAATCTGGAAACTCTAAAAAAAGTTTACAAAAAAGCGCATCCGCACAGTTCAAAGAAAAAAGGAGCAAGTAATGCGATATAGACCCGGTATTAAATCAACTACCGTAATTGCAGTAAGAAAAGACGGAAAAGTAGCAATGGCAGGCGACGGACAAGTGACAATGGGCGAGACCGTAATGAAAAATAACGCGCGCAAAGTACGCCGCCTTATGGACGGAAAAGTGCTGTGCGGGTTTGCGGGCGCAACCGCCGACGCGTTCACCCTCTTTGATCGTTTTGAGGCGAAGCTTAAAGAATACTCAGGCGACTTATTAAGGGCGGCGGTGGAACTTGCGAAAGACTGGCGTATGGACAGGACTTTAAGAAGGTTGGAAGCTCTTCTTCTGGTGGCGGACGCGTCAAAAACCCTGCTTATTTCAGGCACGGGGGACGTAATAGAGCCTGCCGAAAACGCGCTTGCGATAGGTTCCGGCGGCAATTACGCGTATGCCGCGGCTTTGGCGTTTCTTGAAAGCGGTAATTTTTCCGCAGCCGAAATAGCGGAGAAAAGTTTGAAAATTGCAGGTAACATTTGTATTTATACAAATTTACAAATAACATTAGAGGAATTAAGTTAATGACAGAAAACAAGCCGATGGACGAAAAAGTAAACAAGCTTACTCCGAAAGAGATCGTATCTGAGCTGGATAAGTATATCGTAGGCCAGAAAAAAGCAAAAAGAGCTGTAGCGGTTGCTTTAAGAAACCGCATAAGGCGCTTAAAACTTGATCTCGAGTTACGTGAAGATATAGCGCCAAAAAATATTCTTATGATAGGGCCTACAGGCGTGGGAAAGACGGAAATTGCGCGCCGTCTTGCAAAACTTGCCGGTTCTCCTTTTCTGAAAGTAGAGGCGACAAAATATACCGAAGTAGGCTATGTGGGAAGGGATGTTGAATCCATGATCCGGGACCTTATGGCGGCCGGTTTTCAGATGGTAAAGCAGGAAATGCAGGAAGCCGTCTTGCAGGAAGCGAAAAAACGCGCGGAAGAAGAACTATTGGATCTATTGCTTCCGTCGAATAACAAGAAAATGAAAGAAAAGAAAGTAAAACCCGTCGTAAGGCCTATGGGCGCGTTCTCGATAAACCCCGAGAATTCAAACGGAAGCATTATCGGAACGACTTTACAGGTTGGAATTCCTTTCCTGAACAACAAAGAAGAAGAAAATGAAGAAGCAAAAAAAGATACTGTAAAAGAAGAACCTGTAAACGAAGGCGAAGATGAAAAATTTAAGGCAACAAGGGAGAAATTCAGGGTTATGCTTCACGAAGGCAAACTTGAAGACAGGCCTGTGGAGCTTATGGTAAACCAAAATCCCCAATACCCGATAGTGGAAATGATGGGAGCCGGAATGGAAGAACTGGAAAACAGCCTTTCGGGGATTGCCGGTTTCTTCGGAGGCGGCAAAAAGAAAAAAGTTGTTACAGTAGCAAGGGCAAGGGAAATACTTGAAGCCGAAGAAGCGGAAAAACTCGTAGACCGCGACCGCGTAAGCGACGAAGCCCGCCAGAGGGTGGAGCAGACAGGCATTGTCTTTATCGACGAAATTGACAAGATAGCCGTTAAAGGCGACAGGGGAGGAGGGCCCGATGTTTCACGCGAAGGCGTTCAGCGCGACATCCTTCCCATTGTCGAAGGCGCTACGGTAAACACAAAATGGGGACCGGTCAATACAGACCATATTCTCTTTATAGCGGCCGGAGCCTTCAACGTAAGCAAGCCCTCGGACCTTATCCCAGAATTGCAGGGGCGTTTCCCCCTTCGTGTAGAATTGGATTCCCTGGGCAAAGAGGATTTTTTGCGCATTTTAACCGAGCCTAAAAACGCCCTTATCAGGCAATACATCGAGCTTCTTGGCACGGAAGACGTAAAGCTCAACTTCGCGCCCGAAGCTATCGAGCACCTTGCCGCCCTTGCCGCAGACGTTAACTCAAAACTGGAAAACATAGGGGCGCGCCGCCTTCATACCATAATGGAGGCGCTTTTGGAAGAACTGTCCTTTGAGGCGTCCGATATTGCCCCCGCGAACATTGACATAACCGTCGATTATGTCAATCAAAAACTGGCCGAAATCGTCAAGGATCAAGATCTTGGCAGGTATATTCTATAAAGAGGTATTCGGCTTTTGCCGATGCTAAAAAGGGAGGAATTTTAATGAATACATTTGCCAAAACAATAGATTTACTGCACCGCGCAATGGACGCTCAAACGGTACGCCGCGATGTAATTTCCAACAATATGGCTAATGCTACAGTTCCCGGCTTTAAAAGGCATATTGTTAACTTTGAAAGCGAGCTTAAAAGGGCGTTGGACTCGGAAAAAGAAAGACCTGCTTTGGAGCTTAACCTGACTAATCCTAAACATATCCCCAACTGGAAGGAAAGGGATTACAGGGACGTGCAGATAAGACGGGTGTTTGATTATACCAGCACATACAACAACAACGGGAACAATGTCGATCCCGAACAAGAATTAATGCTTGCGAACCGTAATCAGATGACATATACGCTTTTGGCGCAGGCCGCGGCGTATGAATTCAGCCAGATAAATCAGGTGTTAAGAGGGTAATTAAATGGGATTATTCAATTCGATTAATACAGCCGCCACAGGCTTAAGCGCCGACAGGGTAAGACTGGACGTTATTGCAGATAACATGGCAAACGTTAATACAACGAGGACTAACGAAGGCGGCCCGTACAGACGCAGCCGTGTTATATTGCGGCCTAGAGTAGAAAGCCCTTATTGGCGTTCTCCCTTTCTTCCCGAATCCATGGATAACGGAATAGGCCGCGGAGTGAGGGTTGTAGAAATTCAAAAGGACAATTCGCCTGAAAACCCGAACCGTCTGGTTTGGAATCCTACCCATCCTGACGCGATACAATCAGGCCCGCGCCAAGGCTATGTTGAAATGCCGAATGTGGACATTGTTACCGAGATGGTGGATATGATTTCCGCTTCGCGTTCTTATGAGGCGAACGGAGCGATAATAGAGGGATCAAAAGCGATGTTTCAACGCGCTTTAGACATAGGTTCAAGATAGTTAAAGAGGGGAGGGGAAAATGAAAATATTCGGCAATGAAGCTTTTATCAGCGCAGCGGGTGCGAAAAGTTACGCTGTACAAATGAAGCTTACCAATCCAAAACACATGCCGCAGCAGAACAGCCCGTATTTCGGCAGCGGAAACAAAGTAATCGCGCTTGAGAAAAAAATAGATGCGGATTACGTAACAAGAGCGGGTACTTTTGAACACGCGATGCTTCAAGCGTTGGATAAAGTGTCAGGCGCGGATCAATTCGCGAAACATTTGGAAAAAGAGGCAATTATCAACCCTGAATCGGTTGATATTCACGATATAACCATCGCACAGGCGGAAGCCGGCATGGCGCTTAACATTACGCGGAATGTTTTGAATCGTATGGTTCAAGGCTGGAAAGATATAATTAATACAAGATAAAAATATACCTGGGAGGGGATATGGGTGAGTTCTTAAAAAAATTTTTGGCTAAAGCCGCCGGTTTTTGGGCGGACTGGTCTATGCGTCAGAGAGGAGTTTTTCTCGCTGTAATTGTCGTCATAGTCGTGGGCATTGTTATGCTTTTCAGAGTTTCGGCGACCCCTGTTTTAGTGCCTGTAATAAACACGCCAATCAGAGATCTGGCGGCTCTTGACAGGATTCTTATCAGGATCAGCAAGGAAGGAGTAGAAGCAAGCGCTCCAAACAACATTGTTCAAGTCGCCGATAAAGTGACGGCGGAGCGTATGAGGGCTATATTGTTCAGTGAAGATCTTATACCTTCCAGTATAGATCCTTGGCAGATATTCGACAAGGAACGTTGGACAACTACCGATCTGGAACGCAATGTAAATCTTCAACGAGCTCACAGGCAGATGATAGAAGATCATATTAAGGTTTTTCAAGGCGTTGATAATGCGATTGTCAATATCGAATGGCCTGAAAAAGAACTTTTCAGTTCAATGCAGAATCCGGTCAGCGCCAGCGTTACCATCATTCCGACTCCGGGAAGCGATATTGTACAGAACAGAAAAAAGATTGAAGGTATACAAAGAATCCTCAAAACCGCGATATCCGGATTAAAAGATGAGAATATCACTATAACCGATAATACCGGTATTCAGCTTAACGATTTTAAGGGAATGGAAAAATTCGACAAGCAGGATCTTACCGAGCGTCAGCAAAAAAATATTCGGGAAGAGGAAAATAAATACAGAAAAAAAATACTTTCCGATCTTCAACACACTTTCGGTACAGACCGTGTAAGAGATCTTAGCGTAAAATTTGACTATGATTTTAATCATGAAACTTATGAAAGGATGGATATCCTTCCAACCATGATTAAGCTTCCTACACCGGGTCTTTCTTATGACGACTCGGAAAGAACCATGACGATTGACGCTTCGGAGTCTATATCTACTACAAAATGGGAAGGAACAGGAATAAACCCTGAAGGGCCGGCCGGAGTTGAAGGACAAACGCCGCCTGCTTTCAAGGATATGAGTAATCTCTACGGCAGAATGAGTCAGGATACGGGAGTTAAAAACCGCGAATGGAGTCATCAGGATACCAAGGGAGAAAAAAGCCCCGTGATAAAACGCGTAACTGTTTCTGTCAATATCGACGGAACATGGGAAAAAGTATTCGATGAAAAAGGAAAACAGGTAGTCCTGCCGAATAATACTCTTAAACGAGAATATACGCCTGTATCGCCTGAAGATTTGTCCGACGCTAAATTATTAATCCAAGACGCCATAGGTTATGACGCCAAAAGAAGCGATTCTGTTACGGTAAAAAATATTAAATTTGACAGGACAGAACAATTCAGGCTGGAAGACGAGAAGTATGCAAGGGAACAGCAGATAAAGACGACAATTATCGTTTTCCTTGCCGGTTTGACATTATTACTGTTTGGATTTATATTATTCAGGGCGATCTCCCGCGAGATGGAGAGGCGCAGAAGGCTTGCGGAAGAAGAGCGGGCGCGGCGCGAACAGATGCTTCGCGAAAGCGCAATGGCAGAAGCGGAACAGGAAGGAATGGAAGTATCCATTTCACTGGAAGAGCGCAACAGGATGGAACTTATGGAAAGCGTCATCAACATGGCGAAAGAACATCCGGACGATGCGGCTCAGCTTATCAGAACATGGTTGTTGGAGGAATAAAAGATGGGAAAAACAACTTTAATGCCGGGCTCTACCACCCCTTCATCAGGCAAAAAGAAAGGGGTAAAAGAATATACAGGGCGCCAAAAAGCGGCTATCTTTCTTGTAACTATCGGATCGGAAATCTCAGCGGAGATATTTAAATATCTGCGTGAAGATGAAATAGAAACTCTTACCTTCGAAATTGCCCGTCTTGAAACAATAGACGCGGAACAAAAGGACGCCATACTTCAGGAATTCCAGGAACTGATGATGGCGAATCAGTTTATCTCCACAGGCGGTATCGACTACGCAAGGGAACTGTTGGAAAAATCCCTTGGAAGCCAGAAGGCAATCGACATCATCAACCGTTTAACTTCGAGCCTTCAGGTGCGTCCTTTCGACTTTATCCGCAGAACGGATCCCGCGCACCTTTTGAACTTTATTCAGCAGGAACACCCGCAGACAATCGCGCTTATCTTAGCGTACCTTGAACCTAACAAGGCTTCGATTATTTTGCAAAACCTGCCGCACGAGGTGCAGAGCGACGTAGCGCGGCGTATCGCCACAATGGACAGAACAAGCCCGGAAGTATTGCGCGAAGTAGAGCGCGTACTTGAAAAGAAACTTTCATCGCTGTCAAGCGAAGACTACACGGCGGCGGGCGGCGTAGAAAGCATAGTTGAGATTCTTAACCTTGTAGACCGCGCCTCCGAGAAACAGATCATTGAGGCCCTTGAAGACGAAGATCCGGAACTCGCCGAAGAGATCAAAAAGAGAATGTTCGTGTTCGAAGACATCGTTATGCTCGACGACCGCGCCATTCAGAAAGTTATGCGCGAAGTCGACTCACAGGAGCTTGCGAAAGCGCTCAAGTCCGTCGACTCGGAAGTACAGGACAAAATATTCAAGAATATGTCCAAGCGCGCGGCGAGTATGCTCAAGGAAGACATGGAGTATATGGGGCCGGTACGCTTGAAAGACGTAGAAGAATCGCAGCAGAAGATTGTATCCATTATCCGCCACTTGGAGGATACAGGCGAAATCGTTGTTGCGCGCGCCGGAGAAGACGAATTAGTTGTTTAGCGCAAGGCGCTAAACAATTAATACTTAATCGTGTAACGGGTACGCGTTATCCGTTACACGATAAGTTAATTGGTTTATTTTGAAGAGGGTAATTTATGCTTAAGGCCGTATTCAGACCGGAAGAACTTATAACTCTGCAAGAGAAGATGCTCATTGAGCCGCCCACATCTTTTTCAGATCTTGCGCATTTAGCGCCGAAAGAGGAAGAAGTTGAAGCTCTTGACGACGTTGAAGAATACACAGGCCCTACAGCGGACGATCTTCGCCGTGAGGCGGAAGCGTTTAAAGCCCATTGGGAAGATGAAAAAGAAAGAATGATCTCGGACGCGAGGGCGCAGGCGGACAGGATTATTCAGGACGCGCAGGATACGGCGCAGAATGAAATTCAAAGTAAAATGGACGAAGCCCAACAGTTAAAACAACAAGCGGAAAATGAAGCGCAAAGTATCGTTGAAGACGCTAAAAAGAAAGCTGCTGATATGGAAAGCGAAGTAAGAAAAACCCTCGACGGCGAAATAAAAACGGCGCAAGACAAGGGTAAAGAAGAAGGCAAAGAAGCAGGTTATGCAGAGGGCAAGGCGGAAGTAGAAAGGCTGATTTCCCGCACTCAAGTAATGCTTGAAAGAGCGCAAAATAAAAGAGGTGAAATTCTTGCGGAAACCGAAAAAGAAATAATCGATCTTGTTCTGCTTATCTCGCGCAAAGTAATAAAAGTAATTTCAGAAAATCAAGAAGGCGTAATTATTTCCAATATTATTCAGGCCCTGCGAAAGGTAAAATCAAAAGGCACATGCCTTATCAGAGTTAACATGGAAGATTTACAGCTTGCGACAGAACACAAAGAAGAATTTATCAAACTGGTAGAAGGCGTAAAAGACATTCAAATACTGGAAGACACAACAGTCGATAAGGGCGGATGTATTATACAAACAGAATTCGGAGAGATTGACGCGCGTATTTCAAGCCAACTCACTGAACTTGAGAACAAGATACTTGAATTGTCCCCGATTAAATCATCAAAGCCGCCTGTTAATCGAACTCCAAATCTTGAAACAGAGCTTGCGGCTTCTACAAGCCTTATAGACAAGATCAACAAGAACAACGAGACCGACGGAGACGATGAAGAAATGTCTCCGGCCGCTAGCGCGGCTCTTACGGCATCTGCGGCCCTTGCAGCTCTTGCTACTATGGGAACAAAGGGCAGAAGGGATACGGATAAGAAATTAAAAATAACATAGTTTTTTCACACGGGAGGGGGCTGTGGAAACCGTACTTTTTGAAAAATACCTTGAAACCGCTGAACGCACCGATCCAATAAAATGCGTCGGAAAAATAATTAACGTAAAAGGACTATTGATAGAAAGCCACGGACCCCAGGCCATAATCGGAGAAATTTGCAGAATAATCGCCCCGCGTGGAAGAGGACAGATAAGGGCGGAAGTTGTAGGACTTAAAGACGAAATAGTACAGCTTATGGCGTTTGAAGAAACGGACGGGCTTGAAGTCGGTAACAGAGTTATTGCTTTAGGAAGCCGTCTTGAGGTGCCTGTATCAAATAAACTTTTAGGCAGGGTGTTGGACTCGTTCGGCAATCCCATTGACGGCAAAGGCGATATTGACGCCGTTGCAATGTATCCCGCCCTCGCCAGTCCGCCGGATCCGTTAAAAAGAAGACGAATAACAGAACGTATAACAACGGGAGTGCGCGCCATAGACGGACTTCTTGCCGTAGGAAAAGGACAGCGTCTTGGTATCTTCTCGGGCTCAGGCGTAGGTAAATCAACTCTTCTTGGAATGATAGCGCGTAACACAAGCGCCGATGTTAACGTTGTCGCCCTAATCGGAGAGCGCGGACGCGAAGTAAACGACTTTATCGAAAAAGATCTTGGACCTGAAGGCCTTGCACGCAGCGTATTGATAGTAACTCCCTCCAATTCGCCGCCGCTTATGCGTTTCCGCGGCGCCTATGTCGCCACGGCGGTCGCCGAATATTTCCGCGATCAGGGCAGTGACGTAATGCTAATGTTCGATTCCGTTACGCGCTTTGCCCGTGCAATGAGAGAAATAGGGCTTGCCTCAGGAGAAACAGCAGCCCAAAGAGGTTATCCTCCCAGTATGTTCGATTCTATGCCGAAACTTCTTGAAAGATCCGGTACTTCCGATAAAGGAAGCATAACCGGTTTTTATACGGTGTTAGTGGACGGAGATGACATGGACGAACCTGTCGCCGATACTGTCCGAGGTATTGTGGACGGGCATATTGTTCTTTCAAGGAAAATGGCGCAGGCTTCTCATTATCCGCCTATAGACGTATTGCAGAGTATTTCCCGTCTTGCGTCAACGGTATCGGGGAAGGCAAGTAAACAAGCGTCCGGCGTTATCCGTAAAAACATGGCGTCTTACGCCAATGCGGAAGACCTTATCGATGTAGGCGCGTATCGTAACGGTTCCAACCCGGATATAGACGAAGCTATAGCAAAACACGGCCCGATAGAGGAATTTCTTATGCAGGCGGTTGACGAACCGTCTCCGCTTGAAGATACCCTTATGGCAATGTCGGAGATAACCGGCGTCCAAATCCCCCCCGAAGAAATGACAGATAACAACGCTAAACTTGTTTCCGCAAGTAAACCCGCTCAGTCAAAAAAAGAAAAAACAGAGGAGACAGCTTCAGCTTCTGCGCAGGATACCGCAAATGCTCTTAACAGCGTCGCCGCCCTGTTCTCCTCAATGCCGGGAATGGGCAGTTTGGGAATAACTAACTGATGAAAAAATTCAGTTTTAACCTTCAAAAAGTCCTTCAATTAAGAAAATTCAAAGAAGAAGAATGTAAGATCGAACTTGGTCACGCTATAAGTAATCTTAATATAATAGAAAACGAAATAAAAATAACCGCCGTTAAACGCCAAAGCGCCGCTTCGCAAAGGTTTAACGCTACAAATGAAATCGGCGAATGGAATAATTATATTTTAAGGCTGGATCAGGAAACCGAGCGCCTTATGGAAAAAGCGGCTCAGGCGGAAATGATAGTTGAGGAAAAACGCGCCCTGTATCTTGAAGCGTCAAAAGACTTAAAAGCTCTTGAAAAATTAAAAGAAAAACGCAAAAAAGAACACCGCAAAGAAGCTGAGAACTACCAAATGGCGGAAGTTGACGAACTTAACGCAGCAAGGTATGAAACTGACGTTTAAGTTATATATAGACTATAAGCACAAAGGGAGAGGATAATAAACCTATGAAAACGATAAAAAAGAATAAATATTTAACCTCGGTTTTTACATTAATATTACTGTCCGCCCTTGTAATGACCTGCGTATCCTTTTCGCAGGCGGATGCTTCGAGTCTCGGCAAAGGGACGGACAAAGTCCCGCTTACAGGCAAGGCGTTAACCGGAACTCTCCCCAACGGACTTCGCTACTTTATCCTGGAAAACCGGATGCCTGAAAACCGCGCAAATCTTGCCCTTGTAGTAAACGCAGGTTCGGTTCTGGAAAAAGACGACGAGCGCGGTTTGGCTCATTTTGTGGAACATCTGGCTTTTAACGGCACGGCGCGTTTTCCCGGAAACGATATAATCGATTACCTTCGTTCTTTGGGAATGCGTTTCGGCGCGGACACAAATGCCTATACTTCGTATAACGAAACGGTTTATCACTTTGACGTACCTATCGAAAACAAACAGGGTATAAAATCCATACCCGATAGGGCGCTAGCAATTCTTGACGATTGGACATACGCAGTAAAATTCGCCCCCGAAGCCGTTAAAAGCGAAGGGCTTGTCGTTCTTGAAGAAATGCGCTCAAGGTTAGGCGCAATGGAAAGGGTGCGTAAAATTACCCTTCCAATCCTTTTTGCCGGTTCCGCCTACGCAAATCGGGAAACAATAGGTTTAGCCGAAATAATCGAGAACGCGACACAGCAGAAAGTTAAAAGTTTTTACGATAACTGGTACACAAGCGATAATATGGCCCTTGTTTTTGTCGGCGATTTTAACGGGAAAGCGTTAGAGGCAAGCCTTGTGGATCATTTTAATATGCCCTCTGCGGAAAAACCGGTAAAGCGCCCTAAGTACGAACTGCCTCCGCCTAAAAGCGGCAATTTTCAGGTGGAAATTATTACGGATCCGGAACTTACATCTTCAAGTTTTATGATTTATTACAAGCAGAAAAAAGGAGCGCAAAGGGGCACTATTGCATATTACCGCGAAGGTATAATCGATTACCTGATTGACGCGATGCTGGATATGCGGTTTGAGGAAGCCAACGACAACCCCGATTCCGCGGCGACAGGAGCATGGGGCGGCGTCTGGCGATGGGCGGAGAATACACGCTTTTATACGATAGGGACGGATCCAAAAACAGGAAACGCGGAAAATGCTCTGCGCGAGCTTTTGCTTGAAAAAGAGGCTATGCGCCGTTACGGGTTTACACAAAGCGAGCTTGAACGTGCAAAATTAAACCTTGTCTCTTATATGGAAAAACAACTGTCGGAAAAAGACAGGCGGGATTCTCGTTCATTTGTAAGAAATTTTACTTCCTATATTTTATACGGCGAAGATATGGCGGATATTGAATGGGAAGTAAACGCCGTTAATGTTATGCTTTCAGGGATAGGGTTAAAAGAAATACAGGCGGCGGCAAAAAAATATTTTTCGTATAACGACTGTATTGTCTTTTTAACTTCTCCTTCCACTGAAGCTGCAGGCCTTCCTTCCAAAGAACGCATAAAGGAGATTTTTGCCGAAGCTGAAAAAACTGAAATTACGCCCAGAGAAGACGAATCCCTTAAAGCCGAATTATTGGATACTGTTCCGCAGAAAGGGAGTATTATAAGCGAAGTTACAGACAGGGATACAGGAGCAGTTATTCTTTCTTTAAACAACGGAGCAAAGGTAATTCTTAAAGAGACTTTAAATAAAAACAATGAAATTGTCATGTATGCAATAGCAAGGGGAGGAACTATAAACGCGTCCGACAGTGAATTTATTTCTGCAAACCTTGCTTCGGAAATGATAGCGGCTTCGGGTCTTGGTCCTTATTCGCGTACAGAGCTTGTTAACAGACTTGCCGGAAAACAGGTTTCCAATTCTTTCTGGGCTTCAAGCTATTACCGAGGTTTTCAAGGAGCGTCCACGGCAAAAGATATAAAGACGCTTTTTGAAATGTTATACCTTTTCTTTACAAAAGTAAAATTAGATGACAGAGCGGTAGCCGCCATGATCGATCAATATAAAACAACCCTTGCTCATGAGGAAGATGAACCGGATAAATATTTTTCGCGTGAATTAAACAAGATAGTAAACAGTAATCATCCGCGTTTTAAACCTTTGGAAGTATCAGATTTAGGAAAAATTTCTACGGAAAAAGCGTTTGCATTTATAAACAGATGTATAAACCCGGCGGATTATACTTTTGTTTTTACCGGAAATCTCAAAATAAGTGAGATGAAGGATTTTGCCGCGCTTTATATAGCAAGTATACCGAATGCGCCTTCAATGAACACATGGGTAGACCCCGGAGTTAAGCGTCCGGTAGATATCGATAAGAAACTTTATAAAGGCAAAGACGCTCGTTGTACTGTATTTCTTGGCTGGTTCGCCCCCGGTCCCGCAGCTTTTGATGAAAGCAGGAATCAAACGGCGGCTGTTCTTACCGAATACCTTGACATTCTTTTAACCGATGAAATCCGCGAGAAACTAAGCGGAGTATATTCAATCTCCGCAGGAGCGTCGGTTTCTACAATCCCAAGAGGAGAATACAGGCTCAGTATTTATTTCCAATGCAACCCCGCGCGCGTAAATGAGCTTATTACCGCCATTCTTGATCGCATAACAGCGGTAAGCGAAAAGCCGCTTAATCAGGATACTTTTAAGAAATCCGCGGAAGCGCTTCTTAAGGAACATGAAAGGTCTATACAGAGGAACCTGCATATTGCACAGAGTTTTGCGAACTCATCGGCGCTTTACAACACGCCGTTGAACCGCCTTAACGCAAGGCCCGCCGCGATAAGGGCTGTGCGCCCCGAAAACGTGCAGTCTCTCTGCCGCGATATGACTTCTTCCGGCCCGGTTCAGGTAATACTTTATCCTTCAAGATAATTACAATCGCTTGAAAATTCTTTTTTTTCACTGTAAAATTCGCATACATGACCGAATTTGTCCATCTCCACGTCCATTCCGATTATTCTCTCGCGGATGCCGCTGTTTCCGTAATGTCGTTGGCGGACAGAGCGGAAGAACTAGGAATGACTCATCTTGCTTTGACAGATCATGGAAATATGTTCGGTGCGATGGATTTTATCGCGGCTTGCGGCCATAAAAAACGAAAAAACAGCGTAAAACCGATAATCGGCTGCGAAGTTTATGTTTCTCCTTCTTCGCGACATGAAAAAAAAGGCTCCGAAAATGAAAATAAATATTACCACCTTGTCCTTCTTGCTTATAACCGTACGGGATATTTTAACCTTGTAAAATTATGTTCGCTTGCATACACGGAAGGTTTTTATTACAGGCCCAGGATAGACGAGGAAATTTTATCCAAATATCATGAAGGACTTATCGCACTCTCCGCTTGCGCGAGCGGGGAGATACCGCGTTATATTCAGGCGGGAAAGATTGATGAAGCGCAAAAAAAAGCGCTTTATTACCGCGATCTGTTCGGAAAAGACCATGAAGGAAATCCAAATTTTTATCTTGAAATACAGGATCACGGCATTCCTGCAGGATGGTTGAGGGGAAGCGAATTATCCCAAAAAGACATAAACGAGGTTGTAGCGGGGATTTCAAAAAAAACGGGTATTCCCCTTGTAGCGACAAACGATGTACATTATTTAAATAGAGACGATTTCGTTTCACATGACGTTCTTCTTTGCATAGGAACGGGAAAAGTTCGTACCGAAGAAAAACGAAAAAAGTATTACGGGGATCAGTTTTATTTTAAAACAGGCGATGAAATGGCGGAAATTTTCGCCGAATACCCGCAGGCTATAGAAAACACGGTAAAAATCGCGCAGAGGTGTAATGCCGATGTTCCAAAAATTGAAACCAAAGATTTACCGCAGTATCTTCCTGAATTTAGAATCCCGGAAGGCTTTAAGGAGCCGCAGGAATACTTAAGGCATCTTACGGCCGAGGGGCTTGAAAAGCGTTACGCAAAAGAAAAGGGAAGCGATTTAGATAAATGGGGAAAAATAAAAGAAAGGGCGGAGTATGAACTAAATACGATAATCAGCATGGGTTATACGGGATACTTTTTGATTGTCTGGGATTTTATTAAATATGCGAAAGAGCAGGATATTCCCGTAGGTCCCGGACGAGGCTCGGGGGCGGGTTCAATTGTAGCTTACTCCCTGCGTATTACGGATATTGATCCGTTAAAATACGGCCTTATATTTGAACGCTTTTTAAACCCCGAGCGTATTTCCATGCCGGATTTTGACATTGATTTTGCGAACGAAGGACGCGAAGAAGTAATAAATTATGTTACGAATAAATACGGCAAAGAAAGAGTGGCGCAAATAATAACATTCGGAACATTGGGGGCGAAAGCGGTTATCAAAGACGTGGCAAGGGTATTAGGAATATCGCTGTCCGAATCGGAAATGATAACAAAACTTATTCCAAATCCATCGGCAGATGAGCCTGAAATTTCATTGGACCAGGCGATGGAAAAAGAAGATCGCCTTAGTGAACTGGAAAAAGATCCGCGTTTTACGGAATTATTTGCCATCGCGCGTAAATTAGGGGGACTTAACCGCCATTCAAGCATACATGCCGCGGGTATTGTTATAGGAAAAAAGCCGCTTATAGAATTAGTTCCTCTCTATCAGGAAAGGGAAGAAAAAGGCGGAAATATCGCCACGCAGTACAGCATGGACTTTCTTGAAGGATGCGGCCTTGTTAAAATGGATTTTCTGGGTATTAAAAACCTTGATATTATCAAGCACTCGCAGGAGTTAATACGCCAAAAAGGCGGCAAATATTCAAATTTTGACATAAAAGATATTCCCGAAGACGACAAAAAAACATTTAAAATGTTAGGTGAAGGAAAAAGCCACGCCATTTTCCAGTTTGCGTCCGAAGGCATGCAGGACATATTAAGGCAGACAAAGCCCGCTTCCATAGAAGATTTAACGGCGCTGAACGCGATGTACCGTCCGGGACCCATGCAGTTTATTCCGCGGTTTGTCGACGCGAAAAACGGTAAAGCGCAAATAATATACCCCGATCCCAGCTTGGAAAGAGTGTTAAAAGAAACATACGGCGTTATTGTCTATCAGGAACAGGTTATGGAAGTAGCAAGGATAATAGCGGGTTACAGCATGGGAAAAGCGGACCTTTTACGCCGCGCTATGGGAAAAAAGAAAAAGGAGATACTTGACGGGGAAAAAATTCCGTTTTTGGAAGGCGCGGCTAAACAGGGATACTCCGCACAGAAGGCGGAAGCAATTTTCGACATACTTGTTCCGTTCGCGGGATACGGGTTTAATAAAAGCCACGCCGCAGCGTATTCCGTTCTGGCGTATCAAACAGCATACCTAAAGGCAAATTTCCCCGCAGAATATATGGCGGCAACGTTAATAGTCGAAATAAAAAGCTCAGACAAGCTTTTATACAGCATTGTAGAGACCAGAAAAATGGGAATAAGCGTAGATCCGCCCCATATTAACTACTCCGATAAACTTTTTACGGTAGTAGACGGCAGAATTGTTTACGGGTTTCTTGGAATAAAAGGAATAGGAGATGCTCCTGCCGATGAGATTGTCCGCGCAAGGCAAGACGGCCCCTACAAGAGTTTTATGGATTTTCTTGAAAGGGTGAATATAAAGCTTGTAGGAAAAAAAGTGATTGAATTACTTATACAAACAGGCGCTTTCGATAGTTTTGGCATAACGCGAGAAACATTAACGGGCAACCTTGAAAGGGCGGTTGACTATGCGCAAAACATGAAAGAAGACAAACTTATAGGACAGAGCAGTCTTTTTGACGATTCAACAGATATTAAATACGCAGATTTTGAATTTGAAAAATTTCAAGAAATGAGCAGAACCGAAAAATTAAATTTGGAAAAACAATTAATAGGTTTTTATTTTTCAGGCCATCCGATGGATGAATACAAAGAACTATGGGAAAAAGCCGTAAAAGTAAACTTATCGGATAGAGAAAATCTAAAAACAGGACATTGCATATTGATAGGTATTATTAGAAATATAAAAACCATAATTACAAGCAAAGGTTCAAAGATGGCTTTTGCGGTACTTGCGGATTTTAACGGAGAAATAGAAGTTACTTTCTTTGCATCAAGTTGGGAAAGATGCCAAAATTATCTTGAAAACGATAAAGTTGTTATATTGCAAGGAAAAATCGATTATCAAAAAGAAAAAGATAAATATAGTTTTATCGCGGAAAATTATTTAAACATGCAGGATGTAGATTTAGCGATAAAAGAGGCCGAAGAATTTGAAAAAAAATCGGAAGCGCACCGCAACACATGGATTTATATGGCGGATTTGAAAAGTTCTTCGATAAAAAACACAAAGAAAGGAAGTTATACGATTATCGGCTATTTAAAATCTATTAGAGAACACACGGATTCAAAAGGCAAAAAAATGGCTTTTGGAACATTACAGGATTTTGATGGAGAAATTTCTCTTATATTCTTTTCTAAGGCTTATTCGGAATGCAAGAATCTTTTGAATATTGATGAAATTATCGCTTTTAGAGGAAATATCGATCCCGAAAACGAACGAGATCCGCAAAAAATAAGTTTTAAAGTTTCAAGTATTGCGGATTTTGCTCAACTTACTCGTATTGCGGCGAGAAAAGCAGCGGCAGGAGAAACGCCTCCTTCGAGTAATGCCGAAGATAATAAAGCAACGGAAAAAACGCAAGATGAAATTCATATAAAATTGAAGGAAGGCGCCGCAGATAATGAAGAAAACCTGATTCCATTACGCGATTTTCTTGCAGAAAACACAGGGTCATGCGTAATATTTCTTCATATTCCTGTATCGGGAAAAGAAAGAAAAATCCGCGCTTTTTCCGGAGTTGAAATTTCAGGAAACAGAGATATAATTGAAGAAATAAAAAATATTAAATGTATAGATGAAGTATGGAGGAAATAATGCGGTTAATTTTCAGTATTTTATCGATAGCGGTAAGTATATATATTCTTTTAATATTTATACGTATCATTATTTCATGGTTTGTAAGCGACAGCGATTCAAAGCCGCTGGATTTTATACGTTATTTAACAGATCCGTATATTGACTGGTGGCGGAACAGACTGTATTTACGGCTTGGTTTTTTGGATCTCTCCCCTCTTATTGGAATAGCCGTGCTTTCCATATTAAGAATAATATTGGATAAAATAGCACATTATGAAAGGATAACTATAGGAAGCATTCTAGGTCTTATAATAATGTCACTCTGGTCTATAGCTTCGTTTATACTGGGATTCTGTGTGATTGTTCTTATTATAAGAATATTCGCGCATCTTGCCAATAAAGACATATACACGCCTTTTTGGAAAGCGATAGAATCAATAACTCAGCCTTTATTATATGAAACCAACAGATTATTATTCGGTAACAGAATAGAAAATTATCTTAAAGGAATTTTATTTTCTACCTTAGCTATATTTGTTATATGGATAATGGGAGGGTTTATTTTTCCTTTATTAGCAAATTTGCTTTTCAAACTGCCTTTTTAATGCTGTTACGTTCTCTTACTGCGCCGATTAAGTCAACGCAGCGCATAACATCCGACGCGGTATCCGCTCTTGCGCGCCTTGGAATACACAGCGCGGCGGATTTGCTTCAACATTATCCGCGCGATTGGGAAGACAGGACAAAGACCGTTCCCATCAGGGAGTTTAACAGGGCAAGGGTCTGTACTGTTGTTACAGTTATCGCCCGCGACTGGATAGGTTACGGAAGAATGAGGACATTAAAAGCCTATGTTGAAGACGAGTCGGGAAGAGCGGCCCTTTTGTGTTTTAACCGACCGTGGCTTGATAAACAGCTTATAACGGGCGCAAAATTAAGGCTTTGGGGAAAATTTTATTATAAATACGGAGAGATTCAATCAGGCTCTTTTGAGATTGAGCCAATAGAAAACAATTCGGAACAAGGCGGCATACTTCCGGTTTATCCTCTTACATCAGGGGTAACGCAAACGCAGATGCGCCGTTTTATCACGCGCCTTCTTGAACAATACGCGGACAAAATAGAAGATGAACTTCCGCAAGAAATTATCGAAAGAGACAATTTGATGAAAAAAGCCTGTGCGCTAAAGGCGATTCATTTCCCCAATACAAATGATGAGTTGGAAAGAGCGAAAAAAACTTTTATTTACGAAGAGCTTTTTTACCTTGAAATAATGGTAGGAAAGCGGGTTATCGAAAGAAAGGGGAAAAAAAGCGGCGCTGTATCCGGCAATTCAACAGAAGATGCGTCTTTTACGCAAATGCAAAACCGTCTTTTGGAAAGACTGCCCTTTAAATTAACAGACGGGCAGAGCGCGGCGGTAAAGGAGATAAACGCCGATATGTCGTCCAACGTGCCGATGGCGCGTCTTTTGCAGGGCGATGTCGGTTCTGGAAAAACGCTTGTCTCTTTTCTTTCGGCGTTGAAAGCAGTCGAAGAAAACGGACAGGCGGCGATTATGGCCCCGACAGAATTGCTTGCCCGCCAGCACGCTGAAAACGCCGGCCGTCTTTTGGAACCTTTAGGCTGCCGCATTGCTTTTCTTACAGGAAATATAAAGGCGGCAGGGCGCAAAGAGCTTTTAAAAAACCTTCAGGCGGGAGAAATTGATATTGTAGTAGGAACTCACGCCCTTTTTTCAAAAGACGTAACATATAAAAACTTAAAACTTGTAGTTATAGACGAACAGCACCGTTTCGGCGTAACGCAAAGGTCTCTTATCATGTCAAAGGGGGACAACCCCGGTTTATTAATGATGAGCGCGACGCCTATTCCGCGAACGCTTGCGTTCACCGTTTTCGGAGACATGGACGTTTCGGTAATCAAGGATATGCCGCCCGGAAGAAAGCCCATTAAAACCCATCTTGCCAAAGAATCAAACGAAATGAAAGTTTATGATTATGTAAAACGCGAACTGGAACAGGGAAGGCAGGCTTATTTTGTTTATCCGTTAATTGAAGGCGGCGATGAAATAAAAGACGCTGTCTCAATGGCGGACAGGCTCGCCAAAGAAGTGTTCCCAAAATACAAAACCGCGCTTATTCATTCCAAATTGCCCGAAGAAGAAAAACGCCAAACAATGGACGATTTTCGCAAAGGTAAAATAAAAATCCTTGCCGCCACAAGCGTTGTGGAAGTAGGAGTGGATGTCCCAAACGCGACATGCATGGTAATTGAACACGCCGAGCGTTTCGGCCTTTCCGCTCTGCACCAGCTTCGCGGGCGCGTAGGACGCGGTCAGGATCAATCGTACTGTTTCCTTGTTTACTCTGACGAACTCACGGAAGAAGGAAAGACGCGCCTAAAAGTAATGCTTGAAAACAGCGACGGTTTTGTAATCGCTCAGGAAGACTTAAAATTGCGCGGTCCCGGCCTTATTACAGGCACTGAGCAGTCGGGGTACATGTTTTTTGGAATCGCCGACCCTATCCGCGACATAGAACAGCTTGAACGCGCCCGCGAAGACGCGTTCTCAATCCTGGAGAGCGACCCTGACTTACTGCTGGAGAATCACCGCATTATAGCGAGGGTGCTTGAGGAGGCGCCTCCGTTTGGGGAGGTTGTTCTTTAGAAAATTTATTTCAACATCGCCTTCATCTTCGCCATATACTCATCCGCCTTCTTATCATCCATAACATCAGGTTCCTTTTCGTGGTATTTAACCAACTCAGGCGGAATTTCGGCGAGGAACGGGGAAGGGGAACATTCGCTTGCGGTTTGCAGTCTGCGGCGCTGACGGCAGCATGTTATGTACAATTTTTCCCTTGCTCTTGTAATCGCAACATAAAAAAGACGGCGTTCTTCCTCTATGCTTCCGGCCTCGTCTTCTTCTTCGTTATTAATGCTCTTTTCGTGGGGAATTATTCCCTTTTCCACGCCCGCGATAAAAACAACGGGGAACTCAAGCCCCTTGGCGGCATGAATTGTTGAAAGGTTTACCTTGCCTTCGTTGTTGTTGTCTCCGTCGTCCCTTGTTATAAGGCTTATGCGGTTAAGCCACGGGTAAAGACCCGCGTCAAGGTTGTCGGGATCTTCTTCCCAGTTTTCAATCATTCTTATAAAGTATTCAATGTTTGTGTACTTCCAACGAGCTTTTTTTTCATCTTTGCCGTGTTCAAGGACAAGATAACTCCAATAATCAATGTTATCAACTAACGTGCGAACGCATTGCGATAATTTCCACGGTTTATCGTCCGTGGTTTGTTTTTCAAGCATGAGAGTGCGGAAAATTTCTATCAAAGCTGAAAATTCTTCCAATTCCGTAAGGGCTTTATGATCGTCAAAAAGATTTTGTTGTCCCTGGGAATGGGCGTAGATCCTGCGGGAAAGGGCGTCCCAGATGCAAATATGGTTTTTTCTGGCAAGCTCGTTTAATGATGCAACCGTAGTCTTTCCTATGCCCCTTCGCGGCGTGTTGATAATCCGTAAAAGACTTACATCGTCGTTTGTGTTGGAAATTACGCGCAAATATGAGATTATGTCCTTTATTTCTTTGCGTTGAAAAAAACTTGTTCCGCCTGAGACGCGGTAGGGAATATTATCAGCTAAAAAAGATTCTTCTATATTGCGCATAAGCGAATTTGTTCTTGTAAGCACTCCGAAATCGTGGTACTTGTAGTCATCAGATATTGATAAACGCCTGATCTGATCGGCTATAAACTCCGCCTCGGCGGTTTCGTTCTCGGGGTAAAAAAGTTCTATCGGTTTTCCGGCTTTGTCCCGCGACCACAGGTTTTTCCCTTTTCTTCCTTTGTTATGCGATATAACGCCGTTTGCCGCGTCAAGGATTGTGGTAGTCGAGCGGTAATTTTGTTCAAGTTTAATTTCCGTTCTGTCGGGAAAATCATTTTCAAACAGCAAAATGTTCTCGTAATTCGCGCCCCGCCACGAATAAATCGACTGATCGTCGTCGCCTACTACGCAGATATTGGCGTTTTTATCCCGGGCAAGAAGCCTCATAAGTTTGTACTGGATAACGCTTGTATCCTGGAATTCGTCAATTAAAATATAGCGGTATTTCTTTCTGTATTTATTAAGGATATCTTCGTTTTTTTCAAAGAGTTCAAGCGGAACGGTTAATAAATCGTCAAAATCAACGGCATTGTAGATTTTTAACGCGCTTTGGTATTCTTCGTAGACAGGCTTCATATCCGCGTTCTCGTTCCATTGGACAAGCCCTATTTTAATCTTGGAAAAAAACTGACTTAGAGCGTAAAGGTCTACTTTAGCGGAACTTAAATGACATTCTCTTAAAGATTCCTTTATTAATGTGATTTTGTCCGTCTCATCATAAACCGAAAAGTTTTTTCTGTAGCCCAGTAGTTCCGCTTCGTCTCTTATAATACTTAAACCGAAGGCGTGGAATGTACTGATATTAAGGCTTTGAAGTTTTCTTCTTGTTAATTCCTTTACCCTAATTTCCATTTCCCGCGCCGCTTTATTCGTAAAGGTAAGCGCCAGTATCGCGGATTGAGGGATTCCTTTTTCAAGCATATATGCGATACGGTAAGTTATAACCCTTGTTTTTCCGGAACCAGCGCCCGCTATGATAAGTACAGGCCCCTCAATTGTATGTACCGCCTGAATCTGCGGCTCGTTAAGCTGTGTTAAAAAATCGAGTTTAGACAAAATATCTCCCGGTTGTTTTATTTATAAATTTTTCAAAATATTTGCTGCAAGTTTCCCGGCTTTTCCGCGGTGGCTTAAGCTGTTTTTTTCATCGGCGGAAAGCTCCGCAAGAGTACGCCCTAATGACGGTATCCAAAAAATCGGGTCGTAACCGAAACCGCCGTCGCCCTTTATTCCGCTCTTTTTTACAATTTCACCTTCAAGAGTTTCCTGTACTATGATAAAATTTTCATTCCCGCGCAGAACAGTCATGGCGCAGACAAAACGCGCGCTTCTGTTTTCGGTTTCGCCTAATTCATCCAATAATAAAAGGTTTTGCTGACCGCTTGTAAGCTTCTTGCCGTCTTTTTCGCCGTAACGCGCCGAAAGCACACCCGGTCTGCCGTCAAGGGCGTCAACGCAAAGCCCCGAATCATCGGCTATTACAATATTATCTCTTGAGTCAAGCAATTTTCTTAACTCGCGCGCTTTAAGCAGGGAATTTTCGCTGAAAGTTTTTCCTGTTTCTTCGGGATTAAATTTTAAGCCTTCTGCCGAAGGAATATAAAGTTTAACATTCAAAATCGCTTCAAGCTCGTTTTTTTTATGGGAGTTATTTGTGGCGAACCAAATTTTCATGTACTAATACTAGTATATTAACCTTTCATACTCAAGACGCGCAGTATGGTTATCGGGATCAATGTTAAGCGCATCATTAAGAGAAAGCAAAGCATCGGAAGGACGGGCGAGGGCGGTATAGCATCTTGCGATATTGTAATGTATCTTGGATGCCGTTTTAATTCCCGGGTCTCTTTCAACGGCAAGTTTGTACTGTTCCAATGCTTTGGAAAAAGAACGCTGCGATTCAAATATACGGCCCATGTTTGCGTATATGAACCAACTCGCGTTCTCATCGGATATTGTTTGCGATAAAATCGACTGTAATAAATCAAAAGCCGTATCAATATCGCCGTCAAGCATAAATTGAACGGACTTATAGAACTTTGACCATTCCGATTCCTGATAATGATCTGAAACATGCCGTTTTAACAGAATACTTAATTCATCGTAACTGCGCTGGAAAGTCATCAGCCATGACGCCCAGCGGTATAAGTCTTCATCATCAAAATGACGATCTAAAAGCATCCATGCTTCCGCGATTTTTCTGGCGGGCTGCTGAGATTCCGTTTTTCGTTTGCAAATTTCAAGATCGATATACGGATAGGCTAAAGGCGTTAATTTATCTGTTTTTTCAAGTACGGCAAGAGCTTGAGTATTCGGAAGCAGGCGGGAATAACGGATAAGGGCGAACTGCCGGCTGTTTGTAAAGGCTTCGGAATCCAGTTCAATTATTTTTTTTAGGTAGACAGCCGCTTCCTGCGTGTCATCCGTTGTAACGGCAAGATTGTAGAGGCTCCTTTCGTCGGGAACCGGCATTTTGGAAAGTATCAACCAGAGTGTACGAGCGCTTGCAGGAAAACCTGCAAGATAAAAACAATCAGCTTGTCTGCCTAATGCCCATTCGCCTTCCAGACGCGAGAAAAGATTTGCCGCTCTGCGTATGTCGCCGAAGTCGTAATTATACTCAGCCGCAAAACGGATAAAATTTACCGATGAAGCGGACGAATTTAATACAGCTTGAATATCAAAAGCAGCGTTATAATCAACGATGTTGTCAGATGAATAATAATTATTATCGTTATTGGCAGTGTTTTTGTTTGCAATGTTTGTTTGATTATTAAGTATTTTCAATAATATTAGATTCTGCGTGATGTTTTCGGATCCGTCCGATGAAAGATCTACGGGTAATAAAGCTGCTTTTTGCGGATTTTTAAAATCTCCGAGAAGTACGTGAATAGACAAGCGAAGTTTGTTAAAATCACTGTCTGTAAGCAGAGGTAAAAATACGCGGAGGGTTTTTTGCGTTTCTTCGTTTATTGCAGTATCTTTTATTTCTGCCGAGGCGGCAAGGGCGGACAAGGGCTGAGAAGACGGATATGTTTTTAAAGCGCGATTAATTGAAGCGCGGTAACTTCCCATAGACGGCGGATAACGCCGCGCAAGAGTCCTTCGTCTTTTAAGAACGGAAAGCCACGATTCAACGCCGATTGCCTTTTTTTCTAAACGGTCAAGCTCGCGGTTTAAGTTTTCAAATTCTTTTTCAGTTCCGATATATATGTCCGCCGATATATCATATTCGCGTAAAATTCTGGTAAAACTGTCCTGAATGCGCGTTGTTTTGCTTGTATTTCTTTCAAGCAGGTAAAAGCCCGTCATAAAAACGCCTGTCAGCGTAAAAAGCATCAACCCTGTAATAAGAGTTACGCGCAATATTGTATGGTTAAACAAAATATTTCTTATTTTTTGAAGGCTCATGTTTTCTGTCCTTGGAGCGTTTTTCGTATGCTGTCAAGAACTCCGTTGACAAACCTGAATGAGTCGTCAGTGCCGAATTCCCTGCTTATGCCGATGGCTTCGTCAATAACGATGGATGGAGAAATATCGTTTTGGTATATTAACGAGTATACGGATATTCTTAAAATAGCGAGATCTACGCGGTTTACTCTTGTTATATCCCAATTTTCAAGGTGTTTTTTTATAGTGTCATCAATATCAGTAATGTTCTGGACAGCGCCGGCGATCAATATTTTTGAGAAAGCGCCGATCCCTTCGTCAAGTTTTTCGCGTTTTTCTTCTTCAAGCCATTCAAAACTTGTAAGATCCTCAATTGGGACATTTTTATCAGATAACGTATCCCAAAAATACAGGGCTTGAAACGCCAGAATGCGGCCTTTACGCCGGGAAGCCATTTTCCGTTACCAGTTCAGGTTATTTTCATAAACCCGAAAAGGATTACCCTTTCTTAAATCCGCTATTAACTCTTCGGAAGCTTTCGCTAGAACAGTCTGTTGTCTTTCATTTAACATTGCCTGTCTTATATAATCTCTTACCCGGACATTGGAACCCGGTTGAATTATATCGTCAAGCTCAAGGGTTTTCATGGAATAATTTTCCGTTATTTTTATTATTTGATAACCGGGGTTTCCTTCAATTAACTTTGACACCTCGCCTTGTTTCAGGCTGAACGCCGTATTGATAAAATCCTGACCCACAACGGATTGGGCTTCGTGATTTCTTGGAAGAAAGCCGCCGTCTCCCGCCATATAACCTGAATTAGGCGCGAAACTTTTTGTCACAACCTCGTCAAATTTGGAAGGGTTTGAACCTATTTCTTTTAAAAGGGCGTTTGCCAAGTCTCTGGCTTTTGCCCTGGAAGCGGCATCCGGTCCGTACGGAACCTGAATCATGGAAAAACGAACAGTTTCAGGGCGTACAAATTGAGCTTTTGCTAGATTGTATTGGTCAAGTATTTCCGCGTCGGTTGGTTCTTTAACGGATTTAAGCATCGGTTCTTTTTTAGCTAAAAGGTATTTTTGAACAATCATCTGCTTGCGCATTTGTTCTCTGAAAGCCGGGAGTTCCATGCCGCTTTCAGTTTTCACCGCCTGATTGAATTCGGCGTCTGTCGGCTGACGGCCTATCTGCTGAGCCAAAGTTGCGCGAAGCTGCTGCATTTGATTATTTACTTCATTTTCATTGATAGTGATCTTTTCTTTTTCTGCTGCCTGTATCGCCAGCTTTTCATTGATCATAACGTCCAATAATTGAAGGCGTTCTTCTTTGGTTAAAGCGCGTCCTCTGGCTTTTTCTACGCGTTCCACTTCCGTGCGAAGCTGTCTTACGGTTATAGGTTCGTTTTTGGTAAGGTTAACGATCGCGGCAGGCTGAAGATCGGCCTGTGAATAACCTGAGACCGCCAAGCAAGAGATCAAAATAAGATACAATATAGTTTTTTTCATATTCATCCTTCTTTAGAGTTAATATATCACAAATAAAAACAAATAGTAAATAGAAAGGTTAAAAGGTATTTATTGTAAAACAGCCCGGATACGCCTTACTCCGGCGGAAGAAGATTGTTCTTTTTGAATGGTAAATTTCCCTAAAACCCCTATTTTTTCCACATGGGGGCCGCCGCAGACTTCTTTGGAAAAAAAGTCGGTCGTGGAGTTGCCGATAGTGTAGACTTTTACCTGAGATTCGTACTTTTCTCCAAAAAGGGCGATTGCTCCTTGCGCTTTCGCTTCCTCTAATCCCATGGTATCCATGAAAACAGGATAGTCTTTTTCTATCTGTTCATTGACAATATCCTGTACCTTTTTAACTTGTTCCGGCGTCATGGGAGAATCGTGGGCAAAGTCGAAGCGAAGCCGCTCCGCCGTGATATTGCTCCCTTTCTGGGCTACATGATCGCCGAGTACCGTTCTTAACGCCTTGTGCAGAAGGTGGGTTGCCGTGTGGTACTTAACCGCCATCTCGCCCTGATCTCCGAGCCCGCCCTTGAAAGAGCCGCTTTGGGAGCGCGAAAGTTCCTGATGTTTCTGGAACGCCTCGTCAAATTCTTCTTTGTTTACCTTCATTCCCGATTCGGCGGCAAGTTCCTCGGTAAGTTCGATGGGAAAACCGTAAGTGTCGTAAAGTTTGAAGGCAAGCCGCCCCGACATGATTTTCTTCGGGTCTTTTAGCAAATTAGGTAGAAGTTTTTCAAACTCATGCTCGCCCTTTTGCAACGTTTCCATGAATTTAGCCTCTTCCTTGCCAAGTTCGTTCATTATATAAGCGCGGTTTTGTTCAAGTTCAGGATAAGCGCCTTTTAATTGATCTACGACAACTTGCGCGATGGGGGAAAGGCTTAACCCTTCGCCGTTAAGTTTGCGCCCGTGGCGGACGGCGCGCCGTATCAGGCGGCGAAGGACATAACCCGCCCCCACGTTGGAAGGGCTTACCGCCTTCGGGTCTCCCAGAATAAAAGTCGCGGAGCGCGTATGATCGGCTATAATCCGAATCGAATAATCTTTCTCATTATCCTGTCCGTACTTGCAGCCGTTCGACGCTTTTTCAATCGCCGCGATAACGGGCGCGAAAATATCGGTATCGTAAACGCTTTTTTTCCCGTTAAGGACGGTTACGGTTCTTTCGATACCCATGCCCGTATCGACGCATTTTCGCGCTAGCGGTTCGTAAGCGCCCGAGGCGTTTTTGTTGTACTGCATGAAAACATCGTTCCAGATTTCAAGCCATTTTTTGCAGGAACAGCCCGGCTTGCAATCGGGGCCGCATGGAGCGTCTCCTATGTAATAAAACATTTCGGTATCGGGACCGCAAGGGCCTGTGGTTCCCGCCGGTCCCCACCAGTTGTCTTCTCGCGGCAAATAGGCGATACGATTTTCCGGAATACCCATTTTCTTCCAAATCGCCGCCGACTCGTCGTCTTTCGGAATATCGCCTTCGCCTGCAAAAACCGTCACTCCCAATTTATCAACGGGAATATTCAGCCACTGGGGGGATGTGAGAAATTCAAAACTCATTTTGATAGCTTCTTCTTTAAAGTAGTCTCCCAAAGACCAGTTTCCCAGCATTTCAAAAAAAGTTAAGTGGCTCATGTCTCCCACGCTGTCGATGTCCCCCGTGCGGATGCATTTTTGAAAATCCGTGAGCCTCTTTCCCGCCGGGTGTTCCTGCCCCAAAAGATAGGGCACTAACGGATGCATACCCGCAGTTGTAAAAAGCACGGTAGGATCGTTTTCAGGCAGGAGAGATTTTCCCTGTATCTGGGCGTGTCCTTTTGAAACAAAAAAATCGATATATTTGGAACGTAATTCACCGGCCGTCATGAAGACAGTTTAGCATAGAAGGCGGGGCAGGGTGAAGAGGGAATAATTGCCGATACCGTAAATAATTCTTTGTTGTCCGTCTTGACGTAATAATATAAAAAAAAAATTATTAACCAATATTGAAAAAGAGGAATCCGGTGAAAAAGCCGTTTACCGTTTTTTTATTTTTATTCGTTGTACTTTGGAAACGGAAATTATTCAAATGATGCGCAGATTGATCCTGTTGGCTCTGATGCCGGCGCACGCCTGGTGAGGCGCGGCGGTTACCGGGGCAGTGAAGGCGAGGATCTGCGTTTAGCGTATAGGAGTTATGCCTTTCCGTACTACAGAGACTACGCCAACGGCTTCTGGGTTGTACGTTCCTTAACCATAGAAGATTGAATAGACTGTGTCTGTCACAGAAAAGTCATGTCCTGCGCCGCCTTGTGGATAAATTGTGAATTCCAGCGTTTTTTCGACATTAACATATATCTTGTCATTTTTTAACAAATAAGGTATTATAAAGCAGGAGTAGCAGAATATGGCAGAAGACCTATTTGACAAAGTCTTTTCATTATTTTCCGGCGAGGATATCAGCGATGAAAAGCAAAATATGCTTAAGCAAATCGCCAAAGAATTGGGCCATAATAAATACGCCAAATTTTTCCATCCAAGATCGGATGAAGCCGACCCTTCGTTTTTATCGTTTTTATTTTCTATATATAGGATGATATACCCCGTTAAGAAGTTCTTTCAAGACAGCAAGAAAGTAGCCATGCTCAAACAGTATATAATCGAGTCCTGTATAGACAGTAAAATCAAAGAAATAATAGACAGATTGGATTACGCGGTTCTTGATAAAAAGATAAAAACCATGCCCGGTGAACAGGTAATAGCGGAAATAGAGAAGGATATCGGCGCCCTTGTAACCCTGTTTGACCAGAATAAGATTTATGCCGCCAACCGCCGTTATGAAATGGCGGCATCTCTTGCCCAATTTTCAACCTATAATTTCTTCGGTTTTTTCAAAAAATTCGACCCTCATTTTGCGGACGGCAGTTTCATCGTAGAACCCAGATTTCCCGCCGTAAAGCTTATATTAATAATAAACGAACTTGAGGCATTCCTGACTGTAACTCAGCCGCTTAAACCGGAAGATGATTGGGCGGGACTCTTTGCCATTATGAAAATGTGCGAAGGCCAAGATTTGGTCAATATTGATCAATTTACAAATATGGTCACAATGGTACGGGAAATACATTCAACCAAGATAATCGAGTTGATGGTTCAATACACTTTGAGAAACCCAGTTTGGACGTGGAAACAGGTTACCTTCCGTGAAGCCATCGGCGAGGAATGGTTGGAACAAAAAAAGGCCGAGGCCAATGCCTACATCCATAAAATCAACAATGCCAAGAAAAACGGTCAAATTAACGCCCTTACAAAGCAAATTTTTGAGGCTACAGACCTTGTAAGACTGGATAATTACACGGTTCAGCTTAGCGAGCAATACCGCAGAAGAAGACTTGAGTATTTTGTCTATGCCGAAGGGCTTAACTACCTTAAAGCCTTCTTGGAAGACTATGTAATAAAAGAATTCAACGAATTGTGCGATATTCTGATAATCCGCGGACAATGGACAAACGGCGCCATGTCAAGGGAGATGAGCGAAGCCCTGCACAGGCTGTTGGAAATCTCGGAACCGATTAACAGGATGGATCAAGAGCTTTCCGAGGACGGTCCTGACGGCTCCCGCCTTCGCACCGCCATGCTCAGGATAGACAGGGATCAGACCCAAGGACGGTATATTAACAGCATAGTCGGTAAAAACAACGATAATGCCCTTGATATTATCAATCACGCCGCCCAAGACTTAATAATAATAGGAAAACACTTGAAAAACCTTATAGACGACGTGGCAAAAAAACACCCTGAACTGCTTATTAACTGGAGGGAGTTAACCTTGGCCTCAAAAGACCCGCTCCCCCAAAGGATGGTGACCGATTTTAAGCGGATAAACTACTTTGTCCAGCTTATGCATTTATGTACCCAATGATGGGAAATTACCCCTTTATTTAAAACCGTTTATACTGTAAAATATAAGTGGTTTTTTATTGAATATATAAGAGGTTATAAAAAACCTGAATTATTTTAGGCAAAAAAGAGGAAGTTATGGATATTCAAGTTCAAGAGCTTATTGACAAGATAAAAAAAGACGGGATTGAAACTGCTTCTCAGGAAGCCGCGCAAATCAAGAAAGACGCCGAGGCGGAAGCCCGCCGTATCGTAGACGCCGCAAAAAAAGAAGCGGTCGAGATTATCAGCCGCGGCAAACAGGATGCCGAACGTTCCGAGAAAGCGGGAATCGCCGCTCTGGAACAAGCTTCCCGTAACCTGATTCTGGCTTTTAAGGACGAGATTCAGGCGCTGTTGGACAAGCTTATCGGCGAACATGTAGCGTCCCACTACGGCGACGACGTGTTAAAAGCGGCTTTGCCCGAAATTATTAAAGCGTGGGCCGCGAAAGGCTCCGATAATCTTTCAGTGCTTCTTCCTGAAGGCGATTTATCCAAGATACAGTCGTTCTTCAGCGAAAAACTTACCGGGGAGCTTTGGAAAGGCGTGGAACTCAAATCCAGCCGCAAACTGGCTTCCGGTTTCCATATCTCAAACAAGCAAGGCTCAATATATTACGATTTCTCCGCTGAAGCGGTGGCGGGACTTCTTTCGTCCTACTTAAACCCCAAGCTTGCGGAAATCCTGAAAACATCTTCAAAAGGAATTTAAGGTGGCATCATATCATTACCTGATGGCGCAGCTTCCTTATCTCATCTATGAGCAAAAGCCGCCCATGTCATCCGAAGGTTTTAAGGCTTTAGCCGAAACCCAGTTAAGCGAAGAAGATGCCGCGCTATTAAAGTGTCTTTCGCTTGATCCGGATCCTGAAGGTGTTTTTGTTCCGTCTTACGCGGAGCTTACTCCTTCGACAGGTTGCGAGTTTATCGACGGTTGGCGGGAATGGGAACGTTCTTTAAGGCTTAACATCGCGAAGAACCGCGCCGTAAAACTTAAAAAAGACAATCTATCCGCGTCCGAGCCGCCTTTTTATCCTGTGGAAGCTGTCGCCGCGGCTGTAAAAGCCGTGAACGCCGATCTCTCCCCTCTGGAAGGAGAGTTCTTTATCGACAAGGCGCGTTGGAGCGCCATAGAAGCTTTGGCGGGTAATGACTATTTTGATCGTAACAGCGTTTACGCTTATTTTTTAAAACTTGTGTTGATTGAGCGGCGTATGTCGTTCAATGCTGAAAGAGGATTTACAGAATACAAATCATTGTACGCTTCTATTATTGAAAGCGAGCATAATTCCCTGGGGGTTCCTAAATGATCGGAACAAAAGGAACGGTAGTAGCCGTTAACGGCAATATGGTTAGCGTCCGTTTTGACGGTGTTGTTTCCATGAACGAGGTCGGCTATGTAAAGGTCGC
>Ga0268262_10000377_pt1 | contig 59786 bp, 55 predicted proteins | sample TergutNc150P3_FD_190354 | JGI IMG/M metagenome (GOLD analysis project Ga0268262, IMG submission 190354) | Nasutitermes corniger P3 segment gut microbial community from laboratory colony in Florida, USA - Nc150 P3 (SPAdes) (version 2) | ecosystem: Host-associated > Arthropoda: Insects >... | reverse complement strand
ATGAAAAAGAAATTAAAGTTATTTATCATAATATTGATATTTTCCGCCAATTGTTTATTTTCAGCGGGAAATAAGGATGCCGGACAGGCGATAACTCCTGAAGAACTTGATCCTACATTGATAACAGACGCTGAACTTGTAATGAAATCTTTATACGAAGCTTTTAATGATAAAATTGATAAAGTGGAATACCGAAAAAACGATTGGGCTGTTCTGATGAACGGTGTTTGGTATTACTTTTCAAAAGGAAGATTGCTGCCTGAAAAAGAATTAAAAAAAGCGGCACAATTCAGACCGTATCAATTTTACAAATACCCGGCGGAATTACCGCCGCAGACTGAGGCAACACCCGAAGAAATAGAGCTGTATCTTGGCTGGACAACACAAACAAGCGCAAAAGTACTCAGCCGCTCTGTTTCTTTTCCCGGCGCGTTTTGGAAAGCGTCTACACGCAAAGAAACAGAAAAACAAATTGTAGATATAACTTTTCTTGGGAAAAACACAAGCGTTCACACCGGAATTCAACCTATACTCGCGATTATCGAAGAACAAATTCTGGAAGCCGCAAAAACGGATAAGACGATTAAAACATGGATAGAAAAGCTGGATTCTTCGGGAGGGTATTATTGGCGGCTTATCGCGAAAACCAAATCGCGATCTTATCACTCTTACGGTCTTGCCATTGATTTGCTTCCAGCCTCGTTAGACGGCAAACAAACATATTGGCTGTGGGCTTCTCAAAAGAGAGACGACTGGTGGAATGTTCCGTACAGCGAGCGATACCATCCGCCTGAAAAAGTAATAAAAATATTTGAGTCCTATGGTTTTGTTTGGGGCGGCAAGTGGGTGATGTTTGATACCATGCATTTTGAATACCGCCCTGAGGTATTTATTCTGAATGGACTTCCATTAGCGGAAAAATAATGGTTGCGCACAAGTGCCAGGAACTGTTTTTGCCAAGAAATTATGAATGAAACAAGAAAAAAACAGAAAATTAAATAATTCTTTTCTTTTATCTTTTGTTCCACTATGATAAATAATAATGCCCACTGAACAACGACGCCTTAAAGAAAAATCTTTAGCCCTTGCTTCGGCCTTGTTTCCTTATGAGCAATGGATACCCACAGAAACCAATGTTTGGGTTGCCAAAAGCCGTCTGATTGAAAAATACAGAGAGCCGGAAAAATGGGAAAGGGAAATGTCTCAAGTACGGATTTTAACCGGCAGGGGGAGTGTGGCGTACTTTTTGCCAGAACTGGAAATTAAGGGAGAAACCGGGAAAAGATACGCCGATTTGGTACTGGACGGGGAAATTGTGGAAATGAAAACCGTATCGGGAACCAGGGCAACTTTGGGAACTCAATTTAAATATGGGTATAAACAAGGCTCTTTACTGACTGAAAACTGTACTTTAACCAAAGAACATTCGGTATTTATCTGGTTGATGTCTGATATATCTGTCGGAAGTGTGAAGGCCAAAATTGCCGGAGAATTGAAAGATCGTCATGATAAAGGATCGTGCATCTGTTTTTTTGAGAAAACCGGGGAATTGTATACATGGACTTATGAAGAATTACGGTCAATTATTGGTATAAAATAAATCGCCCCGCCCAAAAACGGCACGCGAACCGGTGAGCGTGTAGATGAATACAGGTAACACGGCGTAGGGCCAGTAAATGTAACACTATCCTAAAAAACAAATCGCCCGGCTCCGCGTGAGCGAAGCCGGGTTCGGCAGAGGGGGCCACTTCGGACTTTTAGTCCGCCGCCGCCTCCTCCAGTGGCGGTCTCCTTGCGGAGATGCTTAATAATATAGCGCTTTTTGAGTATGTTGTCAAGTACTCCTCAAGCGGTGTTTTTCTGGTTACTTGCATAGAACCGCCATTAAAATTATAGTTAAAGCAGAGGTTTCCATGCGCGCAGTCAGCAAAATATTCCCTGTTTTGTTTGTTCTTGCCGTTTTTTCCCCTCTGGCGGTTTCCTGCTCCCGAACGGAACCGAAGATAAATTTCGGCTTTATCGAGCTGGTTTACTATCAGGACAAGGACAAGCCGCAGGAACGTTTTTCGTTTTTTATTATCCCCGAAGACGACGACGGCATTGAAAACCTGGAAGAACTCTACCTGTACCATGACCGGGAACAGCTCCGCTGGCATATCACCAGAGATGACTGGGTAACTTATACCCATGAAGGGACAACATGGATCGGCTCAAGAAGCATTGCCATCGGCGAGGATGAACGTTTACCCCGCGGGCAGTTCCGGGCCGTTCTGATAACCAAAGGCGGTGAAAAATCGGAACGCAATTTCAGCTTTGACGCTCCGGCGGAGTCCCGCTTTCCTTTTCCCATCCTCCAGATCAGCCAGGGCCGCTACACGGTAATTTCGGCATACCCGGAAAACCGCCTGGTCTGTTATGACGATCAGGGCAATTATATTTATTCCGTGAATCTTACCGATCTTAACGGGACTCTGAGCGATCTCAAGATACCGTCGCAGGCCCGCACCGCGGCGCTCTGGGCGGAGGACGCCCAGTACTTTACCTCGGCCATTACCTATGTCGCCGCCCTCCGTTGAAAGCTGTTATACCACAACGCCGGAAGCGGCGTTCGGGATAAGAAGCTACGTTTTGAGGTCAGGACGGGGAACAAACGCCCAGCGGCGTTCCTACGATTCCTTTTCGGGACAGTTTATTATCCCCCCGGAAAATAATATAATGGATTGCGCGCGGATTTTTGGCAACAATAATCCGGTTATCGCCGAAATTGGCTTTGGAATGGGACTGGCTACGGCGGTTATTGCCGAGGAAAATCCCGCGAAAAACTATGTCGGCGTTGAGGTACACAGGCCGGGAATAGGGCGGCTCCTCTGGGAAATAGAGCGGCGCTCGCTTTCCAATATCAGGATCATTGAACAGGACGCGGCGCTGGTTTTTGGGAAGATGATCCCTCATTGCTCGCTGGAGGGGATACATCTTTTTTTCCCCGATCCCTGGCCCAAAAAACGACACCACAAGCGGCGGCTGGTCAAGCGGCCCTTTACCGCGGCGCTGGCCGCGGCGCTTAAGCCGGGGGGCTATCTGTACATGGTTACCGACTGGGAGGATTACGCGGCATGGGCGCTGGCGGAGTTAGGCGCAACGGACGGCCTGGTCAATTCATGCGATGGTTTCGCCCCGCCGCGGGACTGGCGGCCCCGCACCGCCTTTGAAAAAAAGGGGCTTGCGCAGAATCATCAGGTGAGGGAATTGTTTTTTTATAAAAATGAAGAACGGTAAAGAAGACCGCGCGGTCAACAATCGCAAAGATACTCTTGAGCGGCTCATCCTGCGCTATCAAAAATCGTATTATGACGGCGAGGCGGAAATTTCCGATGATGAATTTGACCTGCTGTGGGATGAATTAAAAAGCATCGCTCCCGACAGTCCGGTGATTAAAAGAGTAGGGGGAGAGAAGGGGGGGGCGTCCCCGGCGACGGATTATTCCGTTGACGGTTTTCCCAAGGCGCGGCATTTAATGCCGATGGGAAGCCAGGAAAAAGCCGCCGGACCCGAAGAATTCCGTGCGTGGGCGCGCAAACAAAATTTAACCAAATTTCTGGTGCAGTACAAACTTGACGGCGCCAGCCTTGAGCTGCAATACAAACAAGGCGCGCTGATCAGGGCCATTACCCGCGGCGACGGAATTACCGGCGATGAAATTACCGCTAACGCCCGGCGCATGAAGGGCGTTATTGAAAAACTTGACATGCCTTTTTCCGGCGGAGTGCGGGGGGAAGTGGTGATGACCCATGAAGTCTGGCGCGGCAAGTACGCTTCCAAAGCCAACTGCCGCAACGCGGCAAACGGAATCATGCGCCGCAAAGACGGGTCAGGCTGCGAAGACCTTATGCTGATTACCTACGACGCGGCGTCCGCCGGCGATGACCGCTATTTTACCGATGAAACGCACAAAGTCGAATGGCTGGGCAAGCGGGGATTTGAAACCGCCGTGACGAAAATTTTCAACGACGCGGAAGAAGTTATCGCCTACCGGGAAAAAGTCGCCAAAACGCGGGATAAGCTGCCCTTTGACATTGACGGTCTGGTGGTTAAGGACACCGTTACCGACATGGCCGACCTGCGCCGCGCCCGGCCCGAAAAGCAGATTGCCTTTAAATTTGAACTGGAAACCGCCTTTAGCGTACTCAGGCAGGTTGAGTGGAGCGAATCGGGGGCGACCTATACCCCCATCGGCGTGGTCGATCCGGTCCGCATCGCCGGAACCACCGTACAGCGGGCAAACCTCAACAACCCCGGCATGATCCGCGTCCTGGGCCTGAAAATCGGCTCGGCGGTCTCCGTGGTAAAGCGCGGTGAGATTATCCCCAAGATTGAGGGCCTTGCCCCGCAGGGCGCGGTGCCGCGGGCCGCCGCCGCCGAAGAGCGGGATATTGAATTCCCCGTTAAATGCGCCGTGTGCGGCGCGGACCTGATAGACGCGGGCACCCGCCTGTACTGCCCCAACGCGGGCTGTCCCAAACGCCTGTTGCACCGCCTTGAAAAATGGGTGGACGTTTTGGACATACGCGAGTTAGGTGAAAAATTATTGCGCCAGCTTTTTGACAAAGAACGGGTGCGCCATATTGCCGATTTATATACGCTCAATACGGAAGAGCTTGCCGCTTATGAGCGTATGGGGGAGCTTTCCGCGGCAAAAGTTATACGCCACATTCAGACGCCGCGGGAACTCTCCCTTGCCGCCTTTATCGCCGGTTTTGATCTTGAAGGCGTTGCCGAAACCACTATGGAAAAAGTAGCCGTCGCCGGTTTCAATACTTTGTCAAAACTGCGCGGCGCTTCGGTGGAAGACCTTGCCGCCGTGTACGGCCTGGGGGAAATTACCGCCGGAATAATCATTGACGGCCTGAAGGAAACCGCCGCCGAAATGGACGCGGTGTTACAGGCGGGCGTTATCAGTATCGCTTCTCCACCGCCTGAAGACAGCCAGCCCCTGCGCGGTTTTTCATTTTGTTTTACCGGCGAATTGTCCTCCCTGAAACGCAGCGAGGCCGAGGAGCGGATCAAGGCGCTGGGCGCTTCGGCGAAAACATCGGTGATAAAAGACCTTTCTTATCTGGTGGCCAACGATCCCGGTTCCGGTTCAGGCAAAAACAAAAAAGCCCGCGAGTTGGGGATACCCATTATTGACGAAGAACAATTTTTGGCCCTGCTTGCGGATCCGCGGAAAGCGGACGGCGCCCCGTCTTCCGTCGCGGAAAAACCCGGCGCAGTACAGGGCGAATTGTTTTAAGCGGTATAGTACGTAATATCGTAAATTATTAAGAAGAAAAAACCACGGAGTACACGGAGTTTCACGGTAACCAAATAACTGCGCCCCGACAAGGGGCGTTGACCGATAAATATGACACGTTACCGCGCACAATAAAAGCCACAGTGTACATTAATGCCGGCTGGATTTATCCAGCCGAGTGCGCGGCGGAGGAATAAAAGATTTTCGTATCAAAACTCCGTGGTACTCCGTGTACTCCGTGGTTATATTTTTCTTTCTTTATGATGTTACATAATTCCGGCTTTTTTGCAGCAACGCAAGAAAATCCGCGCGGCTGATTTCCTGACCGCCCAGGCTGCGCAGGTGGACCGATGGGACCTGGCAGTCGATAAAGGCGACGCCGTCCTCGAAAAGGCGCTGCGCCAGGCTCAGAAAGGCGGCTTTTGAGGCGTTTGGCTTGCGGGCGAACATAGACTCCCCGCAAAAGACATTGCCCATGCGCAGGCCGTAGCAGCCGCCCGCAAGTTCGCCGTTATAGTACGCTTCCGCCGAACAGACCCAGCCCAGGCGGTGCAGTTCGGTGTAGGCGGCGATGATGCTGTCGCTGATCCATGTTCCCCCCTGGCCGGGGCGTTCCGTTTCGGCGCAGCCGCGGATGACGGCGGGGAAATCACCGTTAAACGTAATTTCAAACGCGCCTTTTTCAAACGCTTTGCGCATGGAGCGCGATATATGGAGATTCTCCGGATAAATCACCATGCGGGGATCGGGGGACTGCCAGAGTAAGGGGTCTTCGGGGCCGTACCAGGGGAACAGCCCCTGCTCGTAAGCGGAAAGGAGCATTCCCGGCGAAAGGTTGCCCCCAACGGCGATAATACTGCCATCCCATGTATGCGGGGGAGGGAAGAGGTAGCGGTCCTGTTCGCCCAGACGGGGAAAAGCGGGGTCCGGGCCGGGACGGAAATTCATGCTTCCTGCATTTCCGCGGAAACCGGTTCTGTGTTTGTTTCTGTTTTAAGGGAGACGCTTTCCGTTATGTCGATCAGGTACTGTCCGTCCCGCCAGTCCGCCGTCGCGCCGCCGCCTGAACTGAGCCGCCCAAAGAGGACTTCATCGACAAAGAAACTCTTTATTTTTTCTTCGATGATTCTGCCCGCGTTGCGCGCGCCGAATTCTTTGCTGTAGCCTTCCTCGGCAAGTTGTTCCACACAGGCGTCGGTAACGGACAGACACACGTTTTTTTCCGCAAGCTGCGCGGCAAAGGCGTCAATTTCCTTGCGGACAATGGAGACCATAATTTCGCGGGAAAGGTGGCAGAAGTGAACCACCGCGTCAAGCCGGTTGCGGAATTCGGGGGTAAAGATTTTTTCAACCGCGTCGTCTACGGCGCTTTCATCGACAATCCGTTCGCCGAATCCGATTAATCCCTTGCCGATTTCCCGCGCCCCGGCGTTGCTCGTCATTATCAGAATCACATTGCGGAAGTCCGCCTTGCGCCCCTGATTGTCGGTCAGGGTGGCGTAGTCCATTATCTGCAATAAAATATTGTAAATGTCGGTGTGGGCTTTTTCAATTTCATCCAGCAATACCACCGCGTAGGGCTGTTTGCGTATCGAGTCGGTAAGCTGGCCGCCGTCCTCGTAGCCGACATAGCCCGGCGATGAACCGATAAGCCGGGACACGGCGTACTTTTCCTGGTACTCGCTCATGTCAAAGCGGAACATGGTTATGCCCAAAATGTCGGCTAACTGCCGGGCAAGCTCTGTTTTTCCCACGCCGGTAGGCCCGGCAAAAAGGAAATTGGCCACCGGCTTGTCCTTTGCCCGGAAACCGGCCCGTGATTGTTTGACGGCCCGCGCTACGGCGGCAATGGCGCTGTCCTGCCCAAAGACCCGCTCTTTGAGTTTGTCTTCCAGCGCGCGCAGCCGGTCTTTTTCGTTCGCGCCGACGGAACGCTCCGGTATGCGGGCGATTTTTGAAACGACGGTTTCTATCAGCGGCAGGCCGATTTCAATGGTTTCAGTTACGGTATCCGTTGTGGCGGAAGTGTCGCCGGAAGCGCAGCCCGTGTCACCGGTGGCGGTAGTATTGGCGGAGTTTATGCGGGCGAAGGCCCCCGCCTCGTCAATAACGTCAATGGCCTTGTCGGGCAGGCGGCGTTCGGTAATAAACTGGGAGGAAAGGCGCACCGCGGCCTCAATCGCCCCGTCGCTGTAACTCACCTTATGAAAATCTTCGTACTTGGATTTAAGCCCTTTCAGAATCTCAATGGCGTCGGCTTCGGACGGCTCGTTAATGTCGATTTTCTGGAAACGCCGCGAGAGCGCCCGGTCCTTGTCAAAATATTTGCCGTATTCTTCATGGGTGGTGGAACCGATGCAGCGGAGTTTTCCCGATGTCAACGCCGGTTTGAGGAGGTTGGACGCGTCCATCGCGCCGCCGGAAACGGCGCCCGCGCCGACCAGGGTATGAATCTCATCAATAAAAAGAATAGCCTTTTCTTTCCTCAGCATCTCCTCAATGACCCGTTTGACCCGCTCTTCAAAATCGCCGCGGTATTTGGTTCCGGCAACCAGCGCGCCCATGTCCAGGGCAAAGATGCTGAAATCTTTCAGCGCCGGGGGCACTTCGCCGGCTACTATGCGCTGGGCAAGCCCTTCGGTAATGGCGGTTTTTCCCACCCCCGAATCCCCCACATGGACGGGGTTATTTTTCATCCGGCGGCACAGCACCTGTACGGTACGGTCAAGCTCGTCTTCCCTGCCGATAAACGGTTCCAGTTTATGTTCCCGCGCCTGGGCGGTCAGATCGGCGGCAAAACGTTCCAGGGCGGCTTTTTTGGCCCCTTTCGCTTTTTGTCCGGGCTCGCCCGCGTCTTCATCGGGCAGGCTGCTGAATTTGCCGTCGTCTTCCTGATTTCTGGCGTAGGCGGCGGTTCCGTCAATCCCGTGGGAAAGCACGTCAAGCAGTTCCAGCCGCTTGATGCCGGCTTTGCGCAGATAATAGGCGCTGTAGTTGCGTTCTTCGTCAAACAGGGAAACCAGAATGTCGGCGACGTCAATCATATCTTTTTGCGCCGAACGGCTCTGTATAACCGCCCGCTCAATCACGCTCTGGAAACCCACCGTTTGGGTCGGTTCCGCCGATGAGGGGACAATGGGGACTTTTTGCTCAAAGTAGCTTTCCATGCCGGTTTTGATCTGTTCAGGATTTGCCCCGCAGGAAGTCAGCGCGCCCTGTACCTCGTCAAAGGCAAGCGCCGCGTACAGTATATGTTCCGGGGTAAGGTACTCGTGTTTGCGTACCCTGGCCTCGTTATAGGCAGCGTTGATGATGGCCTGTACATGACCGGAAATCTTCATACTTTCATTATCTCCGATTTAGGCCGGTTCTACAATACAGCGGAGGGGAAATTCGTTTACCCGCGCCGCCGCGTGAACCTGCTCCATTTTGGTAGCGGCAATGTCCCAACTGTACAGTCCCACCAGGCCCTTGCCTTTTCTATGCACGTCCAGCATGATTTTGTTCGCGTCCTCTAAACCTTTATGGAATATGACCATCAATATTTCCACTACAAAATCCATGCTGGTATAGTGGTCGTTCAGTAAAATCACCCGGTATTCTTCCGGTTCTTTGACCTTTTCCGTGGTCTTTTCTTTTGTTTTGGTTAAAAGCCGGTTTCCCATAGTGTCTAAAGGTGTAGGGTCATTGTAGCATGAATTATGGTCTTGTCAAGACGCGTACAGGGCGCGGAGCGAACGAAGTTGTATTCTTTCGCAATTTCTGATAATATACCGGCGAGGAGAAAAGCATGGATATTTCAGCATTGCAGAAGGCGCGCTATGGGTATAAACCGAAACTTCCCGCAAGTCTTTCGGGATCAATCAACGATATTGCCATAGAAACCGGCGCCGCCACCGAATCAGTGGCGGATCAGGAGAAACTTAAAGACATTTTCAAACTAAGCTATGGAAAGCCGCTGATCACGTTTACCGGCGGAAAAAATGAAGATTTAAGCTGTGAGCTTAAAGTGGGCGTTATCCTTTCCGGCGGGCAGGCGCCGGGGGGGCATAATGTTATCGCCGGCCTGTATGACGGCCTGAAAAACGGCAACCCTCATTCCATCCTGTACGGGTTTTTGGGCGGTCCCAGCGGGCTTACCGACAATAAGACCAAGATTCTTACCGGGGAGATTGTTGACGCGTTCCGCAATACCGGCGGCTTTGACATAATCGGCTCGGGGCGGACCAAAATTGAAACGCCGCAACAGTTTGCCGCGTCGCTGGAAACCGCCAAAAAACTGGGCCTGGACGCCGTGGTTATTATCGGCGGCGATGATTCCAACACCAACGCCGCCCTGCTGGCTGAATATTTTCTCGCGCAGGGTTCGGACATACAGGTTATCGGCTGCCCCAAAACCATAGACGGCGACCTGAAAAATGAATACATCGAAACGTCTTTTGGCTTTGACACCGCCTGTAAAACATACAGCGAGCTTATCGGCAACCTGATGCGCGACGCGAACAGCGCCAAAAAATACTGGCACTTTATCAAGTTAATGGGCCGCGCCGCCAGCCATATCGCCCTGGAATGCGCCCTGCAAACCCAGCCCAATGTCTGCCTGATTTCCGAGGAAATTCAGACAAAGCAGATTTCGCTGGACGCCGTCGTCAACATGATCTGCGACTCAATCGTCAAACGGGCGGACAGGAACGACAATTTCGGGATAGTCCTTGTCCCCGAAGGCCTGGTTGAATTTATTCCCGAAGTCAAAATTCTCATAGAAGAACTGAACGATGTCATTGCCCGCAATGAAGAAGCCTTCTCAAAGATCACTTCATTCATTGACCAAATTGACTGGCTGAGCAGCCGTCTTTCGGAACCTTCATACCATCTGCTCAATTCATTTCCCGCCGACATAGGCAGTCAGTTCCTGATGGACCGCGATCCTCACGGGAATGTGCAGGTTTCCCGAATCGAAACCGAAAAACTGCTCATCGGCATGGTTGAACAAAGACTCAATTCGCTCAAAACGGCAAATGTCTACAAGGGAAAATTCAGCGCCCTGGCCCACTTCTTCGGCTATGAGGGCAGATGCGCCTTCCCTTCCAACTTTGATTCGGATTATTGCTACTCCCTGGGTTACAGCGCCTTTGTGCTGATAGCGTCGGGGCTGACCGGCTACCTTTCCAGCGTGCGCAACCTGACCGCCCCGGCCCGCGATTGGATTGCCGGCGGCGTTCCCCTCACCATGCTGATGAATATTGAACACCGCCACGGCGCGGAAAAGCCCGTTATAAAAAAAGCGTTAGTGGAAATGAACAGCGGCCCTTTCCGGGCGTTTACCTCAATGCGCGATACCTGGGCGGTTCAAACCTGTTTCCGCGTTCCCGGCGCCATACAGTACTTCGGCCCGCCCGAAGTGTGCGATGAGCCGACCTTTACCTTAAAGCTGGAACAGGAAAAATAACATGAAACGTAATCTACGTTTTTGGTGCCTGCTGGCTTGCGGCGTCTGCGCCGCGGGAATTTCCGCGCAGGCAATTCGGGACGATACCGCCGGATCATCCGGCCTGCCGGTAACCAAAATTACGATTTTTTCTTCCGGCCTTGCCTACTATGAGCATACGGGGACGCTGAACGGCCCCGCGGTCATTAACCTGCCCTTTAAGGCGGAGGCGGTCAACGACGCGCTAAAGTCGCTGGTGTTAAACGATTCCGCGTCGGCGAACCCCGCGGTGTCGTATCAGTCAGAGCAGACCCTGTTTCAAACTCTGGGAAGCCTCAAAATCGATCTTTCCCAATCACCGGATATGGCCGGCATTTTAAACGGGCTGCGGGGAACGGAGATTGAAATATCTGCTCCCGGCCCTGTCAGCGGGAGGATCGTGGGCATTGAATACCGTCCGCAGATGACCGCCTCAGGCGGCGTGACGCATGATCCCTGGCTTTCCCTGTACACGGATCAGGGGATAAAAATGTTCAACCTGAAAGACATTGCCGCCCTGAATTTTAAGGATCCACAGATCAACGAAGACCTGAAACGGGCGCTGGATTTGATCGTACTGTCGCGTAATTCCCGTTCACGGGATTTAACGGTTAATCTGCCGGGAAGCGGCAGCCGCCGGGTTTCTCTCAGCTATGTTATTCCCGCGCCGGTATGGAAGGTTTCATACCGGCTGGATTTGGGCCGTGATAAAACGGGGGGAAAGCCCCTGTTCCAGGGCTGGGCCATTGTTGACAATGACAGCGATTCGGACTGGAACAAGGTCGAGCTTTCACTGGTTGCCGGCAGGCCCGCTTCGTTTGTTCAAAATCTGTACCCGCCGTATTATCTGTACCGCCCGGTGCTGCCCCTTGCCATAGCCGGAACCGCCGCAGCGGAGGCCCATGATTCAGGCTATATTGGCCAGAACTATGCCGGAGCGTTAGCCGACACAACAGCCGCCGCGCCGTCAGCCGCCGAAATGCAATCTTCCACGAAGATGAGGAGGACAAGAGAAATATCCGCCGAAGCCGATTATGCCAGAGAAGAATATGAGTACGGCTCAAGCGCGGGCGTGGCCGGCGGAGTGATTGAAACCACGACAGGCTCCGCCGCGGGGGATCAGTTTGAATTTACCGTTAAAACCCCGGTAAGCCTTGACCGCCGGATGAGCGCCATGCTACCGCTGGTGGAATCCCCGGTTGAAGCCCGCCGGCTGCTGATTTTCTCCGGAGCGGCAGCCGCCAGAGGCAAGAGCCAGCACCCCCGCCTCGGCGCGGAACTGACCAACACCAGCGGGATGAAACTTCCCGCCGGCCCCATTACCGTATACGACGGGGGAACCTACGCGGGGGACGCCCTTATTGAATTCTGGAATGAGGGCGAGAAACGGCTTATCTCTTTTGGTGAAGACCTTTCCGTGAATGTGGCGGTCTTTGATTCGAATTCCCGGACAACCATTTCGGTTAAAATCTCGGGCGGCGTTATGACCATCAACCGCAGCCAGGAATATATTAAAACCTATACCGTTCATAATACGTCGGCGCAGATAAAATCCATCATGATTGAGCATCCCCAAACTCCGGGCGCCATTCTTGAATCTCCCCAGGCCGACGAGCAGACTCCCTCGGCGTACCGCTTTACCATGACTCTGCCTCCTGAAAAGGAGATTATGATTCTGGTCCGTGAATCGCGCCCCATCATGGAGAAGGTAAGCCTGCTGAAGCTCAGGCAGGATTCTTTCCTGTCCTATATGAGCAGCCAGGAAATCCCTCCGCCTGTACAGGCGGCCCTGCGGCAGGCGATTAACCTGTGGAACGCGGTCAATACCGCCGAAGCCGCCGTTACCGAAGCGGAAAACCGCCGTTCCTTCCTGACCCATGAACAGGATCGCGTACGGAAAAATATTGAAGTAACGGGCAATCAAACCCAGCAGGGGCAGGAGTACCTGAAGCGCTTACAATCCATTGATAATGATATTGATAAAATTGCCGGAGAGCTTGAAAAACTCAGGACAGATGTAAAAAACGCCCAAAAAGCATATACGGATTATCTGAGCGGACTGAATTTATAAAGAATTTTTTACCACGGAGTTTCCAGACTCTGTGGTACTCCGTGACTCCCGCCGCGCGCACGGCTGAATAAATTCAGCCTACAGTAACTGTAAGCGGTGGCTTTTTTTGCGCGCGGTAACGTGTCGCGTTATTCAACAGTAACGCCGCTTAACGCGGCGCTGTTTTTCGGTTACCGTGGTTAATTCTTATGTGGTTTTCTTCTTAAATTAACGTGTATAATGTAAGTGATGGAAGAGCCCTGCTTTGTAACAGATATTTACCTCCCCCAGATGCTCTATGCCCTGACGGTCAGATCGCCCGTCGCGAAAGGCAGGCTCAAGTCCATTGAATGTCCCAAACTACCCGGCAGCTACACGCTGATACGGGCGCAGGACATTCCCGGTAAAAATTCCCTTGAAAATTCCCTGATGCCCGTGCTGGCCGCTGAGGAGATCTCCTACGTCGGCGAGCCGGTAGCCCTGTTGCTGGGGCCGGACATAAATACGCTGGAAAATTATTGCCGTCACTGTACGGTTATCGTTGAGGAGGAAGCGCCGATTCTTTCCCTCGCCGCCGGAGTGGATGCCCTGACGGATGTTTCGGCGGATGCCGCGGTGATTGCCGGGATGATAGCGGCGCGGCGGGATATACGCGTGGGCGACCCTGAAACGGCTTTTGCCCGGGCCGCGTCCGTCGTACGGGGCGGTTACCACAGCGGCATTCAGGAACACTGGTATGCCGAGCCTACCGGCGCGGCAGCGTGGCCGCATGAAATTTCAAACGCCCATGCCGCCGATAAGGTCGATGGCAAAACTGCCGGCATGACCTCAAGCGCAGGCACAAGCATGGTAGTGCGGACCGCTACCCAATGGCCCTTTCACGTCAGGCGCTCCGTTGCCCAGGTTCTTGGCCTGGCGGCTCCGAAGATACTGGTGGAACCAACCATAACCGGCCTCCATGTGGACGGTAAATTGTGGTATCCCTCGCTGATTTCCTGCCATGCGGCGCTGGGCGCCTGGATCACCCAAAGGCCGGTACAGTTGATTTTAACCAGAAAAGAAGATTTCTCCTTTTCGCCGAAACGATGTGAAACGGAAATAACTATTGAAAGCGCCCTTGACGAGAAGGGGGAAATTACCGGAATAACGGTTAATACCTTTGTTAATTTGGGCGCATACGGGGTTAACGCCGCTGAAATACTCGATCATGTTAACCTGGGAAGTTTAGGGATTTACAAAACAAAAAATATACAATTATCGAGCGTTGCCATCAAAACAAATATTCCGCCGCAGGGACCCTGCGCCGGTTTTGGCCTCGCCCAGGGGTTTTTTGCCCAGGAATGTCATGTTTCCCGCATTGCCGACACGCTGAATCAGGACCCTGCCCAATGGCGTCACGGTAATAGCGCCAAAGACGGGATTCTTCCCCCGGGCACGACGGTGAAAGACGCCGCGCCGGTGAAATTGCTGGTTGATACCGTGATGAAGATGAGCGACTACCGCCGTAAATGGGCTTCGTATGAATTGCTTAAGGAAAACCGGAAGGGGCATTGGGCGGAAAAAGAGGAAGGCTTACGGGGTATCGGCATTGCCCTGGGCTATCAGGGAAACGGCCTTTTATACCCCGGCGTGGATAAGGGCTGCTACAGCATAGAATTGATCCTGGAAAAAGACGGTTCGCTGGAAATAAAAACCAGCATGACCGGCTCCGGCTGCGCCGGTATATGGGCGGATATCGCGTCAAGAATTCTGGGTCTGGACAAAAAAATGGTGCGCGTAAACTGCGGCGCCGAGTCTCCGGATTCCGGGCCCTTGATTATGTCGCGCGCCGTCACTGTTCTTACCAAATTGCTGGAACAGGCCTGTCTGGCGATCAGCAAAAAGCGTTTCCGTAATCCTTTGCCTTTATCTGTCCGCAAAACGGCGCGCCCCCAAAAAAATCCCGCGTGGGATGATATTTTTCCCTGTTCTGAAAATGTGGTTGACCATAGCGGCTTTGCCCGGCCCGGCTGGGCTTCGGCCATTGTCGAAATTGAAATAGACCCTGTTGAGTACCTTCCCCGGATCCGGGGCGTATGGATGGGCGTGGACGGCGGAAAAATTCTTGCGGAAGACCTTGCCCGCAAGAGCCTGAAAATCTCCGCGGTACAGGCTCTGGGCTGGGCATACCGTGAGCAGATCAGTTATATTAACGGGGTAATTCCCGTGGATCACTATGAAAATTTTGATATTCCCGATCCTGCGCAGATACCGCCGATCACTATTGAATTTGTCGGGAACGCCCAGGATGAACCGAAAGGGATAGGCGACCTTCCCTTTTCCTGCGTACCGGCCGCCTATGTACAGGCGGTTTCCCAGGCTATGGATTATCATTTTCAATCCATACCGTTAAGGGCCCAGGATGTGTGGTATGCGGGCATAAAAAAAATCAAAGGAGAAAATCCGGCATGACTATCAGTTTCATTTTGAACGGGGAAGACGTGGTGATTCGCAGTGACGCGAATATACGGCTGGTCGATATACTGCGGGTCAATTTCGGTCTTTTGCAGACAAAGGCCGGCTGCCTTACCGGAAAATGCGGGTTCTGCGCGGTAATATTCAACGGCAGCGTCAGCCATGCCTGTCTGATTCCCGCATTCAGGCTGAAGGGCAGCGAAGTCATCACCATAGAAGGCTTTTCCCAAACCGATGAATATCAGGATATTATGACGGGCTTTACCGAGGCGCAGCTGGAAAGCTGCGGCTACTGCACTACCAGCAAGATACTTAACGCGGGGGCGCTGCTGGAGAAAAACAAACGTCCTTCGCGGCAGGAGATACTGCAGGTTTTCAACGGCATTAAATGCCGCTGCACCGATCCGGAAAAACTGGTTGAGGGAATAGAGCGGACGGTTGAATTACGGCAGCGGAGGCTCTATGGCAGATCAGCTTAACCTGGTTTTTTTTCCGTCAAGTTATTCGGAGCTTTTCAACGCGTGGAACCGTTACCCCATAGCGGTGCCTTACGCGGGCGGTACCGCCTTAATCCGCGATCAAGGCAGGCCGATTCTTGAACTGCCGCCCATTATACTCTCGCTTGAAAGGCTGGAAGAAATGCGCCGCATCAGCCGTTCCGAACGTTACCTGGAAATCGGCGCCATGGCAAATCTCAGCCAGATAATTGACCTGGGAAAAATTGTCCCCGCCGCGCTGCGGCGTTGTCTGGAAAGCATAGCCGGTCCGCAACTGCGCAATATGGCTACCATAGGGGGCAGCCTTTGTTTCCGGAACGGGCGTCTGGACAGTTCCGCGGCGCTGATGGCCCTGGACGCCCAATACGAATTACGAAACGCCCAGTCTTCCCGCTGGATTTCCGCAAGCCGTTTTTTCGCGGCGCCGGACCTTTCCGCCCTGAAACCCCAGGAAGTGCTGACCAGAATCAGAATACCGTTGGAGATCTGGGACTATTCGGCATATAAAAAATTCGCCGGGCAGGCAAGCCACAGTAAAGTAGCTATCTTTCTGGCAAAAACCCAGAAAAATGTTTTAAGCGATATAAGAATCGTTTACAAAACCGATATGTTGTGGCGGAACAAGGACAGTGAAAGTATCCTTGCCGGCAAACAACTCCCCCTTAACCACCGGATTGCCGCTGATTTTATTAAAAACTGGGAGGCGTTTGCCTCCGGCTTGCGCAATGTGGACGAGTTATCCCGCAAGGAACTGATTAACTTTATTGAAATAAACATAAAAAATTTATCGGACTGATACCGAATTAACGGCAAGCGTCCTTCATCTCTTTCACATAACGGTAAATATGCGGCCCGGCCGCGTCGCCGTATTCCGCGGCAATTTTGACAATGGCGCTGCCGACGATAACGCCGTCCGCTATGCGGGCCATCTGCGCCGCCTGTGCCGGAGTGTGTATGCCAAAGCCGATTGCGGCGGGGATACTTGATACGGAACGGACTGCCGCGACAATAGACCCCAGATCGGCGGTGATTTCACTGCGGATGCCGGTTACGCCCATTGAGGAAACCAGATAAAGAAAGCCCGTCGCGGTTTGGGCGATTTCCCTGATCCGCGCCTCGGTATCCTCCACCGAGCGAGCGCCAGCGAGCGAAGGTTCCCCTCTGGATGTCGGGGCGATAAGCGAGATAAGGTCTACGCCGTATTGAGATGAGGCTTCCCGTACTTCCGCCTGTTCCTCAAAGGGCAGATCGGGAATGATGATTCCGTCCAGGCCGCAGGCGCCGCAGCGTTTGAAAAAAGCGTCGTAGCCGTAATGAAAGACCGGATTGAGGTAGGTTAAAAACACCAGTGGAACTGAAGTTTCTTTACGCAAGTCCTGAACAAGGGTAAACAGTTTTTCAACCGTGGCTCCGGCATTCAGGGCGCGAATATTCGCCTCCTGTATCACCGGGCCTTCGGCGATAGGGTCTGAAAAGGGAATGCCGATTTCAATCAGATCAGCCCCGGCCCTGATCATTTCCCGCACAAACTCTTTGGTTTTTTCAATGCTGGGGTCTCCGCCGGTTACAAAACCGATAAACGCCTTGCCATTTTTGAACGCCTGCGCAATATTACTCACTTGTAATCTTCTCCCCAAATATTTTACCACGGAGTACACGGAGTTTCACGGAGGAAGAGAAGATTTTCGTATTAAAACTCCGTGCTACTCCGTGTAACTCCGTGGTTAATTTCTTAATTCTAGTCATGAAGTTTTACTCCCCGGTAGCGCGCTATTGCTGCGACATCTTTGTCCCCACGCCCGGAAAGACAGATAATAATACTGTCATCTTTGCCAAAGTTACGGGCAATTTTTTGGGCATGGGCGACGGCGTGGGCGCTCTCAATCGCGCTGATGATTCCCTCGGCGCGGGAAAGGTACTCAAAGGCGGAAACCGCTTCCTCATCGGTAACCGGTACATATTCCGCCCGTTTTGAGTCATGAAGCCACGCGTGTTCGGGGCCGATACCCGGATAATCCAGGCCGGCTGAAATTGAATAGACAGGGGCGATCTGGCCTTCATCATTCTGGCAAAAATATGATTTCATCCCGTGAAAAACCCCCACCGAACCTTTGGCGATGGTGGCGGCGTGTTGTTCCGTATCAATTCCTTTACCCGCCGCCTCACAGCCGATAAGCCGCACCTCCGTATCGGGAATAAAGCGGTAAAATATGCCCATAGCGTTGCTGCCGCCGCCCACACAGGCCATCACCGCCTGAGGAAGTTTGCCTTCCGCCGCCAGAATTTGTTCCCGCGCCTCTTTGCCGATGACGCTCTGAAAATCCCGCACCATCACGGGAAAAGGATGCGGCCCCATCACCGAGCCCAGCACATAATGGGTATCATGAACGCGGCCGACCCATTCCCGCATAGTTTCATTGACCGCGTCTTTTAAGGTCTGCGTGCCGGAGGTAACCGGGTGAACCGTCGCGCCCAACAGTTCCATGCGGTATACGTTCAGGGCCTGGCGTATGGTGTCTTCCTTTCCCATAAAAATCTCACATTCCAGCCCCAGCAATGCCGCCGCGGTTGCCGCCGCGACCCCGTGCTGGCCCGCGCCGGTTTCGGCGATAATTCTCGTTTTACCCATCTTTTTCGCCAGCAAAGCCTGACCCAGCACATTGTTGATCTTGTGCGATCCGGTGTGGTTCATGTCCTCCCGTTTGAGGTAGATTTTCGCGCCGCCCAAATCGCGGCTCATTTTTTCCGCGTAGTACAACAGCGAAGGGCGGCCCGCGTAATGTTTCAGCAGATCGTTCAACTCCGCCGTAAAGGCGCTGTCCGCTGTGTAATGATGGTAGGCTTTTTCCAGATTGATGAGTTCGTTCATCAATGTTTCGGGAATGTACTGCCCGCCGTAATCGCCAAATCTTCCTTTACTACCCATATATTGTTCCTTTTCGTACTATCGAAACCAATTGTACTATTTTTTCCCGGTCTTTTATACCGTCCGTTTCGGCCCCGCTGGAAATATCCAGCGCGCGGGGATTAAAGGCCATCGCCCGTTCAATGTTGTCAAGGCCGAGGCCTCCCGCCAAAAACCAGGGTTTTTTAAATTTAAGCGAATTGAGCAATTCCCAGTTAAACGGTTTGCCCGAACCGGCCCCTGAGTCAATGAGGTAATAGTCCGCCTCCGCCGCCAGAGGGGCGTTTTGTTCCAGTTCCGCGCTCTTTACGGCCTTAATCACTTCAATCGGCTTTCCGCCGCCCGCCGCTTTAAGCCGCGCAATATATTCATCGTCTTCCGTTCCGTGCAGTTGGGCAATGGCAATAACATTCTCACGGTACAGGGCGGCAATATCCGCAATGGGGGCGTTCACAAAAACGCCGACCGAAACAATTTCATCCGACAGGCGGCGGCGTAAACGGGCGGCAAATTCCGGGGATACTTTCCGTTTGCTTTCGGCAAAGACAAAACCGGCGTAATCGGGCCGCGCTTCGTTGACGTAATCAATGTCCTGTTCGCGGAACAGCCCGCAGATTTTAATTTTCAACGATAACCTTTCCCCTGTTCACTAATTAATTATAAGAAGAAATTAACCACGGAGTACACGGAGTAACACGGAGGTTTAAGATGTTAGTATCTTAATTCTTCTTCCTCCGTGAAACTCCGTGTCCTCCGTGGTGAAAATTCTTCTCTTATCCCGCTTTCAACTCAGCCAAAAACTGCTTCTTGTCCGCCGCGCGCATCAGGCTTTCGCCGACCAGCGCCGCGTCAAGATTCAGGCCGCTTAAGGCGTGGACGTCTTCACGCGACGTAATGCCGCTTTCCGCCACGGTTAAAATACCGGCGGGAATATGCGAGCGAAGGCGGGCGGTAACGGCAAAATCAACCTTGAAGGTTTTGAGGTCCCGGTTGTTGATGCCGATAATCCGCGCCCCCGCTTTCACCGCCTGTTCAGCCTCGCTTTCGTCATGAATTTCAACTAACGATGACAATCCCAGTTCAGCGGCGATTTTGATATATTTTTCCAGCGTGTCAGTATCCAGCAGGGCGCAGATTAACAGCACCGCCTGCGCGCCCAAAGTCTTCGCTTCGTAAATCTGGTAGGGATCAATGACAAAATCCTTTCTGAGAACGGGAATAGCCAATTCAGCGGCAATTTCCCGCAAATATTGATCGCTGCCCAAAAAATAATCCGGCTCGGTCAGCACGGAAACCGCCGCGGCTCCGGCGGTTTCGTATTCACGGGCAATATTCAGATACGGAAAATCCGCCGCGATAATTCCCTTTGAGGGCGAGGCTTTTTTGACCTCGCAGATAAAGGAAAACCCCGGCGCGGCAATGGCCCGCTCAAAAGGGAAGGCGGCCGCTTTTTCATTTTCAGCTAACGCAGACGCCGCTTTGCGTACCTGATCAAAGGACGCTCTGTCTTTTGCCCGCGCCACGCGCAGCCGCGTCTTATCGGCAATTTCATGAAGAATTGTCATTGAGCCGTTTCCGCGGCGCGGGACAATGTAATGAACTGTTCAAGCTGCGTCAGCGCCTTTCCTGAATCAATGGTTTCAGCGGCAAGGGCAAGTCCGTCTTTCAGGGAAAGTTCAGGCCGGGCAATGTGAATCGCCGCCGCCGAATTGATCAGCACCGCGTCCCGCCGCGGCCCTTTCGCGCCGCACAGTATGTCACGGGTAATCTGAGCGTTTTCCGCCGGACTCCCGCCAACCAGTTCCTCTTTCTGACAGCGGCTCAAACCAAATTCTTCCGGTTCCAGCGTATAACTCTTAAAATTACCGTCGCGCAATTCGCAGACGCTGGTGGCCGAACTGATGGAAATTTCATCTAACCCGTCCTGGCCGTACACCACCATACCGCTTTTTACCCCCAGATTGCACAGCACCTTCGCCATCGGCTCAATAAGGTCTGAGTCATACACGCCCAGAAGTTCCATATTCGCCCCCGCCGGATTGACCAGCGGGCCGAGTATGTTAAAAATCGTCCTGACGCCCAGTTCCTTGCGTACCGGGGCGACATACTTCATGGAGATATGATAATTCTGCGCAAAAAGAAAACACAGGTTGATGGTTCTTAAGAGGCGCAGACTTTGCTCCGGCGGTACGGCAATGTTCACGCCGAGGCTTTCAAGCACGTCCGCCGCGCCGCTTTTGCTGGAAGCGGCCCGGTTCCCGTGTTTTGCCACTGGGATTCCCGCCGCTGAAACAACTATCGCCGAAGTCGTGGAAATATTGAAAGAATTGGAATGGTCGCCGCCCGTGCCGACAATTTCCAGCACGTCCATATCGTGCAAAATTCTGATGCAATGCTTGCGCATTCCCGCCGCCGACGCGGTGATCTCCTCAATAGTCTCACCCTTCGCCGCCATGGCGGCAAGGTAGGCCGCCATCTGAATATCGCTGGCCTTGCCCTCCATAATTTCATCCATAACGGTTTCGGCGGCCTCGTAATTCAGATTTTGCCGGACTACCGCTTTAATAATCGCTTCCCTTATCATTGCTCTCCCCTCTGTTTCATAAAGTAATTCCGCGGAAAATGGTGTTTCTACGCATAGAAACAGTTTATGGTTGCAAAACAGTTTTGTCAAGCGGTTGTGCGGTGTTGACTTGAGAAGAATTTTCACCACGGTAACCGAAAAACAGCGCCGCGTTAAGCGGCGTTACTGTTGAATAATGCGACACGTTACCGCGCACAAAAAAGGCCACTGCTTACAGTTACTGTAGGCTGAATTTATTCAGCCGTGTGCGCGGCGGGAATCACGGAGTTTCACGGAGGAAGAAGAATTAAGATGATAATATCTTAAACCTCCGTGAAACTCCGTGTACTCCGTGGTTATATTCTTCTTCTAGCGTAATTCCAAAATCGTTCCCGATGGGTCAATCTGCCAAAAGTGGACATTAAGCGGTTTTCCCGGCGGACAGTTAATAACCGCGAAGGTTGAGCCAATGTTGCTGCGGGGCCTTCCGATACTGCCGGGATTGACCAGTAAAAGGCCCGGCGCGTTTTCAAGAGACGGCACATGGGTGTGGCCGAAAAGCGCCGCGTCCGCTTCCATATTGCGGGCGGCGGCAATGAGACGGTCGTTGCCGTTGTACAGGGTATAACGGTGTCCGTGGCAGAGAAAAAACCGGTGTCCGCCGCAGTCAACAACAGCGGCTTCCGGTATGGAAGGCATATAGTCGTTGTTCCCCCGCACCACTTTCCATTCGCCGGAAAAACCCGTAAGATCCGTTGCGCGGCGCAAGTCTTCTATGCCGTCACCCAGAAAAACGGCGGCGTCAAACGTATCATTGCAGGCCCAGCGTAAAACCGCTTCCAGAAAGGGGCTGTTGCCGTGGGAGTCGGAAAGAACCAGGAGTCTTTGATTTTCCATACTAAGGATATAATAGCATAACTTTAGATGTATAAAAATCCAGCAAAAGGGTGGCGGCAAAACGCTTGTGAGTTCCACAACGCACTCAGAGCTGTCCAATAAAAAAGAATTTAACCACGGAGGTCACGGAGTATCACGGAGTTTTGATACGAAAATCACGCCCTGTAACCTTATTCTTATGTAGGATTTTATTGGGGCTTATGCCGTGTCGCATATTTCCAAAAACGCGCTCAATATTTCGCGCGCAAGCTCGGGCATCCTCCGTGAAACTCCGTGTACTCCGTGGTTAAAAATTCTTCTTAGATTTCGCCTTCCAATGATTACCTAAAACCGCTATACTCAACGTACCATGAATCTTGAGGCGTTTGTGCTGGGCTGCGGTGGAATGATGCCCCTGCCGAACCGGCATCTGACATCGGTGCTGCTGCGGCGGGAAGGGGAACTGTTCCTGTTTGACGGCGGAGAGGGAACCCAGGTTGCCCTGCGCAAGCTCAACCTCCGCTGGAAAAAAATATCGGTCATTTTTGTCAGCCATACCCACGCGGATCATGTCACCGGCATACCGGGCCTGCTGATGCTCTCATCCCAGGTTGACCGGGACGATCCCCTCTACATAATCGGCCCGCCCCGCATCGCTGAGTATATCGAGACCAGCCGCCGCGTGCTGGATATGTACATCAATTACGAAGTTATTATCAAGGAAGTCACCGAGCCGGGCATCGTGTATGAGGGGGACGGTTTTCATATACGCTGTTTCCCCCTGCGGCATACCAAGCCCTGTTTCGGCTATACGCTGGAAGAAGATATGCGTCCCGGTGAATTTCACCCGGAAAAAGCCGCGGCTCTGGGAGTGCCGCGGGGGCCGCTGTGGTCGCGTTTACAGGACGGGGAAATCGTCAAAGCCGCCGACGGGCGGGATGTGCATCCCGATGAAGTGCTGGGCAGCCCCCGCTGCGGCAGAAAATTTTCCTTTGTTACGGACAGCCTTGCTTTCCCGGAGATCGCGCCGGAGGTCGCCAATTCCGACCTTTTTGTCTGCGAAGGAATGTTTGAGCGGGAACTGGCGGAAGACGCCCACAGCAAAAAGCACATGACCGCCGAAGAGGCCGCCGGTATCGCGGCTTCAGCCGGCGGCGTTAAAAAACTGGCCCTTATCCACTACAGCCCCCGCTATACCGAATTCAACCTGAAACAACTGCTCAAAGAAGCTCAGGGCATCTTCCCCGACACCGTCCTCACCCGCGACCGCTCCGTGTTCCCTATTGACTATGTCGATTAAAATTGTTACGCTCTATTATGATTGTTGTTAATAATTCAGAAGAAATAAAAACCACGGAGGACACGGAGTACCACGGAGTTTTAATACGATAACTTTTTCTTCCTCCGTGAAACTCCGTGTACTCCGTGGTAAAAATTGAGGGGTTGAGTTAATTAGCGGTTCTTAAAAATATCATTTATTAATAAGGAGTTTTCCTCCATGATTGAAGTACGCAATTTAAGCAAAAACTACGGAAAAGTTGAGGCGGTACGCGACGTTTCCTTTTCCGTGGGCAAGGATCAGGTGCTGGGTTTTCTCGGGCCGAACGGGGCGGGAAAAACCACCATTATGAAGATACTCACCGGGTATCATTTTCCTTCGGGCGGGACCGCCCTGATAGACGGCATTCCGGTGGATGAAGACCCGGTAGAAGTGAAAAAACGCATCGGCTATCTGCCGGAAAATGTCCCCCTCTACGGGGATATGACCGTTGACGAATATCTTGCCTTTATTGCCGAGGCGCGGCTTATCCCCTCAGGCGAACGGTCCCGCGTCATTGATAATTGTCTGGAAACCTGCGGCCTGTCCGCGTACCGCGGCCGGAAAATTGAAACCCTTTCCAAAGGTTACCGCCAGCGCGCCGGCCTTGCCCAGGCGATACTCCATGACCCGCCCATATTGATTCTTGATGAGCCGACCAACGGCCTTGACCCGAATCAGATTATCGAAATACGCGCTCTCATACGGGAGCTGGGGCGGCGGAAAACTGTTATCCTCTCTTCCCACATTTTGCAGGAAATTGAGGCGATCTGTTCCCAGGTGCTGATCATCAACGAGGGGAAAATCGCCGCGCAGGGAAGCCCTGAGGAAATTGCCGGAACCATGAAGGGAGGCGATACCTGGGAGTTAACGTTAAAAGAAGCCAACGCCGAGGTTCCCTCGGCGCCTGAATCCATAAAAGGCAAACTCTCGCGTTTGGGCGAGGGCATTGCCTCCGTTTCGACGGAACCTCTGGAAGACGGTACGGTACAGGTAAGCTTTTTTATTCCGGAGGGGGACACGTCAACAGCCGCCGGGGAGCGTATCTTTGACTGGGCGGTTGCCAACGGCCTGAAGATACTCGGCATGAGCCGGAAAAAAATCAGTCTGGAAGATATTTTTGTCAGCCTTACTTCGGAGGATCGGAGCGTCGCGGAGGCGCAGCGCCGCGCCAGGAGGGGTAAATAATGAAACAGAATAAAACATTGTACAGCGGTTTGCGCGTCGCCGCTCTGGCGCGCAAGGAACTTTTTTCGTACCTTAACGCCCCGGCTTTTTACGGAGCGGCGGTTTTCTTTCTGTTATTTTGCTCAATATGGCTGTTTTATTTCCAAAAGTACTTTACCATGAATGTCGCTTCACTGCGGCCCTATTTCAGTTTATTCCCCCTGGTTTTTATTCTGGTGATTCCGGTGCTGACCATGAAAAGCTGGGCGGAAGAACGGAAGACGGGCAGTATTGAACTGCTTTTGACCATGCCCTTTTCCGAATGGGATCTGGTGCTGGGAAAATTCTGCGCTGTCTTTGCCCTGCTGGTGATGACGCTGATTATGACCATCCCTTTACCCCTCACCCTGTTTTCGTTAGGTGAATTTGACAGGGGAGTGATCGTCTGCGAATACATCGGCGCGTTGTTGATGGGCGCTTCGGCGGCCGCCCTGGGCCTGCTGCTGTCCGCCCTTTCAAAAAATCAGGCGGGGAGCTTTTTGGGAAGCGCGGTGGTACTGATGGCGGTAATGCTGATCAACCAGCTTACCTTCTCCCTCAACCTTCCCTACTGGCTTGCCGAAGTAATCAATTTTATTTCCCTCTCATTTCATTTTGACAGCTTCTCCAAAGGGCTGCTTGATTCACGGGACATGGTATACTATCTCGCCAGCACGGCGCTGTTTTTATTCATTACCACCCGTGTAATACTGTTCAGGAAATGGAGTTAAGCCATGACAAAAAAACAAACTGCGACATTAAGCATATTGATACTCGTTATCATTGCCCTGTGCGTCATGGTCAGCAGGCGGCTCTGGTTCCGGCTGGACCTTACCAAAGGCAAATCGTATACCATTTCGGCGGTTTCACGGAATCTCCACAACGAAATTCCCGATCAGATACGGATAACCTACTATCTTTCCGACAAACTTAAATCCATTCATCCGCTGCCGGGTGAAATTGAAGATCTGTTAAGGGAGTACGCCGGATTTTCGCGGGGAAAAATTCAGGTGTCGGTGCGCGATCCGGCAAAGGCAAAGATTACCGAACAGGTGGAACATCTCGGCATACAGCCCCAGCAGATACAAACCGTGGAACAGGATCAGGCCAGCGTCATCACCGTGTATACCGGCATCGTTATTGAATATCTTGATCAGACGGAAGTGCTGCCGGTGGTATTTTCCCTTGAGACCCTTGAATACGATCTGACTTCGCGCATACGCTCAATGGTGCGGGGATCATCCCGTTTGTTAGGTGTTATTGTCGGAGGCGATCCCCGGCGCTGGAATGAGAGTTACCGTCAGCTGCAAAACGCCTACACTCAGGCGGGCTACCAGTTCAGGCCTGTCACGGACGGTCAGGACATTCCCGACACCATACCCGCCCTGCTGGTGCTGGGCGGCGTTGATTCCCTGAATGAAACCACCCTGTATCAAATAGACCGCTATATCCAGAACGGCGGAAAAGTTCTCTTTACCGTTAAAGGCGTCGCGATAGATATAGAAGGCGGCCTTGAGGCCAAACTGCTGTCCGACAGCGGGCTTCTGAGTATGCTTTCCGGCTACGGCGCGACTGTGCTGCCTGAAATTGTAATGGATAAGTCTTCCCTGCCCATGCAGTATCAAATCAACAACCCCAACGGTTTTACCATGTGGCGCAGAATCATTAACCCCCAGTGGATCAGGGTATTGGCTGAAAGCGGCAATCCCGGCCATCCGGTCAGCGCCCGTTTCAACGGGCTTGATATGTATTGGGCGAGCCCCATTACGTTGAACGCGCCGCGGGGAGTAGAAGCGGATTACCTGTTTACCAGTACCACCGAAGCCTGGTCGATGAAGGAACCTTTTTTTACCAATCCCGAAGCCCCCTATCTTTTTGAACGGGACGCCGCCAGCACCATGGGCAAAAAAATTCTGGGAGCAAGCCTTGCCGGAACGTTCCCGTCGTGGTTTGCCGACAAGGACAAACCGGAACCGGAAGACGGATCGGAACTTGCCGCCATGCCGTCTCAGGCAAAGCCTGCCCGGATCATAGTGATTGGCGATACGGAATTTGCCACCTCGTTTATCAATGTGAGCAACGGACAGCGCAATCTTGATTTCATGGTTCAGGTTGCCGACTGGCTGTGCAACGATGATGACATTATCGGGATACGCTCGCGGGTATCCGGCTCCGGCCGCCTTGATAAAATTATAGAACCGGCAAAAAAGGCTTCCGCCATGAAGTTTGTCCAGGTGATCAATGTGTATATAGTGCCATTACTGGTAATTTTAGCCGGCATCCTCCTCGCCCTCAGGCGCAAATCACAAGCCAACGCAAAGGTTCGGGAAAAAGCCGATTCCCATTCCGCAGAAAACAACAGCAAAACAAAGGAGCATTCCGATGATCTATAAGAAAAAACTCAACGTCCTTTTAGGCATTATCGCGGCTCTGGCGGTTATTTATATTTTAACAATTATTTTTGATCCTGAGCGCAGGGGAACGCGATCCGCGGCCTATTCATGGCTTGATCCCGCGGAAACGGGCAAAATCAGCGGAATAATCATTGCAAACAGCGGTGATTCCATAAATCTTGCGCGTAACGGAGGAAAGTGGTTCGTGTCGCATGACGGAAAGGACTATCCGGCAAAGGCGGTGCGGGTAGAGGATTTTATCGCGGCGCTGGCAAAACGGGCGCCGTATCCGCTGCGCTCATCAAGCGCTTCTTTCCATGAACGTTTATCCCTGACCGACGATCAATCTACCCGCGTTATCGTTGCGGCAGGAGCGGGCCTTCCCCTCCTGAACCTCCTCATCGGGCAGTCGGACCTTACCGGACAAAATGTGTATCTGCGCAAACAGGGACAGAATGAGGTCCGTTCAGGCGAAGATATATTTTCGGTTTACACCAAATCAGAGGTAACCGCCTGGTACAACCTCCGCCTGTTTCCTGAAAGCGAGGGCGGTAAACTTGACGCCTCTCATGTTCAAAGGCTTACCGTGTATCCTCCCTCTGCGGACGACGGCGGGGAAGTCCCTGTCCGGATATTCACCCGAAAAGGCAGAGGGTGGACGTTTAATTTTGAACTTGCCAACCCCGATATAAAAAAAGTTGATAATTACATTCATGATATTATTAATATATCGGGCGATGATTTTGCCGCTTCCGTTGCGCCGTCCGATTCCCTGTTTAACAACAGCCGTATTGTGCTGGAACTGGGAAACGGCAGCGCAAGCACCATCCGCCTGGGGCCGCCCGATGAGGACGGCAAGTGTTACGCGGCGGTTTCCGGCTCTGACTGGGTATACTCAATTCCCGGCTGGGTGAACCGGCGGCTTTTTCCCGACACCCAAAGTTTTGAGGCGGATTCAGGAAACTAAGGAATAATTCGAACCTCAAAGCTATCAAGGGAAAAAAGAAGGAAGAATTTTTTACCACGGAGTACACGGAGTTTCACGGAGGATGAAAATATTTTCGTATCAAAACTCCGTGGTACTCCGTGGTTATATTCTTCTTAAGTTAACGCTCATAGTAAATGTCATCGAAGCAATAAGACGTTCTAAATGTCCTGATAATTTTCGTATCTTTTTAATATTCCTTCAGCGACAATTCTTCTTGATGAACGCATATCCATCGCCTGTTTTTCTATATACCGGTGAGCTTCCTGTTCTCTCATGTTCATAGACGATATTAACAGGCATTTTGCGCGGTCAATCGTGCGTATATCCTCGATTTTTTGCTTGAGCTGCGTATTCTCAGCCTGTATCCGCTTTATCCTGCTTTGAACCGATTTTGCCAGCGACAGGGCGGACCACAAAAGGGCCTTATCCACCGGTTTTGAAATGGTCAGAACGCCGTCGTTCTCACAGGCGGCGGATACCGAATCAAAGAATTCGCTTTTTACCAGGAGCAGCGTTTGTGACACGCCTTTAGAGGCGACATGCCGGGAAAAACTTTCGCCGGATTCATCACGGAGCGGCGCATCGACAATTACCAAATCAAAATCCTGTTTTAAGATAAGCCTGCGGGCGCTGTCGCATGATTGTATGGAAGTAACCTGATGAATGGAAGCCGCGTTTAAAAACCCGGTAAAAAAAGCGGTGTCTTTTTCTGAGTTTGAAACAAGTAAAGCGCTTTCCATGCTATCGCCGCCTTTTATGTAACGTTAAAGTACCGTTCCCGATAAAATTCCGCTTTATCTTTTACGGCGGCAAAATCGCCCGCCTCGGTTTTCTTGACGGCAATGTACTTTGAAGACAATTCTTCGCCGATTACGTTTTTGACGAATTCTGAATTTTCCGCGAGGGCAATGGCTTTGTCCAGGCTGTCCGGCAGTTGGGCGAGCGGTTTTGTTACGCCGGCGTCGGCGGTGTAAAGGTCAGCGTCTACGGCGGGGGGCAGCGTTATTTTGTTTTCTATGCCGTCCAGCCCCGCGGCGATGATCAGCGAGAAGGCAAGATACGGGTTCGATGACGGGTCAGGCGAGCGCAGTTCCATTCTGACATTTTCACCGATGGCGGCGGGTATTCTCACCAGCTGCGAACGGTTTTGATGCGACCACGACGCGTATTTGGGCGCTTCAAGTTTGCCGAGCCGCTCATAGGAATTGGCGATCGGATTCAAAAACAGGGTTATTTCCGGCGTTCTGGCGAGTATACCGGCGATAAAACTTTCCGCGGTATCTGAATGTCCCTCGTCTATATTTTTAAAAATGTTGCGCCCGTTTTGAGAGAGGGAAAGGTTGACGTGCATCCCGCTGCCGGGGGCGTCCAGCAGGGGTTTGGGCATAAAAGACGCGAACAGGCCGTTACGCGCGGCGATTGCCTTAACGGCGAATTTGAAGGATTGCAGGTTATCGGCGCTCTGGACAGCGTCTGAGAATTTAAAATCAATCTCGTTCTGACCGGGCCCCTGTTCATGGTGCGAGGCCTCCGGCTGTATGCCCATTTCTTCGAGAGAAAGGCATATTTCGCGGCGTATATCCTCGCCGCGGTCAAGCGGCGCGATATCCAGATAGCCTCCGTTGTCCAAAGTAAGGCTTGAAGGTTTGCCGTCTTCATCGGTTTTGAAAAGATAAAACTCACATTCCGCGCCGGTTTTACAGACATATCCCATCTGTGCGGCGCGCTCGACAATCCGCTTTAATAAAACCCTTGTGTTATGCGCAAAGACGGAACCGTCGGGGTTTTTGATGTCGCAATAAAAACGGACAACTCTGCCCGGCCCCGGCCGCCAGGGTAATACTGAAAGCGTGGCAGGATCGGGGAAGAGCAGCAAATCGGACCGTGTAATGTCCCGAAAACCGCGTATCGCGTGCGCGTCAAATGAAACGCCGTTTTCAAACGCGGACTTAAGCCCGTCCGCCATGATTGAAATATTTTTCTGAAGTCCGAATATATCGCAAAAATTGAGGCGGACAAATTGCACGTCGTTTTCTTTTACAAACTCCAGGACTTCGTTTATGGTACTGTTCATATTTCCTCCTTGGCGGAATTAATACCTGCGGCTTATATTCGCTCCATGTAGTTTTATTCTTCCGGGACTCAACCTAAAAAAGCTACCAATTATCCGTAAGACTGTCATTTGTGATACCCTCGTCATCTTTACCGCTGCCCTTCTTGTGTTCCCGCATGGATACTATTACTACCATTGCAAACAGGGCTATCAGGAAAATGACCAGCATTATCAACATCGGGATATTATGCTCCGTTGATACGGGAGGAATATCGGAAGGATCCATATCCGGCAGCAGCATTTGTTTGGGAGTCGCCGATGATTTGAAGAAAATAAACATACATATTATGACGGTCGTTATCATCAGCGCCAAAGCGCCCAGGGCGGCGATTCTTATCTTAAAGTCTGATTGCGGCGAAATAGCCAAATAAATAATGCCGACAAAAGTAACAAGGCCGACAATTACCAGAAAAAACATATATTAATTATACCCTTACCGTTTGAAAAAAACAAGCCGGTAATTACTGCCGGCGCTGCCTTTTGCTTAATGCCCGCCTGAAGGCTTCCATGTCGGCTTCCGCGCCGGGGCCGCCGGGCTGCAATTCTTCCCGGCTGATGTCAAGATTAAAAGGGCGGCGGGCAACGTGTTCCGGAAAATGGGCATCGGACGATGTAGTGAGGGGATAGTCTTTGGTGTCCAGAGGCAGCCCGTTGATGGCCGGCGGAATACGGACGCACTCCAACGCCGCCCAGGGGCCGTCTACTACCACGCCTAACTGGCTGGTCATGGAAAAGGCGGAACGGTCAACATGGGCGGGAATTACAATGCCGCCGTATTCCGCTGTCTTTGCCCCGATTTGATCAATGGAAAGGTCAAGGGGGTTCACCAGATAATATTCAACCTCGCCGTCAATGTTGTCTTCTTCGTCAACATATACCTGATCCCCGGTTATTGCGCTGTTGTTCAGGAAAGGAGTCAGAATCGAATAGGCGTATTCGCTGAAAGCAAGGCTTGCCTCCAGACTGGTAAACAGGCAGAGGGCGTGAATTTCTTCGCTGGTAGTTGCCTCCATGCCAAAAATGGGAATAATGCCGAACCGGGGGCAGAGTTTCGCAAAAGCAGGACAGTTCAGGCTGGAATTGTGGTCGGTCAGGGCCATTACCTGTATATTTTTGGCGGCGGCAATTTCCAGCATATAACGGGGCGACATCTCCAGAGAACCGCAGGGAGACAGACAGGAATGATTATGCAGATCGGTCAACAACGCCACAATGTACCTCAACGCTATTATACAATATTATCCGGAAGAGTTCACACAAAGATCACAAAGGAAGAGAAGGACACAAAGAGGAATAAAAGGGGGTTTTTGTCTGTTATCTTATCGTGAAATTATCAAACTCAGATAGCTTACAACAACCCCCTTTTTTCCTTCTTTGTGTTCTTGGTACCTTTGTGATCTTTGTGTGAACTCTCTTTTATGCTATACTGAAAACATGGGTACGATAACTATTGCCTGCATAGGCAGCGGAAACATGGGTTTTGCCCTGATGAAAGGTGTCGCTGAGAGTGCCGGGGCGCATATTGGTTTTACTGACGCTGACGGACAAAAAGCGCGGACGGCGGCGGCGGAGTTGAACGCCGCGGTATACCAATCCAATACCGAAGCGGCTGAAAAAGGCGATTATATTTTTCTCGCGGTTAAGCCGCAGGTTTTGGCAGGAGTGCTGGCTGAAATCTCTCCGGTTGTACAGAAACGCCTGGCGGCGGGTAACGCGCCGGTACTGGTGTCCATGGCGGCGGGCTGGTCTATTGCGAAAATTCAGGCCGCTGTAGGGGAGGGTGCGGCGGCGCCGGCGGCGCGTATTATGCCCAACACGCCGGCGCTTGTTTCAAAAGGCCTTATTGCCCTTGCCGTCTCGCCGCAGATCAGCGGGGAAAGAGCCGCCGTGCTGGAAACCATGCTCAAAGGGGCCGGCGCGGTTGACCGCATAGATGAAAAATACCTGAACGCGGTTACCGGACTCTCCGGTTCCGGTCCCGCTTTCGCGTACCTGTTTATCGAAGCCCTTGCCGACGGCGGCGTTCTTGCCGGCCTGCCCCGCGACAAGGCGCTGCGTTACGCCGCGCAAACCGTTTTTGGCTCCGCGGCAATGGTTATGGAAACCGGCAAACATCCCGGCGAACTGAAAGACATGGTTTGTTCCCCCGGCGGCACGACCATTGCCGGCGTTGCCGCGCTGGAAACCGGCGCGTTTCGTTCAACGGTAATGCAGGCGGTAGAAGCCGCATGGCAGCGCGCGGCGGAACTGGCGTAGAGGTTTTTTAATCCACAATGACCATTACATCATATTGAGAACGCCGCGATTTTGTGGTATTTTATATAAGTGAGGCTGTTCAAGAATACATGGTTTAATCGGTTTGCCAAAAAAGAGGGTATTACAGACAACGAATTGCGTGAAGCGGTAAACCAGATGAAATACAAAAGTGAAATTTATGAAGTAATACACCAGGACGCAGTCGCATTGTTTGATATTGGGGCAATTTCCAAAGCCGAAATGAAAAAATTCGATAAAATGTGCCTTGTTAAAGAGCCAAAGGCATCGTATACGACTGAAAAGTCCCCAAAAACGGAGTATGCCGCCGCGTCCCATTATCGGTAATCCATTTGCCGGATACTATGCCGGGGTAAAAGAGTTTGTTGATAAGCCGACTGAAGTGTGGTTCGGAAATTATCTTTTGGGCACAATAAATAATGACAGTGGACTCATAGAGCCCAGCAGCACTATAATGCAACTAACAAATAATTCCTGAAAAGTGTTTCCGATGTCATTGTACATAACCGTGTACGATGTCATTGGGTTGTACCTAACACACAATATTCCGAGTATTACACGACACTTCATTTGAAACAGGCAATTATACTATTGCTTTCATTCTGCCATAGGCGGCGCAAGGGTGCCTGATACCATGACACCACTTTTTCGTAGTGTCATCACCTTGTCCGTTGATTTTTTCAACCTTTGGATTCCGGTGTTAGGTACGCTGCTCTCATTTTCTTTTCCTTATAATTAAGTTAGTCACCATAAAGATGACACTATGTTGGGACGTACATAATTTATTTTATTAATCTTTCTAATAGTATGTCCTGCGTGTTTCTTCTGGAATCAATTATAATTAATACATTAACAATATTTTTATCAATTTTGTATATTATTCTCCATGGAGATTCTATGAGCTGCCTATAATCTTTAATATTATTTTTTAATAATTCCGGGACATATCCCCCTCTTTCAGGAAAATGATTTAAAGAATTTATTCGATCCTCAAATTTTTTTAATACGTTTAACGCGTTCTTCGGATTGTTTTTGGATATATAATTGATAATTTCTCTTAAATCATTTTTCGCGGTTTTATTTATATTTACCGTAAAATGCTTTAATTTATCACCCATTTTCAAGTATTTCCTTTCTTAAATCAGAAAATACTTTTTCAGAAGGTTCAAAATCCCCGTTTTGAATATCTTTTTCCGCGATTTTTATCAAATGCAATAACGCGAAAGCATCCTGAGTCTCCTGATATGTTTGAATATCAACCAAAACCGCTTTAGCTTCCCCATTTTGTGTAATAATAACAGGATTTCGCCGGTCAGTGACATATTTCATCATATCAGCGGCATTTGTCTTTATATATGAGATAGGTTTTATATCGGCAGCTAAATTAACAGCCATAGTTTGCCTCCAGTACTTTTATAGTATCATATAAAGACTGTTCTGTCAATATATAAACGCAAGTAAAAACTCTCCCAACCGTAACTTGACATTATCCCAAGCAGGGCTAAAGTTCATTTATAACGCAAATGATGAAACTTCCGGTTCGCCCGATTATAATTTTTTCCGAAATATGGTATTTTTTAACAATAAGGAGTTAACTATGTATCAACAGAAATGGATTGCCGCGCTGGCCATTTTTTTGGCCGTGCCTATGATTTGCGTAGCGCAAACGTCATATTTTACCGGAGACGGCGGAAAGGGAAAGAGCATTACCATACTGCCGCCGCGGGGGGCTAACCTTGCGAAAGATCAGGCGTACCTGCCCGACCTTGTGGCGAACGAGCTGGTGAGCAACTTCCGCAGTTTTTCCGCCATGACCCTGTTTGACCGCGTAAGCAACCAGAAACAATACGACGAACTTCTGTCGGGCATCTATTCCGACAAGGACAAGGCGGGCCTTGACCTGGGGCATCTGGCGTCCACCGAGTATATGCTGGTGGGGGACATAACCAAAACCTCCACCGGTTATACGCTGCATTTGACCGTTAACAGAAACGACAATAAAACGACCGCGGCGGCGTATTCGGGAACCGTTTCCATTGCCGAGTTGGACAACCTGGTCGGCGTGCGGCGGGCTTCGCTTGACCTGCTTTCCAAGATGGGCGTACAGCTTACCGCGCAGGCGCAGGCCGAACTGGCCAAAGCGCCGACAACCGACCAGGTAAACGCGCTTACCACCATGGCGCAGGGCATTACCGCCCAGCGGCAGGGAACCGAAGTGGCGGCCCTCAGCTACTATTTCCAGGCCGCCGCCTTTGACCCCGCCTTAGCGGAAGCGGTAAGCCGCTCCTCAATACTGGCAGCCAATATTTCCAGCGGCAACATAGGCATGGACGCCCGCAATGACATTCAATGGCGGAAGAACTGGATAGCGCGGCTTGAAGAAACGGAAAAATGGTTTAACAGTTATTTTGACAATTATTTCAAAACCCTTCCGCCGATGCCCTATACCCTGCTTTATACCAGCGACATTGAGCAGATAGGGGAAATTGATTACCGGAACGAAACGGTAACCCTCGGCGGCATAATGACAAAACTGAGCGCTTCGGGGGAATGGGCGCGATCGGCGGAGACCTCGTTACAATCGGTTCAGAAGTCGGTACAGGCGGTCTATGACGGCCTGAACGCGACGGGAAGAAAAACGGTGTGGGGGCTGGACAAGTGGCCGCAGCAGGGCTCGTTCAACCGGTCGCCTTTTGGAAAGCAGGCTCAAAGTTTTACGGTTGTTATTGAACTGGTGAACAGCCGGAACAAGGTAATCGGCAGGCAAACCTTTCAGACAGGCGGAAGTTATGAGATTCCCGTCCCCTTGCCGGGAAACGGGACGCGGATTCAGATTTCCAACGGATTTAATACGGTGAATTTCGCCAATGTCAAGGCAGACGACATAACCGACAACCTGACCGTGCGGATAGCGAGCGTAAACGGAACGGCAGCCGAGACCGCGGTCAAAAACAAGGTTCTGCAAATACAGGCATGGCGATTTGCCATTGAAATGGTACAGGTGCCCGGCGGCAGTTTCCAGATGGGGAAGGAACTGGGTACGGCGGGCAGAGGCGACGTAACGCCGGTACACACGGTGACACTGACCGGTTTTAACATGAGCAAGTACCCGGTAACGCAGGCGCAGTATAAGTGGGTAATGGGGACGAACCCCAGTAATTTTACCGAATCTTTGGACTGCCCGGTGGAGAAGGTAACGTGGTATGACGCGGTGGAATTCTGCAACAAGCTGAGCGTTAAGGAAGGGTTGCAACCGGTGTATACGATCAGCGGCGAGACGGTAACGGCGGACTGGGGCAAAAACGGCTACCGCCTGCCGACCGAGGCGCAGTGGGAATACGCGGCAAAGGGCGGCAACCCAAACGCGGCAGGATGGGTTGGGTACACATATTCAGGGAGTAACAATATAGACGATGTGGCGTGGTATTCCGACAACAGCAACAGTAAAACTCACGAGGTAGGGCAGAAACGGCCCAATCGTCTCGGCTTGTACGACATGAGCGGCAATGTATATGAGTGGTGCTGGGACTGGTACGGTGACTATTCCAGCGGGGCGCAGACTGATCCACGGGGCGCGTCCTCGGGGGCTAGCCGCGTGATGCGCGGCGGGAGCTGGTCCTATTCAGCCGAGTACCTGCGTTCCGCGATCCGGAGCTACATCATCCCGTCGCATCAGGGGCTTCATTCTTGGCTTCCGGCTTGTCCGCCCCTAGTTTAACAGGCTCAATGAGGTAGAGCGAAATGCCCGAGCCGCAGCGAACGGAGTGAGCGTCGAACCGGAGGTTCGAAGGCTGGGCATGGAGCGTTCGCCCTTCGTTGCCGTACTTCAACTTAAGAATTTTTACCACGGAGTACACGGAGTTTCACGGTAACCGAATAACTGCGCCCCAACAAGGGGCGTTGACCGACTAAATGCGACTCGTTACCGCGCACAATAAAAACCACTGTGTACAGTAAATGCCGGATGCCTTTAGGCAGCCGAGAGCGCGGCGGAGGAAAAGATGATTTTCGTACCAAAACTCCGTGGTTATATTCTTCCAATCACGAAGTTGGTTATCAAGCCTTGCCTTGTCTGTATTGTTGATTATATTTTTGTCCAATAAAATACTGGTAAGCTCGCTGAGAAAGTTCTTAAGGTGTCCAAAGTTATTTGTTTCAATCGCCATAATTCTAGCGTCAATTTGGGAAAAACGTTCATCAAAAAACGCCTTTATTTCCGCTTTTCGGCGGTTTTGTGTAGTCCTCATTACTTGCTATTTACCCCATTAGAGTTTTTTATTAGGTCATGTATTGATATTTGAAATTTAATCCACAATGACCATTACATCGTAATCCCGCAGGGCCGCGGGGTTTGTTATCCGTATTTTTCCCGCGCCCGGAGCGATGCCGGTTACGTTTAACACACTCCCTTGCTGCCGTACTTCTATCGCGTAGGCGTTTTCAACCACCTGAAACTGAAACTTTTCCCTGTCGGCGGCATCGCCGTTCAGCAAAATCATCTGTAAGGGCTTGGTCTGGTCTTTTCTCACGATCATCGGGCTTTCGCTGACATCAATATCCGGCGGCGGCGGGGGCGACGGCTGCGGCAGTGAAATGAATTTCTTCCCGCATGAAATTAACAGCGCCACGCCAACAATAGCTAAATATTTTTTCATTGGTAGTACCTCTCAACAGTATCTATACCCAGCGGGATAATATTGTTCCGCTGGATGGTATCGCGGACATTGTTTCTCCTGACCGCGTTTCCTTTCTCATAGTTCATTTTGATAATTTGTATATCACCGCTGTGTTTCATGTCGGTTTCATCTTTGGTCAGAGCGACAAAGAAAAAACTGGTATCAAAAAATATCTGGGCGTACAGAAGATTATTGTGCGCCGGATAGCCCGCCAGCGCCACCGTAAACCGGTTTTTCCCTGTATTCAGGTTTTTGCGCTGTTCCGCGGGTATCAGGTAATTGTTTGATACAAAGGCAAAACGGTAGCGGCCGTCCGCGTATTGTTCTATTACTTTCATCACCGCTTCCGCTCCGGTCATGCGCGCCGTTTTCATTTTGCCAATAGTTACTTCCTGTACATTGATCAACACGCCGTCGTTCCATTGGGCGCCGGCGGAAAACGCGGCTGTTAATAACACGATGACAAAGAAACAGTTTTTCACAGCGCCACCTTTATCGTTACATCAAAAGAAATGTTTCTTATCGCGGCGCCCGCCATTCCGGTTTCCGTAAAGGAATAACCGGCAAAGCCCGCGGTGGCAATCATGGTGTCCCCCCGTGATTGTTCAATGGCCCGGTAATTCAGGGCCGCGTCCAACCGCATATAACTGCTTATGTTCCACAGCCAATCGGCCCGCAGATGGTAATAGATTCTTCCCCTGGTATAGTCTGTGTAACTCATGTATTTTTGATCCGGATCATGGCTTTCCAGTTTTCTGAAATAATGATTATCAATATGGTATCCCCGGATAAACGGCGACAGCGCCGCCTTTACGCCTATATGCGCGTTTTTAAGTTTCTTCCTGAAACCAATTCCCGGCGCGCACGTTATCCACTCCTGAATATATTCCACCGCCATCCCGTAGAGCTGTGTTTTTTTCGTATTGCCGTCCCAGTATGTCCAGCCGTCGTGCGCAATGAGCGCGTATCTGCCGTACCACAGTTCCGCCGCCATTTCAATAATGTACCGGTTGAGAATGGGAAAATACGCGGCAAGAATTCCTTCCGCCTCCATTCCCGCAAGGACGCTTGCGGGACTTTCCCCATAGCTGATTTTTTTCCCGTTATTGTCCCAGTCGTTATCATTCATGCTCCGGTTGTTTGACGGAAAATACCATGTACATATTCCTCCCAATGAAAAGCCGATTTTCCTGAACGGATCAACCGGCTCCAGAAAAAATCCCGTCCCTACAGCCATTTGAAACCCCATATTCCAGTCAATTGCGCTGATCAAATCATCGCCGGACGGATTTTTATACACCATTTCCTTCATGCTTAAACCGGACGCCTCAAGGTGAGCCTCAATGCCGGGGGCGTATTCGTTTCCCCTCAGATTAAAATGCAGATTATTCAGGGCATTCATGTTGATCATGCCCATACACAACATACCCAGCGCCATTATGGTGTTTTTCATCGCATTACTCCCTTTCATTGGTAATTATTGTTAATTTCATTTGTATATATCTATTAACAATATTATTTTTTTATTGACAATATTATTAACGAACAATAATATTAAAAACATGAGTGTTTTTACCAAAGACGGCGTCAATGAATTCAGGCGCGACAAGCCGCGCAAATCGGCCGGTCCCGCGTTTTCGTTAATGCACAAAATAATTCCACTCGTAATCTGCCTGCTTTCATTGGTTATTTCCACGCAGTTTCTCGCGGACCGGCTGGGATACGATCCCTCCGTACTGGGCTACCCCTGGTTTATGGTGAACAATTATTATCCGGTTTATTATCCGTTTCTCATGTTTCCGCTCATTATCCGGGGTATCGGTACGGATGATCAAATCCTGGGGAAGATCATTTTTGATTCAACCATGATTATGGTCATCGGTATTTTTACCGGCGTTATGGCGTATTTTATTCTGTCATGGACAAGAACGGCCATGAGCAGGAAGCAAAATATCCACGGCACCGCGCGCTGGGGCACGGTTAAGGATATTCAGGCAATCGGCCTGTTTGAAGACGCGGGCGTGGTCATCGGCCAGCAGGAAAACGCGAAGGTTGATTACGCGATGGTTCACGGTTCGGTGAAATTATCACTGCGCAGGCCGTCGAAAATACTGCGCCATAGCGGGCAGACTTCAACGATTATGTTTGCTCCCACCCGTAGCGGAAAAGGGGTCAGCTCCGTTATCCCCACCTGTATTGACTATCCCCACAGCCTGATAACGATTGATCCCAAGGGTGAGAATTTTAACATGACCGCCGGCTGGCGCAGGAAATTTTCCCATGTGCTGCGTTTGTCGCCGGTCAGCCAGGATACCCTGCAATTCAACATACTTGACGAGTTAAGCGAAGGATGCGCCTACCGCGACGCTTCGATGATAGCCGACATACTGACCAGCCCCGCGGACGGCAAAGCCGACGGCAGCTCGAAGCACTGGACTGACACCGCCAAAGACCTGATAACCGGAACTATCCTTCATGTTAAATTTTCGGATTACCCGGACAAGTCCCTGTACGGCGTATTGGCGTTTTTATCACAGGCCGGCAGAGGCGGCCATGCCGGCTCCGATGAAGAAGACCGGGGTCTTGCCTTGCTGGACTGCATGATTAACGAGTACCATTCCTCGCCTGAGATTCATGAAATTGTCTGCAATGTCGCGCGGAGGAACAAGACGCGCCCCCCTGATGAACGGGGTTCGGTATTTTCTACCGCGGTAACGGCCCTGCAAATATTTGAGGACCCCCTGGTTCGCAACTGCAGTTCGTCCAGCGATTTTTGCCTGAATGATTTTAAGGTGTGCGAACACCCCCTTTCCCTCTACATTACCGTTCCCTTCCCCGACCTTGACCGCCTTTCCTCATTTATCCGCGTTATCGTCACCTTTATACTGCGCAAGTTTTCCCAGGATGAAGTCCAGTTCGGCGCGCAAAAACTGAAACATCCTATTCTGTTTTTAATAGACGAATTCCCCACCCTCGGAACCTTTACCGCGCTGGAAACCATGATGGGGATTCTTGCCGGTTACGGCATCACTTTCTACCTTATCTGCCAGTCGCCGAGCCAGATTTACCGGCTGTACGGGGAACATACCACTATATTCGACCATTGTAAGTTTATCATGACTTACGCCATGTCCGACCCCAAAGGCGCGGAAATGTTTTCCAAAATGACCGGCGTTGAGTCGGTGACATTCAGCAATGTTTCAAAGAGCGGCAGCCGCTACGAGGCGGGAATGAATAATATCAATATTTCCGAACAGACCCAGCAGAGAAATTTAATGAACGCCGATGAGATTCAGCATCTGCCCGCCAACCAGCTTATCATTTTTCCGCAGGGATCCCCGGCGATAATCGCCAAAAAGAACGTCTATTACGCCGACCCCCGTTATAAGGACAAGGTGAATTTGCCGGTTCCCCGAAACCGCCGGGAACTTTTGCTGGAATGTCCGCGTAATGAGGGATTCAGGCGGTAAATATGCATTTTTCAAGCCAGGAAACCAAGGAACGGGAAATTGACAATATCCGCTATAACCTGCGGAATCTGGTTCCGTTTCTGAACGACCCGAAGTTAACTGACATTTTTTGCTCATCGGAAGGCAGGATAAGCGTTAAATGTTTCGGGCAGCCCATACGCGATACCGACGTACAGTTTTCCATGAGCGAGCGCCTGCAGGTATTAAACCAGATAGCGAAATATATGGAACAGAATATTGATTTTTTCCGCTATCCGGTGCTTGAGGCGACCATACCGGTTCCCGAATGGAAAAGCGCCCGCATCACCGGCATCTTCCCTCCCTGGGCCGCGGGGCCCTCGTTTACCATCAGAAAGCCGCCGGATAAAATTTATCTGCTGGAAGATTATGTGCGGAACGGCCAGTTAAGCGAAGAGCGTTACCGGATAATTGTTGATTACATTAAAAATAAAAAGAACATTATCATAGCGGGCGGAACCGGCAGCGGCAAGACCACCCTGTCCAACGCCCTTATTCAAAAAAAATGCGAGCTGTTTCCCGATGACCGCTATTTTATCGTGCAGGATGTTTCGGAACTCCAGTGCAATACCAAATATACGGAAATGATCATCATCCGTAGCGAACAGGCCGTCAGCGCCGTATCCCTTTCCCTGCGCTATACCCCCAACTGCATTATTTTCGGCGAGGTTCGCAAGGGATCCGTCATGGCGGAACTGCTGGACGCGTGGAATACCGGGCATCCGGGAGGTTTAACCACCCTTCACTCGAATTCGGCGGCGTTAACCGTCACGCGCATCAGGAAACTCCTCCTTGATCATTATCACGGCGAATCGTCCCTGCCTGATCTGCATGAATACATCGACCTGATTATTTATATCAGGCAGGACAGAAATACCGGAGTCATAATCGATGAAATTATGGAAATGAAAAAACAAAATATAACGAATGAAAGTTAATAATGTTTCCTTTGAATATTAATATTATTTCTATTGAATGGTATTAATATAATTTTATTTGACAAAAAACAACACCTGAACATAAACTTAAGAAAATAAATTATTTATAAGGAGTGAGGTATGTCTTTGTATTCTGATTATCGGTCGTCAACAAGAATAAAAGCGGTTTTTATTCTTGGCTTTTTAATTCTGTCGGCGTCGCTGTGCTTTGCCGACATGACTCCCAACTACAGTGAAACGGTCAGGGATATTGGCGGGCTCTCGGAAGTCTTGAATCAAATTCTCGGCTTCTTCAGGTCCAATTATATGAAGGCAATCGTTTCCATCGCGCTCGGCGGGCTTGCCGTCGGCATGATAATCAACCGGGGGGAACCGGGAATGGTCAAAAAATTCATTCCCTGGATTGCCGGTTGCACCCTTTTATTGAGCCTTTCAGCAATAGTGGATATTGTCTTCAAAACTTCGGGGGCAAAATAATTGAATACGGCGGCGGCGCCCCTGGCGGCGAAAAAGATTTATGATTATGCCATTCCGGTGCGCCGGAGCATTATTCATCGTGATCTTTGGCTGGGGGTACCGTTCATACCCTTAATGGTTCTGGGTTTTACCACAATCCTTATGGTGTTTACCTTCGGACAGATTGCCTTCCTCATTGTCACCGTTATTTCATGGTTTGCGCTTAAGTACATAACCAAACAGGATGAATGGCTTTTGGATATAGTGATTGCTTCATTGCTGCAGCCCGATGAATTACGTTAGGGAGGGTAGATATGTTAAGCAGGATGATAGATTTCTGGAACGGCATTTTTGCCGATGAGAGGGGCCAGCCCAAACAGGGACACGAATACCGGACGCTGTACAACATATTTGATTCCGTGGAACTCGGCGTTATTCTCAGGTGGCGCGACGGGAAACTCCAGGATGACGGCGACTTGCCCGCGGTTGAATTTCAGGACGCCCATATTGAGCATTACCGCAGCGGCCTCCTGCATAACGATTCGAATAATAAAAACGGAATGCTCAATCCGGCCATTATCTCGAAATACGGCGCGCAGGTTGAGTATTATATCAACGGCAAGCAGGTATCGGAGTAGTATCATGGAAAATTATTTTTACAGGGAACTTAACAGCAAAACCTTTGATGCCGTCGGAAGGGACGCGGCTTTTTTTATGAGGCCGGGTGATTTCACCCTTCCCTTTATCTGCGATTCATTTTCCGGAAAGCCCATTACCGGGGCCAATTACTTTAACCTGCAGCTTCACAATGACCTGAATGGTACGCGCCACACGGAATACGTCAAGATGAATGAAGTTTTATCATCCAAACCTGACTGGCTTTCAACGCTTCCCCATGAAAAAAGACCGAGGGGAATCTTATACCATGAAGAAAGCCCGTCCTTATCTCCGCGTTATTCTTTTGTGATGCCGACGGCGGCGCTTAATCAGGACGTATACATTGATAACCAGAACAGGCGGGGAAATGACTATATCCCGTTTCAGACCAATAGCGCGCATGTGAGCGGCTTTGGTGATTTTGTCCGCGAGCAGTTTACCAATGCGGTTAACGCCTCTTTAAGCGGCTGCACCTTCAGAAGCGCCATACCGGAACGGGAGATGGATCAATTCAAAATAAGGCTTATCAGTGAAATTACCGGAAATCCCGAATTTATGGTGGGAATGGCCAACAGGGCTTATCAGGAAGTCGCCGAATTGCACTATTGTCCCTTTGACAAAAAACAGTTTGTTGAAAAGGCCCGCGATGAAAACAGCCATGAATTCAGGCAATTACATTTGGTCATAAGCGATCATGTTGAAGATATATACATTAACAAAAAACCGTCGTTCAACCGGGAATTTAATGAGTTTGCAAAACCATTGATCATCAATATTGTACATCTTCACCTTGACAATCTGGACAGCTCTGAGCGAAAAACCGCCATTAACCGGGAAACCGCGCAATTCATTAAAGAAAAAATCAGGGAAGACAGGCCGGCCGCCGTTTTAGCGGATACCTTTGCCGGAACTTTTGTCGAAAAAGCGCAGAAACTGGCAAGAATCGGCAAGAAAGTATTTCCCGGCGTGATGCTTGCCGCCGCGCTGGTCAGCCCCGTTCTTGGCCATGTTGATACCGGCATCGCGACAGGTATCGCAAGTTCCGTGCTGTCTACTATTATGGCCCAATACAAGATTCCCGAACATTACCCGGGCCGGAATAAAATTGACATCGGTAAACAAATATTTCAGGGCGGCGAAACCAACGGCAGGAGTCACCGGACACATGCCATGGCAATGAGCCGCCGGTGAGGGTGAAGAAGATTCACACAAAGAACACTAAGGAAGAGAAGAACACAAAGAGGAATCAGGGGGGGTTTGTTCGTTATCTTATCGTGAAGTTATCAATATCAGATAACTTACAACAACCCTCTTTTTTTCTTCCTTTGTGATCTTATAACCTTTGTGTCTTTGTGTGAAATCTTCAGGCAAAACCAAATTGACGCTTGCCGCTTTTGCCCCCTATAATAAACTTCTATGTCTGTCGAATTACTGGCCCCTGCCGGATCGCCTGAAGCGCTGGACGCCGCGGTGGGGGAGGGGGCCGATGCGGTATATCTGGGACTGAAAAATTTCAACGCCCGTATGCGCAGCGCCAATTTTACCTATGCGCAGTTTGAAGCCGCCCTGCGGTCCCTGCGGCGTATGGGAAAAAAAGTTTATGTCGCGGTGAATACCGTTTTTGAACAGCGCGAAGCGGACCGGGTTTACCAACTGCTCAAGTACCTTTCCTCCGTTGGGCCTGACGCGCTGATTGTGCAGGATTTCGGCGTTCTGGCAATGGCGCGCTCGGAATTTCCCCAGCTAAAACTGCACGCTTCTACCCAGATGAACATTGCTTCCGGCAGGGGGGCCAATATGCTGTCCCGCTCCGGCGTTTCGCGGGTAGTGCTGGCGCGGGAACTCAGTCTGGAAGAACTGCGTTCCATACGGTCAGAAACCAACATGGAACTGGAAGTTTTCGTGCATGGCGCGTTATGCGTCAGCGTTTCCGGCCTCTGCCTGTTTTCAAGCTGCCTCGGCGGCAAGTCCGCCAACCGGGGAATGTGTACCCAGGCCTGCCGGCGCCTGTACCACCGCGGGGAAGACAACGCCGGCGCGGCCTCAACCGAAAACGGGTATTACTTCAGCCCCGCCGATTTGCAGCTTCTGGAATATCTGCCCGATCTTGCCGCGGCGGGGATAAACGCCCTCAAAATCGAAGGACGGATGAAAAGCGCCGATTATGTGGGGGCGGTCGTTTCCGCTTACCGCATGGTTCTGGACGCGATGAACGACAACAGCGATGAAGAAAAAATCCGGCGCAGCGTCGCCGAAGGACAGAAGATTCTCCGGGGTGATTTTGCCCGCGGCAAGACTGCCTGTTTTTTCAATGCGGCGCGTACGGACAACAGCGTTAACTGGCTGAACCCCGCCCAGGACGGCGGCACGGGTATCAGTTTGGGGGTGATTGAAAGAATACAGGGCAAAGCCGGCGAGCGGCGGGCTCTGGTTTCCGGCGGGGAGTTGTCCGCCGGCGCGCTGCCTGCCGCGGGGGATTCGATACGGCTGCACCGCAGCGATGATTCCGAGCGGGTGTCGCATAAGGTACAATTTGCCGAGGCAACGGCGGATGGTTTGTGGCTTTCCGTTCCCGATGGTTTTGAAAGGGGCGACCGCGTGTACCTTATCCAGACCAAGGCAATGTCAAAACGCCATAAGCCGGTCATTACCCATAACGCGAAAACAGGCGGGCGGGGGCCGGGGCATGAAAAAGCGCCGCCGGCATGGCCGCCGCTTCCGGCTCTTGCTTCCCGAAAAACCGCAAAAAACAAACCCGCCGTTTTTCCCGATGGTTTGTATGTCGCGACTTCCCGTATCAATGACCTGTACATTGTACAATCATCCCGTCCGGAGCGGGTGATGCTCACCCTGACCCGTAAAACCATTGATTATCTTTTGGGGGAGGACAAGCCGCCGCTGCCCTTTAAGCCCGCCGATATTATTCTGATACTGCAGCCTTTTTTCCCGCAAGCCGCTGTGGAAGATTTTGCCGGAATAATTGATTCCCTTGTTGACAGGGGCTACCGGCAGTTTATCGTCAACAATTTGGGGCATTTTTCCCTGTTCCGCGACATACGCCCGGAGGTGCAGCTTATCGCCGGCCCCTGGCTGTATACTTTTAACACATGGGCGCTTTCGTATGTGTTGTCGCTGGGAATAGACGGCTTTGTTTCGCCGTTGGAGAATAACCGGCAGAATTGGGAACGTACTATTGACGCGGGAAGCCGGCAAACGCGGTCCTTGGCCTTTGTGCCGGTTTTTATCTGGCCCCCCCTGTTTCAAATTCGCGCCGATCTGGGAACCTTGTACGATTTCAACACGTTTTCGGATAACCGCGGCGAAAATTTTTCCCTGGTCTGCGGCCCCGAAGGGTCGCTGGTTTTTCCCGAGAAACCCTTTTCCATTACCGACAAAATCCCTTTCCTCAAAGAAGCGGGCTTTCGGCGCTTTATCATAGACATAGCCGGGAACTTCCCCGGCGGCCAGCCCCTGAAAAAAACGGATTACAAAGACCTTATGCGGGCGATAGATAGCGGTACGCCGCTGCCCCGCGTAAGCCGCTTTAACTGGAAAAACGGTTTTTACACTACAGAAAAACCGGCGGCAAAAAGCAAAGAGCAGTGAAAATACTGATTAATTGTCCCGGAAGATTTACCACGGAGTACACGGAGTTTCACGGAGGAGTAAGGCTGTCGTATCAAAACTCCGTGTTACTCCGTGACCTCCGTGGTTATATTCTTCTGTTACTTAGAACGTTACCGCTTCGAGAACTTCGGTCATGACGGGAGCGCTGTCGCCGTCTTCAAGGGGGATGTCATCAGGGTACTCCTGCGCCGCCATGGCATGATCTTCGCCCGCGGATGCCAATTTTTCATTGTTGGCGTCTTTCTTGAATTCGGGACGGAATTCAACATGCTCGGCAACGATAGCGATTTTTGCGTGTTGTTTGCCGTCATTGCCGGTCCACCTGTCCTGTTTCAGGCGACCAACTACCCGTACCCCGCGCCCTTTTTTTCCCAGGTTGTTGCAGGCCTCCGCCAATTTTGCCCAGGTTTCAACTTCGAAAAAGGAAACCTCCTTTTCAAATCCGGAATCCTGTTTGTAGAAACGGTTGGAGGCCAGGCTGAATGTGCAGACTGATGTTCCTTTGGGGGTGCTGCGTAAGAGCGGGTCCCTCACCATGTTTCCCTCGATAAGAATGCTGTTGAGATTGTTCATATAACATCTCCCTATACCATGATCCGGCTGCATACAGCGGCCGGACATAGACAGTGTGCAGCTTGTAAAATTGAAAAAAACAAGCTGCACAATTCTATCTATGTATTTTATATAGGGTGCAAACAGGCAAAAAGCATTAGTCTTGGCGCAAAAAAATTGAAAAAAAATTAACCACGGAGTACACGTCGAACCTACGGTTCGCGGTTTAAGATATTAGTATCTTAATTCCTCTTTTATTAACGGTCCTGGCCTCTGGACTCCATAAACGTCTTGTATTTTTCAGGGTCGCTCTTGAAGGCGACGATGTGCGATATCGGATCCATCAGGGCGCGTTCAAGGGCTTCTTCCGCCTCAAACATCAACCGTTCGGCATTGACGGGCCTTCCCGTTCTGGCCGACAGCCCCATGCACAGATCGGTTTTTGTTTTAAAGAAATCGGGGTATTTGCCCATAATGCGGTTGTGGAATTCATCGGCATTGAGAAAGCCGGTGTCAAGGTTAAAACCGGGACAGATCACCGAAATGCTCTTCTCGCCTTTTTCACAGACAAAATCCCTGGATGTAAAAAAACGCGCCGCGTCGGCGGCAAAACGGGCGTAAAAGGTCTCATCGGCGGCAGGTTTATATTCTATGCTGATGAACGCCAGGTCCTGCCCCGCCGCCGCGCAGCGCTGCAGTTCCTCGGTAAGCCTGGTTTCGGTGTTCTCTTCCCTGACAACGCGCCCCCGCAGTGAATAACTCCCTCCGGCGGCGTAAGCTGTTCCGGCGGCAGGGCCTGCGGCCATGTTATTATCCCGTTTGTCCTCGGCCTTTGGTTTGTTATGCGCCACATGTTCCTTGCGTACCGACTCGGCGATCAAGGTAAAAAACGCCAGAAAAAGGGCCGAGGCAATCAAAAACAACGCCTGTTTGAGGATTTCAGTCAGCTCCGCGTAATCCAGCGCCCCCGCCACCGCCTGAATATTGACATTGCGCAAGCCCTGTATCCTCAGAGGCTGGTAGAGCATCTGGCGGGAAAAATCAAAGCGGTTTCTGAAACGGGGCGAACCGTTTACGTAATTGAGCGCCCTGCCCCGTTCCTTTTCAAAACCATATTCACCGTTGGGGCCGGTGATAATAATCCCCTCAAGGGTTTTGCTGGCATCAAGGGATTTCTGGATGATTTCGATAAAGGTCTCATCCATAAAACTGAGCACTCCGGCGGAAGATGCCAGATCGGCAAGATCGAAAAATTCCTGTTCGGCGACAAGGCGGTATTGTTCCATGCTGGTGTTGATGCGGACTATCACGGAAACCAGCGCCCCCAGGTACACGAGGATACAAACAGAGGCTATAATTATGCCCAAAACCGAATTTTTTCTTGTAGAATGTGCTTGACCCATAAAGCTATTATATACGTTTTTTCCGGTTTCTGCTAGGATTATGAGCATGAATTTGCGAGAATCTTGCCTGCCTGTAGGCTGGTATCCCCGCAATTCCGGCGAAATCAGCCGTTTTTTGTCGGAATGGAGCGCGGATCACGGTACGGCCCGCGCCGCCATAGCTCCCCACGCGGGCTGGCGCTATTCGGGAAGAGTCGCCGCGCGGGCAATATCATCCCTGGACAGAAAAATGGATACCCTGGTGGTAATCGGCGGTCATTTACCCGCGGGTTATCCGCCGCTCTTCGCGCTGGAAGACGCCGTAAGTACGCCGCTGGGCGCTATGGCCATAAACGCCGCCCTCCGCGCCGCTGTATATAAAGAACTGGACGGTCGGGAAGACCGTTTCCCCGATAACACCGTCGAAGTGCTGCTGCCCATGGCGCGTTTTTTCTTTCCCGACGCGTCGCTGCTCTGGCTGCGCCTTCCCGCCGAATTGTCATCGTTTGACGCGGGCAAGGCCATTGCCGCGGCGGCGAAAAACGCGGGCTGTACCATAGCGGTACTGGCCTCAACCGACTTGACCCACTATGGCCCCAGCTACCATTTTACCCCTCACGGCATCGGGCCGGAAGCGCTGCGCTGGATGCGGGAAGTCAACGACCGCCATTTTATTGACGCGGTGGAATCGGGAGATCCCACCGCCGTTCTGGAACGGGCGGAAACGGATTCCTCAAGCTGTTCCGCCGGCGCGGTCCTCGGCGCGATGGGTTTCGCCTCCGCGCAAGGCCTGGGCCCCGCCCGCCTGCTTCAATACGGAACCAGCGCCGGTGAAGGCGAAGAAATCCCCGATTCGTTTGTCGGCTATGCCGCGTGCGCGTTTCAATAATCAACTTTCCACAGAAATAAACCTTGCGGCGGCAAAGTCGGACCGGCGCGGCCGCGGCTGCCTGAAGCGATAATGTCCCGCAGCAGTTCAGGCGGCGTATCGGATTCCTCATAATGGAGGAAGGTTCCGGCAATGGAACGCACCATTTTCCACAAAAAAGCGTTGGCGCTTATCTCGAAAACCAGGCGGGAACCTTCCGTAAAAAAGGCGGCGTGGAAAATGTACCTGCTGCGGGATTTGCTGGTATCGCCGGCGCCGGCAAAAATTGAGCAGTCCCGTTCCCCCGTCAGCAGGCGGCAGTAGGCGTTGAGCAGGTCAATACGCGGGCTGCGCCACAGTTGCAGCGCATAACGGCTTTCATGGGGCAGGGCCCGCCGTCCGCAGATAAAAAAATAACGGTAGGTTCTCATGCGCGCGTCAAAACGGGCGTGAAAATCCGCGCGCGTTTCAGAGGATTCAAGAATCCGCACGTCGGGGGGCAGCAGGCCGTTGAGGGCCGGAACAAAACGTTCCGGTTTAATGTTTTCTATATCGGTGCGGAAATGGGCAGCCTGCCCGGCGGCATGAACGCCCGAATCGGTGCGGCCCGATCCGGTCAGCGTAACGTAATGCCGGTGCATCTGTTCCAGGGCGGCTTCAATGACCGCCTGCACGCTAGGCTGTCCCGCCTGTCGCTGCCATCCGCAGTAGTCCGTGCCGTCATAGGCAATCAGCAGTTTAATCGTCCGCATGGTTTTTTCCTAAAGACTTCACACAAAGATCACAAAGGTACAAAGAGCACGAAGGAAAGAAGGAAAAAGGGAGTTGTTGTAAGCAAGCTGGGCTTGATAAATCACGATAAGATAACATACAATAACCCCTTGATTCCTCTTGGTGTTCTTCTCTTCCTCCGTGTTCTTTGTGTGAAGCCTTCTGAAACAAATTTATCAGTCAGACGTGCCCAGTTCTTTGTTAATCGTTTCATACAGTTTGCGGACCAAATCAAGGAACGCCCCCGGTTTGTCTTTGGATTTTCTTCCCATGCCAAAGAGTTTGGCTATGATTCTGCGGGCATTCTCAAGAGAGGCCTTTCGTTCCTCAGCGTTGTGCGAGGGGCCGTATTTGTAGTGCAGATAAGCGCAGAGGTACAGCATACCCTCGTAGCCGTAGTTTTTATCCAAATCCGGACCGAACATTTTGAGATTCGACATAGCCTCAATACCGCTCTGCTCACGGGTAAGGGCCTCATTATAAAAATACTGTGCCTTTTTACGAAATAAATTCGCCAGCCAGTCGTAGTGCTGTCCGGGGAATTTTTTGTTCAAATCATCAAAAATCCACGCCGTTCTTAAAGAAGTCAGCCCCTGCTTGATGGTAGGCGAAGTGTGTTTGCTTTCATAAAAATCATAACAACGGAGAGTCAGATACTGCGAAGCGGCTCCTTCCACCAGGCCCCGCGGCTCGCTAAAATCCACATCGGGAAAAATCAAGCGGGTATCTTCTTTGCGGCTCGCCTGATCGGTTTTTGCTTTTTCCTTTCCTACCGGGGGAAGCTGAGCAAAATCATTTTCCGCTGAGGCAAACCAGCATTCAGGACAAACCACCGCGTGGTATATCAGGGGATACACCTCGCCGTATTTTACCGACGGCTCGTACATCCGGTGCAGTTCTACGGTAAGGCCTCCGGCGATCAACCTGCCGCCGCCGGAAAGTAATTCTTCCTTGTGAAAAACGGTTCCGCAAGCCGGACAGGTGTAATCCTTTTTGCCAATAAATGATACTTTTAATTCTTTTTCCGCTTTTTCCTCATTGTCTTCACTCATAGAACCTCCAGAACGACCATAGCAAGCGCGTTGTCCTGTTCGTGGGTAAGGGACAGATGCACCCGGTTTGCCCCGTTTTTTTTCAGGGCTTCCCGCGCGGTAGAAAAAACCTGCAGCTCGGGCCGCCCATTGTGATGGTTAATAACCATAATATCTTTTAGTACGATTCCTTCAAGCCCCGTGCCCAGCGCTTTGCCCAACGCTTCCTTGGCGGCGAAACGGCTTGCCAGGGAAAGATCCGCCCCTCCTCCCCGTGAAAGGGCAGTAGCAAGTTCCTGGGGATGAAAGTAACGTTCCAGCAAACCGGGCTGTGAACGCCAGCGCCGCATACGCTGAACCTGAACTATGTCAATGCCGATACCGGTAATCAAAAGGGGTGTTCCTTATTTTCCGGGTTTTTAAGGGTAACCGTCAAATTTATGTCCTCCGGTTCGCGCCTGATCAGGGAAAAATCCGGGGATAAATCAACCATGACCGGCAGGGTATAGGTTCCCGGTTCCGCAATACCCGAACAATCAACGGTAAAAAAACCCGGCGGCGGCTGAAAAGCGTCAAGTTCCGACTGCTTCCCGTCAATACGAACACTCCCCGTCCTGCCGCCCAGGTCCGCCGCAAAATGGGCGTTAAGCCCTTTCAGGATAATGGCAATGCCGTCTATGCTCCGCACTGAAACCGTCGGATTGATAAAGCAGGAAAATTCCGCTATGCCGCTTCCCCGTAATACCAGCAGCGGACTCGGATTGGCTATATGTACCTCCATGCTGAAATCACCGGTTCTTCCGTTAAGGCCGATAGGTTCCGTTTTTATTTCCGCGATGGATTCAAGAAGGCCAAGAGGCCCGGTTACCTCTATCTCCGGCGGGGAGATTGAATGGGATATAAGGTCAAAACCGTCGGCAACCCTGCCCTGAATGACCGCCGCCAGCGGCAGGGTCCTGGTGATCTTCCGGTCAAGCTGGACGGAAATTTTCAGGGGATACACGACTATTTCCAGCGGTTCAATATCCAGCGCGCTTTCTTTTCTGCGTATCTGCACCGGAGCGCTGTACAAGCCCTCGGTTTCATATCGGGATAAATCAACGTAAGCCTCAATATCGTTGTCGGCAATTGACTGGATGCCGCCGTCTTCCCCCCGCAAAGTTACCCTGACGCTACGGGGATAGGCGCTTGCCGGAACCAGATCGGAATTGGTTTCAACAATTAAGGGAACCGAAAGAGGGCGCGTGGTCATGGTATTCAGACGGTGAAACATGAACAGGATAAAGGCAAGGACAATGGACAGTACCTTGACCGGCCAGTTTTCAATTATTTTGACTATCAGTTTTCTACTGTTCAACCAGGATACCCTTTCCCTCGTTTATGGACGGCGGGGCCGTATCATCCCGGTCCACCAGTTTAAGGCTTCCCCTGTCCAGCAGGTCCCTCAGTTTGCGGCTGACCTCTATGGCGGAAAGATCGTAATACAGACGGGAATCAAAGGCTATTGAGATAGCGCCGGTTTCTTCGGAAACAACCAGCACGACAGCGTCTGATTGTTCCGACATACCCAGGCTTGCCCGGTGCCGGGTGCCAAAACTCTTCCGTATGTCCTGCTGTTCCGAAAGGGGCAGCAAACAGCCCGCCGCGACTATCCTGCCGTTTTGTATGATCATGGCCCCGTCATGCAGGGGGCCGTCAAATTCAAAAACCGCCACGATAAGGCTGGAAGAAATTTCAGCGTTTATCCTTGTCCCCGTTTCAATAATATTGCGAATATTTATTTTGCGGGGAAAAACCACCAGCATTCCCCGCCGCTTTTGGGAAAGCAGTTCCGCGGCGGTCACCACCGCTTCAAGCTGGCCAATGTTCGGCCCGGTATCAGGGCGGAAGAATTCTCCCTGCCCCAGACGCATGATCAATTTACGGAGTTCCGGCTGGAAGACAATGGCGACGATAATAAACAGCCCCGGCCCCAGAATATTCAACACCCATTGCAGGGTGGTCAGCTTAAAAAAATACGCGATGCCGTACACCAAGGCAAGAAACCCCGCCCCTTTGACCAACTGCAGGGCCTGGGTCTTCACCAAAAGTTCATAACCTTTGTACAGAAGAAAGGCAAGCAGCGCCACATCCAGAATGGGGCGGATGAGATCATACATGGTAGAAAGACGCTGAATCCAGTCCATTGGTTAATTATAAAGGCTCTTGCAAAACTATGGCAATAGCAGAAATGTATGCCTAAAGCGAATATTGGGCGGCCTGCCCGCGCTCAAAAAAGCGGCGCCGGAGTGACGGCGCCCGGGGCGTGTACCTCATTGCCTGTTTGTCAGGTAATGGCTGAATACCCGATCTTCTTTACAGATATGATTGATCCACCAGTTTTTGAGAAACTCCAGAAACTCCTGAGGGTCTTTATTCCAGATACTGTCCTGACTGGTGTGGGACAGCGCCTGGGTCAATTCTTTGTGTAAGGTACGATGGTGTTCCAACTCGGGGTAGCCGCATTTTTGAAGAAAATCTTCTTCGATTTCGAAATGGATGCGGGTATATTCGGCGACCATGCCGATTACGGGCTTGAGCATCTCATTGCCATGCTTGTTCTGTATCGCAAAGCAGAGAGAATTGATGGTGGAAACAATCCCCCGGTGCTGCTCGTCAACAATCGGTATTCCCAAATTGTACGAGGGCTGCCAGACAATAAGAATGTTGTGATTCAACAAACTATGCCAAGCCTCTTTTTCAGCGGTTATATTGGGCATATTTCCTCCAGTGCTTTCAGGATAAACATCTTGCTGCCGACTGTCAAGCGCCGGCCCCCGAAATGCTTTAATATAGAAACGTTATCAAAAGCCCTCTGGCGCGTATTGACATTATCCCCAATAAAAAGATAAAATAATGTTCCGGAAGTTGTTATGGCAAAGAATACTTTCTTTAAAAAATTACGGGTAGAATATTTTTCAAAGTACTTTCCTTATGATGATGAATTGGCGGCAATAATTGATAAAGAAGAAAGCCATGATTTCCTAAAAAATCAGGTAGTTCAAAATATGCATATTTATCTTGTTGAGTATTTATTGGCTTTTTCCCGCAGATGGTTTAATAAAAATGGTTTTACAGTGCTTGATTGGGGTTGTGGAAAATGCCAGGTGTCGTACCTGTTAAAGAAAAGAAATATTAGCGTTTTAAGTTGTGATGTGGATATATCGGAACGCGGCGATTCAGCGTTCGGACAGTATACCCCGATAGCGGAACATGCAAAGATAAATATTATACCGTTAAAACACGCGTATATTCTGCCTTTTGCCGATGAAAGTTTTGATGTTGTGTTGAGTTTTGGGGTATTGGAACATGTGGAGAATGACAAAAAATCACTGGAAGAAATAAACAGGATATTGAAACCGAACGGATTATTTTTTTGCTTCTGGCTGCCGTATAAATATTCACCGCGTCAAAATTGGATAAAATTACAGGGTGATAATTATCATGACAGATTGTATGTTATGAATAAAGTAAAACATTTGCTGGATGAAACGCGGTTTAATCTAATGGATTATTGGTATAGGGATTTTCTGCCGTTTCGCCGTCTGCCATTCGGCCGGAAAAATTTCAGAATAATGGAAAATTTTGATAATTGGCTTTGCAGGAATACAGCGCTCAAATATTTGGCGTCAAATATTGAATTTGTAGGAAGTAAAAAAGGAATATAGACACAGGAAAAACAGCGCCTGTTTTATTTATAAATGATGTATAATAAGCCATGAAAGAATTACAACCCATTGCCGAATTTGCCCGCAGGATCAGGGAAAATATTGAGACGGTTTTTTTGGGTAAGACCGCCGTAATCGACATGCTGATAACCGCGTTTCTTGCCCGCGGCCATGTGCTGCTGGAGGATGTGCCCGGCACGGGGAAGACCATTCTGGCGCGGGCTTTTGCCGCCAGCCTGAATCTCAGTTTTGCCCGAATCCAGTGTACGCCGGACTTGCTGCCGGCGGACATACTGGGCGTGTCGGTGTGGCGGCAGGGCGAGGAATTTGAGGACAGCGTCGAACCGCGGACCAAAGGTCCGGCGGTTCGCGGGCGTTTTGTGTATCAGCCGGGGCCGCTGGTAAATCAATTTGTGCTGGTGGATGAAATAAACCGCGCTACTCCCCGTACCCAGTCGGCGCTTTTGGAAGCGATGGCGGAAGGACAGATTTCCGTTGACGGGAAGCGCTATATTCTGCCTGAGCCTTTTTTGGTGGTGGCTACGGAAAATCCCGTTGAATTTGAAGGAACCTTTCCCCTGCCGGAAGCCCAGAAAGACCGTTTTTTGCTTTCCCTGGGCATCGGTTACCCTGACCATGAATCTGAATCCCGGATACTGGAAAACCAGCGCCGCCTTACACACCCGGTTACCGACATTAAGCCCGTTGTTCAGGCGGAAGAAATAGCCCCGCTGCAGGACGCGGTCAGCCGTATCCACGTTGACCCGGTGGTAAAAGACTACCTCCTCAGTCTGGTAGCGGCAACCCGGAAGGAGCCCCATCTGCGGATCGGCATATCCCCGCGGGGGAGCCTTGCCCTGTACCGTTCGGCGCAGGCCTATGCGGCGCTGCGCAACCGCGGTTACGTTACCCCCGAGGATGTCAAGGAAATGGCGGGAAGCGTATTCCGTCAGCGTTTTTTGCTGTCTTCCGAGGCCATTGTCCGCGGCGTTGTGCCGGAACGGATTATTCAATCAATACTGGATTCGACTCCCATCCCCGAATACCGGACTTCCCCATGAATCAGGCTTTCCCCTGGACGACGATACATATCGGCAGAAAAAAATTGTTCAAATGGGGAATTGGTATATTGATTCCCGTCTATCTTTTTACGCCCCTTGTCCTGATTCAGTTTATATGCCTGTTTCTTTTGTTCCTGTTGCTTGGCTCGCGGCTGTACACTGAATACCTTATCAGAAATATCAAGGTAAGCCGCCGGGACGCGGAATTGCGGGCGTTTCGCTATGAATGGGTGCAGGTTGAATTAAAAGTGGAAAACCACGGACTGCTTCCCGCCTTTATGCTGGTTCTCTCCGACGCGCCGGGGAATTTGCCGGTGTTGAAATTCCGTAAAACCCTCTGTACCCTGGCGCGCCGTTCATGGACGTTGATGACCTGGGAGGGTTACTGTTCCGAACGGGGGGTCAGTACTCTCGGCCCCGCCCTGGTGCGCGGCTGCGACCCCCTGGGCCTGTTCCCGTTTCAGCTCACGGCTGTTGAAACATCGCGGCTGTATGTGTATCCGGTCTTCCGTTCAATTACACTTAACGTACCCGGCGGCATCCCTTTGGGAAATATGGCCAGAGCCAACCCTTTATATGAAGATATTACCCGCTGCCGTTCCCTGCGTCCCTATAATCCGGGGGACGAACCCCGCCGCATCAACTGGAAGGCCAGCGCGCGTATGTCATTTGGACGTACGGATCTCATGGTCAACGAATACGAGGCAACCGCTTCTTATCCCCTTATGGTCTTCCTCAACGCGGATAAAAATGAATACCCGGTCAAAAAACAGGCTTTCTTTATCGAACGGGTCATTGAAGCCGCCTGCGCCCTCTGTTTGCAGGCTTCGCGGGAAAAGCAGGAACTGGGCATCATCTTTTATACTTCATCCGGGGAAGGGGGAATTACCGTTATCGCGCCGTCGGCTTTTACCCTGGTTCCCATTCTTGAGCGGCTGGCCGCCCTCGACTGGACGGCGGCGGCAAATGCCACCGTGACGGAACATGGCACCATGGAACATGGCAGCGCGCAGGCCATGCTGGAGCAGGGCAAACATCTGTCCTATGGGACGCGTTTTCTTTATACCGGCCCCGATCTGGGAGATGAGGCGTATATCAGCCTTAACTCGTTGAAGAAATATCATCTTTCCCTGGAATACCTGATCATTGACGAGCGGGCCATGCCTTCGCTGGTTCCGGGAAATTCCCGCCGCTATAAAATGAAGGAGGAAGGCCGTGAGATCGTCTAAAGGCGGCTTGCTCTCCAACGGGCCGTTCTACACGCTCCTTGTCCTGTATATGCCCCTGTCGGCGCTCATTGCGGTGGTTTTTCTGTTAGGGGCGTTCCTGCCGTTTCCCGGGGCTTTAATTATCATCAGCGGCTGTGTCAGCGCGGTTGCGGCTTCCCTGTATTGCGACTTTATGAAAGATGTAAAAGCCAGCCGCATTGCGGCTAATGTCCGCGGCGGAATAATTGTTATGGTGATTTTTTATGGATTCGCTTCGCTGGCGCGCCGGGGGATGCCCATAGAAGGGCGCTTTCAGCCGGATCTTGCCAATATAGCGCCTGCCCTGGGGGCGCTCTACGCCTGGGTTTCGGTTGTTTCATTAAAACAACTCTTCAGCGCCCGCAGGCGTTTTGAGGAATATACGGAATTGTACCGGGGGGAACAACTGCAAAAAGCGTTATATGAAGACGCAAGCCTGCTGCGCTATACCGATGAGGAGATAATCAAAAAACGGCGCCATTATATGGCGCAGCTTGCCATCATCGGTATATTCACTCTTGTTAATGTTTTAACCAATATTAATATGTCTGTCGCCCTGTATATCCTGTTGACGGGGATTATGGCGGGCGGGGTGGGTATATGCGGTTTCTTTGAAGTTATGCGCCGGGAACAGTATTATGCCGGGGAAGGAATAGCCCTTTCCGTTCCTGACCGGCTGAACCGTATCGGGGGCATGGGAATATTTATCCTGTTATGCGTTATCTGCGCGTTTTTTCTTGCTTCGGATAAAAACCTGCTTCCCTTTTCGGCGGTCGCCGTTTTTTTCGCGTGGTTTTTTTCCCTGTTCCGCCCGCTGCTGTTTCTGTTTACCGGAACTTCTGAAACCCAGCCTTTTGAGCGGCCTATGGATTTTACCCCGTTGCTTCCCCCGCCGGAAGAAAGCGCGCCCCATCCTGTCCTTCAATGGCTGGTGGAATACGGCATAATTATTCTGAAATACAGCGTAATAATTCTTGCGGCCGTGGGTTTTATCCGGTTTATGGTTTCTCCGTTGCTGAACCGGGGCAAGGCTTTTGGGAAAGATTTGACATTTCGTGAAAAACTAATTCGTATCATGGGGGAATGGTTCAAAGGGCTGGCGGCGGCTCTGGTTTCTTTGTTTGCCTTTTTGAAAAACGGCAAGACACGGCGAAAATTGAACAAACACGACGCTGAAGCGATCCGCCGCGCCGCCGCTTCGATTCTGGGCGCTTATTCTCCGGCAAAAAAACAGGATATCAGGCGGAGCGTGACGCTCTTTGCCCGGCTCATTATCTGGGGCGGCGCGGTCCGTCAGGTAGTCTGGAAACCCGTTTACGCTCCGGGAGAATATTGCGGTATTCTGGCCGCCTCAGTGCGAAAACCGCCGGAAGGGGAGGGGGCTTCGGATGACGGTTCCCCGCTCGGGCGCGTAAACGAGGGGATTATCCGCTGCGGAGAGCTCTTTGAACAGGCCCTCTATTCCGCGGAAGCCCTTTCAGATGAAGAACGGAAAGAATTCAAGGATTTGATAGAGGAGATTACCGAAACTTCTGCTTAACTTGTACGAAAAGATTTCACACAAAGAACACAAAGGTACAAAGAGCACAAAGAAAGATGGAAAAAAGGGGTTGTTGTAAGTAATCTGAGCTTGATAAACCACAATAAGATAACGAACAACGCCCCCCTGATTCCTTCCTCTTTGTGCTCTTATCTTTCTTTGTGTTCTTTGTGTGAATTCTTCTAAGTTCACGTTACATTATTGACAGAATCCGCCTTAAAAATATAAAATAATACCATAACAGGGCATAAGAAGGAGGCTCGGGACATGATAAAGTCAAAATACGTTGTTTTTTCAATTATTGCTCTGTGCGGTTTAATGGTTATTGCCTGTACATCAAGCGCCCCCAGCGCCCCCAAAGCCTCTGAAATTCCTGAAATGGTACTGGTAAAAGGCGGAACTTTTACCATGGGCAGCCCTGCTGAAGAAACAAACAGTTTTTACGATGAACGCCCGCAGCATCAGGTAACGCTGGCCAATTTTTATATAAGCAAGTATCAAATAACTCAGAAAGAATGGGAAGATGTCATGGGGGACAATCCCAGTAATTTTGTCGGTGATCAATTGCCGGTTGAAAAGGTAAGCTGGTATGACGCCTTGATATTCTGCAACAAGTTGAGTATACGAAGAAAGCTCAGTCCGGCGTACCGTATAGCGGGAAGCACCGATCCGTCGGCCTGGGGAACAGCACCCGTGTATCCGGACGCCAATGCGGTATGGGATGCTGTTGAAATAGTAAAGGGAGCCAATGGTTACCGCCTGCCTACCGAGGCCCAGTGGGAATACGCCTGCCGCGCGGGGGAGATAACGCCCTTCAACGCCGGAGAAAATGTTTCCGCCGATCAGGCGAATTATGACGGACGTCATCCCTACAAAAAATTTCCTCCGGGGGTATTCCGGCAAACAACGACGCCGGTGGGAAGTTTTAAGCCCAATGCGTGGGACTTACACGATATGCACGGCAATGTATGGGAGTGGTGCTGGGATTGGTATGGAAGTTATGAGGCGGACGCGCAGACGAATCCGCAGGGAGCGGTTATCGGCGCTTACCGTGTGGCGCGGGGCGGCTCGTGGAACAACAACGCGCGATTCCTCCGTTCGGCCGCCCGCGGCAGTTCCGCCCCGGCCTTTCGTGACGCTATTGTTGGCCTGCGGATAGTGCGCCCTTAAACTTGTCCCACAGATGTGCGAAAATCCGGCAAAGGGCGGGCGGCGGGGGCGGCAAAACACTTGTAGAGTCCGCCTACGGAGCCTGAACGCGGCAGCGAACAAAACTAAAAACGCCAGCGAAAACAACCCCTTACAATATTACAAATAGTGAAACAGCCTTACAATTCGAAGGTATAAAACAACCCTAAAAACGCATCCAGTTGCGTTTTTAGGGACTTTCT